>Ga0307982_1000940_pt1 | contig 23273 bp, 29 predicted proteins | sample OrgLakmetagen989_FD_201847 | JGI IMG/M metagenome (GOLD analysis project Ga0307982, IMG submission 201847) | Saline water microbial communities from Organic Lake, Antarctica - #989 | ecosystem: Environmental > Aquatic > Non-marine Saline and Alkaline > Saline | place: Antarctica: Organic Lake...
AAGGCTTCACAGACGCCGACTCCTTTGAATCTTCAGTGACCCAAAGCTTGACCACTTCTGTCGACGACGGGTCGCTTTCGACGTCCCTCTCCGATTCTTGCAGTTGCACCGCCACAGCAACCACGTTTACAGTGGAATCTGCGGCGAACTACCCTACCTTGAATCCAACCCCATCGCCGTCACCAATGCCGTCGCCGTCACCGACTCCTGCCATGTGCTCCTATACCATATTAGGGTGTGGGCAAACGATCTTGGACGATAACGTGAACCACGGGTCTTTCATTGGTGGACCAAGCGGCGAATCAAACTTTTTGATCGCCGTGCAGGAACCGGTGCGTTCTGACTCTGTCGTACCAGGCAATCCTTGTGCCTTGTCAGTGTTTGTTTGATTTTTCTTCGACGAGTGCACTTAGCTGAGAACCAATGTGAAACTCCTGTCACTGAGCATTTTGCTAATGAACATGGCTCATCTTTTCTCGCATCTGCAATCAATTTTAGGTTCGTCTGACGCTGTCTACGTGTTCTGCAGCCACTACCTTTGACACCAATTTACAGCTGTGGTCAAAGTGCCCAGGCCTCTACTCCGATGAGAGCGTTTACGGGAAAAACTATGGCCACAATCTCACAAGCGAGGACCCTGCGTTTTATTGCTCCTACCTCACGTGAGGCTCAAGTTCTTATTTCTTGGCATCCACCTCATAGATATTTGGTTGTCTTCCTGTGTCACGCACTCATCAGTACGCTCATTTCCTCTTGAACGCCTTCATGAACTTTTCTGCCATTCTTTCAGGTATGATGCCCACACTGTTGGAACTTACTGGTTGACAGTTGAAGGCGCAGATGGCGCTGAAGGCACTTTTGGATTGACCATGACTTGTGGCGAAGTCCCAACGCCAGGCCCTACTCCGCAGCCGTCTCAACTGCCGATCTTTCCGCCCTCGGAGCAGCCTACCCAGCGGCCGACTGTGTTGCCGACCAATGTGCCTTCCTCAGCGCCAACCCATGCACCCACGCCTCAGCCCACGGGTGAACCTTCTTTTCAGCCTACGCACGTGCCGGTGCCGATTCCGACGGCGTTGCCGACAGCTGAGCCTACGAGTGCACCTCTTCCTCTACCAACGTCAGAGCCCACACCAGAGCCGACAAATTTGCCCACTCTTTCGCCCTCGGTTGCGCCTGTTCCAGCGCCGTCGCCTCTGCCAACTGGAAAGCCAACACCTGCCCCCACACACGTGCCGACGCCATTGCCTTCTCCCATGCCAACTCCCAAACCAACGCTGCTGCCGTCTCCGTTGCCTACCGCTCAGCCCACACCATTGCCTACAGCTGAGCCTACTCCGCAGCCCACGCATGTGCCAACTCCTGTACCCTCCCTGTACCCCACCTCAGTGCCTACTCAACTCCCATTCCCTGTGCCTACCTCTCAGCCCACACCACTGCCCACCCCAGAACCCACCCCAGCACCAACGCATGTGCCTACGCCAGTGCCTTCCCCAAAACCTTTACGTGCGCCGACCCAGCAACCTACACCGTCGCCAACGCTAACACCTTCGTCGCAGCCTACGTCATTGCCTACGCCGGAGCCGACGCATGTGCCAACTCCTCTGCCGTCGCCTCTCCCAACTTCTGAGCCTACAACATTACCGACTTCTCAGCCCACTGAAGTGCCAGCTTCGACTCCTTCCTCGTTGCCTTCGCCAGTGCCTACCCACGTGCCCTCTCCTGTCCCCACATCGCTACCGTCATCTAAGCCAACTCTGCCACCCTCTATGCAACCATCCGATGTGCCTTCTCCGCTGCCTACGCCAGAGCCTACACCAAGCCCTACCCATGTGCCAACGTCCATGCCAACCTCTTTGCCCACCTTGAAACCAACACATGAACCCACGCACGTGCCGACGCCCCTGCCCACGCTGGAACCAACGCATTTCCCGAGCGACATTCCGTCACTTTCTCCGTCGCACGCTCCTCTACCATTGCCCACTGTCAAACCCACTCTATCACCAACAAACTTGCCTACATTGGCGGCGTGCAAGTACGAAATTCTGCCGTGTGGATCTACTGTGAGCAGCTCCACCGCTCTCGGCCTCGGCTCTTTTGCTGGTAATCCCTCACCGGATGTGAACTTCGTTGTGGCCGTCACGACTCCCTCCATCACACTGCGTGTCACCACTTGCTCCAGTGCTACCAACTTCGACACCAAACTGAGCCTTTACAACGCATGCCCCAGCGCTGCGGGTGCTAAAATAGTGGCCAATGAAAGCTCTCTGTACGCGTGCAGTGTGCTGGAGTACAACGCCTACGACATTGGCTCGTATTGGGTTCTGCTCGAGGGCAGTGCTACGAATGAAGAAGGCAATTACGAGGTTTCCCTCACCTGCATCGGTGCCCCCACGCTTGATCCAAGCCCTCGACCTTCTCTGTTGCCATCACTGAAGCCTACGGACGAACCTTCGCCATTGCCCACTCCGCGACCTTCTCATGACCCAACACCGCTGCCCACCTCGGAGCCAACGCCACAGCCCACACACGTGCCAACGTCATTGCCATCTCCGCTGCCTACGAAGGAACCAACCGAACAGCCCACGCATGTGCCACTGCCACTTCCAAGCCGGGAGCCATCGCCACTGCCAACGACGCTGCCTACGATGTCTCCAACTACAGACCCACCCACCCTCCTTCCAACCCCGCTACCCACGCACGTGCCAACACCTGCACCGTCACTGCTGCCTACGTCAGAGCCTACCCTACCACCAACACAAAAGCCCTCCCTTAAGCCTACGCCGTTGCCTACCTTGGTGCCATCGCCAGTGCCAACGCACGTGCCCACGCCTCTGCCTAGCGACCTCCCTACTTCTGAACCCACGAATTTGCCATCATCTGCACCTTCTCGGAGGCCTACTCCTTCGCCCACGCACGTGCCTTCCCCTGTGCCTACTCACGTGCCCACGCCAGCGCCTACGCAGTTGCCAACGTCTCAACCAACGTTGCCACCCACTCCTCAACCGTCTCCCAAGCCTTCTCCGGACCCAACCTCAGTGCCTTCCCCAAATCCCTCTCCTGCACCAACGCATTTGCCTACAGTGCTGCCAACCTCGGAGCCCTCTCCACCGCCCACGCACGTGCCCACCCCAGCACCGTCCTTAGAACCGACGCAAGTGCCTACGCAAGCACCTACCTTTCGACCTACCTCCCAGCCTACGATGAAGCCTACTGGCGTCCCCACTCCAGCGCCAACGCGCGTGCCTACCCCCATACCGTTGCCATTGCCTACGTCACAACCAACACCATTGCCAAGTGCGTCACCTACCCAACGGCCAAGTGAATTGCCGACGGCTCGGCCGACGGAACAGCCCACGCACGTGCCCTCGCCAATGCCCTCTCAGCTGCCAACGCCAGTACCCACGCCAGCACCAACACACGTGCCTACGCCTGCGCCTTCGAATCAACCGTCTCCCGAACCTACACCGAAACCGACTGTCGTGCCTACGCCACTGCCCTCGCTGTCACCTACGCCCCAGCCTACCTTCCAGCCTACACACGTGCCAACATCGCAACCTTCGCAGCTGCCTACATCGGAGCCTTCTGTACCACCCACCAATGTGCCTATCCCAGTGCCTTCGCCTTTGCCGACACCTCAGCCTACGCTGCTACCTACGCACGTGCCAACCTCTCTGCCTACTCCGTTGCCCACGCCAGAGCCTACACCGAGTCCTACTCATGTGCCAACAGATGCGCCGACACTTTTGCCAACGCCACGGCCTTCCCTTCAGCCTTCCTTCAAGCCCACCGCTGAAGCTTGTACTTATTCGCTTATCTCGTGCGGATCTACCGTGACCTCCACCAATGAACACGCCGGATCGTTCTTGGGAAATCCTTCTGGAGACATGAACTTTGTCTTTGCTGCGTTCAAAGGCTACGTTGTCACTGCGACCACCTGCTCTGCCAACACCTTGATTGACACCAAGTTGCGACTGTACAACGATTGCCCGTCCAATCCTGGGGCGCAATTGTTAGCCAATCAGAGCTCGTCGTTCGCGTGCTCGCATTTGTCCTACCAGTTCCGAGACATTGGCTCGTATTGGATCTCGGTAGAAGGTGCCACCGCCGCAGATGAGGGGAGCTTTGAGCTTTCGTTGTCTTGTATCGATGTGCCCACTTTTGAGCCCACGGAGGCGCCTTCTCCCTATGCAACCACCATGGCACCTACGCTGCTACCATCGCCACTGCCGTCGCCGCTCCCTACCGCGCAGCCAACACCAGCGCCTACACACGTGCCATCGCCATTGCCCACTCAATTGCCTACCTCACTACCTACACTGCAGCCTACGCACGTGCCGACTTCGTCTCCGACTTCTCTGCCAACCCTTCAACCCACTCCAGAGCCCACGCACGTGCCCACTCCAATGCCCTCGCCGTTGCCTACCTCCGAACCCACGCTAGTGCCCACGATAGCACCCACTCAAGAACCATCCGAGTTGCCTTCGCATCAACCTACGCCACTGCCGACCTCTCGTCCAACTCAACTGCCATCTCCATTGCCCACGCCCCAGCCGACGCCATTGCCAGCACCACAGCCGTCGTCGCAACCTTCATCTCAACCTTCCATTCGACCTACTCCTGTGCCCAGTCACGTGCCGAGCCCGGTGCCTTCGCCTTTACCCACGCCTGAACCTACAGCATTGCCCACGGCTGAACCTACCATCACGCCCACCCCTCAGCCCACACCACGGCCCACCTCCGCGCCGACACACGTGCCAACTCCGATTCCATCACCATTGCCAACTTCGGAACCAACACCGTTGCCAACCTCTCAACCCACCCCGCTGCCTACAACTCAGCCTGTTCCAGTGCCCACGCCACAGCCTTCTCCAGTGCCGACGTCATCGCCGTCTCAACAGCCCACTCCTTTGCCTACCCTTCAGCCTACATCTGCACCGTCACGCCAACCGTCATCGTCGCCTACGCCAAAACCAACGCCAGCGCCCACCCGCGTGCCTTCACCTAAACCCTCGTCTTTACCTACTCCAGAGCCTACTTCTCTGCCTACGTCAGAGCCCACGCTAACGCCCACACCTCAGCCTACACCAGAGCCTACTCCTATCCCTACACACGTGCCGACGCCGCTGCCATCGCCAATACCCACACCAGAGCCTACATCTTTGCCTTCTATGAAACCTACGTCAGTACCTACCAGTGAACCCACTCCAGAACCAACTCCAGTCCCCACGCACGTACCCACGCCATTGCCTTCTCCCATGCCAACGCCCAAACCTACGCTCCTGCCTTCTCCGCTGCCTACCTCTCAGCCCACACCATTGCCGACAGCTGAGCCTACTCCGCAGCCCACGCATGTGCCAACTCCTGTACCCTCCCTGTACCCCACTCGTCAGCCGTACGCAGGGCCTACGACTCACCCTTCTCTCAAACCAACCACCACGCCAACGCATGTGCCTACGCCACTGCCTACGTTTATGCCTACGCCCCAACCCACGAATGTGCCCACTGAAACCCCCACTCATTTGCCCTCGCCACTGCCAACCAACGATCAGTGCTCGTTTGAGTACCTGACCTGTGACACCACCATCATGGCTAGCAACGAGAATCGGGGCTCCTTTACGGGTAATCCCAGCGGCGACGCTAATTTCATCATTTTGGCGTTCGAGCCGGTTTTCGTGTTCTTGACGACTTGTTCCGCTGCTACGGAGATTGACACTAGGATGACCATGTACAGCAACTGCCCGGGTCGTTCGTCCGCAAAAATTCTGGCCAATCAGAGCAGCGATTTCTATTGCTCGATTCTGACGTACGAGATTCACGACATTGGGTCGTATTGGGTGAATGTGGAAGGCCTGCGAGACAACGACGAAGGCAACTTTGAACTTGCGTTCAGCTGTTTTCCAATTCCAACGGCAAACCCCACTCCAGCACCTACCCACTTGCCTACCAACAAACCGACTACTCGCCCAACCCTCCCGCCGTCGCACCTCCCTACTGTTCGACCGTCGAATGTCCCCACGCCAATCCCTAGCCACCTGCCGACCCCACGGCCGACGGCAGTGCCAACACCGTCGCCTACGCACGTGCCCACGGAATTCCCCACTCCGTCCCCGACGCACGTGCCGACTCCAGCGCCTACGCATTGGCCTTCAGCCTTGCCTACCCCGCGCCCCACTCTTCGACCCTCGCATGTGCCTGAACCCGTGCCCACTTCTTACCCTACTGGAGCTCCCACCACGGTGCCTCTACCATCGCCAACCTCACCCCCTACACCTCTGCCAACACCTCGACCAACGCCAGAGCCTACGCACGTGCCATCACCGCTGCCTACGCCACTGCCCACCTCCCAGCCTACGGTAGTCCCGTCGCCTGAGCCTTCTGAACGACCTACTCAGCAACCTACCCCTAGCCCTACGCCAGTGCCCACGCACGTGCCCTCACCGGTGCCGTCCCCACAGCCAACGTCGGAGCCTACTGCACAACCTACACGAGTACCTTCGCCTATGCCCACTCCCCTGCCTTCCCCTGAGCCCACTCCATTGCCAACCCCTAAACCGACGCCCGTGCCCACGCCACTGCCAACGCAGAAGCCCACTCCACTGCCCACTCCAGAACCATCTCCTTTACCCTCACCGCAGCCAACACCCCTACCTACAAGCAAACCCACTCCAGTGCCGACCCCACGCCCTACTCAGCAGCCAACCTCAAAACCCACGCCACTGCCTTCAGAAGTGCCTACGCAGCAGCCTTCGCCTCAACCGTCAGGCGCGCCTTCCGAAGCCCCAACTGCTCGGCCGACGCCTCGACCTTCGAGTGAGCCTACACCGTCAAGTTGCGTGTTTGAATGGATCAATTGCAATACCATGGTCTCAGCAGATACCGCCAATTTCGGCGATTTCAGTGGGATCGATGGCTCGCCTGAGGTGCGCGATACGGAATGACTGGAAACCTGAAAATGAATGATCGTGCCTATGTGTAATAGACGTACCCTCCTTACGTAGATCTTGCGGTGTCATTTCTACTTCTCGCCTTTCTCTTAAAGAACTCAAGCGAGAAATCTTTTTAAGAACTCAAGCGAAACTCGCATCTTTCAAGTTATTTCTAAACGCATCCTGTCGTACATACGTAGGTCAACTTCGTGTACTTTGCCTCATCGCCGATTCGCATTTCGGCGACGACCTGCCCAGGAGGAGCCGAGGGAGTAGGCAACCGCGGTGACACCACTTTGAAGTTTCCAGAAGTGTCTGTGCACGACTACTGCCCTACGTTCAGCACTAAGGTGTGCGAATACATACTTAGAGATATCTTAGAGATAAAATTATCGTTTCCGTACCGTATCAAAATTCGACCCAAATAGGAATGATACGCGCATGATGGAGTTTTAGCTAAGTGTGAGATGGCGAGTGTATTGGATTTTTCTTGAGTAATCTATACTCATCAACTTTTTTCTTCTACAGGCGGTCCTATTGGCGGAAAACGACCCAGCCTACAGCGGTTGCGCGTACACGACGTACGACATTCACGATGCGGGCACCTACTGGATCACCATCGAATCGGGAGTCAGCGCGAGCGGCTTCTTCAACATGAGCTTTGCGTGTTCGACCGTGCCCACTCCTTCGCCAACCAGCCGCCCAACGTTTTTACCGACTGCCCAGCCGACTCGCATCCCCACTCCTGCTCCGTCGCCACGACCTACCTTTGAACCGACCACTTTACCCACCGAAATGCCCTTGTCTCAGCCCACAGCACTGCCTTCGCCAGTGCCAACTTCCTTGCCTTCCCTGCAGCCCACGCCGTCGCCGTCTATTGTGCCTGTGCCTCAACCGTCACAGGAGCCGACGCCGTTGCCTAACCCACTGCCAACCGCGGAACCAACTCTAAGGCCGTCACCACTCCCATCTATGCCGCCTTCGTCTGCGCCATCGCCATTGCCTACGCTAGTGCCCACGCCGCTGCCCACCCTTCAGCCGACGCCAGTGCCAACCTCTGTACCCACACCAGCGCCTACTTCTGTGCCTCTCCCTGGCCCTACACTCGTGCCTACATCACAACCTTCACCTTTACCCTCACCAGTGCCCACCCCTATGCCCACTCCTGTGCCCACGCCAACGCCTACTACTAAACCCTCTTTGGTGCCTACGAGTGATCCCACGCCAATTCCTACCCCCATCCCTACACCTTTGCCGACGATATCACCCACGCCACTGCCGACACTGTCGCCCTCACTCCAACCGTCGCCTGTGCCCACACTCTTACCAACGCCATCACCAACACCGGTGCCTACCTCTCAACCATCTCCAGTGCCTACGCTGCTTCCAACGCCGTCGCCGACACCGCTACCTACACCAGCGCCATCACCACAGCCAACGCTAGCGCCCACGCCAGAGCCTTCTCCTGCACCAACTTCCGAACCATCCTCGCTCCCCACTCTTTCCCCGTCACCGTTGCCGACTCTACCCCCTTCTCCGCAACCCACGCCACTGCCTACGCCGCTGCCCTCGCCCTTGCCGTCAGCTGTGCCAACCCCATCGCCGACTCCATTGCCAACGCCGTTGCCCACACTCCTGCCTTCGCCATTGCCGACTCCCGTGCCCTCCCCAATGCCATCGTGGGCTCCTACTCCTCTCCCCACACCCGTGCCATCATCACAGCCAACGGACTATCAGTGCCGATTCGGGTACCAAAATTTGTCTTGTGGCACTGATATGACCGCTAGCCTCTTCTTGAATCTTACGGGTACTTCGAAGCCTGACCTAGGAGAGAACTTTGTCTCGTCTGATCGCACCCTTGATGTCGCTGTTTATGCTCTGGATTTGCCTCTTCTCGAAGGTTTCTCGACGCAGGTATGTGTGTGGTTGCACGTCTCCCTCCCCACGCCCCCCCTTTTTTCTTTCTTTTTTCAAATGTTCACGGGCTGAATTATATGAACTAGTCACCTCAATAGTATAGTTGGCATATATACGCTTCTCTTTTTACCTCACTTTTTACCCTTTTTCCTCGTTATACTTCTCTCCTCCATTTAACTTGCGTCATTATGTGAAATGATTGCGACCTTTCCTTTTTGTCGTCTTTTGTTTCTTCTTTTCCTTTTCCACTTTTACAGCTGGAATTGAGCACCTGCAACAGCGCCTCTCCTCTCGCCACTGACCTCAGCCTATGGTCTGAATGCCCAGACCCTTGGGCCGCCATCGATGACGCGAGCAGCACTAGCAGCACTAGCAGCACTAGTAGCGCGTATCGCAGCGGTGCAATTGCAGAGAGTCAGTTCTGCAGTGACAACAGCACCGGTGCCTTGGTCACCATTGTCCTCGGTGCCATTGCCGACGGCACTGCAGCCGAAGGCGTCAGTCGCGTTTTTCTATTGGTGCACCGAGCCAACACTACGCATTTTGATGAGTCTCTTGGTCGAGAGTTTAACCTACGTGTGACATGTGAAGTGGTCACCCCGCGACCTTCGGGGCTGCCTACCATCGTGCCTACACCATCGCCTTCTCCAGTGCCCACCCCACTGCCCTCGCCAGTGCCTACGCTAGAGCCCACGCCGCCACCTACCTCCCTTCCTTCTCCTGCGCCCACTCCAGTGCCTACTTTGACGCCCTCGCCTGCTCCAACCCCGTTGCCTACCCCTTTGCCTTCCCCGGCTCCTACCTCCCTGCCATCATCTCTCCCTACATCAACACCTACGAGTGTCCCTACGCTCGTACCCACGCCAGAGCCCACCCCTCTGCCCACACTAGTGCCCACGCCCTCTCCTACCAGTGTACCAACTCCTCTGCCGACTTCTGTGCCGACCTTTGATTTTGTCGTGGTAGTCTCCACCGACACCACGCTCACATTCACCAATACGAGCTTAACCGCAGAAACATTTGGAGAAACCGAGGAGGCGATCATCGTGGCCGCGGTGGTGGCCGTGACTCCCACTGCAGACCCTGAGGATACCTTCGTGGTAGACGTGAGCAACGGTCTGAGCACTTTCCAGCGCCGAAAACTCACTGCGAGCTACAGCTCGGGGGAAGCTACTGTAGCACATGCCAAAGCGGGCCTGTACATTACAGTGCGGATTGGCACTATGTGGGACTTGCGAGGAAGAACCTCGGCCGCGCAACTCAATTTTACGTCCCCTGACGAGGTGTGCGCCTCTATTACGGGTTCCTTGAGTGAAGAGCTCTTCGGTCCAGACCAAGGCGATGCCCTCGTTGCGGCCGTGCGTGCCGCCGCGGTAGCTGCAGGAGTGCCCGCACTAGCCTCCACCTCGCTGAACGCGTCCCTGTCGACCGTGCCCACTACATGTAACACCACTACCGGCCCTTTGCCCACCCCTGTGCCCACCCCACTGCCCAGCTCGGTGCCATCTCCTTTGCCCTCCGGGTCTCCTACCCCTGATCCCACGCCGCTGCCCACCCCACTGCCGTCGCCTGAGCCGACCTTTGCACCCACGCCTGAACCCACGCACTTGCCCACTCCTTCTCCTACCGCTGAGCCCACGCCATTGCCGTCGGCAGCTCCCACTTCAGTGCCGACCTCACTGCCCACTCCACTTCCTACCAGCACTCCCACCCCTGTGCCTACTTCCGTGCCCACTTCGCAACCTACTCAGGTGCTCCGCGGCTACCAGCAGTGCGTGTGTGTGACGGCGGGTGTAGCCCGGAAACTCAAGTCGTGGTGCCCTAATGTGGCACCGCATTTCGACGGTGAGAGCTGCCTTAGTAACGTCACTACCGCCGAACTCTACGACCTCGTTGCCGACTGCCCTCCGTTGCAGACGACCTTTTTCGAAGACCAATGAAGTGTGATTTCTTCGAACGGATTTCGTGTATTACGAGTAAAAGGAGAACCCAACGAGCATGCAGCTGAGTTGTAGAATGAATACTCAGCAGCATGCATGTGATGTAAGCCAAGTGCTTTTGAGCGCTACAGTTGCAGATGATACGAATGCGCCCTTCTATCTTCTATATCGCTCTAGTGCTTTGTGTTGTTCTGTTGTTGTGTTCTCTGTGAATAAATAAGGGGCCGATATGACACGCAGAAATAGGGCAATAAGCGAATGCCGCGTCGCGTCGTCGCGTCAGTAAATAGTTTAATTGGCCTCTGCTGCCGGAACTATACAACATAATATTAACACCAAACATAGCCAGTTCTATTCGCGCCTATCTCCATGCTTCCACGCACGTCGCGTTGTAATGCAAAAAGGGGATATTACAGAATTGCCTGGTGTCTTCGCCATCGCGTTGTAAAATTTAGTCAAAAATCTGTTATCTTCTGGCCTTGCATCAACCGAGAATCAAGGAGGAATTAAAGATTATGTTATCTATCAAATATTCGGCATCGACTTCTCTAGTCGCAGCCTCGCCGCAGCTAGGAACCAAAAAGAGGCGCCTTCATAGAGCTCCGCCTTGGCTTTCGTTATCCAGCTTGGTCGCCTGGCGGCCGGATCGGAATTTTAGGAACTTGGAAGCAGCGTGCGCAGCGCCCTGATGCCCGTCTAGATGTGAAGCATTCTTCATGACCGCCAGTGCCTCATCGCGCAACCCCAAAGCGTAAGCTTCCGCAGCAGCACGCCTCTGAGTGGCCTCTTCCAGGAGTTCCGCGGGCTCATGCGCTTTGGGCTGAGTCGAAAACCCCAGAGCCCGCGGCAACTGTGGCGACGAAAAACCCCGAGCTCGTTGCGGCGATTGCTGCTGCGGCGCATCCTGCTTGTTGAGTGGGTTGCCACCATTGCCCGTCATCGCAGGAGGCTGGTTGAGGTAACGCTGGTGTGCGTGCTGTGCCTCTAGTTCCTGGAGCCGGGACTGCTCAGCTGTAGTCTCAGCTTTACGCCGGCCTTCTAAACCTTGGCGAAGCTTGCTGGAGCTTTTGATGGTCGATAAGTCCATCAAGCTCAGAGATACAGGGACCGGCTGCACAAACAAAGGATTCAAAGACAGCGTACCAATTAGAGCGAGATACACATAAAAACAAGCACGAAGAAAAAGACGTCAATCGCACAAGTTCACTCAATTAAGTTAAGAAGTTGTACCTGCGGAGGCAACGGCAGGTCTAGGGGAGGTAAATCACGAAGCGCAGACAAAAGAGCGTCAGCTGACGACGGAGACGACGGTGGCACATTTTCTGGAGCACTCAACGATGACGACGGGCAAACATTGCTACTACTGCTTGCATTGTTGTTGTTATTTGATAGGCTGAGCCCAAAGACTGCAGGTAAGGAGCTTGGCGGTGGCAGCGGAGGAGGCGAAGAAGCTTGAGACAATGACGAAGACGAAGGTCGAAATGGCGCCACCCGCACCACTGCCACTTGCTTCGGCATTTGCCACGTTTGTTGTACCGAAGGTGTTCTTTGCTCCACTGCTGGTGCAGAATCGCTACTGGTGGGCTCGGACATGACAGCTGCTTTAGAGGCATCCTCAACCTAACATAACAATCAAGTATACATTTGAGAGAAGAAGGCTCACATGATTTAACTTAGAGTTTTTGTCGTTTGATTTCAATTGAAAAAGGGAAAAAAAAATAGCTGAACAATATACTTTCTAAACTATTACATTCGAGTATACCTCAAGAGGCAGTCCCGGTGGCAGTCCTTGTGGCGGCGGCCACACCAGCACTCCTGCTTCTGTTTCATGCATCATGGGTGGTGGCTCCGGCACATCCAGAGGAGGCTTCGAGAGGCGATCCGACGCCGGTGGCAAGACAGACCCGTCTGGTGCTTGGCCTTGATGGTGGTGGTGGTGAGTCATGGAAGTGGAGTACTTAGCAGCAGCAACAGCAGTGTCGTTAAGAGGTGCAGCATTTTCTGCTTCTGCTACACGGTAATCATGGGCAGCCATGACTCTCAACACCTAAGAGAGATTAAGATTGAAGCGATTTTACACAAAGCGTAGAGATGCATTGTCTTCGAGCACAAATTCAGAGGTACATTCTTGTCTTCAATTTATGTTCCTGAATGTTCACGAGAGACTTAGCATTATCCCAAAGTGCTCGTACAAACACAAGGAATTCACGGTTATCAATCTCTTGTGCATTACCGACACGTTAGCGCGTTCTTCCAGCATCGCCAGCGCCATTGCGCGATCGCCGCCTTCGACAAAGGCTAAGCGAGATGACAGCCTTTCATGGTCGCCATTGTCGTCATTGAGGTAGGCCTGTGTTCCATGAGGACTACTTGTAGCACTAGTAGTTCTCGACCTGCTTTTGGTAAACGAAAAGAAGCTGCGTTTCTTGCGATCGTCTCGCTGTGAGTTCAAAAGACTGGTGGTGTCCTTGTAATAACTGCCTTCACCATCCTTGTAGTCGTCATCGTCGTCGTCAGCAAACAGGCCTAGTGCGTCGGATAAACCAACCCACCAGCCTTGCGACGCTGCTTTGCCTCGTCGACCGCGGATGGCCAAATGCAAAAGAGACGGCGAAGAGCTACTACTACTGCCGCAGCTGCTGCTGCCTTCTCCTACTGCAATAACAGTACCTCTACTGCTACCATCACTGCTGTTGTGATCGTTGTTGCTGTTGTTCACATCAGGAAGCAACAATCCCAGAGCACTGGCCAGGTGGTCAACGTAACGTTTCGGCACTGCATTCGCAGTGGTGTCACCGCGCTGCTGCTTCCTCGATTTTGATTGGCGCAGAGCCAGCACGCTGCCGTTACTGCCGTTACTGCCAGCACCGGTGCTACCAGCACTCTCTGCCACCTACCGCATAAACATAATCATCCACTTTAGGAAAACACACACATAGATGCCCTAAGATTCACTTATCCACGAACGAAAGTAGACACACGCATGGCACGACACAATACGTGATGAAAATACCACGCTTGACGAAAGAAGTGCAATGGCACACTTACCGCGGCGCGTTGTTTCAACTTGTCCCGATGCGACTCTTTCAACTTCTCGAGGTCCACAGGGAGGAGGTAAAAATCCGACTTGAGAACCTTGTGTTGCAGCGGCGTGAAGCCTGATCAAGAACACAACAATGACGAATGTGAGGCGTGTGCAAGTGAAAGGAATTTGTTGGGCAAACAAGCGTGGTTTCAAATCACTGAACGATGGGAGTGACAGCATTAGGCAAGAAAATTTGTACATACGGGCGAACACCAGTACCAAAAATAGACACACGGTCTCACCGTCGCTCTTGGGTTCGCGCGCGCTCATTCCCGAATATCCCCCCAATCCTCCTCCTCCAGCAGCGGCAGCCGACTCCCAGCCTCTGGAGAGCACATGAGCCGCTGAACTGGTCTTCGATGCTGCAGCTGCTCGCAGACCCGCAAACGGCGAAGGCGGTGTGGGTGCTGGTGCATTGGCGCTGGCTGCGGTCGCTGCGTCCACCACGTCAGCAAAGTGGTTCATCGGCCCATTGGCGTGTGCTTGTTGCCGCATCAGCTCGGATGAAACACCGCCACTACCCACACCAAACTCTAGCGGAGCGGCGCCTTCGGTCTGACGGTTCGGGCGCCTTCTCACTGACATCCAGGCACCGCCGCCGTGCCGGTCCCCGTGGCTGCGATGTAGTTGCACCCAACTGACATGTAAGAGGAGATGGAATGATGGAAATTGGGGTTGGAATTCCCGACAGAATTGCACAGGACATGAAACAATAGGAAACACTAAAAGGAATGCCATAATTCGCACGCAGAACGCTAGACATGAAGTTGAAAGACGCGGTGAAAACAAGACCTCTAGATGAGATGTCAGAGCCACACACACGCACATACACTTCAAACTCTTTCTCTCTCTCTCATTTCAATCTCTCACCCTTCCATAGCCGCCGAGCAGAACACCAGGTCCCCTCGGTGTTTTCGGCATACTTCGGCGGCGCCCTTCCGAGGAGCTCGCCACACCGGGGCTGAAGTGGACACCTGTACAATGACGCGCGCGAACACGAAAGCGCAATAGTGGTGACGACCAGAAAGAGACAAAAGTGTGCGAAAAGAGGAACAATGCATGCCAACGCGCAAAGTCGCACAACGTGTGTACCACAACGAAAGCCGTAGCATTGGGTGGGGGGTGAGCACGGAGCTCCCGTTCGATGAAGGCAGCTTCGACGCTGTGACGAGCGTGCGGTGACTTGAGCACCTGAAATACACGAAAAGACAGCAGCACGATGCCGTTGATAGCACTGTTAGCAATAATAGAAGAGAATCAATTACGAATCATGCAAATGCTCCAAATGAAGTATGCATAAAGGAGAATAATATTGTAATTGAGTTATGCTCAAGTAGCAAAATGATACTCAGCAGAAGAAGAAGAAACGAAATGAATAGCAGAAGTAGTACAAAAAGGAATCATAGACCAAGTCGAATGACCCCAAAAAGCGCATTCACCTTGCGTTTGATAAGTGAATAAGGATTGTCTTCAGGCTCTATCGTAACCCCACTCTCTGCTTTTGAAGCCATTGCCGTCATTTCAATGCCACTGCCACCACCATTGAACCCGATTTCACTCTCTTCGCTGATCAAAGGAGTGCTACTCGAATCCAGCGACTTGGTGTTGTCTCCTTCGGGAATGGCGTATATGAGCTCTTCGTTCCATAAGCCAGAGGACACCCGCGCCATTTTCTCTCGGGCACGGCGGCGGTCAGCCCGGACCCGAAGTAACATCTGCACACATGTAGAAGCGCACATGTAGAAGCGCACATGTAACCGCAGGGACGCACACCATGCAATCGCGTGAGTATAAAATATACTCGCAAGAAATGAGTTGCAGACAATGCGCAAATAAAGGGAAGAAACAGAAAACGTTAAACAAAGTAAGTAATAATGGCCCGAGATCATAATACTTCATGGTATGCAGAATAGAAGAATAAAATCATGTTTTTTTCTTTCGAGTCTCTATCGTAGTTTAAAAATAAATCCACCTGCACAAAAATGGCGCAGGCACAGAGACCGACGATGGCCACTACGCCGACAATCGTGTAAAACGACCCCGCCTGAGTCGGGTCATCCAAGTTGAAGCCTGCTACTACATTAGAGCGCGCGCCTTGGTCGTCTGCGGAGGTGGCCACTGTACAGGCGACTGCTCCTGTGGTGTTTTTGGTGTCGTACCTAAGACACGAACGAAATAACGGACAACACATACGCATGGCATGTGCTTAACTTTTTCATGCCGGTAAAAGTTGAATGCAATGTGAATCGTCGAGATGCTCAAGACAAGCGCGCGCTCTTTTTTCAAGCCACATGTTTTGATAGGCTCCCTTACCCGTCCGGGCATAGGATGCACTCTCCTTTCCCGCTCGCCGTGCTCGCTTGGTAGCTGTTCATTGGGCACGGCTGGCATTCAGTGTTGGTGCTACTTGAAGAGGAAGAAGAAGAAAAAGAAGAAGAAGGCGAGACCTAGAACAGACAAGGAAAATCGCAACGAAGGGCAAAAAGAGAATTCGTGAGTGTGGGAAAGAGAAGACAAGGAGCAGATTGCGAGGAAAGAGAAAAGCAACGTACCGCGACGAACCCGTCTGCGCACTCGTCCACGCAGCCGGTCCGGGCGTCGTTGCTGTAGGTGGCTTTTTTACATGTGCCGCAGGTGGTGGAGCCGTTCACATCGCTGAAGGAGCCGTCGGGGCAGGCCGCGCAGCCTTCCGAGGCGGGGCCCAGAGCACTGCCGGTGTTGGGCTGCACCCGCCCAGGGGGGCACAATTCACAGCTAATGGAGCCAATGTCGCCCTGGTGTATTGTTTTGGAGAGAGAGAGAGAGACAGGAGGACTAAAAGAATAGTTCAGAAGGAAGAGACGCCGAATAAATGAGGCAAGAGCACGAAATGCACATGAAATGATGCAAAAGACGACAACACGAAATGGCACACGCACTCCAACGCAAGACGTTATTTTGCACACGTCATCGAGATTCAAAACAAGAGCAGTGCTCTGCAGTACACACTATTCTCAGTTTTTTTTCACACCTGAAACGACCCCGCCTCGCAGTCCTCACAAGCCGTGGCACCGCTGGTGTCCGAATAAGTGCCCGCCGCACACGGTAAGCCAGCACTCAATCCCGTCGAAGGACAGTACGCACCGGGCAAACAGGCTTTGCACTGAGAAGCCCCGTAAATCGAGGAAAAAGTGCCAATCGGGCAGGGGAAGTAAGCGGTGTAGGCCCCCGTTATATTAGGGGGCACAAAGGAGCCGGGAGAGGCGGCTTTACAGAAGGCTTGCCCAGCGAGATCCTGGTAGTACCCGCTGTTGCAGGCATCAAGAGCAAGACTAACGCCGGTGGACGCCTAGTGAGTAGTAGACGCGCACACACGAATAAAGAAAGTGGGGAATGGCATAAAGAAAATCACGAAAAAGTGGAAGTAGTAGATAAGAGCAAATTATTGACTTGAAAGACAAATATGGTAGAAGATGAAACAATCATTTCAATCCTCCCCTCGATAGATTTCTGTTCCAGTATATACACTTGGGTAAATACCGTACGGTTGGACGCGTAGCCCGCAGGCACTTGCGAGCACTTTGGCGCGCCTACTGTATTCGCGTACTGCCCTACGGAACACGCTTGGCACCCGTCCGCGCCCTTGTTTGGGCTTTCGTTGCTGGTGTAGCCTTTCGGGCACAGCGAGCAATTGTTGGCGCCGTCTATATTAGTGTAGGAGCCCGAGGGGCAGGCGCGCGGCACATGCGTGGCGTTGATGAAGTAGTAGCCTTGGGTGACGATGTGGCAGAAGGACCCGCCTGAGAGGTGCATGGAGAAGAGGAAGGGTTGGTTGTTGAACAGGGAGGGGCGATGAAAGGGAAACATGAACAAGGAGAGAAAGGGACACAGAGGAAATGAAGCACTCGCATTTGATCGACCAAAAGCGAGTTGAAACGTTGACCTTCCCCTCTCTCTTTCTTTCTTCCTCTTCTACCCCTCTACCCATACCGGTGTCTTCCTGGTATTTGCGCGGCGGGCAGGGGTCGCATTCAATAGAGCCACCTAAAGCTGAGAAAGTGCCCCTGCTGCAGGCTTGACAAGCATCACTGGAGGTGGCAGCTGTCTCGTTCAAGTACCTAGGATTTCACGGGAACGAGAAAAAGAAGGAAGAAGGAGGTATAAGAATTACAATAATATGAATTACGATCATAACAGTGGTCACGTATGGTGTTCAATTACGAAATGTGATTGAAAGAGGCTGGCTCATTATCTGAAAATCGATTTTCGAAACGTGTCGCCAAAGATTCATTTGATGATATCTCAATCAGCTTTATCAGCATCATCGTCATTCTCACACCTGCCGCTGGAGCATTTCTTGCAAGTGGTGAGGCCAGTGTAAGCCCCATACCGACCAGCGGCGCAGGCGTCGCAATCACTGATCGAGTCATGACGACTGGCAGTGTCGTTTACGAGGGGTACAGCGGCTAGGAAAGTGCCTGCAGAACACATGTAGAGAACGAGCACAGAAAGCAGTGGATGAGAACAAGATCAAGATCAGAAATGCGGAGAACGCATCTCATATCATGTGAGCTATTTGTTGAAAACAAACGAATTCTTAAAAATAATGAATCAATAATGAAACTAAAAGGAGGTCCAAACAAAAACATGAATGCACTTGAATGAACTCAACCTAGCGGGCAAGACGAGCAATTCGATTGGCCAGTTGAAGCTTCATAAGTGCCCGCAGGGCACACCGTGCAGTCAGCCAGGGAGTCGTGCAATGCAAAGGAGGTCGCTGTGTCGTTGTTGAAGGTGCCTGTGATGGTGGTGATATGAGGAGCATTAAAAGAGAGAGGCAAGGATCACAAGAGTTCAGAAATGTAAGCTCAGTTGACGAATGACACAGCAAAAGAAAACCTGCGAAATACACGTTAGCAGCAATAAGAACAATGATAAAAAACGAGATGGCATGTTGTGGCTATCTAAGCGCATTTATGAAGACACAGACAAACACACACACAGCCACATTGGTCTTACCAGCAGGGCAATTACTGCAGTTGGAACTGCCTAAACCTGGCTGATAAGTGCCTTCGGAGCATGTCAAACATTCCGAGAGGCCTGTCACGCTGAATGGGCCATACGAGCCTTGAGGGCACAGCGCACAGGTCGCCGCACCCCCTCCTTCTCCACTATTGTACTGGCCCGAGGTGCATGCCAAGCAAAAGGACACGTTAAAAGCACCAGTGACGTTGTTGTAGGTGCCAGCGCCGCAGTCCTGTTGACGGAAATGATGAGACATTCAAAGAGGAAAAAAAATCCGAGATTAGATTCGACAGGAGTGCGTGGAGAATAGGCGTGTGCGTACATGGCACGTAAAAACGTGTCTCGAAAGCACGCACTTTAAAAAAAGTTCTTTTCAAAGTGTACCTCGCATTCGATCGCGCTCGATGTGGGTTGGTACTGTCCTTTGGCACAGGCTTCACAGCTGATGCTCCCATTGGCATTCTGGTGCGCGCACAAATGCAAGAAAAAGGCAACTGGTGGTAGTGGAATTGATACTTCTATTTCTTCTTAAAGGGCGGGCAAGCAGAGAAGCGAAGGAGCACACACGTGAAGACAATACCCACTCATGCATCAGAACTCTCACCTGATAACGCCCGGGCGTGCAAGCATCGCAGCCTTCGGTGCCCGTGCCGTTTTGCGCGGCAAAGGTGCCCGGGCCGCAGGCCACACATGTAACCAGGCCTCGGGAAGGGCCGTAGGTGCCTTAAATGTGTAAAAAAAGAGAAAGGTCGAGAGAGGAGAAGATGCAAATTATCACTCGTAATAAAAGTAAATGAACACACTACTTTATAATTTAGAAACAAGAGCACAGTATCGAGCTCAAGAGATGTCCATTTAATCTCATCTTTTCACCTTTTGGGCACGCGCGGCAGCTTTTGGCTCGACCCGTATGTGGCTCGTATGAGCCCACGGCGCACAGCTCACACTCTAATGGAGTAGAGAAGGCAGAAAGGATGCACGCAGGAGCAACCAACAAGCATATTAGCTGAGTAAAACCAAGCAGGGAAAACGAAGTCTGCGACAAAGATAGAACACGTGAATACAGGGCATATCAAGTAGTCATGGAGAAATGGGTCTTAAATCACTTCAACGCTGCCTCAGTAATATTCTTTTGCTTGTTTCCTTACTTAGCGTGGCGGTGTTTGCCTTGAACGAGCCCGCTTGGCACGGCGCGCAATACGACGCGTTGACGGCCACCTGTAAAAGGCCACCATCATCACAGTGCGAAAAGCAAACAGCCGTCAGGTCAATTGAAACTACACGCGTGTGACATGGCGATATAGTACGCGGATGTTCTTAATATACAAAGTGCTCCTGCTCCACTTCTATCATTTCACCCTACAGCTCATCTTCTACTCTCGCTCTTTACCTTTCCAGCGGAGCAATATTCGCACTGGTGAGCGCCAGTTTGTGTTGCTACAGTGCCATTGGGGCATGCCAAGCAAGCAAGCGAACCAGTGACGTCAGCATAAGTGCCGACTTCGCAGGCACTGCATTCGGCTTGGCCCTCGATAGCAGTGGCCGTGCCCTGATGTATATACAGAGAAAATAACATCGGGCCAAGGGTACGAAAAGCCAAGAGTATATGCAGATGAGCATCAAAAAGAACAAAAGGTGTTCTTGCATGTCGTGTTGTTAAAAGACAATGAAAGGACGAAAAAGAGCGCTCGTACGGAAGAAGTCTGAATCTACGGCAAGGCGTGTATGGAATTGCGACAACGCTTATTTGCATGGACCTTTTCCTGCTTATACTCACCAATCCACACGGTGCGCACAGGGCAGTGCCGGTCTCATTGGCAAAAGTGCCCGCAGCACACAGCTCGCAAGTTTCGGTGCCATCGAGAGGCTGCTGCGTGCCCAAACCACACGCTGCGCAGGTGCTGGAAAAGTCAAGACCATCGGCGATGGAGCCGGCAGAGCAGGCCGTGCAATTGTACTCGCATCTGATAGAAGACGCAAGCGGAAAATTGTGAGGAACATGAAATAGTAGTAGCAATTAGTAGTTAGCACATGGGCTACGCATAGACATGCAAATCAAAGAAATGAGAGGTAAAGACGCGTAACGTCAGGATCATCTGCAAAGAATGCTGAATAAACATTAATACCCGTCTTGGCGGTTTCCCGGAGTGCTCGCATAGTATATCGTCGCGTTAAACAAGGGTGGAAAAGGGCAGAAATAGCCGCCGTTGCAATCGCAGTCCACGTCTTTCCAAGCCGGATGGTGGTCGGGGAAAGGGCAGCGGTATGCCTGAGAGAAGGAGTTAAAGAGTGCGAAATATGAACCAAAATTCAAGATGAAGGTGCACACTGTATACAGGCTATATTGTCAATCCTTCCCTGCGTGAAGTGGGAGTGATTGAATTATTTCAAGAATTCCTTCATTTTCCTCACCGTGTCAGCACCCCAGAACGAGTACTTGGACGCACTCGAAGGCAGCGCCGGTAAGAAGCCGCTGAATGCATTGTGCCCAAACAGGGCCCATTGAAGTGCGGTCATGCTGGGGAGCACAGAGGGAATACTGCCATTCAAAGTATTGTTTTCCAGGTTCAAGTACTGTAGCGTGGTGGTGCACGCGCCGTCTAGCCCCTTCAACTGATGATGAGCAATGATGGTAATGATGATGTTGATGATGATATGATGAAAGAGAAAATGAGGAGGCGAAGCCGTAAAAAAAAAAAGGCCGACAAGAGAAACAACGACGGCACGCGCAGTCTTTCTCTTTGTATACAAACACGTCTCACAGATACACAAGGGCAATTTGTTTCCTACCAGGGCCATTCTCTTATTTTCATGCAATGAAGACCTATATTCTAATAATTCTCAGAGCGCACCCCTCCGGTGAAGAAGTTGTGATTGGCCAAGAAATACGTCAACGGCGCGGCCGCAATCGACGGCAGTGGCCCCGTAAACGCGTTGTGAGACACGTCAAGGTACTGGCAGATACACACAGGCATTGTACGGGCCCGTCAAATGAGAAAGAGAAGGGCATTAAGTGCAGGTTCAAAAACAAGGCGTATCACAACTAAAATCCGCCGCGAACATGCATAAGTAAGGAATGCGCATTTCTATTCACTAATCGAAATAGTTCGATAATGTCAGACAAGTTACGCCGATATCCTAGAGCATATGCACAGTCCTTTGTATTTTACCTGCATACTGGAGGAGAGTGGCGAAGGAAAAGGGCCGGTGAACTGATTGTTACTGAGTTGCAGTTCCGTGAGGGTAGCTGAGAGCGCAGTAGTTGTCGGCATCGCACCGGATAAGCTGTTGTCGCTCAGGGTCAAGGTGGTCAACAACGGCAGTTCGGTCACCAGTGCCGATGGAAGAGTGCCCGTTAAAGCATTTGCGTCCAGAGATAGCGTCTGCGCACATGTAACATGATTAGAACAAAGAAGTGGCACACGTGTGCGATTGGTATTCAAATGTGACGCAGCGCAGACGAAGGATAGAAGAAGGACCCGGATAAAAAGTCACGTGTCACCAACAACGAGGAAAATGAATAATTCAGCCGTGCCATTCTCACCTCTAAGCTCGACTGCGAGGCGAGCCACGGAGGTAAAGACCCACTGAGGTCGTTGTTGTCGAGGTGCAGGTTCGAGAGGCTGGACAGAGCCGAGAAGTTGGTCGCACCAAAGTCGCAGCCCGTATCCGTGCCCACCTATTACATTAGGAGGAAAATCGATACAAACATGCGTACCAGAACAAACGAAATCAATCACGAAAAGGGCAGGACGGGAATTTTAAGAATGAACCAAGATGTGCACAGTAGCGCTTTTAGGCGTACAAATACACTATTTCCCCTTGCAGTATCGTAGACATTTGTTACATTTAAGATGAATTAGCCACAGTCACAATAGATCGTAATACCCGGAAATCGCTGAGGCCCAAATCCGTGACCATGCCCGAACTCGCGTCACACGCAACGCCAATCCAAGCGTGCGTGTCGCTGTAGGTGTAAGACCACGCCACTGAATCCAGAGTGTTGGTTTGCATCACTAAACCCGTGCAGGGGTCGTACACAACGTCATCGTTAGTGCACTCGGAGTTGGACACGAGGCCGTCGCACCAATTGCTGTTCACCGAAGCGCCGGGCTCACTCCACGTGTCGCTGCCGCAGGCCTGCCCGAAGTCGGTGAGCGCTTCTCGCTGCAGTGCCACCCCCGTTGCGTCGTATGCACACACACAAAGATGTTATACATGTCAAGACGGCAACAACAACAAATTAGAAAGGTCTAGGCAGGAGTGATAAATTTTTCGACCGATAGAAGAGGGAAAGAGTAAAGTTCACGCAAGCTGTGTGCCACCTGAGAGTCTGGCGCAGTTGCCTCGGTCATCAAACCGTTGTCGTAGGGAAAGTAACACCGCACTTTGCAACTC
>Ga0307982_1000941_pt1 | contig 23269 bp, 25 predicted proteins | sample OrgLakmetagen989_FD_201847 | JGI IMG/M metagenome (GOLD analysis project Ga0307982, IMG submission 201847) | Saline water microbial communities from Organic Lake, Antarctica - #989 | ecosystem: Environmental > Aquatic > Non-marine Saline and Alkaline > Saline | place: Antarctica: Organic Lake...
CAAACGCCGTATATAGGCGTATATTTGATGACGTGTTTGTGATGACGTCAGCAGAAAAGTCGATACGTCGCGACGTATTTGCCTTATATTCTGGAGAAAATACGTCAGATGTTTTATTGTAGGGACTAGGAACAGTACCGTAACGAAGAATCAAGAGCGCAAGAAAGACAGGCGTTGTCAAAAAAATGTCTTCAAAGACTTGCTCTAATATAATATGACATCCCATCAATCAAAAAGGTTGCTTGTGCTTGATTTACCTGTTTCTGTTACTTGTTACTTGGCTCGTTTCCATAATCTTACCACCATCACCACCACCATCCACCATCAAGAATAAAAAAGAGACCATCGGTTGGGCTCAACTTCATATCCATAACAAAATCGAAATTCAGCCCCCACCCTCGAGCCCTCGAGGGCGAAGAGACAAGCACATTTTAATTATGACTTTCATGGCCAGGCCGACTGGCCGTCGCAGAAGACCCGAAGAACTTCGAGGGAGTCCGCATGCAGGAGAACCAAGTCAGCGGGCGCGCCTGGCATCAGCGACCGTGGCAGAGGTGGTCCACGTCCAAGCAAAAGGCGAGCGGGACGGCTCGAGGCGGCAGTAATCGCCGCTGCTGCACTGCAATTCGTAAATTTGCGGTAATTTTGAACGCACTGGTCCATGGGCAACACCTGCAAGAGACGCACAGTTTTGAGGGAGAATAGCACAGGGCATCAATATGTGCGGAACAAAATCACTTATTCACGTGTGCCAGCAACATAAATTGGACACCATTTGTGATTCGTAATCATTTGTCTCGACAGTTCTTTTCAGAGCCGAATGAAGCACAGCGGAAAGATAGAAAGAGCCAAATTTCCATCCTTACTCTCCATTCCGGTACAACAGTTTTCGATTTTACTCTACTCACCGCGCCAGCGAGCGTGACCCCATCAGCCGCCAGCGTCGCTTTGCCATCGCTCACATTCACGTCTACGTCACCCAACATGTGCCGACCGTTGCCCAAGCCCAGGGCGGAGATGGCGTCAGTGACCAGCACGCAGCCCTGCGGATGAGCGCTGGCTGCTAACTTCACCTATCACAATGCACACAAGGCAGGTGGCAGAAATAAACAAATGACGTAATTTCCTAGTTGAAATCCTGTGTTTTGTCACTTATGAACGGGATAAGCTACTATCTCTGACACGCTGGTATGCAAATGCAAGAAAGAGGCGCTTTTACCGACGCAGGGTGAGCGTGGTAGCCATCTGCAATGAGCCCATAATGAGGGCGTTGGTCTTCAGCCACAGATGAAAGCGCAGCATCCTTGCTATCAGACGACGCAGTCATGCCGAGGAGGCCAACGAGGCCAGGGTCACGGTGGTGGAAGGTCGGCATCGCGTTGAACAAGTGGGTAATCATCCGGCACCCAGAAGCTACTCCTGCTAATCCCTGAGCACAATCCACAAAACCCGCACAGCACATGGACAAAAAGATGCGTTAAAAGAAATAAAAAGCAGAGGAAAATATGGAGCAAAACATGCTTTTGCGCATTTTCTTACATTCTCTTATTCATGCATTGCGCTCTCTCCTACCTATGCACTCAAAATTACCTGATCATAAGTAGCTGTGGAGTGGCCCATGCTGACGAGCACACCTCTTGCTTCAAGAGCCACCGCAGCCTCTAACGCACCCGGCAACTCCGGCGCTAGAGTAACTAATGCCACGCCTGACAAGCAGCTCGTTGGCTCTACAGTAGCTACGCTAGAAGTTCTGTTGCTACTATTACCCTGGTTACGACCTTGGCCATACTCGTTGCTTATGCTGCTGCCAGGAGTGCTGCTACTACCACTGCGACCATTACTACTGCCACTAGTGCCATTGGATTTCTCAGAGTCATCGGTAGAGGTGCTACTATAATGATCGCTGTCCCTTGAAGCAGATCGAACTTCACCGCCAAACACAGAAACGAGGGAATCGATGCCGCTGACTGGCTGTCTCAAGTTCACCAGCGGATGCGCGCCCTTCTTTTCCGGGTGGAGAAAAGGGCCTTCCAAGTGTAAGCCCAACACCCTCGCGCGAGGCCGATGCCGTTTTCCTGGCCCAGGAGGACCTGAGTGCGATAGAGCGCTTACAACATCCTTGGAGCTACCGTTGTTGTCTGCACAAGTAATGTCATTGTTCATGCTATTGTCCGTGTGCTTTTTACCATTTCCAGTGCAATTGTCTGGTTGATAGGCATCGCTACTGGGGTACTTCCTAGTGGCAGTCGAAGTATGCACGGCAAGAGCTGCGCAATTTCGGAAGTCGAGAGCATCATCGCCGAGCTGCTTACGGATGGCGCGGTACTTGGGTAAAAGCTGAGCATAAGTGCTAGCGGAGCTCGAAATAATGGTCGGGCAAAAAGCAACCACGCCGTGAGCTAGAAGCTTCTCTGCCACTGATGTTAAACTGTAGCCCACAGAGAGAACAAAACAGAAGCAGTCGCCAATAAGTCAAAGAGGCGGAAACAAAGACACAAAGTTTATTGATCCACACATTCCCCACGCTGCCGACGTTTCAGACCCTTGCTCATTTGAATACGCTTGCTACTTTACGCTTTTCCTCTGCATAGCCTAAGATTAGAACTTACTTTTCAAGCGTCACGTGCTCCGGATTAGCAAAATCCACGCCGAAGGCACCATTCAACTGAAGGTCGTAAAAACCTGAACTGAGAATGTGCCCTCCACACTGCACCACGGTGTACCTTTGTTCTCCATCGTTGTTGTCTTCCCCTGCTATCAAGGCGTTCGCAGTCCCTACTGCTGCGGGCTTAGCCGCCTCCGGGGTAGACCTAGTAGGGCTTTTACCAAGAAAAGAATCATGATCTTTGGCATCCCACCATCTCTTTTGAGGGTTGATAACAACTCCGTCCAACACCCAGAGGTCCTCCTTGACGAGCTCTCCGTCCCGGACAAGCCAGCAGTCAGTGTACCGAACCAAACGCCCATGACTATCGCTAGCTTCGCCACTATCGTCGCCGCTCTCCACCTTTCGACGCTTCGGCATTTGACTATACGATTGATGCAGTGCTTTTAAGCTATTCTACTCGACAACTAGCCCTAAACTTTCAAGTCGCCTCGCCATCATGCCATCATCATCAACAACTCAATAACTCAATAATCAGCAACACCGACGGAGCTCTCTCCACAAGAGATCATTCAGAGAAAGATCTTTCTTTTTCCTGAAATCAAGAACGTGGCTTTTCGAGTGACAGTTAGTCGTTTGGTGTGTTGTCTACAGTACTGTCTCTACACATCTCTGTAGCTACTGAAGAGAGCTACTACAGTAGAGTGTTGTTGTATTGCGGAATGCCAGCTTTGGCGCCTGGCCTCGATGTGGGGTCTGGCCCCTGGGCTAATGTTCCACCCGCCGTACGTATGGCAATTCTTTCGCTAAGTGAGCAGGCAACTCGATCGGCAGAGGCACAAGAGGCTCAGGCTCAGGAGTTGCGCTCCACACGCGCCGAACTCGATGCGTTGAGGCGAGCTCAAGGAGTGAGCGCTGTCGCAGCAGACCGTGCTACAGAAGCTCGAGAACAATGTGAAGCTGAGCTTCGTGAGTTGAGGAGATGGAAGAACGAGCACTGCGACGCTCTGGCCCTTCGTGAAGCTGCCACTCGTAAAGAGATCAAAGCTAAAGCGGACCGGTAAGTCGAGGATTGGTGATGCACCTGAACGATTGTTTGAACTGGGTTTGAAGCTAGGCAAGATATTACTCAGGTAGGTGAGATTTAATTGAGAGTGAAACAATAAAAGGTAACGTATACCAATCTTAATCGATCTCACTGGCCATTCTAGGGCGGAAATTTCGCAGCTGAAGCAAACCTCCGAGCGCGCAAGCCGACAAGCAACGAATGCAGAACAGGCAGCAGCAGAACTCGCTCAGCGTGTCGACCGGGTCGAAACTAGACATGCAAGTCCTATGATGGAAAATTACACCCGTAGTAGCGGTCTAGCTGACCTTGGTGGCGCGGCTTACGGTGAGGAAAACGCACGGCCTCACTGGCGCCACAGTCACCATGCAGACGTAAACAGAGGCAGCCGCGGCGACTACGGGTACGATAAAGGTAGGGGCAGCTACAGTGAGGCCGAGGCGCCAAATGCACTGGCAGCACTTGTGCACAGTGTCACGGCACGAGTGAGTGAAACAGAAGAAGCATTGAAGTCGTTGACAAGTCGTGTTGAAAGCAAAGCCGGCAAAGAATCAGTGGCAGCTGCGCTGCATCGCAAAGCTAACAAGGATGATCTGGTTGCTGCCTTCAAAAGCGCTGCTACTGGAACTGCTTTGGGTCAAATGCAAGCTGATGAGTTATTATCACCACCTTGGCACTTAGACAAAGATGCTGAATTCGGCATGAGAACATCCTCTCGGCCTCCTACGACGATTAGCAGCACTAAGCCTCCATTGGATCAGCTAGTTGTAAATGCCGTTACAGCCCAAGCGAAAGCGGTAATATCAGCTCGTTTGCCCCGAGAAGTAGCCACTCAACTGTCTGCCGACGCTGTGAAGCGAGCGGCCGAAGCAAGGGAGTTGCAAGCCAAGGAGGATGCCAAGCGCGAGGAAGTGGAGGCAGCCACCGCAGCTCAAGCACGCGCGAAAGCAGCGAGTTTTGAGGCCTTCCGCGAGATCATCGGGTATAAACACTCACAAACACAAACGTACACACGTGTCTCAAGTATTGGCACTAGTTTTCAGGCGTATGAAGACCTGTTTTGCAATTGCTTTCTATTTCCTTCCTCGCAATTCGTAGAGACACGAACTGCTTATTGCGTTTCTTTCCATGTAAACTTTGTACAACAGGCGGCGTCTTGATGAATTAGACTCAAAAGTAAACGCAGCTTCCAATGATACTCGGAACGAGGTACTTGCCTCTCAATGAAAGAGCTGTTCGTTTGCTCAGTTCAGGACTCATGCCTGAAATCAACTTACTTTAGTAAATATCACTCAATCTCCCCACTCGTATACATGTCAATTAAAGTGTCCGAATAGCCTCTTAAATTTGTAAAAACTTTGCGCTCTATGATCTATCCTCGGCCTAGCTTGAAGTGTTGCGTGATGACATAGAAGCACAATCATACGACACTTTCGTAGCCAGTGCAGACTTGGCAAATCACCCAGCTTTGCAAGCAATCTCGGAAGTCTTCAACCACCAGCTTAATGCAGCCCTCACGCAACGCGACGAAGCCACTACCGCTAGGGAATCAGCAGCTGCAGATGAAGCCAAGGCAGCGGCAGATGCGACGGCTTCACTCGTGTCTCAGGTCACGAAGCTAGCCGCTTTGGCGGGGGAAGAGCAAAGCAAAAGACGAGCGGCCGCTCAGTTAGCCCGGCAAACGACGCGAGAAACGAACGAAGCTTTGAGTGCTACCAAGGAAGAGGTGATTTTGCTTACACGTGCGAGCACAGCTACCAAGAGCAATGAAGCATGTGCCCTGTCCTTGTTTTATGAGCTCGTTCTCGTAAAATTTGATAAATTCCTTTCATAACGCCCTCACTAGATTTGACTCCTCCTTTTGACTGGAACAGGTGTTGCGAGTAAAAGCAGCGCTAGGAGGCTTGTCTCGCAGCCAGGAGCAATTGGCAACAGCGGTTGATGCTGCCTTGTCACCTCCGTCAAATCATGATGCCACGAACAATGAGGATGATACTTCAAGACCGAAAACGTCAACTAACACTACCTCGGGAACGCAAGATAACCTAAGCAGCGATGTCAAAGCCCTTCGCTCTCAAGTCAACTCCCTTTCTCAGGTGTGCTATTATTGCATCTATTCCTTAACGTCGTTAATTATTTGATACCATTGTTGCTTCGCTCGGTCATCATTGGCACAAAATCATTTTTCGTTTGTTTGCCTTTGGTAATAAGTGATCAAGGTTTGCATAACATTTCCTTCTGTGATCTTTTACCAGGCTCTCAATGACCAGGCTAGGCAACTACGCACTACACATTCGGTTCTCTTCGGTGGCCCAGGGCCTTCTCCTGCGGCAGAGGGCGAAGAAGATGGAACCGTGCACGCTACTGCATCCAGCACGAATCCTAGAGATGACAGAAGCAACAATGCTGGAGGCAGCAGCAGCAGCAGTTATGGTGGTGGCATGGCCAGTTTGGGCCTTGTCGCGCAGTGTAGTACATTAGGGCGTCGTTTGGCCAACATGGAAGCATCAGCCCAATCCTCGACCCGCCAACCTTCTTCGTCTTCTTCTTCTGCTGTTAAAGCCAATAACCTTCCCGAGTCCGCGACTTATTCTTCCAAAACCACTTCTGCAGCGGGTTCATCATCAGCTGAAGCGGTGACAGATGCTGTCACTGAGGAAGTCCAAGCTCTCGCTGCGGAAGTGGCAAAATTGCGTGCGGCCACGGCAGCTGCCACTGCTGACGCTCACTGCGCCCTACAAAAGGTCTGTAATAAAAGAAGTTGCGCGCCACCTTCTCCAGGTCATCTGCTTTTGGGTTGCGTGTTTGTAAATTAAGCTGAAGCTTGGTGTAGTTGTTGTTCTTGTTGTTCATGTTTTCTACCATTCCATTCTTTAGCCTGTGGATAACCTGACTTTACCCTCATCTCCCTTATTTGACTACCGGTGCACAGGCGACCTCTTCAAGTCCACTTTTACATCACCATGGATTCAAATCCAAAGCTGCGGACGCCAGCGTTGAACCTGAAGCACTATCATCTTGTTCAACAGACGCCGCGCCATCTGCTGCTCGTTTCTCCTCGATGGAAGCTCGCTTATTGGGGCGCGTGCAGACGGCGCTGTCAGCGGAAAGCGAACGGATGACAGCTCTGGCCTCTCAAGTGACGACATTAGCCCAATCGATCGCGAAAGTGGAGCGGGACGGCCAGGGTCTAGAAGCGGACTTAGGCGCGCGCTTGGACACGTTTACACGCCTCGCCCTCTCGAGGCTTACCTTTGAAGATACGGTGAAATCATAAAGACGAGTACAACCATAGAATAATTGAACTTTCACATTCACTTACTTGAGAGCTTCATGTTGTTTCACACAACCAACAAAGCTCGTAAACCTCAATTCTTCTGTAAATATTGATGTAGATTCCTGTATTCTAATTGCTTGCACTTTCATTCCGTGCTCTCCCACACAGGTGCGAGCTTTGTGCCGCCAAAACGACGGTCGTGTCACGGCGCTTGAAGACATTGTGCGCGCACTCTTAGACCAGGCTCGACAACAGCAGCAGCACTACCCTGCTTCTTCCTTTGCTGCCTCTGCTTCGGCTGATTCTTCGTACTCAAAACGACCATCCCCACGCCGCACGCCATTACCTCAGTCTACGGGTGTGCATCAACAGCGCACGCCACCCTCCTCTGCTGCAGCGGCACCATCAGCACCAGCAGTTGCTGAAGCTGAGAAGCCCCAGCCCATTGCGAATGCGCCATCGCCCCCTTTTCAAGACAGTGGCAATGAACCGTTTCCGTCCTTGAGACCGATGTCTCCACGCAAAGAACAACGACAAGATGTGACTGCACCATTGTCACCACCGCCGCCACAGCCTGCCTCACACCGTGCTGTTCTTCCAGCCGACGCTGTTCCTTGTATTTCACGGCCTATCAGTGGCCAAGTAAGCGCTGGCCCCACTGCCTCCTTCAAATCCACCAGTATGCTGCCCCAGGGACAACAACAGCAACAGCCGCCGAATGAGCCGCAGCAAGAAAGAGAGGAAACTCGTGGCGTGTTTTCGTTGCCATCGTCTCCGTCCTCTTCGCCGTCATATCGGTCCAGAAGAGACCAAGAACCACATCCACCTCAATCCGAGAGGCTGCCACCGAAAACAGCAATCCATGTCGATGAAGAGAGAGCAGCAGCACAAGCAGGATCGTTGCCAACTTCGCCTCTATCTCCTGGCTCTCCCAAGTCGTTGCACACCCAGAGGTCCTCCTCCACTTCTTCTTCGATGGCGACTAGCACCACCACCAACCAGTTTGGCGGTGAAGAAGATAGGGAAGAAAGAGCACAGGGTGGAGGTGGTGAAGAACCTCCGCTTTCGCCTCGCGCGATGTGCCGCTTTCAACCTGGCGATCGAGTGACGTGGCGGGGTGCCGACGCGGACGTGCCGCTGGGCACCATAGGCGTGGTGCTTGCAGTGCATTTGGCTCAAAATGACCACCATAACGCCGTTTCTGCGGTGCACTCTTCCAAAAAGAAGAAGCATCTCAAATTGTCTTCTTCTTCTTCTTCTCATTTGATGTCATCACCCAGTATGTGGTCCCACGACGTTGAAGTGGCGTTTCCAGTCCCCAATGCACTAGAAGTCGCAGCTGCGGGCTTAGGAGGGCCTGTCACAGCGGTGTTTACCTTTGCCGCAGAGCGCCTGGATCCAGCGGTCGAAGCGGCTTATCCAGGAGAAAGTGTTGATAATGTAGTTGCTGCCAGTGCTGAGAGTGTGCACCACCAGCATGCTGCCACGAATGATGAGGACGCCGTGGCTGTCGGTGCTGCACAGGCATCCCTGTCGCCAAGTTTTAGAAGAAGTGGGGAAAGAGCTTCAGGGAATGGTGGGTTCTTCAGTGATGCTCCCATGAATTTGGAGGATCTTTCCTCTTCAGCCCATGAAATGGCCGCTGTTGTAGCGCAGCAGGGCAACGAAAGCGTGAACAGCAAAGCAGGAGAAACGCTGAGAGAGGATAAGGCGGAGGAGAGCGACACGGAAAAGGATGTTACCCAGTGGACTTTATGATTTATTTCTGCTTTTAATTCCTTCGCAAAGCTGGACGTTTAGTCATTTTGTTTCAGTTAATAATTGTTTTAGAAGTAGAGCAAATAGCAAATCGCTCTCAGTGGTTCCTCTTCGGTCTTCGGGGTCGAGTTATCTGGGATACGTTTTCTATTCCACTGCAACGACCTCTCTTTATTGTTCTGCGGAGTGCGCGTGACCCACAAACACCTCGCTTTTTGCAAATTTTTCGAGGAATTTAAGTTTGGCCAATGCCCCTCCCCCTCCTGAATCACTCCGCACTTGCCTTGTTTGCGCAACGCACGCGCATTCCCGCTTCTGCCAACAGCATCGGCTTCTGTGCCATTTGGGTTTGTATTAGTTCGAGTTCCTCGGTTTAGCGGTTTAGATTAGTATTGGTATTGGTCTATAGGTGCAGGGTTCTTGTGGGATGTTCTAGTGACCTCAGGTCCTATGGTCTATCTTTTTAGACATACATAAACCGATAAACCGGCTTTTTGAAGCAGACATTACCTTTATACCAGCCAAGCGCTTGTCCATGTGCATGTGATATGTGATGTTGAGGTCCGTGGCTGGACTTGTGGGACTTTATACATTGAACGGCCTACATGCTACTTGTGTGTCCGCTGTAGCACCTGATTGAGAAATTTAACTTGAATCTTGAACAGGCCAAAAAGACATGCAAAGTGGCTCAGAGAATACCGCTTAAGGCAAAGTACTTGGCGCATGCAACGGGTTGGCATTTGTTTCTTGATCTAATGGCTCCGGCGGTTCCTCCGAAGGCACTTTTCCACCACGGTGCTGCTGTCTCCTCCCACCTAGCTCTGCTACCCAGGCCTTGGCCTCTGCCCAAAAGAGAGACGTTAGAAAGGACAGATAGGCCACGGCCCAGGCCGCGCACAACACGTATAACCACGGTTCATGCGGCACCGGCGCAGTGGGATCGGCGAGAAAATTGCCGAGGAGGTAGAAGTTGACGAAAAGCACGACGCACGCAAGGCTGGCTACCAAGCCCGCTTGCTTCCCCTGCGTACGAAAATCTTCGCCCATGATGCTGGTCATAGAAGTGAGCTTCAAGATGGGCAGCATCGCAAACGGCAACTGAATGCTTTGCAAGATGTTCAACCACTCGTTGATGCTGTTGAACAGAGCGGTGTTGGAGCCCGTCGCGACGCTGACAGCGAGGGCAGGTCCAAGGGCCACTACGCGGGTCAGCAGCACCCGTTGCCATTGCGGCAACTTGATGTTCAGGAACCCGTCCATCACGATTTGCCCCGCAAACGTGGCGGTCATAGTGGCTGCTTGCCCCGCTGCCAGTAACCCCACCCCCCATATCACCAAAGCAACTGCGCCGTTTGGGGCCGCTCGCTGCAACGCATCTCCAGCGCGCTCGAGGCCAATCGAGTCGCAGGTCGCGAGATGGGGCCCAACATTGGCTGCAATACCACTGCCCGAAGAAGAGGTGGAGCATGCGTCACCGTGCGAAGAGCTGCACGTGCCGTCATTGTCGTTTACGGTCGCGCACGGCAAGCAAGCAAGCCCCTGTGCCGCGCAATCGGTGTTGAAAAAGTATGCCGCAAAGGCGGCTACAACCGCCAAGTTAATGAAAAAGCTGCAAAGAAGGGCGGCACTCGACTCGATCAAGTTATACGCGTTGGCTTCTGCTACTGCGGTACTATCTGAGCGGTCTAACTTTCGAGACAGAACAAGCCCACTATGTAGGTACAAATTGTGAGGCATGATAACTGCGCCCATGGTACCAACTGCTTGCTGAATGGCGTAACCCGGTAGCAAGGGTGCGACCCATCCCGTAGCTAATTGCTTGCCGTTAGTGCCAGCGTCACCCCACACCACAAAGAAGCACACCGCCATGGTGCCGATCAAAAAGCAAATCAAGGCCTCGAGGTAGCGCACTCCCAGATAGTGCACGGCCAAAAAGGTGAAGGTGTCGAGGCCGGTGATGAGACATCCCGCGTAGAGAGGCAAGCCAAAAAGCAACTTCAAGGCAATCGCAGACCCAATCACTTCCTGAATGTCGCTGCCAATGATGGCCAATTCCATGTTCACGTAAAGCACGAGGCTCTGCCACGGCGCAAAATGCTCGCGCGACACTTGTGCCAAGTCTTTCCCGGTCACGCACCCAAGCCTAGCCGCCATTTCCTGCAGCACCAAGCCAATGCACGTAGACCACCACAGCACCCAGACGAGCTGCAAGTTCGTGTAGGCGCCCTGCTGCAGGTCTGCTTCGAGGTTGCCAGGGTCTAAGTACGCGAGCGACATGAGCCACCCCGGTCCCGTAAACGCCCACAGCTTGCGCCATGAAAACACGAAGCCTACCTTCTGTTGCGGGGATTTCGGCAGGCGAGGTAGGCTAGCTGGCGACGATGGCATGTTCGTGGGGTATCCTGTACAAAAAAAATATATTCGAGATAAGACTAGAGTGGAAGAGTAAGAGAAAGGAAGATTGACCACAACCAAAACAATATGAAGTATGATTAAGAGAAATCGACGGAATACCTTCTTCCTGTTCGCCGAGCAAGACTTCGGATTGAAGTCTGGGAATATTGAAATTTTCTTGCATTTCGAGGTGCTCCTCGCCCATCCATCTCTCGTCCATGGACGCGTGCCAGCACGCGGCATTTTTACTTCATCGGGATCATCTCGCCGCGTCGGAGCATTCTCTTCAGAGAATGTGACACGTACTTCCCTAATATATTATCCAAACGAGAATATTTGTAGTTTAGTTCTTTAAAAGTTAGTTGCACGATTCGAAAAATGGAGCGCGAAAACTGAAGACTCTTGAGTCTAGAGGCCAAACTTCTGTATTTAAGGCATCGCTTTAAACTTACTGCGTCATGTTCATCGTCCGGGACACTCGCAAGATTCAAGAAATCCTCCATGATGACGACTTGCGAGAGCTCAAGTTGGCGCGTCGCCCTGGTGAATTCAAAGGAGGTGAAGTTTCGACACTCTGCCGAGCCAGCAACGCGCCTCAGTTGAAGTCAGTCGAATACTTAAACTTGTACGCAAACAAGCTTACTTCATTGATTGGGCTGAACCATGGCCTGGCAGGCGGCCGCCTCCGCGAGCTGAATCTTGGCAACAACAAACTTTCTGGTGCGTTGGTGTCATTAGCACTACGAGGATAGAGGGGTATTCTTTCTTACCCAACCAACCGCGTCCTTGCAAATAGACGTGAGCGTAGTACATTGCGTCATTTGTGTCGGTTCAATATCCTCAATGCTTTCGATGGGTATGCTTTAACAAAGCCCTTGGATCCTAGTAACTGTCACCTAATTTTATCAATTTTTAAATCCTTTTCATGACAATGGCAACGGGCGTCACCACCACCAAGAATTACCATCCGAGCTAGCCTTGCTAGCGCCTTCTCTCAAAAAGCTCTGGTTGGACGACAATCAAATCAGTGTATTGCCAGCGTCCGTGCTTGAGCTGCATGAGCTTACGATGTTACGGCTTTCTCGGAACCAACTAGTGCAGCTGCCTGCTCAGGTGTGTATAACATTAAGAAGCAGGGTTGCAATATCTCTTGTACTTTGAACTCTTACTGGTTTGCGATCTCAAGCTTTCTTTCTTCTATCTTATGACTCCTTCATTTACTCCTTTTGCTTTTCTATTCGCCGTGTTCTTGGGCGCAGATCCGCATGCTTTCTAAATTAGAAGATCTCGCAGTGGACAACAATAAGCTCAAGTGAGAACTCCAAAGCTGCGAAGACAGCTGCATTGACAGAGACAATTTTAAATCATATGTTGAGGATCCTACCTGACCCAAACCCGGTTAGATTCGTCTCCACCTTAAAGATCTCTTCCTGAAAATGCTTCCAGGGAGCTGCCCGCGACCGTTGGGGACTTAGCCTGCCTCCAAAGCTTGAACGTGCGGCAAAACGCTCTCAAGACGCTACCGCCTGAGCTCATGACCGGCCTTGCTGACTGTTTGTTGGTGCTGAACGCCTCAAGCAACCAACTTGGAGCCAGCGACAGCAGCAGTGACGAGGATGCTAGCAACGGCGAGAGCAGTGGCAGTGGTGCTAACGATGAAGGCTCCTTTTTGGCCGGAATTGGAGAACTTCGGCGCCTGGAGGAGCTTCGCTTGAACGGAAACAAGTGCGTCAACATCTCATGCTACAGCGTTTAATTATGCTCTTTACTTTCGTGCAAGTCTGTTATTGACCTCTTTGGCTATCTTCTTGTGTGTTGTTGCACAAAACGCGTAGTCATGTGATTTTCCACCTGGCCGCTCCCCCATCAACTCCTGATCTTTTCCCGTAATGGTTGTTTGCTCACTTCACATTAAGGCTCAAAATTTTCCCTCTTGGCGTGCTCTCGCTTCCGAACCTCAAAGTGCTGAACTTGTCCAACAACGCGTTGCCGCACCCGCTGCCCGCTGCTGTCACCGACCAATGGGGCCCTCTCGACTCCAAGGGACACGGGTAAATAGCTACCCTGGTTCTGTCACATTTGTATTTACCTGCTGGATTCCGCTGTTCGATCGTCCGTTGCCTCATTTCGCCCGCTTGATTGATAATCCCGTCTTTTTCTCCGCTTGCTTGTGTCCAGATTGGAGTCCAAAGTGGTTGAAGTAACTGTTCGCGGGAACCCATGCAGCCACCCACTGGCGAATGCTCCTGCTACTGCTGTAGCAGTCGAGTAAGGCACCTCATATGTAATCGCAACTACAAAAGCGAAGAGGAACTAGATTTATATGCCCCATGGGGATCTCGCGCTACCATTAAGCCGAGTGGAAAACTCGCTTCATTTGTAGCGCGCATGTATCCCCCTGTTTTCTTTGATCTTCGCCTCAATCTGTGCTCTGGATCTCCCACTTCGAGTTCTATTTGAATCTGAAGTATAGCCCGGGATCTAAACGCAGGCTCATCATTTGGGAGTTCGGACATCGAACACCGCGAGTGCGGAGAGGAAGGTAGTTGCGAGAACACAAGCACAAGAGCAGTAAGAACAAGGTACGACAACAACAACAAACAAACTCATCATACAAGTCTACAGGGGGGAGAAAGATTTGTTTTGTGTAGTATGAAATCATCGCATGGATCATTGATCATTGACCACTTTTATGCCCCATGGCACGTGTTTAGGTCACGCAATAACATTAGGCGTTTTGATGCTACCCTTAGGATGACAGCGTAACACCTTTAGCATTGCATAACTACCACCATCGATTTGAAATATACTAGCCAATTGTTTTAGTACCATCCACGCTGCACGAATAGACGACAAGTGTACCGATGCAACCGCCACGGAAGAAGCGCGGTTTAGGTAAAACCACCGTAGTTGTGGCCACGCTGCTCGCTGGAATGCTCGCCGTGTGGTATTCAATGCACTCGATGCTGCCCTCGCAAAGTAGCCCAGCTGCTAGTGAAATGCCACCAGCTACTGCTGCAGCTACTGCTGCAGCTACTGCTGCGGCCGGCGGAAGCATAGCTACGAGTTCTAGCAGTGCCCACGCCTCCCTCCGAGCGACAACTCCTGCGAGTGGCACTAGCGGCACTAGCAGAAGACGAAGCAGCACTGAAAACCGCTTGAATGCACTTGCTTTAGGCCCAGCAGCTCCTTTGGGGCCAGCTTCCCTGACACCTCAAGACGTGTCGCGTTTGGCTGCTGTCCTCGGCCCAACCGCCCACAACTTCACACGGTCGCACTTCATCACCATCCCAAGCTGGGTCACTGCTGGGCCGTCTGGAGCAGACGCGCACCCGCCACCGCCTTGTTTGTTTGCTGTCAAGACGAAGTTCAACGTGTATTTGTTCGAAGACGGTTGGCGAGACGCAGCACCGGCAGCAGCTGCGGCGTTCGGCGCCAATGGCGGTGGCTCTGCGCAGTGCCCTTCACCCGTAGGCGGTCAGTTACCCATGCCTAGTAGTCAAGACAATGCTGCAGTCCCCGAAGTGAGCGTGGTGCTGGCGTTTCGTAACATGGCGACGGAAACGATAAGAGCGCTGCTTTCGATCGTGCACAACGCAAGAGACGTAGCTTCGATTGAAATTCTCCTTCTCGACATTGCGTCCAGGTGCTTATTCTAGAAGACTTCAGTAGATTACGTTTCTTAATAGACACAGCATAGAATGCACGGAAATGGTCAAATCACGGCGATTCAGAGGTTGAATTTGTTCATCAGTGCATCACTTGAGGTGCTTTGTGGCTTCTCTCGCCTTCACTTATCATTAAGCTCTGGTGGCTTTCACGGTTTAGTAACCTTCAGTCCCGTTTGTTGCCTCTTTGTTTTCGCTCTTTTCTTCATTCTATACATGCGTTCTCTCACTCCCTTTTTCTATTCTGCTTAATACAGCGAAACTGAAGCGAGCGAAGTGAAAGCGTTTGTGCAGCATTTGGTCCATCACTTGGAGCTTCGCGTGAGGCTCTTTCGATTCAGTGACCCAAATACTGCTTCTCTCAGGTATTTGTCTTTGAGCATACCGCCATTGTAATGTCAGTGAAGACCACTTTGAAGTGACATGAAGCGTATTTTTGAATAAGAAAAAGAAAACAGCAATGCGAGTCTCATTTCTTTCTTCAATGCATGTCTCTCTTTACTGCTTTCATGTAGTCGAGCCGTCACCAAAGCTGCGACCTCCCTTGCCACCGGCAAACATCTCTTGGTGCGTGCGCCCACCATAAGTGCCTCGTTATGCTTTGCCTAGCTGATTAATTACTACAAATGCAATATCCTTACGCCATTTCCCGTGCCTCAGAGTGTGCGTGTCTGTATTTATCATGGACAGTGGAATTCTCATCGGCGCATTTACCTATAAGTCACTCTACTTTCATGTCTATCGTTTCATAGATAATGAACTGCGACGTGACGATGCAGCATGGGGCTCTTCGGGCGATGCTGGCTGTCTTCAAGTCACACCCTGCTACGGGCATGGTAAGAGCATGTTGTCATGACCTCGAATGTACAGCTATAGAATCTTTACGTAAGACCAAGCACGATATGCATGGCCATGGTTTTCGCAACGCTGTCCACAGGTTATCTTACCAACATCTTCTTCCTCCTCTCATCGCCCGCGCACAGGTGGTGCCCAAATTCTTGCAACCTTCAGGGGCTATTTTAGACAGTGGAGGCCTCGTCTTCAGCGACGGCAGCGGCTGGCAGTACGGGCGGGACGAACCTCCAAACAAGGCCGCTTACAACTACATTCGCCCTACGGACTACGGCAGCAGTTACTGCACGATGGTACAAAAAAGAGCAAATGAACTCAAACTTTTGTGGCGTGAATATCCTTGATAGTTTATGTCTATATTCCCTGCCTTCTTCGAGCACAGTACTATTTCATTTAGCATTCGCTCGTTTTCTGTTTCTTTTGTCATTTTCTTTTATTGGCCCTCTCCCCTCTTTATATTGAACGATGATGACGCCATCAACAAGGTGGACCGCCACTTGTTCGTGGCCCTCGGCCTGTACGCACCCATGTACTCTCCCGCTTGGTATGACGACACCGACGCGGCGTTTGCGATTCGGAAGGCAGGCTACTCCGTGTACTTCACGCCTTTTGCCGAGGTAAGCAAACACTTAACACAAATCTAACCAATCTGTTATCATCCTCTGTTCTTCAAGCAACTTATTCTTGCATTGTGCATCGTCGTGAGTCTATCATTTTGAATATTTTCGTATCCAACGCCACTACGTTGCACGTGTTCTCCTACTTCATCATCAATATATTGGTTAAGTGCCTGTGTTTATCAAATATATGCGTATCTTACTCAGGTGGTAGTTTCTGAGACTGCAGATTTAGTGTTAACGTCCTCGAAACCACAACTGCTGGAGCAAAACCGCAACAAATTTCAAGCAGCATGGCAGCGGGAACTCAGCTGCCATTACTTACATGAAACGGTGCAAGCAATACGTGAATAATAACAATACACCGAACGAAAGAAGATTATGTGTCTTTTTCTTTTCAATGGACGCATTATCATATTTTCATGGTTTTTATTCGCTGTCTATCCCTCGTCGTACTCTTCTTGGTTACATGCTGCTTTGACCATCGCTTTCTTCTTCTCCAAATGTCTCCCCCCGTTTCTTTTTCTTTCACTCACAGGTAGCCTCTCAGCACGACGCGTACATTGCTGCGACTCGGCTCAGTTCGCTGCGCATCCTCTTCTTGGACTGGATCATGCCTGAACCGGACCGGGATTCCGGCTCCATTCGGACAATCAATTTGTTGCAGGTCAGCAATGTTCAAGTTCGCACTCGAGATTTGCGCATATGATGATTATACGAATACAGTTGTATATTTATGGATGTTTGGGAATTGGGGGTAGGCATATCCTATGGTGATTGCATCTTATCGCTCTGCATTCGTACATCTACAGATGCTCTTGGCAATGCGCGTGCACATTACTTTCGGCGCCAAAGACATGAGACGAGACCCGAAGTACGCCTCGGCTTTACGGTACATGGGGATCGAGGCCGTGCCCCTCAAAGATTTGGAGTATCACCGGAGTAGCCACCCAACACCCGCAGGCTGCCGCTACGATTTGATTGTAGTGGCGAGACGCGAGGTGAGAGTTCTACCCATTTCCATCATGACTATTCTCCTCCCTTTGGCATCCCTGTTCTAAGCACCTACCTGTCTGTGTCAAAGTACACAGAACAGCCACTTTGTCGTTTTCATTCTACCTAAAGTGCTAAACCAATCACAATCACATGTGTTCCGTATGGGGCTCCAATCGAACATGCCACCCAATCAGGTGTACGACGATGTGTTTGACAAATTGCAAACCGTGTGCACTTCCACGCCCAAAGTGTTCGACACCGTGGATCTGCATTTCATGCGCGAAAACGCCGAAGTGCTGTTCAAGCAAGTCCACGACCCCAAGTTGCTGAAAGCCGTGTTCGGAAAAAATTGGAACCAACCCGCCGACAAGAACAGCGTGAGTTCCCAAACGCGCGAGCTCAAGTACATAGAGCACAGCAAAGTCACAGTGGTAGTGTCCGACGTTGAGACACAAGAAATTCGCAAGTATTTGCCGAACGCAGTGCTCACGCGCATTTCCAACATTCACGCGGACTTGGACACGGAGTTAACGCCCAAAGGCTTTGGAGCTCGCAGTGGCGCGGTCTTTACTGGCAATTGGAACCATTTACCGAACCGAGACGCGGTGCTATGGTTCGTGTCCGAGGTTTTGCCGTTGATTTCCCCCAAGGTGGACGCTTCGTTTGTGTTCCATGTAGTGGGCGCCAACACCATGCCGCCCGAAATTTTAGCCCTTAACCACACCATGATGGACGGGAAGTTAAGAGTGGTTGTGCATGGCTTCGTCGAAGACTTGAAGGCCTTTTATGGCAACATGCGGCTGTCGGTTGCGCCGCTTCGATGGGGCGCTGGGGTTAAAGGCAAAATCAACAGCAGTATGAAGTAAGGAGAAACACAGGGGAACCGAAGGTTGAGGATGCTTTTGACAGCATACATTTTGTTTACTTTTTGACTGTTGTCAACGTACTTTTATTTTCGAATATTAATGGATCCGTTCACACTTCGATGGGAGAGAGCCTGCGCACTATCGACTTTGATTTTAATTTCTCCATGCTCGTTTGCATTCTTTTCCACCTCACTCCTCTCTCCCTCTCAATCCCATAGATACGGAGTACCAGTGGTCTGCACTACGGTCAGTACCGATGGAATGTTTCCAGAACATAAGAAGAACATATTCGCAGTCGACGAAGGCGACGCTTCAGGCTTTGCAAGCGGTGTTGTGGAGATGTACACTTCGCAGAAATTATGGGAAACGGTGAGATGGACATAGGCACGATTCTTTCTTTGACCTTGTGATTCTTGTCTCATGCATACCGTAGAGACAGCGCATTCACCAGAAGTTCAATGGCCTGGATTTTTCCTTTGCTTTCGAGCAGGTCCGCGAAGGAGGCCTCGCCAACGTGCGCGACCACTTTTCGCTTTCCAACGCGGCTGGTGGCTTGGCCGAAACTTTGGAGCTCGCAGTGGCAAATGAGCCGCGCATAGCAAAGCAACTGGACCTGGGAGCGAGAGCGCTCCGAATGGACTCCTGTGCACATTGAAGACTTACTGTAAATCTTTCTTGGGCAAAACAGTTTTCTTCTTGACTCTATTTCTATTCTTTACCAAACACGCACGAGCAAGTCTCCATAAATTTCAAAATTCCGTATCAAACTGTAAATTGTAAGCTGGTCTAGTGCAATTGTCAATTAGATCAAATTGGAGTTTAAACACCACGAGACGGCCAAATACAAAGAAGCATCTACAGCCACGTAAGAAGTTATAAATAACAAGGGCACGTGCGGAGTCAAGTGACAAGGGGTTTAAAACGTAAGCAGCATCTCTTTCAAAGTTGTCAGCAATTGAATCAGGAATAAATAGTAAATAGCACAGGTATTAAATCGAGAGCCGCTATGGGATTAGAATTCACGTATTTCAGAGGTGTTAGTATAAATCTCTGCCTATGAAAACATTTTAAAAGTTTCTTGGACTTGATTCAATTTCAAGTGTCTGTCTTCACCACGTATAGTTTAAGTGGCAATGCACACATGGTTGTCAAATTAAAATTGGTCTCTCTCTTCTTGTAGGTATCGGAATCTTGGACACTCTGAACTGATTGGTGTGTTCACTAACGACGGGCAGGGGTAGTTTCGTGAAGAGAATCATTACTCCAATGGCCACTTCCTATGGCTTGACAACTGAAGATTACACAAATAAATATATCAGCATGAAGTCTTTCTAGACATCATAAAGGACACTCAGCCCAGTTAGACTTGTTCTCGAGGACTCATCAAAACGCAGCTTAGTGCTACTTATTTATTTCTTTGCAATCGGAGAGTATAATCTAACCTAACCTAATCTAATGTAGGTACTGCATATCAGCTGCCTAGATTAGGCCTTCCATTTCCTGAAGTGGACATGAATTCGAAATGGCATTTTCCAGCTCGAAAAGGGCGTTGCGCAAATATCCGACCCGGGTTTCAAAGCCAAAAACGCACATATGGCCACGTATTTGATTGGGGTGAGCGACTCTTCTTCGAGATCGCCTGAGATACTTAATACTTTGACTTCCCCCTCTGTGGGTGGGAACTCTCTTTTCTTGAGCAGCACTCTCAAAGCACGGAAGAGCGAGCCACTTTAGACCGCTGCCATTACTCCCATGGCCCATCGGGGCCTGTGTCAAAAGCACGTCCTTCTAGTTTAGTCCCAAATTATCCTTTTTCTCTCCTCATTGCGCTCGTTGGCTAGCTCTGCAGCTCAAAAAAGAGTCGCAGTGGATTTTGACACAGGCCCCGAAAGGCCGGAATTAGACAGCGAACAACAACAACAACAACAGGAAGGATTTCCTGGGTTTATACGTGGAAATCCAAGGGCACTTCTCTGGTGGTCGGCGATTCATGCAACTCGGAATCGTGCTCCTAATTCGCTTCTAAATTTATGAAGCTTTGCTTTTTGTCTCTCTCTCTCTCTGAATCTTTTGATTCCGGCGTGAATTCCGGCCCCTCGGAGCCTTTGTGAAACAATCTACTTGAGACCCTAAGAAGCCTGACTGAGTATGGACGAAATTTCAACGGACAAAGATTCTACAGACGTTCATCATAATTCAGACGTTTTCTTTCAGAAGAAGCCTCGCTTGTGCAACGACAAAAATTCAATCTTCCAGTCAGCAGTGTGACAATCACACACACTTGTTGATCCTGCGAACAAAAGCAGCATTTTGCAAGAGCTAAGTGCAGCGAAAGTTGGTGCAAGCGTAAAGTGATGTCGGATTCAAGTGATATTGGATGAAAATGCTCCATACATCAAATTGCGACACTCGCTCAGACTTTGGCACCATTGCCTTTGAAGTCATCACTGCAAATGAGAGTAGTACAATGCCATGGCTTGAAGGATCAGTGGAAGCACTCATTGAGGACGTTAAAGCTGGACCTCACGAGTTCACAAAGGAAACGAACAAAGAATGCGCGCTCATCATGAATCATCCCGAGCTGAAAATGTCGGAATTGCCTGGGAACTTGAAGTGCTTCAATAATTATAACGGTAAAGTCCCGAACAATTCTAATACTTGCATCTGTCTGAATAGTTCCATTACTCATGATAATGCTCACAATGCTATCATTACAGATGGACTTCGATACCACTATGATTTCAAGACTACAGGAATGTGGCTTTTCAAAAGAGATTCAACGGCGCCACTCGAAGGTGTGAAACTCCGTAGTGGCCTTGTTGCTGAATGGGATCACGAATTCCCCCTTGGTCTTGCGGTTGTCGTACCAAGTGGCGCAGAAATCTCCGATGAAGAAAACAAATATGCTTGCAACGTGCACTTTTGTGGCAGACACAATCTGCTCAGGAAGTTCAACGTTATATTTCATCATGGTAACCATCATGAAAAGTCGAGGACAGATAAGCGCATTAAAGCTCGATGTTACTTTCGAATCCGCATCCTTGCCATGGCTGAGCCTGCGCCATCCTTGGGGCGCAAAAAAAACGCTGACGAAGCTCCAGAGGATGAACTCGTGACTGTTGGAAGCGCTGAGGTAAAGCTTGCATCGAAAAGTGATGTCGAAGAAGCCGCCTCCATGGGCCGTCAACCAGGTACTGTCCGCCCAGCGATGGACACTTCATCCTTCTTGCAGACTGTGTCCCACAAAAAGATTAAGACAAGGCCAGCAATTGATGCACCTAAAGAAGTACTAGTATGCGACGACGAGCAGCCGCAACCGCACACTACCAAGTACGCTAAAACAATTAGCGAGCAGCTAATGGTGGCTGTCACGGCGGAGAACGAGGACCTTTTGACAGGGAGAGTTACAAGCGCCAAAACTATCAGCGAGTATCTCAGGGAGCTCCGTTCTGTTAGCTTGATTACCCCAGCAAGGTCCGAAGCGTGGTCGCCAACTTTGCCACCAATTGTCTATCAACCTATGGACTTTGCAGAGGCATTGGCGGCGACAGAAGCTAAGGGCAAAGAAGCTGCGAGCTTGGAGATTGCAGCGAAGACATTTCCTATAGGAAGCACTAACCGCACTATGCTCCTTGACAAAGCAAACGAGGCAAAGATTGAAGCGGTGAAGGTCATGAACGCTGCGAAGTTTTGAGGTACGTAGGGTATAGGATGAGAAATTATGGACAAGAAGCAATTTTCATAGTTGCGTAATCCACAATATCCACAACTGGTCCTGGCCCACCATGGGAGACGACTCGATAATGGTGATGCATGAGAATATGAGAATGAGAGAGGGAAGCAAGCAGGTCCTAGAGATATGCTGACGAGATTTACAATTGATTTGTGACCTCTACTCTGAAAAGTAAATCAATTTTTATTATCAAGCAAGTATAACCTTAAATAATGGCATATGACATAAAACAAAATTTAACGCCGTTGCAGTTGCAGAACTTAAGGCGCACGCGATGTGCACAAGCCAAAGTTTTGAAGCAAAGAGGGGTGTACATGTATATGAGTGTGCAATATGTTGCGCCTGTATGCGACTTGAACAACAAACCAAGAAGCCAATAGATTCATACGGTCTATTGGAATAGGATTTCATTCCATCTCGAATCGAGGGTCGCGCTCGCGAAAGATGTGACTTATATACCAGCGGGTTCAAATCTCGGCTTATTTGCTCGGGCTTAATTTAAGGCGTGCGTCTTACGCAGGGCCTAGTAGGTATTGCTGGAATGCGATTAAGCAGATGCCCGCAGATGCCCGCATTCCAACAAAATGTGAAAGGTGCTGGATTTAATTCCCAGCGTCGTCGCACCAGCCCATTACAGGGGCGCACTCAGCCAATTGCATATTGCTCTGATTGCAGTGCAACTGCATTTTAAGCTGTGCGAGGCCTATTAATTGCTGCGTATTGCTACAATACCGCCCGCCATAGCCCCTATATGAGCTCCGGTTGTGGGTTGCCATAGCAAAAAAATGTCCAGTCCACCCTCGGGGGATCAGAAAAAAAGGCCTAAGTGGAGACTGCGAGCTCACTCATGTCTATTAAAAAGCGCGAGCAGAGTTCCAAACTTATTCTAACTATCTAAGCCCCCACGAAACGAGGCACCGTATTTGATAGCTATCAGAGTTGGATGTCACCTAGTCGGCGTCTACTGTGCAGGGTCCCCCAGGCCGAACTGAGAGCCATTTCCGGGTTTTATGTCCTGCCACAGGCCCCGAGGAACCGGGATCGAATTACCAGCAGATATGAGCACAGGGCAATGCGACTTGCACTCTGGAAGGGAGCAAATCAATCACATGCCCGAGTGGCCATGGAATTGATTCTAATAGTCCAGAGTGGACCACTCTTCCGAATTGGGTGGCGGCGTAACGTTTTAACTACTTGCGATTTCTGATGTTTGCGAAGAAGATCGCTTTGTTGCGACCACGTAAAAACGGCGTTGCGACTTCAACTAAAGCCAGGTGTTCATTGGATTTCAAAAAATCCTTGGTAGGCACTTTTTGAGACAGGCCCCGAAGGGCCGGAATTAGAAGACTAACAGGTAGAGAAGAAAAGCAAAGCAGCGCAAACTAAACCTAAGAAGCTAATCAGGCGCACATGCCCGAGTGGCCATGGAAGTGATGG
>Ga0307982_1000942_pt1 | contig 23263 bp, 12 predicted proteins | sample OrgLakmetagen989_FD_201847 | JGI IMG/M metagenome (GOLD analysis project Ga0307982, IMG submission 201847) | Saline water microbial communities from Organic Lake, Antarctica - #989 | ecosystem: Environmental > Aquatic > Non-marine Saline and Alkaline > Saline | place: Antarctica: Organic Lake...
GGCCTCCGGGCTGGAAATGGAGGGGGGTGGGGGCTGTACTGGGGGGGGGTGAGTTGCAGCGGGCGAAGGTGGGGTGGCTGCATCCACATCGGGGGGCAGCATGGCTGCAGCCATCTCTGTGTAGCTCTTGCTGAGTGCCTCGTAGTGTTTCACCATTTGGCGCATTTGCTTGCGAGAAGCCTTGGCAGCGTCTGCTGCGGCTGCCTGCGATGCGACAACACCTTCCAATAACGACACTGCGTGTTGCAATTGGGATTCCAGGGAAGAAATTCGGCCATGTAGGGAGTCGGTTGCGCCTAGTGTCCTGATGGGCGCGCTGGATGCGACAGCACTGCTGGATGCGACAGCAGTGCTTGTGTTTACTGGGACGCCAGAGGTAGGTGCAGTTGCCGCAGCGCCAGGCCGGCGTGGACTGTTATCACTCTCAGAGCTCGTGCCACCCAGTAAATTTGAAAGTGCAGAATGCAGGCTGCCATCCATTCTGTTCCCAGGTGCACTCTTGCGGCAGCTGACAAAACTTGCACGCTTGCGCGGAAGTTTCTTTTGAAATATTCCCCACGCGTCGCTGGCACTTTGAGCAAGTCTCAAACCACCAGCTGTGTAAGGCGAAAGATGATTTCAGTTACTCCAATGGCACAGCTTTCAAGCGTTTTTGGCTGTAATTTGGAACAGTCTCTATCCCCCACTGCATGCACTGCATGGGCATGTGACATGGGCACAGGAGGGGGCATTTGCGCTGGGATGGAAAGATGAAGAGGCGGCTTGTTAGTATGCGTGATGCTGAGTTCATTGACCATAGTGACACTACGGTGAATACCAACGGGTGCGCGTCATGTGCAAGCGTTCTATTCATCGCAGACTGCCCTCACCCGAACGGCTGCTGCACCTGCCCGAAGATCTCACAGCGATTGTGCTGAGCTCGCGCGAAGCCCGCGCTCAATGCTGCACCACATATTGATATATCAAATAACTGCTTTCGTGTGGGCTTCCTGTCACATACGGCACCAGCAGCGGGCCTTGCCTGTGGGTGGGCTGCCCCGGCTGTCCGACGGAGGCAGGTATCGCCCCAACAGAGCACAGCAGCACAACGACACAAGAACTTGTGGCTGACCATGCTGCTAGATCTTCGATGCAGGCACCATGGTGTGCTATTTGTACTTACTGCTACTGTTCAAAACGCTCGAGTATAAGATTCCCCCAGCCCAGGGGCCTGGCCGATGATGCCTGGCTAATTGGGGTTCACCAAGCGCCCCAAAAGCAAACAAACCGGCCCCAAGCGATTTTATAACCAAATTGCGACACCCCACCTAGCATAGCCGCCAGCTTTCCAGTGCAAAGTGGCATGACGCAGTTTGCTGTGTATGCATTGGAGCGTATCCCAGCATAACCTGGTAAGTTTGACGCTACCAAGGGAGCTGATTCATGGCACATGAAGTGAAGTTGGCCTCAATCATTTGTCAATCGTACGTGCACATCCATGTTCAACTCCTGCTCTAGTGTCGGCCACGGAATGGTGCGGTGCGGAATTTGCTCGAGCGACAAACTCCCGAACCAAAGGGTAGTGAACGTCATGCGTTCGTGAAGCTTGCACGATAGATTCGACACCACATCACTCCGAGCATTGTTGTTTGAAAACCCTCCCGAGCTGTACAGAGGCGAGAGGCAAGAGGCAACTGATGCTTGCTTTGAAATGGGGGCCCAAATCCAGACGCTTGGCTCGCATTGAGCGAGGCCGCCGAGGGGGGCTGGCACGCGCATATCACAAAGATGTAGATCGGAGCAAGCTGAAGGGAAACTTCATGCAGCCGTGCATGGCTGTTCACCACGCAGCACACGAGTTTCAGTGCAGCTGCCTATTTTCTGCAGCTCGTTCTCAGCGGCCATATGCATGTGTGCCAGCGCAGAGAAGGGACCGCGCCCCCGCAATCGCCAACGGCAAATGCCCCCGACAGCAAGCAATTGCACTGGCGAGCCCCCGTCATGATATCCAACGCGGATCAGCACCGTGTAAACCAGAGGCGAAGTAAACACTACGTACAATCACAGCTTTCTCTGAAACTTGTGGAGAGAATGACTGTCTGCTTGTTTGTGTAAAGTGATAAAATACTTCGCGTGCAACTTGTGTTGCCGTTATGCTGTAAAAGCTGCATCTAAGATCGCCTACAAGCTTCCATGATACCCCGGCACTGTCTGATACATTTTTTAATGTTATTTTGAAATGCTCTGTGGCTGTGCTGGTATTCAATGCAAAGTTGGAGGCCGCTTTGCCCCGAAGCACACTTTGTCCAGCTCAAACTGTGTTGCCTTTGCCCCTGCTGCCAGGCCACAGGTGCGAAATAATGCCGTCCAGGGCACTACCATACCACATATGTATGTAATGAGCAGCCTGCTAGTGCCAGAGGCTGCCCTCTTCATGTTGCGGGCCGACACAGTGACCGCAATGCGGTGCATGCTGGCTGCCAGCTGTGAGCGACCTGGCCCATTCAAGACCAAGTACAGAGATATAACAACAGTCCCCCGGTGACACAGCCCCAGCTTTTAAAAGTTGCGGCTTGTTGCAGAGCAGCTGGTAGAGTGATGCCCTGCGGCCTGGACCAGTGCTGTGGGGCTTCCACCTGCCTTGGAGTATGCAGGAGCAGCTGTGCAGCCCCAGTGGCCCCCATCAAAGCAGTGCGCTCACAAGCAACCCTACTACGCAGGGTCTCAATCGCAGTTGCCGCCGCCGGGCAGATGAGCTTTTGGCTTCGCCATGTCTTGGCGGGACCTGCCGCACACTGTGGACCCAGGTGTCCCCGATCGGCAACTGCATCTCTCGCAGCACCGTGACGACTGCCGGTTGCCTACCATATTTTTCGCCATGTGCAATTCCCTGGGTGCCACGGGGGCTGGTACTCAGCTTGGGGGAGCTGCATAGGGACAGTGTTGATTGCCTCGCAGATTTCTCTTGGAGTTATTGATGCTGACCTCATCCTACGACAACACCAAGGATGCTGGCTTCAAGCAGCTGCGATCTGGTGAAACTTCGTCGAGGTATCGCCATTCTGCATTGCGCTTTTATCTTTGTGGATTTCTATGGTCAACCTGATGCTGGCGTTTCATACATTGTTGCTGCATAAGTCTCACTTGGCTTTTTTCCTGTTGTCAGTGCAACCCCAAAAGGGCGCTGACAGTGCAACATGGATGCAATAAGAAAATGCTGTCCCATCTGCACGACTCAGCCTCGTCCCTGAACTGAGAGGGAAGGACAGCTCTACGGTGCATCAGCGACCAGCTCAGCTGGGAGTCCACCGACAACTATGTCTGGTTTGCACTTCCTGGGTTCTGATAAGTGGAATCCCATTTAAAAAGTGGACGATTTTGCTCGGCAATCCCTGATGCCTGTATATGCGGCTCGATGCTTTCGTGTGTGGGAACCACAATATGGCAATCGGTCGCTTTGCCAAAGCTTCAGTCAAGACTGGCTCGCGGGGCACCACCTACCAAGGAAGGAGGCTGAGTACTCATGGATCACGACAGATTGGCACTTGTATGTATTCAAACAGTACCCGCTATAGCTACGGAAAGCACGCAACACTACGCTCACGCTCACAAGGAGGACAGCCATGCCGTCCTGACAGCGCTCGCAGACAGAGGAAGAGCCTGTGGGCTGCACTCACTGAGCCCCGACAGTACTCGCAGACAAAGGAAGCTCCTGTGGGCTGCACTCACTGAGCCCCAGCACCTCCTGCGACACCCCATCGCCTCACACGCCGGGGGCTGACAGGGTGGTCGTTTCCGATCGCGCCGTCTCGACATCGTTCACCACCTCGTAGCCCTCGTGCACCCTGCACGGAACGGTCACGCATGCAAAATGTGCTGGAGTACCAGCTGGTGATTGTGGTCGAACATGCTGGTATGGTGTCCCGATGTCATTGTCATCCACCTGCGGCCGACTGCTGTCGGACCGGGTGGCTAGCAGCAGCTGGCCATCCTCCGGCGCCAGTGTGGAGGTCCACACCGAGCTGGCTCTGCTCTCCGTGTTCCACTCTCGTGTATTCCCCTGGTGGTCTGGTGTGCTGCAGCCCATGTTATACCGGTGTAGAGTGCTTGGGCTTGTGAACCGGCAGCGAGGGAGTGAAAGCTGATGGGAGCTGTGCAAAGGAGTGAGAATTGAAAGAAACGTCGAGAAGCATGCATTATGAACGTAGAACCCACATTGTATGTATCGTATGAGATGAAAGTGTGAATCTCTTTACGGGCGCGCTAAAGGTCAAGGGAAAGTTAAATTGATGGTGGTGCCGTCAGCGAGCGGGGCGCGCTGGCGTTGTCGTGCGCGCGCACCCCCCCACTCCTACTCTGCACCCCTCGCCTTGAGCGCAGGTGAACGCGCGCGCGCTACTTGATCTGTCTTGAGCTTTGAGTCGGACAGGCAAGACAGAGAACCCAGGAGACTTCCCCACCCCCACGACAGCGCGTGGAGGAGGGCGCCGCAGCTTGTCGATGCAGCAGTGATGTAAAACACGCTCGGCTTGCACTAGAATTGGCACTTGCCCACTGCACGCCACCCAATTGTTGACACTCTGGCTTTGAATTTTGCAAAGCAGCCTGCTTCTGGCACACAGAGCGGGAGGCGATCGCAACAGACAACACAGCGCACGCACCATCAACTTGCCACGCAGCAGCGGCTTCGTGCAGTTACAGCGCTCGCAGTTGCAGCGCTCGCAGTTGCAGAGACAGTCGTGTTTTTGAGCATTTTCGGCAACTGTGTCACTGAGTACGAAGCATGTACCCCAAAATGTTGCCAAGTCACAAGCTGGACTGCGCCACTGCTGGCCGTGTTTTGCAGACTGCGCAAACGATGCACTCGACGAGACAATCCCAATGCTTCACGAGACAGTTCTTGCGATGCAACTTATACACAGCATGTGCAATTTACTTATAACGCAGCAAAATCATCGATGAAGATTCACATCTCAACTCAGCGCACCTCATGATGTGACACTAGTACACCAGATGAAATATAGCAAAGTCCAAAGTCGAGCCCCCCCCCGTACGCAACGAAAGTGTCTGGTTGAAATTCAAAGCACAAAAATTGCGATCAACTCTATAAGGCTGCCATTCAAAGTGACCCAGTTTGAGCGGCGAACAATCAGGGCACCCTGTCAGACCCTGTGAAAACCCCTCATTTTGGCGTGTGTTCAAATCCCGCTTTTCAAAAATGTCGAGCCCAGTTACAACTGCGTCCTGGCGGCTTTCTACATCCCAGGGCACTTTGTGGGTAGATTTTGCAACTCTTGCTTTGGTTGGCAAGCCTTGCAACTTATCAAGTCAGTTCTGCGAGTCTGCGAGACGGCTTCCGAGAACGTTTCGATTCTCAATGCTGGTGCACTGCACCAACTTTTCTGCCTCCTTGCCTTAGAGAGCTCGCCCCGTCTCTTTTGTGACGCCAATCGCTGACTTCACCGACGCAGCTCATTTACCATGAAATCAGGCTCCATCTCTTCGACTTTGTAGAAGCTGCCCGTGTTTTTTCCCGCTTGCTCCCATCATCGGGCAAACTTTTTACCTCGGCCACCTCGTGAAACAGCCTAAACTCCATCAATTGGGAGTGGCTGTCTCATATTTGATGACACTGAATTAATGGTTTCAAGCCGCCCAATCGCAACTTCATTATGCAGGAGACGGAAACTTGCTGCCATTCTCGCACTGATCAAATTCCGCGCCCTGATGCTTGCGGGAGCAGCAGTATCAGTTGTCAAATGCTGAAATCGCTGCGAGCATTGCAAGATGGAGTTGCCCACATGCAGCAGAAGAACATGAGTGTTTACTGCAGGCAACAGCGCGGATCGGATTCCAGAAGTGGACCGCTGTTTGGTGCTGGATCTCTCAGGCAGATTCTTGTATGATCCACTTTGGCAGGCAGGGGCAAGTCATCCAAGAATTGTTCCACATTTGACTTGCACTTTCTTGAAATGTGTTTGTATGAAAGGTCGCTGGGCCTTTTGTTGCAGAACCAAAGCCTCCGCCTCATCTTCGATTTCGCCATCAAAACCGCCTAGAAATCAGCTCGAGAATCGCATGCAGCTCAACACGCCAAATTTCGCCCGCTTCACGGCACGCCCCCCTTCGAGGACCTTGACAAAGGTTTTGAAGATGGAGAGGCGAATGAACGCATTTGAGTACCACAAATTTGATGAAGACTACTCACACCAAGAATCAAAAAGCGACTTGATTTGTACATCTGGCAAAGTTCCACCAGGGCCCGCGGCATGCAGCGCCGCGTCCATGAGGGCCCGCGGCATGCAGCGCCCCCCGGCAGCAGCGGCAACAACGCAGGCCCCGCACATCTGCATAGAATAGCACCACCAGTATAGCTCAACAAGCCAATGTATAGAATTGCTATTGACCTAGTTTTCTCAAACGACCTAGACAACAAAGACTCGTCATAGGCGTATAGATTCAGAAGCAGGGTAGATACTAATTATTGTCGCAGTACGTGTCCCCCGGTGTCAGCGCGTTTTCAGACTACTTTTCGATGCCCCGTGCGGACTCCCGGTGAATCATTGTGCGCTCATTCAAAGTGGTGTTACCTTTATTCATCTGGGGGGTACTTACTTCTCAGAAGTGTGCACCGTGCAGCTGCTGAAAAATACGCATACAGTTGTTACACACCTTAGCTTCCACACATGTCAGCGTTATGCAAAACTGTGTGCAGCCTTATTTTACCGCTGAAGATGGCACGTTTGCTTCCGGGGCGTCGGACAAACCTGCTGCCCAGCCTCCAGTGGAGGACCCCACAGGCTGCCCGGGTGCCGAAACCGAGCTTGGCGCAGCTGCTGGTCCGTTGAATGGCCGCTTGGCGGGAGGTTCAGCAATCCCTGCATCCTCAAAAGCTCGTTTGGTGCCCCCATGGGGGACGGGGGTAATTCCAATTATACTCCCCTGTGGTTGTTGGAGAAGGCTTCCGTAGCTGCTGTTGCTAATACTTCTCGCTGTCAGATGCTCCATGTTGGCCGCCCCTGCAGCGGGCTGGCCATCCAACTGAGCACCACCAGAGAAAGGACCAGTGGAGATGTTGGCTGGACTGAACAACAGAGCTGGCGCTGATGAGGGCACAGCGCTGGGGACGAAGGCTGCTGCAGCAGACAGCGCCCTGGCAGATGGCGGCAGCGACAGGGCCACGGCACGGTCATACACGTCACGCCAGTTCTGGAAAGTGCACACCACCCCCATCATGTCTGCTGCTTTTTCCATGGCCTCGGGCTCGGGGCCGTGCCAGTGCAGCTGCCAGCGAATCTCAGCGTGCGGCTTGAAGCCCTCGGGCGCAACCACATGACCAGTATGCTGCAGAAATGCATCCCACAGCTGCCGAGAAGTGTACGTGACCCAAGATGCAGCTGCAGTACCATCGCCATCGGGCAATCGATCGTACGGCAGCTGCGTGTCCGGCTGCTGGACCTTGCTAGCCTGCGCTGCTCCAAGCTCTGTCTGGCCGGCTTTCCACTCAGGTGGGGGGTCGCGGGGCATGTCGTTGCCTTTCACACGCACAAAGTCCAGCTTCAACAGCATTGTGAACAGGTGGGGGCTGGTGATGCTTCGTTTCTTCCTGTTGCCCGGCATGCGGGGTGGCACATACACCTGGGAGGCGTGCACATTGAGGCGCTGCAGGTGGTGCACATTCATCACACACCGCCACACCGGTAGATCGGGGGGCCTATCCACCCACTTCGTGTCCTTGATGCCCAGGTTCACCTGCCTGCGCTTGCAGTAGCTGCGCAACTTGAGGCATTCTGGAAGCACCTGCACCTCCTGCAGGCGGTCGCTGGGCAGGGCCAGGCACCAGGGGGCCAGGTGGTCAGGCCCTGAGTATGAGAGGCTCCGGCGAATTTGGACACTTGAGGCGGGTGAACTGCTGCCAGCTTGTGCACTAGAAGCTGCCATTTCTGCTCCAGGTGAAGTTGAAGGTGAGGCCCACTCTGCTGCAGCCGTGGCCGCTGCCGTCTGCGTCATGGCCGCCGGCTGTGTCTGTGCCACTGCTGCTGTCGTGACCGCTGCCGTCTGCGTCGTGGCCGTCGGCTGTGTCTGTGCCACTGCTGCTGTCGTGGCCGCTGCCGTCTGCGTCGTGGCCGTCGGCTGTGTCTGTGCCACTGCTGCGGTCGTGACCGCTGCCGTCTGCGTCGTGGCCGCTGCTGCCGGCTGTGTCTGTGCCACTGCTGCTGTCGTGGCCGCTGCTGCCGGCTGTGTCTGTGCCAGAGGTTTCTGACTTGAACGCTGTGCAGCACTTGGGGCAGTGACGGTTGGGCTGGACCCGGAAGCTGCAGCTGCAGCCCGCTGAGCCTTCTCCATGGCCAGCCGCCTCTCCTTCATTCGAGCAGCAAATTGTTCAGCTCCGATCCCCGGTGCTCTTCTCTCCACCCCAGCACCAGTCAAGGATGCCACTTGCTTTGCAAGCATGTCATTCGATTCCTTGAGGCGCAGATGGGACTCGTTTAGCTCGGCATGGTCGGCTGCTAGCTGGGCAAACTGAGCAGCAAGACCGGCCAAATCTGCAGACATCTTTTCTTGCTGTGTTGCCAACATGTCAACCATTTTATACGTTTCCATTTGCACAATGTCGCCCGCAATGATTGGATCAGTTGCGTTTGCCTGTTGTGTGTCTTGTTGTGCGACAGAGTCTTGCGCTGCGACAGCGTGCGAGCTCAGGCCGGAGTTTGCATTGCCACCATCAGCCTCAGCCAAAGGCTGGGATGGAGCATGCTCCATGGAATCACTGCAGCTAGATTAACCTGGAAAGAAAGCAGTACCTCACTTGGGTGTAGTGGATGGTATCTGCGCAGGAAATTCATGCCCGCGCAGCGACAATAGGGCGTGAGCAAAATCAATCGCGCTGTGCCCGGGTGCGGAATTCGGAAACATTCACCTTGGAGCAACTGCTCTCTAAAAGGATAACAATGATTGAAGACTTACATTGGAAATAAATTGTCAAATAAAGAATTCAGCTGCAACTGCGGCCAGGGTTTCGTTGAAATTCAGATTTGTTTGACGTTAGTGAGCGCCAGGTGCGCAGGCGCTCCTCCCTGCCCTGCTACGCTCGTCCGGCAGAATGCGCGTACCCCCGCATCTCACGGCGAGGGGCCGGATACCGATTGGTTGGGGCCCCCCGATGCACACCGGTGCACGTAGGCTTCACCGCTGTCAGGCAAACTCAACCTTCACATGAGATGCAGGTGTGTGTTAGATTCACGTTTTCTTTGTGGCGAATCAAAGCGCGACGTTTGCAGGTGACACTGTGAATGCGCGGCTTCCTGCGGATTTTGATGTGGCAGCACTAGTACTAGCCAGTCTCCGGACCCACTTGCAGCAGCTCTTGTAAAGCGTTAAACAGAGCTTGGCAGGTGGCCAACATATATCGTGCAGCAGCAGCTATTGGGCATCGCTGGTATACCTGCGTTCACTCTGTGTTGCATTCACAATTTGCCGTCTGTGAGTGTCAAGTTTCTAACGTCGGCCGAAGTATGGAACAATGCAGGGTTGTTGAAGGTGGTAAGACTAACACAAAACATGATTCTGAGCACTTGCGAAGCGTGTGTGAGTCGCTGATTACTGGTATTGAACGCAAGGTGGCTCAACTTCGAGCGAGCACTCTGCGTCTCAGATCTTGCTGCAGTAGTCCATTTAGAATGAGGCATTAGAACTCTTGTAAAACAGGCCAAAATCTCAAACATCAGTGGTCATTTTTATCTGTACGAAAAACACCACAATTGGGACTCAACTTAAGCCTGTCATTTGACTGCGGATTTTGACAGCCTGGCACAAATACATATCCATCGGTTGGTTCTTGGATTAAACGCCATGCATTCTGCTGTATGCGCTACAATCCAGTTGACACTAGCTGTTGATTAGCGTTGTTTGGACAGCAGCGACAGTTGCCTCCCAAATTTGCAATGGTCAGCAGCCCCCAAAGCCAAACCAGTTTGTAGCTGCCTGGATATGCAAAGTGGCATGCGCCACTGTGGCCAGCCTGCAGAAACCGCATGTACTGGAGTACCAGCACACATATGTTGTCTGCCTGCCCGCTCCCCCAGTGAATGCTGAAGAGTCCCCAGAATCCAGTGCCAGTCGTGAGATTGTAAACCACTTCTGCGCTGGCCCTTGCTGGCTGCCAATTTGTCCAATTGCGATGCAATCAGCGTACATGCTGCAGGTAGTCGGGTGCCGTAGGGCTGGGGGGGCGTAGACCAGGGGCAGTGCCAAGGGGTCCGCTGCGCACCTCGGTGCGGCGCTGCTGGCCTGCAGCTGCGCCACTGCTGTGTGCAGGCCTGCGCTGCCCAGTGATGAGGTCGAACTGTGCTGACTGCTGAATGGAGGCGACCGCTCGCCTGGCCTTACCCGTGTCCATGTGGGCGTTGGCTGTTGGGTTGAAGGGGTGGGCGCCGTGTGGCTGGGACCCCCCCACAACACCCCTTACCCGGTGCAGCGCATCATCAGCCCGCCCGACAGTGTCGGATATGCGCTGGGATCCCCGGAGAGCATCAGCCCGGATGCTGGCATGTACTGGCTGGTGCGTGATAAGGTCGTGTGTTTGCTGGGCGGCACGCTCCTGCAGTGCCCAGGGCTTGGGGGCCAGCAGCTTTTCTCCAGGGGCAGCACCTGGGCCCACCCCTGGACGCCGTGTGGTGGGAAACTCCGGGTCGGCGGTCAGCAAGGGGGGTGCTGTGATGGCACCGCCCGAGGCCGCAGCGCGCACTGCTGCTGCAGCGGCGTGTGACGTGGAGAGCATTATGTCCTGGCGGTCGCTATGCGACACGGTGGCAGCCGGGTATTTGCCTGCGTCCCACTTGGTGGTGCGGCCTCCGCGTGCATCCTGCGCGAAGGGCACTTGACTTGCGCGCATGGCATCTGATCGCGCACGGCGGGCGGCTGCAGTGTTCTGGCTGCCACTGCTCTGTTCTGGCACAGCCCCCCCCGCCCGGCGAGACCGCAAGGCCCAGTAAGCTGCATTGGAGGATACGCCGAGACCAGCGTCCGCAGCAGAGGCGGGGGCGGACAGGGCCCCAGCAGAGGCTGTCGAAAAAAGGGCATCACTGTCCACAGTGCCTGCAGCTGTGCCCATATCCCGCAGCGCGGCATGGGCATTGTCGCTGCCACCAGGTCGCAGTTGATCCCTTGCTCTTGCGCAGGACTCGGCCGTGTGGTGCACTCCGGCGGGGGGCATGCTGGCCGCCTCCCCCGCCAGCGCAGCCGGCAGCAGGTGCGCTGAGGCAGATGCACGCAGGGGGGAGGGCCGGCTGTGTGCGGCGGCGGCAGCAGCCACGGCGAACGGCGTGTGATTCGGTTTCTCAGACACCCCCCTCTTCCCAGTGTGCGTCCCAGGTGCGGCCTCCGCAGTGCCCCCCAGGCTCCAAGACTCCTCCCCCCTCTGTCGTCCGTGGGTGGCGTCTGGACGCAGCGCAGTGGTGGAGGCGAGGTCACTACGCATGCCCACCTGCTGTGACCCGGTGCGCATCGCAGCGTTCAGCTCTTCAGCTCCTTCGCGGCTGTAGTCACTGACCAATTGGTATGAGCCTGCCACCTCCCCGCGCTGCACTGTCTGTCCGTTGCTCGTGAAGCGCCGCCTGTCAGCGTGCTGCATCTCAGGAACGGCCGCTTTGGCAGCAAGACGGTGTGCCAGTGCTGCTCCCGGCGACAGCAGCGTGTCAGAGGCCGCCGCAGGAGCCCCCTGGCGCGCCCCCTGCCCCCCGTGCATGGCTTTGCCTGTGATGGTGTCCACGGTGCTGTGCCCCCGTGGGCCAAGCGAACGCCCTTGCTTCTTGGAGCCCGCGTCGCTGCGCGCGGCGCCCTCCTCAGTCATGAACAGGATGTCCGTCTTGCGCTGGGACTGCACGCCTCCCTTCCCTGATCGACGGGGCTGCCGTGGCAACTGCACGGCGCCCTGGGTGCGCTCCCGCTCCTGCAGGGCAAGCAAGCGCGCCACCGCCTCGGCTTGGGGGTCAGATGCTGCCTCAGCTTGGCGCTGGGCGGCAGAGACGGCCGTGAGGTACCCTTGTCTGTCTCCTGCGCTGTCCGTGGCATCGCCCACCGCCACGCCTGCCGCCAGCCCCGCCGCCCCAGGCATGGCTGTGGCGGATTCCACTGCAAAGGGCTCATCGGAGCGAAACACCTGGCTCTGGCGCAGTGCAGTGACGCGCTGCACGGCGGCGCTGGTCTTGGCTGCAGCCAGCCTGGCTTGACGCCTCGCCTCGGCTGCCTCGTTTGCGTCTCCTGCTGCAGGGGTGCCGCTGGCGCCGGCAGCACGGGCACGACGGGCAGCAGCTTGTGCAGCTTCCTCTGCCTGCAGGGCCTGTCTGTCTGCCCCCGACAGCGCCATGATGTACCCGTGGGCGTAGGGGTTCTTGTGGGGGGGTAGCTGGCGCAGCATGGCCTCCCCTGCTGTCTCAAACGCCTCCTCATTGAACAGACCGGAGCTCTTCCCGGCGATGCGGGCGCGGGTGGTGTGGTTGGGTATGTCGCCTGCGGGGCGGGTGGCCAGGGAGGAGGCGCCAGTGGTGCCAGCCGGCTCTCCGTCGTGCTGGGGGGCGTCACTGCTGCCCTCAGCGAAAGCGGGAGTCGGACGCACAAGCGCCTTTGGGGGGCCGATTTTGCGAGCTTCTGTGCGCTTAGACTGGTACTGTTCGATCTCTCCTGTGAAAAGCCAGCAGTGAGGCACATGCAAGTGCTGTGTGTAGCTCGCGAAATGTATTGCAGTCAAAGTGACCGCGAAGGAAAGCATGCTCAGACTACACTGGGGTATGAAAAGGCAAAAAAATACAATTCAACGTACGATCTTTTCGTTCAGCCCACTGCTGGCGCTCTGCAGGAGTCACAGGCGCAGTAGTCTCGGCGACCAGAATGTCCCTGTCGCGCTGCGACAATGGCCTCAGGTAGCCGGCTGCTTCACTGGATGCCTTCGCGACTGCTTGTGCCCATGGATCATCGCTTTGAAACACTTGACTACTTCGCATTTGCTTCCCTCTCTGGCGACGGATTTGTACCGTGGCAGCATATTCATTTGGGTTGGCAGTTGCTACTGGCTTGGCGTCCGCTGAAACGGCGTAGCCCTGCTCCACCGTCAGCCCCGCCAGGGGTCGGTGCGTGTGCTTGCTCATTGAAAAAAAGCGACAAAAACATTGACACACATGTGCTTGCTCGAACGGGGTGAATTGTATGGCAGCTGCCGGTGGCATGTTGACTCACTGGTATCTTGCTTGGCTGCAGAGGTTCCCAGGAGGCCCCCCCTCGCCTGGGAAACAGGTGGGGCCTCCCAAAGACAACCAAGGGGTCGCAGTGCATGCAGAGGAGACTTATCAGATTGGTGCCCCTCAGTGGCCGGCGCTTGTGCTGCCGCCTCCTGCTTGTAGAGGTGCATTCAAAGGGGGCGGTGCCTGCAGCACAGCTGCAGGGAGCACACACAGGCACACAACGGCCATGCTGCCATAAGGAACTCATATACAAACCTCATACCCGCTCTTCCGCGATTTAATCTGGAAGCTGGGCCTACATGCATGCAAGCAGCGGCTGCGGGGGCCCCAGGGGATCCACAGGGGGGGGCAGCTTGGGCACTTGACGGCACTCAGCAGCAGCCCTTCTTCTTCTCAGGCTTGGACATTAGGTCCACCAGGTCACTGTTGTCTGCCTGGGAGGCCTTGGGCAGGGCCTTGGCGATGGAGACAAACATCTCCTTGATGTTGGTGTTGCTCTTGGCGGACACATCCATGTACATGATGCCCTGGGCCTTGGCGTACTCCACGGCTTCATCGCGGTCCACGTTGCGCTCGGGCAGATCGCACTTGTTGCCTGCCAACGCGATTGTGACTCCTGGGTCGCCCTTGCGCTTCAGCTCTGTGACCCACGTCTTGGCACCTTCAAAGGTTTCCTTGTTTGTGACGTCAAAAACAACCACAGCAGCAGCAGCACCTCTATAGTACATGGGAGCAAGGCTGCGATAGCGCTCTTGGCCCGCTGTGTCCCAGATCTGCACAGTCCAGGGTTGGACACAGCCAATCAAAAGCCGCAACTTGGTGCGCACATACCTCGAACTTGATTGTGGCATGATCCAGGGTGATGCTCTGCTGCAAGAAACTTGCCCCAATTGTTGGCTCTTGGTAGTCATAAAACTGCAGTGCGCCGGGTGGTGTGATAGGCAGCTGGGGATTGGGCGTGGCGAGCATGATTCGCGGAATCTGCCCCAACTCGACGCACCTCATCTCGAACGAAGCGAACTGCTAAGCAAGACTTTCCAACAGCAGTATCGCCTAATAGGACTAGCTTGCGACTCAAAATATTCCTCTCGGCAGCCATGCTTTGGTTGTTTTTGGACGCTGTTGCGGGGAGGCGCAGCCGGCAGTTGTGATCGGCTAAATTTTGTGTTTGCTCGTTCACTGCCCAGTCAATTCAAGTGCAGGCTATCTCGCGGACAACAATCTAAGATGAGGTAGTTTTGAGCTTTGTTCAAACCCTTGTCTGCGAAGTTGGCCAGTCCATTGGGCTATCTGCTACATTGATTTCGTTGGGCCCCTCAACTCAGCTGGCTTCATTGTTCTATTCGAACCGCATTCTGCGCCCTGTCGGTGGTTCAGGGACTTCAGCAATACAGTGCTTTCATGTGCGATTTGACCAATCATCATGATTGGTCAGTAATTGGGTCAATTCATTTCCTGGTGAGAACCTTGTCTTGTGTACTGGCTTACTCGGCTCGGACCGCCGAGGCCCAAACTTAAGGCGTGGCCATGGGGCCCCTGACGACCCCCCCCCCCCCGCACAGAAAAAACGTTGCCTGAATGTGGCCATGGGTAGTGCAGCACCATGAGTACATTTGTGAAGAGCGGGGCGGTGTTGCCCGTGCGACCACAGGGGGTTCAGCTGAAAGCGGCAGACAGTTAGACGCACGGGCCAGCTGAATATGAGTGTTCCTATGAACCAAAGGGTGTCATATGTAATCGGAACCAAAGGGTTCATATGAAATCGGATACGAATGAAGTCTTTCAGTTGCACTCCCTTGCCGTGAAGCAGCCGCGAACTACCCTTTCATGCAGCCTCAAGCGAGAAGGCACCCACGCCAAGCATCAGGCACAGCTCGCAAAGCGGAAGAAGTGGGGGGTCGAAACGGATAAAACAGATTCATGTGACATAACGATCTCTCTGGGAAGTGACTTCAGGCATGAGCTGCTCTGCCTGCCCCTGACTGCCAGCGGGCCTCTAAGTTAGCGACAGGGGTCTCCGTTGACAAGAGTGGTGAATCGAGGAAGATAGAAGCACACACGAAGCAAATGTTGAACTCTTCTGATTCACCCCAGGATTTTTCACTGAATCTTACCAGGTGCAAGGGGGAACTCTTCAAATACCGCCTTCGTGCTGTGCAAAGAGTTTTCGTCAGCCATCATTCAAATTCGGGAACCCTCTGGTGCCCACTGATCATCTTGTAATAAAACTATATGCAATACAAGGAGACAAACTCATTCATGCCAAATCAGGATTTGCTAGGCATGGATGTAGCCTGCAGCACTCGAAGCAACAGATCGCTGCGTTTCAAAATGATGTGCATCGTCCTGGTACTGTCCGCTTTGGCTCGAATAGAAGAATGTGAAGCGTCCTCAAAACACCCTGATTGGAGTCTTGAAGCTGAAAATTCATTTTGCCAATTCGATGTGCATTCGCTGAATGTGAGCGGGGCCTCGCAAGGCGCTGAGTTTCTTGCATTGGATATGTACAAACTCGGAACTTCTGAGGCACTCTTCTCAGAGCACGTACTGTCTCGGTCTGAAGCAACTACCCAGCTCAAAGACCAACTCAATTTGCCTGTCCTTAGGTGTGGCACCGATGGTACAGATCAAACTTGTGTCACGCAAGCGCGAGATGCATCGGTCAAACAGAAAGCTCCACTCATCATTGAAATTGAACTCTCTTCCCCAACGACAATGTAAGTTGCCCCTGTAGAAGAGGCATATGACATCAAGCATATTGGCAATTGTTTCCAGGCCAGAAGTGGATGGGGGCAAGGTTGGTGACTATGTGACGATCAAGCACAATGGAACGAGCCTGCTGCCAAAAACAGCACACTGGCACGACCCAAGCACATTGCACGTGACTTTCAATCTTTCTGCGAGTGAAATTGACACGACGAAGCTGGAGGCTGCGCTTGTGATGCAGGCTGCATTGTTTCGCAGCAAACACTCGTTGCCAGAATCTGCCCACACCCCTGCGGACGCGACGTGGACGCAGCAGGTGCAGGTTCGCCTCCTAGAGGCAGGAGAGTATAGCATGGTGCTGCGACACCTAGGCTCAAACGAGAATATTGCAAATGTAACAGTTCAGGTTGTGGCCTGTGGAAATGAGGCAAGGGTTCTGGGCGCGCTGCTGCCTGAAAGAGCTGCACCGTCCGAAACCCGCCAATTGCCAGCCAAGGTCATGCAGTGGCCAGGTGTGATTGCTGCAGGACAGCATGGGGGCATTCGGATCTCCAATGCTGATTTGCCTGCCTCTGCAGCCACCCCCCAGGTCGGCACGTGGAGCTTGTCCATGTGGGTGTTTCTGCTTGAGCGCAACAACGAAAACGAATTCGCGTCATTCGTGTACAAGGGCACTGGACAAGACCAGCAGCGCACGCCGTCGCTTTGGATGATTCCAGGGGGGACACAGACTTGCATTAAGCTCAGTACTTTGCTCGCAAGTGATTCGGGTGCAGACTCGGCTTTCCATGTCCCGTTGAGGGAATGGGCCCACGTGACATTCGCAGCCACAAACAGCTCCGCCGAAAACATGTACTCCTTAAGTGTGTACTTGGATGGCGAGTTTGTCGCTGGCATATCTGTGAACGACAACGCAGTTGTGCAGGGCAACAACGGCTCCCTTTGGATTGGCAAGGATCCTTCCTTTGGAGCGTCGCCCATGTTGGTGGCAGACCTGCAACTGAGAGAAGGCCATGTTGGCGAATCTGAAGCCCGTATCATGTTCAACGACAGCCCACTAGTTGCACATCCCACTCCAAATGCCCGTGAATCGGCCTCTGCAGTGGTATTTGCTTCGGTACAGGCTGCAACTGCAGCTCTCCTGGCAGCTGAAGCACCGCAGACAGGACGCACAGACCAAGAAGCCCTGCAGCTCGCATTTGACGCCGCCAACGAGTTGTTGGCAGACTGTGCTGCACAAGACCTTTCCTCTGTTGCCAGCTTGCTGGCGCTAGCGTGCGACGAGGGCCAGGGCATCCCCGCCGCCTGCAGGGAGTATGGTCTGCTGCTCCTGCAGCCGGCTCGTACAGCCTGTCCTGCTGAAACGAAGGCATACTCAGCCCAGTATGGCCTCTCAGCAGAAAGCTTCCTGGGTTCCTTCCTGGATGGCTCCAAGTCTGAGCGGCAGGAAGCCACCACCGACCCACAACCCGACACGGCTAGCCCTGACTCCCAGCGAGTGCTGCTGCAGCGGGACACGGTGGCGGCCCGCAAGTACATCCGCAAGGCAGCAGCTCGATTGGATCCCCGTAGTGTGTACTACTGGGGCTTGTTCTCCCTTGCCTCAATCGGCACAAGTCATTCACCCGACAGCGAGCAGTTCCAGCGCTTGATGGAACTAGACAACTCCAAGGGCTCGGAAATCGGACACCGTGCACCCCGAGGCGGCGCCACAGAGGCAGCTCTTGCCGCAGCAGCTGCCAGCCTTTCTGTTGCAGGGAAAACCGGCAAGGGTCGTGCTGCAGCCGCAGGGTCTGACGTGCAGATTGGGGTTGGCCTTTTGCATGTTGCTGCAGCTCTGGGCGAGCCCCGTGCATGGGCTGCGTTGGCGTGGCGATACAGCGAGGGATATCAAGTGCCCCAGCATGAACGCACTGCGGCGCTGTACTACGGCTGGGCTTCGGATTCAGCCTCCCGAGCGTTTTACACCCGTGGACAGCAGCCATTTCACGAGGTGATGCGTTTGAACATGGACACCATTGAATGGGTGGAGCATGGACAGCGGGGAGACGATGATGAAATCATCCAGCTGCAGCTTCTGCAGGCTGAGCAGGGCGATGTTGCATCCCAGAGTGCTATGGCAGGTCTGTACTACTGGGGAGCACGCGGGGTAGACCGAGACCAGGCGGCTGCAGCTCGCTTTTGGGAAATGGCAGCAGAGCAGGGTGACGTGGGCTCAATGAGCGCCCTTGCGGGGCAGTACTTGAAAGGTGAGGGGGTCAACCAAAACAATGAGACAGCACTGCTTTGGTTCGAGCGTGCAGCAGAGCATGAGCATGTGCGTGCGTTGAACGGGCTGGGCGCCATGTACTTTCAGGCTAACGGCGTGGAACAGAACCACACCAAGGCTTTTCAGTACTTCAAGCGGGCCGCAGAGACTCACGAAGATGGTGACTCAATGTTCAATGTGGCACACTGCTACCGAGAAGGTCTTGGGGTAAACCAATCATGGCCAGATGCAAATCACTGGACACATGTCGCAGCACAGGAGTTCGGAAACTTTGGTGCAATCACAACACTGGCAGGCCAGTACGCAATGGGGGACCACGTCCCAGAAAGTGCCATGGCAGCAATATCCTATTACAAGGCTGCATCAGCCATGGGAGAGTGGGGAGCAACCCCCCGCCGCGGTTTCGATCGATACCTTGCACGGGACTACACCGGAGCTGTGCTTGAGTACCTGGAAGCTTTTGCCCTAGGTCAAGAGGCCGGGGCTAGCAACGCTGCATACCTTCTGGATAGAAAACTTGGCTCTTGGGTAGAGGTCGCTGGTGCAGTATCGCCCACTGCAGCGCTTGTAATTCAAGGTGCAAGTGAGGAGACGGCCCTCAGCTTGCCAGCTGTGGACGAGTGGGCAGCACTGCAGCCATCAGTTGCGCGCATGCTGTATCAATTTTCCTATGATTCAGGCGCATCAGATGTGGCGTTAGCTCTGGGGGATTACCACTTTTTTGGCACGGGGGAGATCCCCAGCAATGTGCCAGTGGCCATGGGCTTGTACGCGATTGCGGCTGGCAACGGGAATGCGCAGGCTGCGTACAACCTCGGCTATCTGTATGAGCAAGGCGTGGGACTTGCACACCCAGATGATGCTCGAGCACTGCTGTACTACCAGAAAGTCATGAAACTGTCACCCCCGACATCTGGGATGGCTCATGCTGTGCCGGTATACGCAGCCATGGCACGCATCCACGCACGGCGTGCTGTCCGGGAGACACCATGGCTGCATTCCATCGTCTCATTTACACCAGGCCTCAGCTCCCTTCTGCAGATGCCGCAGCAAGAAGCCTTCGCCTCGGCTGTTCCGGGGGGGGTGGTTGACGATATGCACCAGCGGCCAGCAGGTGCTGGTGCGTCGCACACAAGCCGAACTGGAAGCACACAGGACTCATCAACACACACTAGTCGTTACGTAGACGCTGCAAACCAGCTTGCCAGCAGCTGGGTGAGCCGTTGGGTGCGCGCTGCCCTGGCCATTCAACCTCAGGATCCACCGGACGACACCGACAGCGACGAAGCCAGCGACAGCAACGCCACTCGCAGCATCGTCTCCATGCTGAAGCATCCAAGGCGCGCTCTCTTGCAGATTCTGCTTGAGCACGGACTACCAACGGTGTATGTGCACTACACCTGGGCAGTGTGCGGGGCGCTGCTGCTTCTGCTAGCAGTTGCAGCTGCTGTAGTGTTTGCCAGGTTTGCCTGCAAGCAGCGCCCACAGCCCGTATCGGAAGATGATGGTGTGCCTGTGCAGGACAGTCGCGATGCGGCAGATACTGGCAGTGCACACTCCGAGCCGTGCCCTGCTTCTCCTAGCCCTGCGGCAGTGCAGGGTGATGAGCTACCCGAAGCTCAAGCTGCTGAAAGCATTGCCGCAGAAGTGCTGCCAGCGCCCCTCATGCAGGCTGAACTAATGGCTAGCGCCGATGCAGATGACTCGGACGGCAGCTAAGCCACCCGGCAAGCACGTATGCACCCCACGGCTCTAGAGCCCCAAACTCAACACAAGGTCAACGAAACAGATAAACCGCTCAGACGGCACAACAATACACGACCTAGCTGTATGCAACTTCAGCACACGCGATGATTGTATGTATTCAGTCAATGGCTGAAGCAAATCACAGCTCGTCCTCAGCGGAGGCATCTGCCTCCTCCTCCTCCTCGACCTCGACCTCTTCCTCCTCCTCGAAGTACTCATACTCGTCCTCCTCCTCCACGGTGACCTCCAAGGGAGCCTCCAGCTCCAGGGAGTCCAGGCCCAGGTTGGCCTGCATCAAGCGGAACATGCGCTCAGCGAACCCCTTGCTGTCGTCCATGGAGAAACCAGAGTTCAGCAGGGCAGCGTCGTACAGGGCCCATGCCAGGTCGCGCACGCCCTGCTTGTCCTGCTCTGCGTCGTCGCCTGCCAGGTCCAGCAGCTTGATGACGATGGGGTGGCGGGGGTTGATCTCCATGGTCTTGCGGGAAGCCATGTACCCCTGCTTGGCGGGGTCGTTGAACGCCTGGGCGCGGATGATGCGCTCCATGTTGGCGGAGTGCCCGTACTTGGAGGTGACCAGCATGGCGGGCACCTGGAAGCTGCGGGAGGTCACGGTGACCTTGTCGATCTTGTCGCCGTAGGTGTCCTCCAGCCAGTCAGACAGGGTGACAAACTTGTCCTTGTAGATCTCAGTGCGCTTCTTGTCAGCCTCCTCCTCGTCGCCGAACTTCAAGTCCTCCTTGGTGATGCTCTGCAGGGAGTAGCCGTCGTACTCGGGCAGGTTCTGCAGGGCGTACTCATCGATGGGGTCGGTGAACAGGATGACCTCCAGGTCCTTGTTGGTGAAGGGCTCCAGGAAGGGGCTCTCCAGGGCCACCTCCTGGCTCTCAGCGGCGATGAAGTAGATGTCCTTCTGCCAGTCCTTCATGTTGGAGACGTACTCCGCGAAGGAAATCAAGCGGTTGCCAGACTTGGTGGTCTGGAAGCGCATGAGCTTGCTGAGCTTGCTGCGGTTGCTGCTGTCTTCGATGATGCCCAGCTTCAAGCTCTTGCCGAACTGCTTCCAGAAGCGGATGTAGTCGTTCACCTCCTCCTGCTTCTTGGCCTCCTTGGCCTCCAGCTCCGCCTTCTCGTCGTCGTCCACGACATCCTCAGACTTGGAGGCGTCCTCCTCGCCCTCGCTGGTGTCGCCCTTCTCCGCCTTGTCGCCGCGCAGGGCAAGCTTGCGCAGCATCTCCAGTGCCTTGCGCACCAGCTTTTTGCCGATGACCTTGAGCACCTTGTGCTGCTGCAGGGTCTCACGGGACACGTTCAGGGGCAGGTCATCGCTGTCCACCACGCCGCGCACGAAGTTCATGTAGCGGGGCAGCAGGTCCTCAAATGAGTCGGAGATGAGCACCTTGCGCACGTAAAGGCGCAGGGAGTTCTTGGAGTTGTAGTAGTCGTCGTACATGTTGTACGGTGCCTTCCCGGGCACGTACATGATGGAGCGGAATTCGATCTCTCCCTCAGCCTTGAAGTGAATCCAGGCAGCTGGGTCCTCGGAGTCCTTGGCGATGGCCTTGTAGAAGCCCTTGTACTCATCAGAGGTGATTTCGCTGCGGTCGCGGGTCCAGATGGCGGAGTTCTGGTTGATCTGCTGCCAGTACCACTTCTTCACGGTCTCAGTCTTGGTCTTGCCCTCGCTCTCCTCGCCGCCCTCCTCCTCGTCGAACTCCACTGGCTCCGGCTCATCGTCGTCTCCGTCCTCCCCGGTGGAGATGTTCTCCTCCTTGTCCACGGGCACCTCAACGGTCTCCGTCTTGAACTTGTTCAAGTGAATGGGGAAGGTGATGAACTCAGAGTAGCGGGAGATGAGGCTCTCCAGCTTGTCCTGGTTCAGGTACTCAGAGGCGTCCTCCTTAAGGTACAGGGTGATCTCAGTGCCGCGGCCCAGGGTGTCGCCACGGGGGTCCTCAGCCACCGTGAAGGTGCCGTCGGCAGTGCTCTCCCACACATTCTGCTCATCCTCATTGTGCTTGGACACGACGCGCACCTTGTCAGCAATGAGGTACACGGAGTAGAAGCCCACGCCGAACTGCCCGATGAGGCCCATGTCGGCGCCGCTGGCCATGGCCTCGACGAACTGAGAAGTGCCAGACTTGGCCACAGTGCCCAAGTTCTGAATCAAATCCTCCTTGGTCATGCCAACACCTGTGAGTGCGGTGCGCATGGATGGGGTGTCACTCATGACCGACAGCGCCGGCTGGCACTACAGGCCTAGTGCACTCACCAGAATCCTTGATGGTCAAGGTACGCTCCTCCTCGTCGAAAGAGATGCGGATCTCAAGGTCACGCTGCTTGCCTTCACCCAGGATCTGCAGGTATCAAGAAGTGAGCATGGTTGAGGGTACAAAAGGCGATGGCGTGGTGGGGTCGAGTTTGAAGCCCAAGATGTTGTAGAAAACCGCTTTGAAAACAGTCAATATCCGGCGCTGCCAACTATAATACACAGGCCATGACAAATAACTACAACAAGAAATACTCACAGAAGCATCAGACAGTGCCAGGAATCGGATCTTGTCCAGAGCGTCAGACGCATTCGAAATCAGCTCGCGCAGGAAAATCTCACGATTAGTGTACAGAGAGTTGATGATGATGTCCATCAAACGAGACACCTCAGCTTGAAAATCATACTTTTCTTCGCTCAACTTCAGCTTGGCAGATGCCTCCTCAGACCATTCGCCTCTGCAAGCTCGTGGAGTAAGCTGCTTGCCCACGTGTCTTTCCATAGCGAAAAAAGCAGCTGCAGGCAGTGTACAATTCACTTACGCTGCTGGCACATCTTCCTCAATGGCCTCAGTAGTAGCAGCAACATCTTGGGCTGCTGCATCATCGTTGGCAAATGCCACTTCTGCAGAAAAGAGGCGCTATTCGAGTTGAGAAGGCTGCTGTCAACACGCCGACACGTACGAGGGGCAGCCAGAAGCAAACCTGCTGTGGCCGCAGCCAACAGCACAACGCGCAATGAGAGGCGCATTCTGACCTAACAAAGTTTCGTGCATCCACAACAACTGTTAGCAAGAGTAATTTGATAGGGGTAGTTGCCAGCAGTTCACACGTGGGCGGGCTCACAGCAGTTGACCCCCCTATTCACAGAAACCCAGAGAACGGCTTCAGCGCACTTGCATGAGGATCACGATCGTCAACGTACACAGCTGTTCACCACTTTTGACGCTTTGAGTGCGGCGGCAACGCTCACTGCGGTAGTTCACCGTCCTGCATACCCCCCCGTGTGGGGTCAATGGGCTGCGGACCTTGCTTGCAAGGAGACGCTGAAATGCAT
>Ga0307982_1000943_pt1 | contig 23258 bp, 17 predicted proteins | sample OrgLakmetagen989_FD_201847 | JGI IMG/M metagenome (GOLD analysis project Ga0307982, IMG submission 201847) | Saline water microbial communities from Organic Lake, Antarctica - #989 | ecosystem: Environmental > Aquatic > Non-marine Saline and Alkaline > Saline | place: Antarctica: Organic Lake...
GTTATCGCGGCGAGAGTGTGTTGACGGCGGACGCGAGGCACGGGCTTTGTGCAGTGCAGTGCACGATGAGCGAGGGAGTCCCTGGCATCATGGCATGCGCTGTGGGTGCAGTTTCGCACAGCCGAAGTAGGCATCGCATCTCCCGGGAGTGATGTGTTGGTGTTTGTGTGTAATATATTCTTGAGCGACATCAACCTACATGGCTCCTTCTGCCGAGCGGGTCTCCATCCACGCTCGTAGAGACGCATGCGGTACTCCGCATTTATATGGAATGGGGGCTGACCGCAGCACCCTTGCACAGGCAGAGGGTATTGTGTGGAGTCCCAGGCTGATCGGATAGTCGAGGCAGTCCTAGGAGCTCAGCTTTGATGACACTTTGGTGAGGAGTGGCCGCCTCATTATGGCAGCGAGGTGCACGATATGCTCTCACAGAGGCACTCAGATGGAATTGTAGCACCAAGTCTACCCTGTGGACCAAACTCGCCCCCGCCGGAGCATTCCCCTTGCCGGTTCTGTAGTTAGCGCAGGAACAGGCAGGGCCCCAGAGGGGCCCGATACTTTTCTTGCAGTACTGTGGAAAGAGGAAGAAGGGGCGGGATCATCCCCAGGTGTCTGTTTCCTCACTACCTGCGGGGACACATGACAGGGGCGGCTAGCGCTGGGACCAGCGGCCTGGCGGCCTAGCCGGCTTCATCTGGACATCGTAGAGGATAAGCACGCCATTTGAAGCTACACAGATCATGCGTTGTAAAGTGCGATTTCCAGTGTTAGTGCAAAGGTCACCCACAGTGCAGGGGTTGTGGGAAAATGTGACTCCATACATGTGAAAACACCACCATAGATGCGCCACGTGTTCCGGGTATGGTGGCCGGGTGCTGCACTGCCGCGCTGCGTGGCCCCAAGCACCCCAGCGGACAACCAAATTCAGCCACGAGCACACACACCAGACTTTTGCATATAAACACATGGCCACAATAAATGATACAGCCTTGTGTGAAGCCTTCTGTGATGAGCCGCTGCATGACTGGTCAGCGGGGCAGGCTCGCTCTACGATGCTAGGCGGTAGGCTGCGCTGTTGTCCTGCTGCCGTACATGAGGCGCGAGCACATGCGCCAGGACATCGAGGCAGCCTTCCAGCACTTGCCACGTGCTTGTCAGGTTGCATCAATTCAGCTGAGGGGGAAGCTTCGAGAGGCTGGGGTGCACGCTGCCGCCGCCGACACTGCTCTTGTCTTCGTCGGCTGCAGCGCCGAGCTGCAGTGCCTGCTGCACCCTGCCGCACTGCAGTGGGCGCGGAGCAGCACCGGAGAAGTCATGGGCAGCGAAACCACTTTTCATGCTGTGGATGAAGACAAGAGCTGTGCTTTGTTCATCTCTGCGCTTGACTCTGGGGCCGTGGGCGGTGGTGCGCACGGCACCGTCGAGTCCCTGCGGGCTGCACAGGGCCTTCCTGTATCCGCCTATGGGCGACTGTTTTCTGCGAGCTCAACCGCCAATGGCCGGCACATCTTGTTGCGGGAGATGGTGGCGCTGGCCCTCAGCCGCCGGGTGCAGCTGGTGCAGCGGGCAGTTCTGCAGGCTGCAGTTGCCACTGCTCGCTCCACAGAAGGGCGCAAACTAGACGAGCTACTCCGTTAAGCAAAAGCAATTGACGTTGATGGTCATCCAGGTGTGCTGCTCTTTCCTCAGACTCTGCTTCAGGCAGGCAGCTTGGCGCCGTCAGTGGCAATGATGAGATCGGTCCAGAGAAAGCCGACTTGCCTGGAAGAAACCCTGGAACACATACTGCACAGAACTGCGAAAGAGGCATGGGCGTGCTTGGACCTGGCACTTTCTCCGCAGCTTGGCGAGCAGGAGTCGCCTCTCGACGCCCTGCTTGCACTTGGAGTGGCTGGCTTCTCGACCCAGCTTGGGCCACTGTCCGCAGCGCAATGGAAATGGATATGTACGGCCCTTGAGGACGTGAAAGAGGTCAAAGATTTCAACGCCGCGGTAGAAAAGGACGCATGTGGTGCTCCTGTCGTGGGCAGGCTCCTGAAACAGGTGCTGGTGCAAGCCGACAGCAGCCAGCCGCAGCCCCCTGCCGTTCCTTCGGGAGTCTTTTACAAAGTGGTGCAAGCAGCTGCTCATATGGCGTGTGCTCTCCGCATTGGTAATTTGGCTGAGTCTGAAGGCTGGCTGCAAGCTGCCCCGCCTGTCCCTGGCTCCTCGCCGCCATCGGAGGGCATTGCACCTGCAGCACTCAGCGCAGCCGAGGGTGCAGCATGGATGTCCACCGTCGTGAAGTTCATCTATGCACAACTTCCCACATTACATCTTTGGCGTGCGGCAATGGGCTTCCCGGTGGCAGTCGCTGCCCAGGCGGAGTTGGCAACAATCACCTTGCTGAATTGCGCATTTGCTGAGGACACGCCCCTTGCAATTCGCGTCGTGAGCGCGGCAGACGAAGCAATTTGGCACCTCAGTGCTGGTCAGATTCCAAGGATCGATTACATCGGAGTAAAGGTGGCATGTCGAAGGGGGTGACATACAGCTCGCCACACGGCGATTATACAGCAGCAACAGTACAGCGTGCTCTGCCACTGCCAAATGGCGCGATTGCTTGTCGGCATCAGGTATGTGCCTTGTTCCCAAGACTGAGTTACCTGGAACTGCAGACACAGTATTGAAGTGTCCACTCATTCCCAACTAGGCACTTCCTTGCACGGTGTTTGTCATGCATGGACAGTATCTGCAAAATGATGAATTTCCCTGTGGAAATTTGGAGTTATTTGTTTCAGTTTTTGTCGTGGAGTGATCGAATTCGGCTTGAGGCCGTTTGCAGCACCTTCAAGGAAAATGCTTGGCGGCTTACCTTGTCTCACATGAGCGTCCAAAGCTTGGGTAGCTCTGTCAACAATGCGGTGCTTTCACGAGTAATCCAACACAGGGGTCTGCAAGTTCTATCCCTTGAGCTGGCTGCGACAAATGCTTTGACAAACACTCTCCTCCTATCCCTCGCTCGGGCATGCCCAAGTTTGGAGCGGCTGGAGGCGAATTTATGTCGTGCAGCTGGCAAGAAAGCCAGCAAACTTCAGGCGCTAGCATTATTTCAAAGTCTGTTGTACCTTATAATTGCCTTTCCTGCGTCATCGCCTGCATTCGTTCCCGCCCTGCCTCCTCGCTTGCTGTCACTGCGAATGCACTTCAGGGGGCAGCGTATGTCACAGCACTTGGCATCGAGCTGTGCAGAGGCTATGTGGACTCACAGCCACTTGTCGAGCTTAGATATTGCGTACCCCTGCTGCACCGGCGCGCGGCGACTGAACCCCGCTGGCTTTTCGCTTCGAGCTGACCGTGCTTCAATGACCGCCCCGCCGCTGGACCGCCTGGCAGTGCACGAAAGCGGCTTGGGCGAATCATGCAGCCTGTACTGGTGCATATATTTAGGAGCGGGGATGCATGATCTGCATGCGTTGGCCTTGACAGGCTTGGCACTGAGTGACTGCTTGCTGGCTGAGGTATTGCCTGCGCTGGGCCAGTTGAGGGAGCTGCAGATACACGCCCCTAGGCCAACACCACTTGCCTGGCATAAAGGAAGACCCCCTCACGGGTACTTACGGGATGCCATCACGCGGTTTGGGGGCGGCGCGTCAGCACAGCTGCGCTCCCAGACGGCAGCTGCCCTGAGCAGTACACATGTCACATCTGCAGCTCTGGTCATGCTTCCATCGGCCACGGCATTGCTGAATAAGCTAGTTTTGAGCAGTATACCTGGGGTGTCTGATTTACGCCCACTTGCAAGGCTGAATAACCTGAGGCACCTCACCGTTGCACACTGCCCCGTTGTGCACCCGCTGCCCCCACAACAAGAATCAACGACGGACTAAGACGTACACATTGATGTTCCGGGGGTTGTATGCATCCGGCATGTCGCTGTCTTGGACATGGAAAACCTCGAATGCCTCGTCCAGTCCGGTGAATAGCATGTGGTCAGCGCGGGTGCTACGCGACTGGTACGACAGCAGCACGACGGCATGCTCCGTGGACTCCACGGGAATCCACGGTGCAAGCGAGTTCAGCAGTATAGGTTGATCCAGCTTGGGTGCCGTGGCTGCCTCCAGCGTGCTGATGAGTGGCGCAATGAGCTCCTCCACCCACACCACGTCGGCTGCCAGAATGACGCCAGCCGAGGGCAGGGCAATGGGGTCAAACCAATCGATTGGCTGCAGGGTGATCGCTGCAGCGTCCAAGTGGCCGTTGGCTTCCACTGTCTTCTCGGTGTTCTCCAGGGCATAGGGCAGGTCCGACAGGATGACCGAGGGGGCGCCCATTGCCCGGGCCGCGAGGCCGACAACCCCCGTGCCGCATCCAAGCTCTAGGTAGGTGTGTGAAAACCAAGCGTCTTGCAGTGTTTCGAGCCACTTAGCCAGCACAATTGCACCGTCCCACACTGTAAGCCCTGTGCCCTTGCCGGCATTGTACTCCTCATGCACCACAATGGATTTCCCTCCTATGGAGAAATCCCCAGTGGAGAAGTGAAAGGGAAACTGCCGGCCCATCAGGAGCAGAGGCGCACTTGAAGCAGGTGCGCTGTCTGTAGCTGCCATTGTTACGCACACTTCCGCAATTAGTGCAGCTAGTACGAGAAATGTCCGCCAAGTGCTTACCATTTCAAACACTTCACTCAGTGCTTCCCCTGACTTTTGCAAACAGTTTTCACCAAAATATTTGATGGAACAAGAGTCAGTAAAAACGCATGCTATTTTGGCAAGTGCGTTGGCTGGCTCTTGAACCCCCCGCTTGCTGCAGAGATGTGTCGTTATGTCATCTCTGCACCAGTGCACCAGACTACCATGCTGCCTTGCCAATTGTCTGAAATATGCACCACACAGCAACGCAATCTTGACAATAGTATAGCTTTGCAGCAGCAGTCATGGCCTTCAGCGTTCAAGCGGTTTTGCGCAGAGGGGCGGCGCCTCGATTTGCAGCATTGTCTCCACTGCCCTGCTTGCGCTTTATTGGAACCCGCCCAGAACGACCAGCTGCGTCCGAATGCATCGGCATGGACATTGGTGGATCATTGGCAAAAGTAGTTGTGTTTGAGCCAAACGCCAATTCGTCTGAGCTAGTTCACCGAGTTGCGGAGCGAATGAAGTCTGGTCGTCATCCTGGTTATGAGGGCGACCTCGCTTTTGAGGCTGACGATGGAGTGTATTCATTTTTGAAATTCGAGACCAGGTGGATGATTGACTTCTTGGATGTGCTCAAGTCTTTGGATTTCCCCCCCATCTCTATCAGTGCAACTGGTGGGGGCGCGTTCAAGGTGGGTTGCAACTCGACATGCCGCTTGCCCGCATTTGCACTTTGACAGCCATTCCCAGTTTTCATCTGCATTCCATCGAACCATCGGTGCTACCATAGATCCCTGCGATGAAATGCAAAGCCTTGTGCGTGGATTCCGGTTCTGCTTCGAGGTGCGGCATCCATGTAAATGCTGCGTTCGCACTTGCAGTCCCACTGTCGCACACAGACCCAAGAACAAGAGGCATTCACCTACAACCAACATTCATCCAGTGATCCATCCTGGCAAAAAGTTGCCATGCAGCCGAACTCCGCAGAGGACGGTGTCCTGCTGGTAAACATCGGAAGCGGCGTGAGCTTGCTGAAGATTCAGCACGGGGGGCACAATCCCCAGGAGCTCAACGCGCGGCAATGGCGTATCCCTAACGTTGGTAGTATTGAGCGTGTATCGGGCTGCAGTGTGGGCGGTGCCACCTTCCTGGGCTTGTCGCGCTTGCTGACTCGGGCGCAGAGTTTCGACGAGGCGGTTGACTTGGCAGGCATGGGGGATAATTCGCGCATCGCAATGCTTGTCAAAGACATTTATGGTGGTGAATATAGTCGATTGGGTCTGCCAGGTGACGTCGTCGCGTCTGACTTTGGGAAGATGTCCACCGTGGACGAGGTGGTCATCACAGACGCACACGGCAAGCCAGTTGGACACCTGCCACCGCCGGAAGTAGGAAGCAGTGCAGCCTCGCGAGAGGATTACCCCCCCACAGATATACACGGCGAGGTTGGGCAGCTTCCACGGTCCCGCTCTGTGGCCAGCAGCACCGTGACGCGCTCGCACATTGTGAGCGAAGCAGATCTAACCCGCGGCCTACTTGTGTTGGTGTTGAACAACATCGCACAGGTTGCATTCATGAACGCGCAAGCACATGGACTGAAACAGATCTTCTTCACGGGAGGCTTTCTCAGGGAAGGCGTCATGATGAACGTTCTCACGTCAGCATTGAAGTTCTGGTCGGGCGGGCGCATGCAGGCTGGCTTCCTCAAGCATAACACCTACTTCGGTGCTATGGGGGCTATGCTGGAAGCTCGGGCGAAGCCAAGTGAAACCGAAGAGAGCCAGTAGCAGCGATAGAACTGGGGAGCTCCTACTTGCTAGCCTTCTGCATGAGCAGCACCGGCTTCAGGACATTCACCTTGTTGGTTTCCACCACGCGACCGTTCATGACCATTTCGTCTGTAACGTAGAAGGGTTGTCGAAAAGCCTTGCAGGACGAAGCGGTCTACTCACTCAAAATGAAGTGCGCCTTGTCAAGATTAAACATTATGTCCAGCTCACACTGCAAACAACGCTGATTCGCTGGCTTATGTTTATGCAAGCTACATGAACGCACTACATTCTGGAAGTACTTGTCAAGGGTTTCCACAAGGCAGTGAATAAACTCAAGGAGGCCAAGCTCATTCTGTGCAGAGCAACAAATATTCAAGGTATATCTTGAAACGTGGACGAAACGACCCACGTCTTCCTCAGTATCAGCCCCGACGATAAAGTAAAGAGAGGCGTATCGACGGTAGACAATTTTCATTCCTCGATATTCCATGAATGAGCACTGTAAGATTCGAGCTTAATGCGCAAAAGTCGTCACAACCAGCACGGCAAGCTCTCACCTGATTCTCGTTTCGGCTGAGGCACTTGCGAATGATCTCTGCCTCCAAAGTCGTCCGCTCTTCGATGCTGAGGAAATCCACGTATTCAGCGAGCCGAGTCTGGCCTTGCTTGTTGACCATGAGGACAAACTTGATAGTCATCGCAAAAGCTTCAGTGCGCACCACGCCTTGGTTGACACAACCCAGCTATAAACAGGTGCCGCTTGTGATCCCGTGGAATGAGATACTATACAATTTGGGGTAAAAGCAGTCAACGTTGCTATCGGTTTGAGCTCGGCCAATTTGCAAGCTCAACAAATGCAGCACGCACGTTGTTGACAGCGGGTAATAATAGCCCCCTCTGCAAACCATGTCTGCCCTCACTGCCGATACAAGGTGAAGATGCTACCAAAAGTGTATACGCCTCTCTTCATGCTGGTTGGCATATCTGGAAGTTTGCAGCATCCTTCTGTTTGGTAGACCCTTGTGGTTGCCCACACAAGCTGGGGACATTTCTTTGAAGCTTGTACTTGGCATAATATAGGATGAAGGCAGGCAAGGCTTTGATAGCTTGGATGTTCTTCTTTGGGATCAGGGCTTTGATAGCATTTAATGGGTTTTCGGGTTCGTATTCTGTGCTGCTTCAGCGTTCATCGGCACCAACAGCCTATTCTTCGCAGGCCGGGAAAATCCACCGATGCACGGCGATTTTGAAGCGCAAAGGCATTGGATGGAAATAACGAGCAACATTGATGCAAGCGAGTGGTATTTCAATGGAACTAACAATGATTTACAGTACTGGGGTCTTGACTACCCCCCAATCTCGTATGTCTGTTGAGCGATTGCCTGCCAGTGAGAGACATGGAGATAGTTTGCAGTGCATACCTAGCCTGGGCATGGGGAAAAGTGGCGCAACAGACAACGCCAGCTTCAGTTGCACTTCATACATCTCGAGGCAGTGAAACTACTGCCACGGTGGTGCTACTGCGATCGGCAGTGCTCGTTACTGAGGGGCTGGTGTGTGCTGCGGTGCTGCTAGTGGCAGCGGCAGTGGGAGTGGACCAGCCACTCTCCAAGCAGGCAGTGGGAGCGGACCGGCCACTCTCCAAGCAGATTGTACCTACGGGGTCACCAATAAGTAGAAAGCTCCCGAGTGTCTTCTGGGCTGCACTCTCAGGGCACATGCTTGCTGCGGTGAGCAGCATGTTCGTTGGATGTGCCCTCGTGGACCACGGGCACACCCAGCACAACAGCATCGCCATCTTGTGCACCATCTTGTGGGCCCTACTGATCACTCGCAGCTTCAAGCCCAGAGCGGGCTGCCTGGACCTCGTTGCGGCTGCTGTATTTGTGGCTGCCTTGAACTTCAAGCAAATGGCGCTGTACTTCGCGCTGCCCGTGTTTGTGGCGCACCTGCTGCTCTGCACACAACAGCCAGGCGTGCTGCAGAAACTAGGTCGTCTCATATGCACGGGTATGGTTGTTCTCGGCACGCAGGCGGCCATTTTGTTACCGCTCTGCCAGGGTCCCGTCGACTGCTGGGCACAGGGCATGCAGGTGTTGTCACGTGTATTCCCAACAACTCGGGGCATATATGAGGACAAAGTCGCAAATCTTTGGTGTGTCATGGAACCATTCTTCAAGTCACAGCAGCGACTGCTTGCAGGTACGCTCAGCGCAACTAGTGTCTTGGCGGTGTCTGTGCTCGGCACGCTCGTTCTTTGTGCGCCGGCACTGGCGCTGGTGTGGACTAGATTGCACGCAGTACACTCCACTGAGCGGGCACCCCTTTTGCTCACAGTATGTGCTCTGTGTGCTTTGGCGTTTTTTCTGTGCTCTGTACAAGTACATGAGAAGACCATTCTCTTTCCGCTGAGCGTCATGGAAGCGGCGCAATGCCTCACAGCCCGCTGCAATGAGAAGCAGCACTTGCAGGTGGCCACGTCGTGGTTTCGCTTACACGCCCTACTCAGCCTCGTTCCACTGCTTCGGCGCGATGGCGTGCTGCTTGCGCTGTCGGTGCTATTTGCACTGCTGCTCGCGGAACACCTGCTGGCACGCCGATGGCACCAGCCACGAAGAGCACATACCCTGGTACATGGGGGGATCCTTGCTGGACAGATCCTTATGGTGGGCGCTGAAGTTTTGGCTGTTGCGCCTGTTCAGCTGCCCCATTTGTTCCTGCTGGGACTGGCGGCCATGTCCTTCTCTGCATTCATGCTCACGTGGTATGAAGTGACAGTCGCTTCATTTTCCACGTACATAGACAAGGCAGTACAGTATTGACACAAACAACGAGCTATGTTTGACATCCTGGCGTGTGAACTCAGAACCCTGGCACTGTATGGGAGGGGGGGCGTGCCCGAACCAGCCAGTGGCCAGTGCTGTTGCCAAATTGCAGAATATTGCAAAGGCAGCTGGTATGCCATTCCCAGCTACAAGCTGTCCATCTACTGTGCAAGTGGTGATGGCTGCGACCCCCGTCCCTCCTCTGCTCTACCGCGGGATTTGGTGAAGCTGGAGCTGAGGCCCTTGTAAGGAACTCTATCCTGGCCAGCGAAGCGCAGATGATGTAGCACCTACCGTATGCTTACCATTCAGTACGTATGCTTACCATTCAGTACATACGGTATCTCGCTTTGTTTTCGTGTGTTTAATGATGATGTGCTGGACGCTTTACATCACTTGCGAGTGCATGTGCCGAGTGACTGTTGAAACGAGTATCTAGCACAGGCATTGAAATGTGTTTCAAACGTGTAACTCCCGAGTCTTCATGATCAGAGCCCCCTGGTCTTAGATCAGTCGGATTGTTGTCGGCTGGCTCGCTGTGGGGCGTGATCAAGTCTCAATCTTGAGCCATCCTCCCGAAGCCTCTGTCGCCCCCCCCGGGGGGGGAAGTCTAATTGCCATTGTTTCCGCGATACCCACGTGTTTTGGCTTGAGGTCAGAACTGGTTTGCACACATAAGAGGGCGTTTGTCAATCATATACCACGGTTGGCTCATCTGCATGCTTCTGCGTGTGAGCTCACTTTCACCTCTTGACACCCGTTTGTCCAGGGGGGACAGGCACGACCTTACCCGAGCCTCCCCCCTCGCCCCCCCCTCACATCTTCCCTTCCTGGAAACTGGAAGCACACTACCTACGTTCTTGGTGCGGCTCAAGCCTATCACAAGTTGTACTAGCTATATCCAGCATACCCCCTCCTTTGAGTGGGGTCAAAGGATTGCGTGCCTCAAACTCTGTTGGGTTGATGTCGCTGAAGAAAACATTGCATGCACGATCCGAACACACACGAAACTTAGTAAATGCTTGCCTTGCGGTCATTTGATTGACCGTGTCTTGCAAACTGCAACAGCCTCAGCCGCCATACTTCTGCACGACTTTTCTTTTGTTGTCATTCTTGGTTAGTTTCACCATGGAATTTGACAAAGTAGGAGCACGGTGTCAGGTGGAGGGTTGCATGGTACAAGGTATGTGGTTTGGTATCTGTGAAAAGCTCGTGTACTTATGGCTAGTGCACAGATTATATGCCAGTCAAGTGTGCCGCTTGCAATCTGATTCTGTGCAAATCACACGCCGGTAGCAGTCACGCCTGCAATCCACCCCAAGCACCAGCACACGCCCATGGAGCCTTTGGACATGAAAGCATTGCCTGTAAACTTTGTGCATTGCAAATATACAAGGCTGCCGCATTTGAGTGCTCAGGCTGCGCTGGTGCTTTTTGCGGTGCACACAGACATGCAGAAGACCACCACTGCTCCAGTGCCACTCCCAAAAGGCAGTTGACCAAGCCCGTAATGGGCATATTACATGAACATGTATCAGCAGCTGCTGCTATGGGTGCTTCCGCGGATGGGACTCTTGCAGGGCAGCCTGTTGAGACTGCCATATATGCCGACTCGCACAGCATGAATGCCCCCAGCCGACCCACAGTGAGCGTACCCAAGCCGGCTAGCGTTGGAAAATACGGAAAGATTCTGCATGGCCGTTCATTGGTGCGTGCTGCTGTGATACAAGCCACACTGGCACACAGCAAGGCTGCGAGTACGCCTTCCATTCCTGGCAGCAGAAAGCTGCATGTTGGCTTCGCCTTCACCGATGGACAAGTGCATGCAGACCAGAGCATAAACCATGGGTGGGTGTGTGCTGATCACGACTGGCCAGTGAGGCGGCTCATGGCTGCCTGCTTGGGCCTAAGTGGGCAGGACCCAGAAAGCTACATACACTGGAAAGCTGGAGTGTGCATTTTTGCTGAAAGGTGTGTCAGTGTAGTGACACTATCTAGTGAGGCTAGCCTACATGATGAAAGCCTTCGCTGCGGATATTCTGACGGTGCCTGGTTTGTTTTTTGGCGTGCTGATGGGGAGCCCCCCAAGGTTGCATTCATCTGAGGCATTCCGGGCGACAATCTTTCCACAGCCTCATTAAGCGGAGCCAGTCGTGTCCTGAACATACTGCTGCAAGAGAGCACTGACTTCAAGCTCGGGAAACTGCTGGCAGTGCAAGTACGATGCAACACTTCCGGCAGCTTGTCCTGAGGAGCGCACCGCATTGGCTGCTGCAACTTGCACATTTGCCCACTTCAGGAAGTCCGACACAAAATCATCTTGTCGTGGGTGCTGCAGCAGTGTGCGGCCAAGTGGGTCCCGGAAGCACTGCCCATCGAACATGATGCCCTCCGGCAGCGGCTCCTCCCTGCGGTGCTTCACGAGAGCTAGGCGTGCAGCCCTGCTCAATTGGGACGCCATGACTGCAGGCTGCACAGGTGCAGCAGGCAACCTGCATGTCGATAACACTGTCTGCAGAGAGTGGGCTGTGAATGTGCTGGATGGTGATTGAGTGAGCACATGGCCCAGCGGTGGCACTCCAAGCTGCTGTGCCCCTGCCGTGGGCAGCAGCCACACGCCCCGAGCAGGTGTCCCCTGGATGAACACGGTCATTGCACTTGTGCCACCAGGAGCCAACACGCTCAAATGTCCCTCAAAGCTGGCCACTGCTTCATCCTGTGCACTGTGCACCAAGGCAGCAGCTGGGCTGAGGGGGGCAGGGGCTGCGCTCAAGCTCTTGCGCAGCCACTCGAGAAGCGGTAAGAGCAAGATGGGAGTTTCCCATACGAAACTGGTAACCGCTGATCCGTGAGATGGTGCTACATCGCCAGTTTGGCGGAAGTGCGGCTGCTCAGGCCAGGAGAGACTGCCCGTGGCAAGGCGTGCCGTGGTCAAAGTGACCGTTGGAGCAGAGGCCCTGTAGCCACGCAAATCTAGTTCGGACACTGAGGTCTCTGCGTGTGTCACGTTGATGCCCATCTCAGGGGTGAAGGCAGTGGGGGTCACGCCTAGGCCCTGCAGCAGCGCCTGAGCACTGCCCCTCACAAGGCTGGCCAGTTGCAAGCCGGGGAACGCGTCGGCTTTCTGTCGTCGCTTACGCTCATGGTATTCCTTGATTTGTTTCTGTTCATCTTCGGCCTGCTTGATTTGTGCATCCACAGGGGCTGCAGCCCGCCGCGCAAAGGGAGAGGCACCTCCTGCAGCCAGCACGGATGCCAGGGCAGAGCCGGGCAGCGGGGGGGCAGGCACTGCACCTGCTGCAGTGCCTGCACCTGTGCGTACTGGAGCTCTGGGACATTCTTCAGGCCCATCCTGCTGGGCTTTGTGCAGACTGGCGCCGCAGTCCAGGACGTATCGCGTGGCTGGGTGTTTACAAGTGTGCACCAGCCACGCGCTTGGCAAGCCAGTGCAGAAGTTGTGGAACACCTCAGTAATGTCAACGACTGGGATGATCCCACGGAGCACCAGCAGCATATTCACTGTACCTGTTTTGCCAAGGCCCCTCGCTTGCAAGGGCCAGTCAGCCATGCCGCGACCGTAGGCAGCCGCGGCGATTCCACAACTACTGCCAAGCACTGCAGCAAAGCTGGCGCCAGAAACGAAGGGTGGCAATTGAATACATACACCAATTTGTTTGGACTCAGCATGGGAGTCCAGCAGCTCGTAGTAGCTGCCATCGGGCTTGGTGCACATGACGTGGCTGAGCTGCCCAGCACGGGGGAGGGCAGGGTGCCCACAAAGCAAGCCATGCAGCTGCTGCACGCAGTCACCTACACATGCTGACATTGTGCGGCCTTGTTTGGCCTGCACTTGCACCCAGTGCATGGACCCTGCCGTCGCCGCGCACAAGGCTGCAGCAGCTTGGGCTCCGTCCGCAGTTCGAGCGCATGGCACCAGTACTAGTGATACTGGCATAAGGGTATGCTGCACCCCAGAGGCAAGTGCAGTCGTTGCGTTGATGAGTGGTCTTGAGACTGAAGCACAGTCAAAGCACGAGGCATGGGCCCAAGCCCGCAGCACAGCGGCATGGGCAGCCCCAACCATTGCTCGAGTGCCAAATACCACAGCGGGCATCATTGAACGAAGAGGTGCAGCACCACTCCCTCCAACTGTCGCTGTGCTGCTGTCAGCTGCAATACTCCAATCTGCCATTGCTGCTTGCATCGGAGCCACTGCGGATGCTTCAGGGTGCAGCACAACAAGCAAAACCAAGCTGTCACCGCCAGATTTGGATAGTTGCATGCCTGTACGTGACGCCAGGCCATGCATTGATGACTGGTTCATGTGAAACCCGAATACGCGCGGCACAAAAGGCCGCCCAGCCGCTGCCGTGTCAGACAGTCCTGTGAAATGCCTCAATACACCAGAGGACTGCGCATCACCAGCCGCTGCCTTGCCCAAAGCAAATGCTGCTCTTGGAAGTTGCTTCCACCACATGCCTGAAGCTGGGGAGCTGGAGGATGAGGCTAGAATGGTCTTGGTAGCCATGCATGCCACAGCCTGTTTGAACTGCGCGAGGGGAGCCAGGCTGGCCCACACGCCAGACAGCCCAGCACGCGCCCCCTGCGACGCAGCATCAAGCCAGTGCTCAGAAGACGGGGAAAACACCTGGCTAATGTCGGCATTGGCTGAAATTACAACAGGAGCGGTGCCAAATGTGTGTGCAACAATGCCATGCTTTCTGATGTCCAAGCTGGCCAGTGAATGACTGCACGATGATACCGGCTGCCCAGATGCATCCATAGTGACTGCAACCAAACATCCAGCTGCCTGGAGCCCAAGCATGTCTAAACATGTGCCGCCGCGCACGCGAACATGCCCAGGGCGCTCAGCAGTGGCACTGGCAGACAGGGCAGGCCCCAACTCCATGGCCTCGGTGGCCTCGCCCAGTTTCTGCAATAAGTTTATGCTAAGGTCAACATCAAGCGAGCTGCTTGTAAAAGCAGCCAGCTTGGGGACGCTGTCAGTGAGAGCTGCAACGAGCACGCCAGAAAGAGCGCCCGTGGAGTCTAGCAGTGCCACACACGCGTCGCTTGCGAGCTGTGGTGCGCACGTGGCCGCCACACAGCTGCACCACAGTGCAGAATTCCCGCATTCACAAGCACTTTGCTTCACGGACAAAGCCTGCGCTTGCAATACCACAGCCCCCACGATTTTGCCAGCTGCTGCAGGCGCGGCACTGGATTGGTCTGCGGTGGTGCAGGCATGCGAGGAGGGGGCATCGCCGCTGAGAACACTGTGGCATGCTGACTGGAGAGAGCCCGAAGCCATGGGAAGGCTTTGTGCACCAGGTGTGAGCAGGATGGTGTCAGCAAATTGTGCCCAAGCGTGTAGTGGCTGCGTGCATCTGTCGGGTGAAAGAGACAGCCCGACACACGCCAGCACTGCTGCAGGCAGCTGTATGGAACCACTACTGATTGGCGAGGTTGGGTCTACACTTGACCAAATTCCGATTCCACTGAATGTCGTAAGAGTGACGTGGGGTATGATGGCTTCACAACATGCCTCAGCGAGCGACTGCGCCTGTTGCTTGTTCAAGGCAGATTTCAATTGCCTGCGAGCTGGAAGGCCCACGCTCGCGTCCATCAAAGAGCAGTCAACCCCTACAGCTTGTGCAAGTATTTCAACATCATTCACGGCGGATATGAGCAGGGCCGTCTTGACAGCCTTGCGGGTTGCGGCGTGGACGGAATCCGCTGAGGCTGCACCTGGCAGCAGGCGCCCAAGGTACCGGCTACATGCCGCTGAAAATGATGCAGCCACGCGTGTCAGGGACTCATATATGTCATCCACTTGGTGTTGTGTATCAGCTTGCAGCTTGATGCACCGTGTCCAGCTCACTCCTGTGCACGACTCGAGAAAGCGCACGCGGAGGTGGGACACCCCAGACAGCGCTGCCGGGCTGCACCCATCCAACAAGTTACCACACAGATCGAGTGCTGAAATTTCCACTGGTAATGCTGGCTGGCCAGCCATGTTGGCAGAATACTGTTGGCCAGTGTGTGGGCAGCGCAAGTGGGCGTTGGCCGTCATTGCTTGCAGCTCAGCCCACGCACGCAGGGCCCCACAAGCACCATCCAGAGTCAAATCAGCACGGTGCCGAATAGAGGGCGACTCAAGCATACCACTCAGCTGTTTCCAAGCTGCTGTTGCGTCTGTGGACGCCACTGCATGTGCTTTGACAATTTGCCTGGCGGTAGGCTGCGCAAGTAACGACTGAACGCCAGCCGACGCATCTCGCACATCGAACGCCATGGTAAAAAAGCCCAACTGTGAAAAGTCTTGCAGAGCAAATGCCTGAATAAGTGGCCACTGTTCAATTTCTGAGTCAGCTGATAACTGAGGAAATACAGAGCAAGGCTCTGCCAGCGGTGATTGAGTAGGGACAGCGACCCGCAGATTGCCATCAATTGCGCTCTTGAGCTCCGAGAATGCTTCAATGAAAGCACGAATTTTGAAAGTTTCCCTCATTTCGTCTTCAACAACTGCAACACGGCCAGCAGCCTCGGGGAATATCAAAGAAACTGGGATTTCTTGAGAAATGTCGACTTCCATTTTGTGGGGGCAGATCAGCCTAACATGGAGATGTGGGACCAGGGATACGATACACACACACTCCTCCTCCTCCTCTGACAGCTTGCCGGCTTGTAACTCTGACCCAAACTGCGTATGCAGCAGTGAAGACATGAGCTGCTGAGCAGGGCGGGCATAGCGCCCGTCAATCCCAGGTAAAATGAGGTACACATCACACTCTGCTTGCTGTAGCTGGCTCACGATCCTATGGATCAAGCCATCAGCTGGGAAACTGGACGCCATCATTTAGAGAAACCCGCGAATGCAGCAGCCCGGATGCGGTGTGTTGACGCGACTGGTATGTATGCACAGCCGTCTGGTTTTGGGCTAGGCTGTGAAGCTATAAACGGTGGCAACATTGAAACCCCCTCACACAACCGCCGGGGAATTGCGAAAAAGCGCATCAGGTCTGTGGGCTGGGAGTTCAATGCTTAAATGCGTCTCACTTTGGTCTGCAGATGTACAGCTCACCACAGCACCCCGTCAATTGACCAAAAGCATGGCAGACAGTCAGGTGCTTGCTGCCGTGCTTGCAAAGCACTTTCCTACACTAACTTTGAACCTTATTGCAGAAATGTTTGGCCGTGAGCCAAGAGGATATCAAGGATGCATTTGCATTCTTGGACGATGGCAACAAGGGCAAGATTAGTGTTGCTGACCTTAAGGTATTGCGGGCATCAAAGCAACCGGCGTTTCACGCAAGTTTCATTCGACTCTGTTAAGTGCAGGCAAAACTTGCTCCGTTCTACCCTGACATGCCAACCAAGGAGTTTCAGTTTTTAATGGGCGATAAGAAGTTCATCACGCGTACGCTCCTTGCCTACTAACTTCGTTTTGCCTTTTTCAATGAAACGAGTTTGCTGTGCAGGCTCAGACCTGGAGGAATTACTTGAAGGGAACGAAATCACAGGGTTCGACCCAGTGCTTGAAGCCTTCAAAGTCTATGATCCAGAGGGTACAGGATATGCAGACATTGATATAATGAGACAAGTCTTTGAGGGCCTTGGCTACACAGACTTGACTGGCGATGATCTAGAAGTCCTCGTTGAGGTAGCTGACCACGACAAGGACGGAATGGTCAGCATTCACGACTTCCGCGCAATGGTCGAGCAGCGCGCAGCAGCATCTGCCCACGAACTTGGCGACTTGGACCAGTGACTGGGACAACCCTGGCAAGCAGTGATTCAGGCTGCCTTCCAAGAGGTGCCCGTAGCCAGTCAAAGCTGATCAAAGCTCTCCTGTTGCATCTGAGAACGCATTAGACGAAGAAATGCTCTCTGCAGCAGCAAATCCAAACGCATCTCCGTCTGTACTGGCGGCTGCCGCCCCTTGGGCTCCGGTAAATGCGTCCGGCTCGTCGCTCTGGCCTGCTCCGCGCGAGTATTTTTTTATTTCTGCGAAGATGACTGGTAGCGCAACAATTCCACGAGCTGGAACTGCTCCATGATGCAACTGGTTGGTGACCAAAGACACGAACTTCGTATAGTTGGACAGCAGGGCGGTCAGTACAGCCTTCAAAATGTCGGTGCGCCCTTCCTGTTGCCCGAAGTACCGCTGCACGGTGTTGTTCAGCTGTGCCATGCTGCTTCGCCAACTGGACGCAAAGTCTGAAACAATGGAAGCTGCTTCCTCAGCACTCAACTTGACATGGGCACCCTCCGGCAACCCTGCAGAGTCTAAGACTAACTCAGCACCACTGTCCCGCACTTGTGCGCTCATTTTGTCTGTTGCTGCAACCACGAAATTAATGAGCTTTCCGAAGTGCACTGACAGTAGCTGTTGACTGAAGGTGTTGCAGTGGTGTGCCAGCCTATTGTCAAAGATTGCCAGATCGTCCGAGGCACAACGGCGCTGACGACAAACATTGCAAACATGCTTCATGTTCACAATAACGTAGACCGTTCTTTCGAGGCTGCTTTTTATGCGTTGTGCAGCATGCCCCTGAAGCATGCGTTCCAAATTGCCGATGCTGTGAAACGTTGAAGTTGCCACACTGTCGTCGCTCATTCCTGCAGATTGCATGGATCGGTGCAGACGCAAAATCGAAGCAACAAATTCAGCATAACGTTGAGCAATAAAATGGGGGGCAGTCAGTAAAGCCGGACCGATTTTGGACTCGTCAACGCTGCCAAGTGAAGACAGGTTTGAGCCAAGGAGGGCTTTCAGTTTGGGCCACAGCAGCATCAGGACGCGGTTGAAGTAGGAGTCTAAGCAGTCCAAGGAGCGTTGTCGCATAATGTGTTGGTGCTGTTGCGTGAGATGTAGCAGGATCAGCACTGCAACTGTGTCTTGACAGCCAAACAGAAAGTTCTCGAGTCCTTCCAGAACAGAGCTGATGGGCTTTGAAAGCACCTTGGCAAACACGGCAGGCCCGCGGCTTTCACCAAAGAACGAAATGCAGAAGGCCCATTCCACTGTAGCTGTGTCCATCAAATGAAGCTGCAGTGATTTCCATGTCGCTTCAAATGGGACTTTGTGTGAAGCAGCTTTTTCAACGTGCGTTTCTAGCTTTCCACTGGCAGGATCTTGCAGAATAGAATCCCTTCCCTTCAGTGCGAACACATCGATTCGTTTGCGAGGGTCAGGCTTTGAAGAGAAAAAGCCTGACATGCCACCTTCCTCAGTTGCCACCATGTCCCACTTGCCAGCGACCTCAACCACCAGGGCAGACAGCTCAGAGCTGTACGTTTTGAATGTGCTTTGAAGGGTCCTGCCCATACATTCTTCGTACGATGTTGCAATTTCCAGCGCTATTTCTGGGGCATGGTTCCCCAAGAACGTTTGCAGATATTGGTGCCGGAGCAACACGTACTCCTGGCGCTTCTGCAGATTGGTTTTGCCCTTTCTGAGTTCCGCAATTTGCAGAAGTAGCCATTCTCTTGACCGTTCAATGGCCTTGACCTTCAGGTCTTGCAGCTGCGGCAGAGCGTCCCTCCCTGCGAGTGTGTTGGCCGCCGCAACCAGCAAGCCTCCGTGGCCGGAGCTGCCACCGGAGTTGAACTCCAGTTTTCGATTCAGAGCCCGGAGGCTCTCACTCCACTCTTCATCAATTTGACCGATACAGATTGAGTCTATCAGAGCCTCTGAAACGGCAACCTTGTCCAGGAATGTATCCACTTGACAGTGGACTGCTCGCCGATTCTTCAACTGCACATTCATGCTCAGACTTTCGTCTTGCAGGGTCTTGATCTCTGAGCTGATTCCACCAAGCTTGTTTTGAAATTGCTGGAGCATGGTTTGTAGGTTTTGAAGTACACCCTCAACTGCAGCCATCTCCTTGTCCAGGCAGGCGACCCCATGAGCTTGAGACACGTATGCTTCGATTGCACTTGTTTCAATTGCTGCAAGCTCCGATGTCATTTGACCTGAATACACCTTCAGGTCTACACCACGTTCGAGCGCATCCTTGACAACTGGATCAGCCTGGAAGCGTGCTAGGTCGTCTGCAGGGTGGCGTGACATTTCGTGGCACTTCTTCTACGAGTTCAAGCCACTCACCATCCATTCGCTCCAGGTCCATCTCTTGTGACGTGATATCAGCTGCCTCAAAATCCAAGAATATCTGCTCACTTGGGGTGAATGAGTCTGCTCCAGGGCTGACAGCGTGTGGCTCACCTCGGCGTGGTCGTCATCCTCATCGGCTCTTTCTACATCTCCATCAGCATCACCGAGCAGGTTTTTACGATTCGTGTCCTCCCCATTGGACACGCTAGTCGGCCTTGTTTCTTTTGTGGACTTCGGTTCTTCTTGGGCGGCTGCGTATGGATTGGAGGAAGCTGGGCCAACGGAAGAGCCCGCCAGCAAGCTATCCCTCTCCATCAGCTCAAAGCGCACAAAATGCAGAAGCTTTGCGCACACTGCCTCTTAAAGCTGACAGACACGAGAATGTTGTTGAGACATGCGATTTAGTGAACAAGCTGGCTGACCCTCAGGCTACCGTCCCGATCAAATGCTGCGCGTTGACTTGTTGTTGGGGCCTCCGACTACCCTCCACCAGATCGGGTCCGCTTGGTTGCAGAAGAAATGTTTCAAACCACTTCGGTATATCTTGTTGATTTCTGTGAAGTTTGCCATGGGCGTGCAGCGGGCCTTGTGTTGATTGTACCGAAACATTGTTACGCCAGCATCAAGAGATCGGTGGTTGCCGAACTAGCATTGCGAGCTTTGTACGTGGACATTGATTGATAAAAATGGCTGAATCAAACAGACGCATTCGAATTTTCAATTTGGAGGCTCGTGGCCTGCGGGTGGGTGACAGTGGCGGTTCATCTGACCCATACGCAATTTTGACAATGTCTGGCTGGAGGCAGCAAACCTCAGTTCAAAAGCGAACTCTGGAACCCGTTTGGGTGGATGCCGACTACAAGCTTGACGAGTCCAAAATCGACTTCAATAAACACTTCACACTGCGTATTGATTTGAAGGACAAGGTTCGTTGGTGCCGAATGGTAGCGAGCTTCAGCGGCACAAACAGGCGCTTGCAGAATTTTATTGGCTCGACAGATCTTGGGACTGTTCTTGTGCCGCTAGAAGGTGTGAATGCCTGATGTTTATCAGAATCGAATGCTGTATGGAGAGCTGTCTGTGCAGAGCTACTGGCCCGTGAGTCGTCGGACGAACGTGGAATGCGAGCATGGTTCCCCGTCATGTTTCAGGGTCGGCGTCATGGCGAGATGCATGTATGCTTAGAGCGTTTGGACTTTTCGCCCGAGGCCACTCGCGCCCAGCTTGAAGCTGAAGGTCGGAAAGCCCTTGGTGCTGGAGCTGCTGCTCAGGCTGCAGACCCGCACAATGCACTCATGCTTGTTGTTGACCAAGCCCGGGGACTTCTGTCGCAGGATTCAGGGCGCGATGGCGACGAGTCAGACCCGTACGTCGTCATCGAGGTAGGCAACAGCCGCAACAAAGTCAGCACCTCAGTGAAGCAAGATACTTTGGAGCCCCAGTGGAACGAAGCATTCTTGATTCCTGCGAATCGCGGTGAGGACAAGATTACCATTCGAGTTTACAACAAGAACATGATGCGCGACTCTTTGCTCGGGTGTGCATATGTGCCCGTGTCTGATTTTCTACCGAAAAGTTCTGGTGGAGCTGCTGTGGAGGATTTGAACAAGGTGGAAATGCGGCACTGGATCAAGCTTCGTGCGAAGGACGGTGTCACCGCAGATAAGCCCAGAGGTGAACTGTTGCTGCGTGGCACTTGGAGAATTGAAGATGCAGAAGATGTTCCAGCGAAGGCCCGGCCTGCTAATGCAACCGACGGTGTTCTCGAGGCGTCGGGAGGCGAGGTGGAGAATGCACCCACAAGCGCTGACAAAAAACTTTCTGACGACGAACAGAAAGACAAGGACGAAAAAGAGGCAGCGGAACGCAAGCGCTTAATGGACGTGTCATTCGTGGATGGTGACTACCAAGTCCAGGTGCACGTTATTGAAGCTCGGAATTTGAAAGGCGAGGACGTCAACGGCAGTGCAGACCCAGTTGTGTACGCTGAAATATTGGGCCAGAAAAAGCACACCAAGGCATTCTCAAACAGGACAAGCGCTGTGTGGGATGAGACTTTGTTCTTCAATTTCAACAATCTTGAGAAGGAACAAATTGAAGAGGCAATGGTAACGGTTTCTGTGTATGATGCGGACACTTTCTCCCGTGATGACCTCATTGGCAGTTACTCGTTCGATGCTTCGTATGTCTACTTTCAAAAGCACCACGAGGTGCACAACCAGTGGGTGGGCATAACTGATCCGACCAATGCAGATGATACCGGCGTGCAGGGCTACTTGAAATTGTCTGTGGCAGTGCTTGGCCCAGGCGAGAAAAGACATCAGTACGATCCCAAGGAGGAAGCCGAAATGGCTGCAAAAGAGAAACAGCAGGGTGTTCAAAGCATGCTCTTGATGCCACCTCAGATCGAACGCCAGCTCAAGTTTTTGGTCATCACTATTCACGCTGCAGACAACCTTCCAGCTATGGATTCTGACACGATTTTTTCCAAAGCAGGCATTGATGCATACGTGGAGGCTGTTTTTGGATCAATGCCTGCTGTGCGAACGCGGTACAAAACAATCAAGGGGCCCAGTGGGACCCTCAAAGTGAGTTTTGATACAGAGCTGTGGATGCCAGTGCTGACACCGACCATGACCAACAAGATTGAGCTCGGCCTGTGGGACTTTGATCGCTTGGCCAAAAACGACCGGGTGGGGACAATTTTTCTCAAGTACAACACGATTGAAAAGTATGGCAGACCCCCTGTTTGGATGCCTGTGTATGGTGCACCCAATGGCGTGGACTTTGGCAACGTGAAGAACTACATGAACCGTTATCCAGGGTCGGCTTCCAACTTCAGAGGGCGCTTGCTTGTCTCTGCCAAAGTGGTGTCGGATAGGGACACCATTAAGGATGAAAAGGAGGAAGTCAAGACTAAGGTGGCGGCACCGCTGCCTCCGCGGCTGTCGCCGCCTATGCGCCGCTTGGTGCTGCGTGCGCTCATTGTGTCAGGCAGTGAATTGCCCCGTTTTAAACGTGATGTCGGTGTGAGTACTGGAATCATTTCTGGCGACCTTGGTATTGAAATTTGCTGCGGTCAATATTCAGTTCACTCGGGCAGGCAAAAGAACTTCAAAGGTGTTTGTCAATGGGCTGCGCTTGAGGAGGTTCAAATTCAGATCCCAGCAGATAATGCGTATGTCCCAGATACATTCGTATACCTTTACCGTGGCGACATCACAAAAGGCAAACACACACGCGTAGCTTTTGCGCGGCTGCCCACAGCTGGCCTGGAGGAGCAGGGATTCAGCGCAGAGCCTTGGTGGCAGCCGCTGCAGGAGGATAAAGCGATCAATGCCTTGTCGGATGACGAAAACCCGGGCAGTATTCTCATGAAAATTGGAGTGGGGACAGTTGAAAGTGCATCTGATAACCCATGGGAGACCGACCTGGAGGCTCTCTCTGATCTGACCCCCTATCAACTCAGGGTTCATGTGTACCAGGGCCGCAACTTGCCTGCTGCAGACGATAACGCAAGCCTGGATCCGTACCTGCGTATCAACATGAATGGTGAGGAACAAGATACGAGCATCAAGACAATGAGCACTGCTCCTGCGTGGTACGAAACGATTCAGATGGACCTCCTGCTGCCCCCTCTGCAGTATGCCCCCCAAGTTCTCATTCAGCTGTGGGACTGGGATTCCTTCTCGAAGAACGATCAGATCAGCTCCTTACGTTTCGACTTAAACGACGATAACTGTATTCGCTGCAGCACTCACGACTTGCCGCCGGTCCTGCCAGATCCAGAGTGGTATGCGCTCACCACCGTCGGGCGGGAGAAGGAGGGACCTCAAGGCCACGTGCTGCTTAACTTCCAACTCATCACCAAGGAAGATGCTAAACAGCGAGTGCCCATCATCCCTCCGACGATTCAACCAGAGTATGAGGA
>Ga0307982_1000945_pt1 | contig 23183 bp, 23 predicted proteins | sample OrgLakmetagen989_FD_201847 | JGI IMG/M metagenome (GOLD analysis project Ga0307982, IMG submission 201847) | Saline water microbial communities from Organic Lake, Antarctica - #989 | ecosystem: Environmental > Aquatic > Non-marine Saline and Alkaline > Saline | place: Antarctica: Organic Lake...
TTCAGGATCGCCACCACGAGGATCATGGGTAGGTGGCGCTTCGCATTTTCCTGACCATGGTGCTGTGACAAAGGCGCCCACAAAAAGTTGGAATCGCAACTATTGTTGTGTCACAGTGTTGTCATATGTATCGTCGATTACGCCAACTGCGCTGTCATCTTCAGCCGACACAAGTCGCGCACGAATAAGAATCTGACCCTGGCCATCTTTGGTATTAGAATTCGCATCACAATCACGCTCCACCTTCGAGACAGGTTCAGGATCGCCACCACGAGGATCATGGGTAGGTGGCGCTTCGCATTTTCCTGACCATGGTGCTGTGACAAAGGCGCCCACAAAAAGTTGGAATCGCAACCATTGTTGTGTCACAGTGTTGTCATATGTATCGTCGATTACGCCAACTGCGCTGTCATCTTCAGCCGACACAAGTCGCGCACGAATAAGAATCTGACCCTGGCCATCTTTGGTATTATCGTTGCCGCTTTCGTCAAAATCTGACGATAGTGATGCTTGGCACACTTTGCTCGCCAAGTGTTTACAAGCGTTAGTAACGAGGTTCAGAAGGACACGTCTGGCGCGGGTCGCATCGGCCAATACCATACTCGGAACCTAAGAAGATGCTTCAGTTTACAAGGCAGTAACTACATTGGGCATTTAAAAGACGTCCGTAGGACAATTTTCAGTCCTTATCTAGTCTTTTGCTATTGTAATGATAATGCATAACATCATTGTGGAAATTACCTCTGGTGCTATTTCATCGGTCCAGTCCACGCTTTCGCTTTGGTGCCAAGCGCTTAGCCGTCGGCAATCTTTGACAAGTGAGGCCACTTCCATTTCTACTAGTTGCTGCCCCAAGCCACCCGTACTAGTTTTACATGCGTTCATGAAACCTCTACCGGCGCTCGAAGGAGTGCTTCCTCCTCCTCCTCCTCCTCCTCCTCCTCCAACGCGCGTCCAGCGAGCGCGAGCTGCGTCAATAGCATTGCTTACTGTCTCACTCATCATGTCACACGCGCCTTCAGCTTGCATATCTACGTCCATCATATCGGTCGCACTCTCTGTAGCGGGAGTAACGATCGATCTTGTTGACTGGGTTTCGACCAAATGACGTGTCGAAATTCCTCGCTTCTTCACATATGACTTACTGGAGGACTTTTCGACATTGTGCCAAAATTTAGATGACTTTGTGTTCAATTGTGTTGGCTTTGAGAAGCTAGTGTCTCCATCAGCTATTTCTGAAGCTTCCGCGGCGAGGGCGTCTTCCCCCACTTCTTTCGGCTGCTCTTTGAAATGTTCTTTAAAAACTTCTATGGAATAGCGAAATACTTGGAGAGGGGTCTGAAGATCATGTGCAGTACACGTGATGTAGCGCTTGTTCTCTTCCATGACCCGGTGTGACAACCCACGAAAAAGTTCGATCTCATCAGCTACAATTGATGCCATATCCAATAAGAACTGCTTGTCGCATAAGTCGAAAGTAGCCCGCGGCTTCTTGCTTGTCACGCATACCATGCCGATTTTGTACTGTTTGCCCTCATAGATAATTTTGATGGCGGCCCCTGCGTAAAACCGAAGGTACGGCGGACGCGTCACTGCAGGGTGTGCGCGATAGGTCTCGTCTGTAGAAGCATCCAGCACTGCAGTAACATCGGGTGCGCTCGGTAAGATGGCATGATTGCACATCGATTCGTTGCGGTGTACCTCCGTTATGTCCCCGAAGCCCACATTAGACTTGAACCAAACTCTTTCCGAGTCTACGAAGGAAATGAGTGCTGCAGGGCAATCAAGGACCCTGCTTGCAAGGGATGTGATTTTATCGAAGCACTCACTAGGCTGAGAATCCAGAATACCTTGAGCATGGAGCGCTGTAATGCGTTCTGCTTCATCAGGGCCCACCTCGAAGGTGTTGGTTGGAAATTCGTGGTTGGTAGGTATGTCGGGTGATGGCATGTACAAATAATACTTCGAAGAAGTGTGGCGCAAGAACAATTTAATGTAGAAAGCAAATACTAATCTCGTTTAATAGAAGTGAACTTAAGCTCTATTTGGTATGATGCTCTGGTTCCGAACCTCCAAATAGAAGTTCAATTCAAACTCAGCAGCACGGAACTTCTTTTCAAATGTAAGGTCATTGTTTGACAACCTAATGACGAACTTGAAACCGAATGAACAATTCAGAACTTTTAGGATGCAATGACCTCGCAATCATGACCTGAATGTTGTGATTTCTATATCATCATTAGGAAACTATGATACACGATGGGAAGCAGCTGTCCTCTCTATGAGCTCCATTTCAAAGTGATTTCTTTGACTCAAATGGGCTCCGTCAAGATGCTGAAGCTGAAAAACTGGATGAATCCCATGGTGCGGATGGTAGTAAAGCTTTGGTGGCAGCGTGTTATAGTACTTGCTTGCTCTACGTTTACATGTTAACTGTTCTCGTCTATGACAAAAGCAAAATATCATAAGAAGTCAAAGAAATCAGACTCTGGGGAAAAGAGCCCAAGTGGGGTCTTCGTCTGGATTAATAACCACTACTGATGTCCTATGGAGTTCAAGATGCAAGCAACAAGTATCAAAGAGGATCTCTTCCTTTTGTAATAATTTCCAAAATGAATGTTTAATGGTACTGCCACTTTGCTTTTCTCTTTATTTAAAACCAAATAATCTATCGTAGAAACACGTCTAGCATTAATTACTTTGCATTCTTGAGCTGCGTAAATGGCATTGACAGCGTTAAAGGCCATGACATTTCCATTCTCTCATAACTTGCACGCGTTCGTTAAAGTGTCTGTCTACTGTACAGTCAGATTTAGACCGCGTACGATATTCGACACTGACTGCGTCAATACTGCATCGTTCAGATTAAAATCTAAATGCTAAATGAAGCTACATGCTGTGCGCTGTGCGCAAAAGGTGCTCATAATTAATAAGAACGCCTGTATCAAATCGACGCTCGGATCGACGAAGTCCATACGAGTATTTTGTACATGTATTCATCCAGCGCTCTGACCCATGTGACAAGGTTACAAATTGGTACCACTTTCACAACTGTCAGCATATTCTACCGTGTTTAGCAAATTAATCATATGAAAAAGCACTCAGTAGGATCAATATACGATGGATGTAGAGGAAAATTGCTCCAGCTATTTTGATTCATGCGCGCCAATGGAAGTAAAATGAATGCTAATCGCAGTCCCTGCCTCCTATGTAATACCCTTGCAAATGATATACGCGTGTAAACAAGAGAAACTAGAGATACTATTCATTTGTATCCTACGAACAAAATTATTGACTGCTTCGCTCATGAATTGCGACTGGGATTTAGTGCTACAGAATGAAAGTCGCAATATCTGCCACCTGAGGCAGAAAACATGAAGTAGTAAAAGGATAAGTGGTAATGTTAGCAGTTTATTATCTATTACTAGTAAATGCAGAAGATAAGAAAACTACCGACAGACCTTGATGGGTTTCACTGATAAGTGGTCGATGCCGGCTTCCCACGCAGACTCCAGCTCAATGTCCGAAACATTGGCTGAGATGCCAATCACTAACTGGCGGCAACAGTTACCGCGTGCCGATTCAGATGTGCTTTGATAAGCTTGGTCTAATGTAGTGTCATCGGTGCGCGATTCTCGCTCCCACGCGCGGAACGCTGCTGTAGCCGCAATCCCATCCATCACAGGCATTACGAAATTCATTAGAACAGCACGATAACGTATACTTTTCATCTTAGCAAGAGCATCTCGTCCATTGCAAGCAGTATCTGTGTCGAACTTCAGCCGTGCAAGCGACCGACAGAGGAGCTTCTGCACCATGATTGAGTCGTCAACAACGAGCACACAAGATCTTTTGAAGAAAGGCTGCGGGAGTAATTGTACATCCTCGGCGGCTAGTATGTCGTCACGAGGCATGCATTCGCTGTTGTTGTCGTCAGTAGTATCTGTAGTCGAGGACTCCTTGAGCACTGGCACAAACGGAACGTCAAATCAAAATACCGAACCACCAAGCTGTGGCTGCGGTGAAGGAACGCTCCGAGAAGACCGGCTTGTTGATTCTGGCTTTAAATTATCGCGTGTGCAGCGGAAGTCGATAGTTCCACCCATTTCTTGCACGCATAATTTAGCAACGAATAGCCCCAGGCCACTGCCTTTGTGGTTCGCAAAGTCATTCAAGTATTGGTTGACGCTCAGCTTATCTTTTTTACTTGAAACGTCGGCAGCAGGCGATTTTTTGCTCTTGTTTCGTACATATTCTGCTTTGTGGCCATCGCCTCCCGAGTGCTCTGTCTCCGCCACAGGTTTTTGATCGCCACCACGATGACATACGATGGGTGGTGTATTGTGTCCGCCCGCCGACGATGCTGTCACAAAGGCGCTCTCAAAGAGCTGCGGTCGCAAATCGGTGGGTACGCCGTCACCATTGTCGTGTACCTCAAACCTCAGCAATTGCCGTGTTGTGGTCGAGTCTGCAGTTACTGTCGTGCCAACTGCGCAACCACTTTCGGTCGACACAAGTCGTACACGAATAAGAATCTGCCCATGGTCATCCACATTGCCACTGACGCTGCTTTCTTCAGGAGCTCCCAGCGGGGATGTGCAACACAATTTGCTTGCTAAATGCGTACAGGCGTTGGTAACAAGATTCAGAAGTACGCGCTTGGTGCGGTTCTTATCGGCCATTACCACGATTGGGACCTGAATATTTGTAAATACACTGTAGATTACTACATACTGTACCATTTAGATGGCAACTAGCGTACTGGTCAATTCAAGGAAGTAAATTGTTTGCAAATGAATTTCAAGAAACGTGACTTGTTGCGTTTGAACATTCGTATGTACAATAGTACATCAATTACCTCCGGTGCTATTTCTTCTATCCAGCCAATGCTTTCACAATGGTGCCATGTACTGAGTCGTCGGCAATCTGTGACAAGTGTGGCCACATCCAATTCTACTAATTGTTGTTGCACCAATCCCCCTGTTCTTGTTTTGCATGCGCTCAAAAAACCTCGTCCACTGCTGGAAATATAATTCTTCACGCGTGTCCAGCGCGCACGAGCTGCTTCAATAGCACTGCGTACAGTTTCACTCATCATATCACATGCACATTCGGCCTGCACGACAACATCCATCATTTCCGTTGTTTTTGCTGCGCTTCTTAGAGCAGTGGACGATAATGAAATTTGGGCTTCAGCGAAGAAAAATTCCTTGATCGTTGGATCTCGCTTCTTCAAGCAAGAATCCTCAGAAGACTTTTCAGTATTTTTGAGCAAAGGCACACATTTCGGTTTCGCTCCGCGCATCGAATGATTCGAGCCTTGAATGTCTTGGGATGCTGTTGTCGTAGAAGGAAGCCCCTCTGCGCCCTCGAGATCTTCTTGTTGCTTTTTGAAATGCTCTTTGATGAGTTCAACCGACAAGCGGAATACTTGGAGAGGTGTCCGAAAATCATGCGCGGTGCAAGTGATGTATCGCTGATTCTCTTCCATGATACGTTGAGACTGCCCACGAAAGAGTTCGATCTCGTCAGCTACAATTGCTGCCATGTCCAATAAGAACTGCTTGTCGCGTAGGTCAAATATGGTCCGCGGCTCTGTGCTTGTTACGCACACCATACCGAGTTTGTACTGTTTGCCCTCGTATGTAACTTTGATAGGAGCACCGGCATAAAAACGAAGGTATGGCGGACCTAATACTGACATGTGCGTACGATATGTATCGTCTGTGGTGGCGTCCAGCACAGCAGTAACATCGGGCGCACCTGGCAAGATGGCAACGCTGCACAAAGCTTCGTTGCGGTGCCACTCCGGCTTGCCAACAACGCCCACATTGGACTTGAACCAACATCTCTCCGAGTCCACGAAAGTTATGAGTGCAGCAGGACACTTAAGAACGCGGCTTACAAGGGAGGTAATCCTGTCAAAACACTCACTGGGCTTCGAATCAAGAATACCTTGAGCATGGAGCGCTGCAATACGTTTTGCTTCGTCAGGGCCCACTGCAAAAGTGTTACTTTGGAGACGTTGAGTCGTAGACGCGTCATTGGAACTTAACATGGGTAAAAAAATACCTATGCAACGTAGATTGAATAAACTTAAGAAGTATCTTCTTCGAATGCTCAAAACGTTGAGTAGAAAGAAAATGAAGCACTGCTGTCAACTATGTTTACGCTCAGATTCGAAGCTTTAAAGAAACACGAAGTAACGCCTAAGCAGCACCGGTCTTCAATTCTTTTCTGCTGTGACGTTCTTCACTGACAGAATACTGACATGACACAGAAGAAACGATGCACATGATCACGTCATCCATCATCTTGTTCCAAAGCGATCTTCGGTGGGTGGAACGAACAACTCCTGCACCTAAATTATCGATCATGAAGTACCACCACGGGCAAAGCGTTCGACGATAAATCTAGTAAAGGCACTTTCGCATTCGTGTGTTAGGGTAAGTGAATTGACGGCAGAGACTAATTAATTCTTTAAATAACTAATTACTTGTGGATTATATCACAGTAGTAAATTGAAAATGTTACATCATATCATTATCCATAAGCACACATGCCATGAGCCAGGAGGAACAAAGTAGTACTTATATCATCAAATATGTCAGCACCTCTAATACTGTACGATGAAATACAATTGACTTGATTGCAAGAATAAAAGGGACGATACACCCTTCTGACATTAAGCGCATACAATTCTTTTTTCTTTTCCTGGAACCAGAAAGGGGCATTTCCTCTTCCTCCACTTGATATTTCGCCACATGGCTCATTCTTGAAGCGCTATCAATATACAATATAAAGTGCTATGTCCCTGGACGAGTTTCTTTAGTAGTTATTATTGGTGGATTTTAGAATTATTTTGATCAAGGATCTAACCGCACCAGATCGCAGATCGAACACGATGCACGATACACAGACCGCATACAAGACTCCAGACTCCAGGCACTGACAGCACTGATATATGTAGTTTGATTATGTGCCGTATCGCTTGCTTGGGACTTGAGTATTAAGCGCCATTGATCTTTCATGTACCCAGGAACTAGACCTGCTCATACGGAAGTGCCGCCGGTCTACTATCTCACATTTTAGAAGTATTGTCTACCTGCTGTGATCTGCTGACGTGGGCTACTTCCTGTAGACGACAGGAGGTAGATGCCAGCTCGTTTGTCTTGCAGTAATCTTCAACATACACAGGAAAGGTGCTATCTAGATGATTTCAAACCTGAAGCCGGTGGTAGCCTTCTACGGAAGCGCACGTCGCTTCCATCATCCACCCAGCACAAGCTTGGTATTAAGGCTGCTATCTCACTGGCAACAGTCGTTGCGCCAAGCGTGTTTACAATTTCATCCGAAGATATAATACCTCGCAATTGTCGCGCCTCAAGCCAAGTATTGAATCTCCGGTCATCATCACAAGTTGCGTGGTACTCTACTTCAATGTGCACCGGTAGTCTTAGCCGGACGACGGTGCCCGTTAGGTTGCGCCCTTGGAGCTCGAATAAGATCGTAGCACCCACGCACGGTAATTCTGGAGTTTTCCGATGCCTTTGGGCGCGACCACGCAGTGGTTCTGACAAGAGGCTGCCGTGCACGTTTGCTGAATATCTCTTTGTGACACCAAGTGGAATGTGGTCGCATTGTTCTATGTGCCGTGCCGTTCGAGCATGCAGAGAGTCGCGGTTCATAGGTCTACCAACCGAGGATTTTGGAGACGTGGCACGAATTCTAGAAGCATCTGCTAAGGCCACTATTGTTTGAGAAGCAGAAGGCCTGGCATCCTGTGAAGGTACTTCTATATCTAGATGAGATAGTCCTTGCAACTGTCGCGTAAAACGATGATATGCCTGATCAAGAGTACAGTAAGATCGCAGCAAACTGAGGGATAATTTCAATCGTAATGTATATCTTATTCAAGCTTCAAGAAAGACGCAGGAATAATCCATTAAATCAATCGCACCTCAAGCTCGTGTTGCTTCCAGGAATACGCTGTTAACGGCAAGGCTAAATCTGGTGACGCGAGAGCAGTGGATGGAGAGTGGTCTTGGATTCTAATCTTCTTCATTACAGCAAAAGCCCGCGGAGAGCTACTTTTAAATATCTATCGTCTTAGGATGCAGAATTATGAGTGAAATAGCACACGAAAAATGTGCTTTACGGGATTGTAGGTACTCTTGGGTGCATGGTGGCATCTGCGTAAGACGCTTCGAAGGTGAGATATATTGCGGAGCGTAGGTACTACAGAAGCTAGTGTTGGAGATGCTTTTCGCTATCTACACTGTACAGAGTTACAGATGAAATGATACGCAGTTGACAAGAACTGCTGACAAACATCGATGATTCGATGATTGGTGCCTCGTGCCTCGTGCCGGTGGTGATGTGGTGCCCCAGATCCCAAGGGGAAGTTGGGGCATGTGCGCCTGATTAGCTTCCTAGTTTTAGTTCGTGCTGGTTTCTGTTTTTTTTTAAAATCTCCACTCTTTAATGTTGGACCCTCAGGGTCTGTGAGAATGCTAACTCCTAACTCATCTGATCTTTTGTTCCTCCTTCAGATGGCGCAAGCCCAAGCCCTAGGGGCTGAAAGTTGAATTATAGTTATTGCAGATGGGGCGGTAAAGAAATAAATAGGGCCATCACGAGAAGTACAGCACAGCTCCATTGTATTTTACACAGGCCCCAAGGGGCCGGAATTAGAAGGCCAACAGGGAGAGATTTTTTAAAAAAGCAAAGCAGCTTAAACGCTCAAACTAAGACGCTAATAATTACAAATTACTAAATTACTTATTAGGCACCTTTTCTTTTAATCCTACACTCGAAGTCGAATTGTGACGTCGTAGGTTAATCGCACGGCGGCTAAGCGAAGTGTATTTATGGTCATGGTTATGCCTGCCGTATCACTTCATCTACCCTGGACGCGCCGTAGCACACTTCATAACCCAGATTTGTGTTGTGAGAATTTCGCCTGGGCTTCAGTTCAACAGCAAAGGAAATCGTCATAATCTCCATATCTCTAAACGGAAAATTAGTCAGGAGCTAATGGCGGAACGCGCAACTCGTGCTTACGTTCGCATGCGCTTCATCATACCGCTGGAAGCACTTGTCGCGGCTGCAAAAGCGCTCCGCTCCTGCTCGGTCAGTACACCATTCCCCGTACGGCTTCGGTCTGTGGTGTGGCGTTGAATGGAAGCGGCCGAGAGCTCAGGCCCACGCAGCACGCACAGCAAGTCGGCAAGCGGCGCCACTGAAGCCGCAGACGGCAGCGCTACCCCACCGAAACATGAGCCCGAAGCAGCATCGGAAGGACCAGCAGCAGAAGCAGTAGCACCGGCAGTAGTCACAGCACTGCCGCCACCGCCGCTGCTATTACCGCTGCTTCGTCTGGGCTTCGAAGGTGACGTTTTCGCGGGCGCAAGAGCAGGTGTAGGCCCGGGCGCTGTCGCAGGGGTGGCAGCAAAGAGGCGCAACAGAGTCGCGTACTGTGCGCCAACTCCAAACGGCTGCGGGGTGCCAGTGCTGGTACGTGCATCGGCAGTGTCAGAAGGAGAAGACGAAGAAGACGAAGAAGACGAAAACGACGGCCAACGTCCGAAATCAGTGGACACTCCCGCCGGGTTCATCGCAGCGACACCCTGGTCACCCACTCCAGGAATTGCCCCCACTGCAGCGGCCACCTCTGCTAGGTCTCCACCACTGCAGCCATTAGCACCACTGTTGCTGCCTTTGCTGGTGTTGCTCTTAGCTCCTCCGCCGCCGCCGCCGCCTCCCTTTCCTTCAGCTCGTTGCTGCGCGTTCAAAGCGTAGTTCGTCGCTGCCATCGCGGCCATCAAAGGCGCTGCTGACGCTGGAGCTGAACCTGAGGAGGAAGAAGAAGAAGCTGAAGAAGAAGACGTGACGGCAGTCGAGTCTTGATCGGTTGCGCTGGAGTCCTCGGCGGATCCACTGGCAGTCGATTGATGGGCGGCTTCAAGCGCGCCGGTGAGCTGCGCGTACGCTTTCTGCAAATGCGGCGCGGACGACGCCGGCAACAGGGACAGCATCGCCCGGCCAAGCGGGGTCCCTGCCCCTGCCCGCGAGCTGGACCGTTTCCCCAAACTGCTGCTGCTGCTGCTGTGGCTGCTGTGGCTTTGACGGACGTCCGGAGACGACAGCGACGAGTCCGTCGGTACACCGTCGGCCGCACCAGCCCAGTGCGCAAAGCCGCCGTCAGGACTCCCGAACGAACCACTTCCACCATCGCCGCCGCCAACACCGCCGCTGCCCGAATAGTCGTGGCTGCTACTCCCACCCCCGCCGCCGCCGGTGCCATCGTCGTCGGAGCCACTCATGTCGCACTCTTTGGCCAGCCGCCGCATGTTGCGCCGCATGGTGGAGTACCAGTGGTTCTTGATTGCGTTGTCGGTGCGGCCCGGCAGCACTTTGGCAATTTCCGCCCATTTGTTCCCGAGCTTTTGCTGGGCCTGATTCAACAAGAGGAGGGAAGTGAATTGTAAGATGTTTGCGCAAGTCAATTGATCTTGATGAGCATGCATGTACACGCTCATTTGAAGGAATAAAATCTACTTAGATATGAAGGAGAGAAGCAGAAGCTAATGCTAAAGCATGTAGCAATAATATCCACCGATTACGACAGAGCAGAGGACAACATATCTAGCCCTTGGATCTTTGTGTGCTCTTTAGACAGCTTTATATGGCTACAAGTGACAGGCTCGCTTGACCTGATAAATAACGCGCTCCTCTGCTTCAGTCCATGGTTCTTTCTTAATAGCAGGGTCGAGATGGTTGAGCCATCGCGTGCGGCACTGTTTGCCCGACCTGGACGCACTGCTGATCTCGCCGTTCAGCTGCACACACAGACACACCACAAGACATTTATGGCAATGAAGTGGCATTCTTTCTATCCTGAATCCTAGCACTTTATAAGAATTAGAGTTAAGAGCAACTATGGCAACTGTCAATGGCCGGTGCTTCTGGGCGTGCTAGAGCACGCACCTCTTGCGCGATGAAAGCCCATCGCTTGGTGCCATGCTCGTTGACGAGCCTTACAATGGCATCGTCTTCTTTGCGCGACCAGGCTCGCCTCTCTGTGCGCGTGGCATCGTCTGTGGGACAAGAGAGAGCAGTACAGTTACTGAAATCAAGGCAGAGAATGCGTGGTGAACGAGCCTAGGTAACAGGTAAATACAAAGACAATGCCCTGAAAGAGTGCTCCAACGAAGCGCAAAAGTGGCCAAACCGGTTAATGTTCATATGTGGTGCAGCCAACACCAACCTTCTTCATCCGACTGCGCGCCGCGTGCATTACGATGACATGTATGGACAAATAGAAAACGAGTTAGCTTTTGGTTTGAACGAAATCAACAAGGAAAGAAGAAATCTGGGACGGTAACAACCTCATCCATTATGTTGCGAGGCTAAATCTACGCTAATAGCGCTTTAGAAGATGTAAGCCCGAGCACTGGAGACGGCGTATTACTGTTGGAAGTAGTCGTCTACTACTGCAGACACAGACGACAGACGACTGGACGACTTTTTTGTTCAAGGCGGGAATCTTTGAATTGTTTGATTGGAATTCCGACGATCCGACGATCTCCACCACAAGAAAATCTGATTTCACGCTTTTATACGCCACACCACTGCGTCAACTGCGTCGAGCTACCATCTGTACTGTAAAAGCCTTATAAGCAATCGTAGTTGTCTGCTGCGCCTTGAGAGCATCGCGAATACGCCAAGGAGCAAAGCCACGATGCACTCTCCAGACTACTTAACTGGTAAAATCGCGGGAAAGAGGGAGCGCAAGCCCGTCCTATCACCAGAATCAAAGCCTCCCAAAGATGAAGCAACTAAAAAGCAAAAGGTAGAGACAACTAAAAAGCCAAGGGCTGCGGCTCCAAAAGCACAGCCGAGCGTCGCTATGATTCGACTCTGCCGGCGGCTTCAAGGTGGAAGCAGCGTGCCCAATTTGAAGCAGATGGCAAAAGCCCTCAATGTGGGTCACAATGCAGGAAAACAAGTTTTAATAGCACGAATTGTCGAAGCCTTGGAGGACAAAGATCTGCCGGACGATTTCGAGCCGACTGTGGAGGATGCAACCTTGAGCGATGACGCGTTCAACGATAAGGTAACTTATGCTTCCTTTGCATCACATACCATGATCGTTTGCTGATATTTTCTTTCTCTACTCCTTATGTCATAGTGGGGCCGGAAGCCAGTCCACAACATTGATTACATCGTAAGTGTCCTCGAGTCGCTCGAATGAATTCATTTGCACGAGGCTCGTTGAATAATCTTCAAGTAAGGACATTGCAGCGAAAGTGGGCAATAATCTTTGCAGGTGTATCTGCGAAAGCGGCCACTTCTCTGGTTGAAGGCATGTCGAAATCGAGGCACTTCCTTTCGGCGTTCTGCTGTTTGCAATGCAACGCTTTTATTATTCTATTGCATGAACTTTTTGTGTGAATTGTGAGAGCAATCTGCCGTGGCGTAGCCGTTAAGAGATAACGGAGTTTCGTATTTAAGACTCTCAATTTTTTCTCCATAATCCGTATGTCATTGTAAGAAACCTTGCTTGTTACTTGGAGCCACGGTGAGCCACGAGCTCTCAGTTTTTAATACAAAGGCACCTTCAACGATACCAATACATTTGGCCGCCTCTACGCAGATACTTGTTTTGAATGGGTAAGATCATATATTAAAAAAAATGAACTAGAACTAAACGTATGACTTAGGAAGTCGCGGTTAATTCATCGGTTTATCGTTTATCCGAATTCCAAAGAAGGAGAACCCCGAACCCCAGCCTCCTCTTCTTCTCTTGCTTTTATGCGGCTGGATAATAACACCTCTCTTTCTCTTTCTTTATTTACGGTCTCGCTTGTGAGGTGGGTCGGCTTGACCCTTGCTGCTCCACGTTATCAATCAAGCCCAAAATTCGCTCAGTTTCCGACATGAGCACCGTGTCGTCGAACAGCTGGCCTTGGCCTCCATCTTCAAAGTTGCCAACCTCGTTGCCGTTTTCTCCGCTGAAGTCCACGCTGGCAGCGTGCTGGTCTGCGAGGCCATCTAGCACGGCCTGTGCGGCGCGCGCTGCCTCCAGTTCCGACGCCAGGGCTTCGAAATCGCCAACTCCACCTCCTTCACCACTATTCTCTCCTTCTACATTGTCCCCTGCCGCACCGCCGCCGCCACTGCTCCCCTTGTCAGTTCCGCTCGAGGAGGAGGCAGCAGAGGAAGAGGCCGCTCCACCGCCGCCGCCGAGCGCCTTCACGCGGGACTCCGTCAGCTCCGCCAGCTGGCGCTGCAGATCCACCACGCGCTGCACCTGCTCCGCTTCTGCGCTGCCCCCTGTTGCAGCTGCCGCGCTGAGGCCGGGCTCGAGCGATGTAGCCAGAGCCATGAGCGCGGCCGCGCGGGTCGCCACTTCCTCTTCCCGAGTAGTGAGGTTGCGCTGCAGCGTGAGTCCCGCGGAAGCACTGCGGTCGGCGCGGGCGGTTACCGCCGCCACTTGCTGCTTGAGGGCCCCCACCGCTGCGCGCTCCGCAGCCAGGTCCCGCTGCCCCTGCTGCAGCGCTTGCTCGGCCGCCTTGAGCTCGCGCGCCACCAGCGCCGCTTCGCCCATCCGCTGCTTGTAGTCGGCGGTCACCTTGAGCAGCACCGCCTTGGTTTCCCCCAGGGCTGCCCGCATTTCCCCCTCTTGCGCGAGCAAACTCGCCATGTCGCCCTCCAACACCTGGACTCGCCCCTGGGCTTCTTCCAAGCCGCTCGCCACCGTCGCGCCCGCCGTTTGCGCTGCCGACAGCTGCGCCGCCAAATTGTCGCTCTTGTCCAGGCTGTCCTGCAGCGCTTTTTCCAGCTGCGCTTTCTCGGCCGCGAATGCTTGAACCCGGCGGGTTTCTGCGCTCTTCATCAGCTCGTGGGTCTTGGTCAGGGCCACCAGCTGCGCCCTTGCGTCGCTCAACGACTCGTCGGCCAGCGTCGCCCGCTTCTCGTACAGCGCCAATTTCTCGGCCCCTGCGCGCGCCCCCGCTTCCAGCACCGCGTGGCTGCGCTGCAAAGTGTCGAAACTCGCCGACTGCGCGTCCAACCGTCCGTTCGCAGTGTCCAGCAGGGCCTGCATCGCCAACAGCCGCTGCTCCAGATCCGCCACTTCCCCCTCGTTGGCGTCGGAAGCGGACTGCGCCGCCGCCACGGCCGCGCTCAGCTGAGCTTCGGCCCGGCTCAGCTTGTCAGCCGCCAGCGAGATTTCGGCCTTGAAGTGGGCCACGTCCTTGTTGGCCCGGGCCACGCTCCGGTCGCGGTCGTCGCGGGCGGCCCGGAGCTCGGTCTCCAAACGCACGTTTTGCCGCCCCGCGTGCCACCGGTGAGGGTCCAACTGAGCCACCTGAGTAGAATGAACACGTCAAATTGGAGAAGCAAAACAAGCATATACAAAGAGCAAATGAGAGCGCGCCGAATACGGGGTGATAACGAAACAAACGTCACCCATGGTTGGGAACTCCGTGACGACAACAATTCGGAGACGTTTAATGTTCACAAACACACGCCACCGCAAACAAAAAACATTTGATTCCAGTTGTTTACCGTCGCCAGTTGAGCCTCGCACGCCGCGAGTTTGGCATCGGCACGGTCTTTGGCGGCAATGCACCCGTCCAGCGTGCCGCGGACCCACGCCAGTTCTTTGGTGGCGGCCGCGTGGTCTTTCCGCAGGGCAATCAGGTCGCTGCCCGAGGACTCGAACTCTTGCCGCCGCCGCGCCGCCTCGTCTTCGGCCTGCCGCGCCCGCACTTCGGCGGTGGTGGCGCTGTTTTGCATTTTGCCCACGGACTCGGAGAGCACCGCGACTTGCAGCCGCGTGGACACCAGCTCCGCTCGGAGCCGCTCCACTTCGCTGCTGCTGCGGCTGCCGGGCTGAGCGCCTGGCGGCGAGTCCTGGCCGTCGGCGGACGCTGCTGCTGCTGCCGCAGAGCCCGCTGCGATCTCGGTCAGCGAAGGAGCCGCATTCGCAAAAGCCCCTGGCCCCTGGTCGCGCGCTTGCTCCACCAGCGAGCGCCGCAGCGCCGCGCACTCGCTCACCAGCCGCGCGTTCTCCAGCTCGAGGGTGAAAACTTGCAGCTTGGCGTCTTCGGCGTCGGCGCTTTCTTTCGGCGCCACAACCGCTGTTTTCGACTTCGACTTCGAGTTCGAAGCTTGTTGGTCGTTGCTTCCGTCTTTTGCGTCGATTTTGGCGGCAGCTTGCGCGGCTTGCATCGCGGCGCGCCCCGCTTCCAGCTGCATTTGGGTCTTGACGAACTCCACTTCCGAGAAATACGACACCGACACCCGCTGCGCCAGCAGGGCCAAATCGCTGCGGGAGTGCGCCGACGGCAACAGGAGCTTCCGGGCTTCCGCCATGGCCATTTCCGCGCTTTTCGCCGCCGACGCGCTCGACTCGCGCTCGGCTTCCAGGGCCGCCAAACTCCGCACGTCGGCGGCCTCTTCTTCTTGCCGCTGCGACTCGGCGAGCTGGTTGGCGGCTGTGGGCTTGCGCCCTTTCATCTGCGCTTGCCGCAACTTCAAGTTGGCCTGCGCCTGCTGCTGCCGGCGCCGCACCCCGCTGATTTTGTCCACGGCCGCCTTTTCCTGCCCCTTGTGGCCCCGCCAAGCGTCCAACAGGCCCGCGAGCTGCGTGTCCCCTTTCGCCACGCGCCGTAAGCCGTCTTCCAAGTCCCGGAGCTGCTGGTCCCGCCGCGCCAAACGGTCGTATTCCGACTTGTCGTGCTGGAAGATGGCGGCGGCACGGTTGGCCTCCTCCGGAGCAGCCTTAGATTTCGAGGATGCAGCAGCAGCAGCTGCAGCAGCCGTGGCAGCGTCGTGTTCGGCTTGGGCTTGCGCGGCTGCAGTGGCCGCCGCAGCTGCCACTTCATCGTCTCCAAAGAGGGAGCCGCGAGCGGCTTGCACCACTGCCGAGACACCGTCCAGGCCCTGGGTCCAGCCTTCGTTCAACATCGCATCCACAGCGGCGTTGCCGGTCGCCAGACCATTGCTGCTGTTCTTGGCTTGCGCAGCGGCCGCAGCGGCAGCTTCCTTGTTGGCCGTAGCCATTTCCACCGGCAGTGACCCGTCGTCGCTCTCTTGCACCACACGGCGCTGGGCACTTGGCTTTTGACTGCTGCTGCTGCTGCCGGTGAGGAGCAAGTCCGTGGTGGCCGCCACCGCAGCCTCGGGACCAATGAGGCTGGCGTACGCGTTGAGGGCGCGCGCGCGCTCGTGAAGGGCCGCTTGGGCCTCGGGGGACCCACCGTTGGCGGCTGTCTCCTCCTCCTCGTCCTCGTCGTAGTCCGGGTTCGGGTTGAAGTCGAACCAATCGAACCAGTCCCAGCCGTTGAACCACTCGCGGTTGCCCGCCATTTCCGCCGTCACGCAGGCGTCAATCAGTTCCTGGCGGTTGTCCGAAGACAGCGCGAGGAGCAGGTCGGTGCGCTCGCGGCGGTCGGCGAAATGGCTCACCACCACGATCCGGCTGCGGTGGTCGAGCAAATGGTACAAAGCCACGCGGCTCGCAATCGCCACTCCGATGGCTTGCGCCGAAGGTGGACCGCGGCCAGCGCCGTCGCGGTGGCCTAGGGTAGCCCGTTTCGCGTCTTCGATCTCCAGAAATTCCGCGCGCCCCTCGAGGGCAAAGAGCTTGAATTTCGCTTCGCGGTCCAGGGAGGTCAGCGCTAAGGCCCGCTGTTGAAGAGACGTGGAGCCAATCCCGGCAGCGAGGAGTTCGTCGGCGCTGAGCGCAAGGACCACGTCATCGATGGCCAGAAGTTCCACCAGGTCGGGCACAGAGAGCATGGCCTGTGTTTGAGAGGCGGGCGCCGAAGAAGCAAGAGGGAGAACAAGATGAGAGAGAATGAGGGAAAGAAGAAAGTTCAGGTCAAATCTGCCGGAGAATATTGAGTAAGGAGGAACTTTCTGTCCGTCAGGTCTCTAACAATCAAGAGACATCTATTGAGGGGGTCGTGTGCGGTAAATGCTTCAGATACAGTTATCGAATCCAGCACATGTATATATGTTACCAGCAGAGGTTTCCGCTCCAGTGGGGTCAAATCCAAGAGAACGTCGGCCTTGTCAAATGGAGCCAGGCTGGCGAACACCGCCGCGCGCTGCGACGGGGGCAACTCTTCCAGCGCTTGCAAGTGTTTGGCGGCGTTGGAGGGGGGCGCTGGGGCTTCAAACGCTGGCCTGCCCGGAGTTGGGGGTGCGCCTTGAATGCCACCACCGCTGCCGCCGTAGCGTTTCGAGGAGGAAGGCTGCTGCTCGCGGGCAGCTGCGCGCAAGGCGATGCCCGTCTTGCCCGGCGCGGCCGCAGCTTGCGTGAGCTTTAAAGAAGGCCGGCTGCTGCCGTCACTGCTTCCTTGATTGTTGTTGCGGCGCACTACGGAGTCCCTCCTCGGTGGGGGTTCCCCGATCCCGCCCTGGCTGGCGAACGCTTCGTCCTGAGCTTTGCCGTGGAACCAAAACGCCAAGTCCCGGGTCAAGTCGTCCCGGGTGGCAGGGTCCGAGTGCAACGCAGCGAGATCGGGCAGCGTCAGACCGAGCTCCCCCGCCCATTGCCCCAGCACCATGTCCTCCAGCGGGTCGCCGCCACCGTCTTGACCTCCGCCGCCGCTTCCTTTCCCGCCTTTCTTGCCGCGGCTCTGACTGCTCTTGGCGTTGGCTTCAAAGCGCGCGCGCAGTAAGGTCCGCGCTTGCACCATCCAAAAGATCCATTTCGCCATCACTGTCAAGGGTTCTGCCGACGGGTTTGGCGGCATGTCCACTTGAAACCGCTCGCACCACAGGGCTAAAGCACGGTCCAAGCTCCCCTCTTCGTTGGCTTCCAAGTGCTGCCGCACGATCGCCACTGCGTCGTCTTCGGTGGCCGCTTCCAGCTCCACCGCGCGCTCAACGGCCTCGCACACCACGCCAATCACCCCGGCTTCGTCCGCTTCCAGCTGAGGCGGCAACGGTTTCTTGTTCCCTCCAACGCCACCAGCGCCTGCAGCAGCAGCAGCAGCAGCACCGCCACCAGCACCGCCACTAACAGCCTTGGCAGAGGCTTTCAAGGGCGCTGCGGGCTTTGCCGCTGCCACCGTCGCCGACTGACTCTCGTCGTCTTCGTCGTCGTCGTAGTTGTGGCGGGACGGCAACGGCGGGGGTGTGGACACCACTTCTTCTTCGGTGGCTTCGTAAGCGTTCCCAGATGCCTTGAATTCAGCTGTACCGGTAGACGACGCAGCAGTCACACCACGGTCGTCAAGACCAACCTCCTTTTCTTCTTCCTCGTCGTCGTCAGAATCTTCAAAGACTTCAAGCTCAACTTCTTGCGGCGGAGGGTTTCCTCCAGCACCATTCGTCGCGCCGCTAGGTGTGCTGCTCTCGGCACCTCCCTCTGCTGGATTGGCCGCAGCCGGGGTTGCGGCGCCTTCTTTGCCTTCTGCGCTGCGCGCGATGCCTTGCTGCAGGGCTTCCACCCACGTTTCTCGTTCGAATTCCGAGAACACGCCCATGGGCAGCGACACGCCACGCGGCAAGTGCAACGCAAAGCAAAACTGCGCGGACACAAGAGGAGGATGGGGTCGAGAGAGGCGAAATTTAGGTTTGAGCTCATGAAGCAAACGCATGGAAAGAAGAAAACTGAAAAAGACTTAGGTTGAATGAATTGCAATCAATCTAATATGAAACAACATGAGTGTGAATGACCGGTGGAAAAAAAAATAAGCAAAGGGCAAGTGGCAACTGTGGAGCTGGTAAAGAGTCGGTTACAAAGAGGTGGTTAAGGGGAAGGCGAATCGGAAATGTCGCACGATGGTGGGATAAAGCGAATTGGTGCACTTCGAGCCTACCTAATGTGCTGAATCAAAATAAAATAAGGTCGCTAAGTGAGGAATTGACAAGGAAGCTCTCACCTCGGGGCCTCCATCAACTCTTTCCAGGTCCACAAACTCCACTTGCGACCCTGCCAGGTCCATGCCTTGCTCGCCTTGCGGCGTCTGTGCCGACAAAAATATGAAAAGTATGAATATAGCAGCAAATGTACGCATAACAAGAATGTCTCGAGAGCGGCGATTGAGACAACCAAGCCCAGCAATCAATCATGTAGCGGCGCCGTAGTGTTGGAGCACCCCGTAATTTCGAGTACGCACCATGACAAAAAAATTGCTGCCAGTCACGCGGCCTTTCGCTTCATTCCATCGGAGCGCACCATTTGCTGCAATGCCGAGGAAAACGGTGCGCACTCTCTTGTCGTTCTGCATGACAGCCCAGCCCTCACGGCGGCGCTCCCCCACGACTAATAAATCAATGCGCTGCCAGCCAATCAGAGACGAGTTCAGCGGATCACGCAGAATAAATCCTCTAGCGCGAGTCCAAAATGGGTATCACTCGCAGAGCCTGCCACACCACCACACCACCACACACAGTAGGAAGCACAACCTCGCAAAAAAACCTTCAAGACGATGAGCAAGCGAGAGCTAGAAGGCGACGGCGACGATGCAGGAACAGAGCAGCCTGCTGTCACGGCTGTCACGGAAGAGTCAGATCCTGCTGCTAAGCGACCAGCGTTGGAGCAGCCTCCCGCTCAGGATTTTTCGAAGTTTAAGATTTTCGTCGGAGGTGTAGAACGCAGTGTAGACACAGCACAATTCACGGCACATTTCGCCCAGTTTGGCACCGTCGTGGACAGCGTAGTCATGAAGGTAAGAGTGTCTCAATTGTTTTGCTGATTTAACGTCCCAGCCACCTCCCACCTTTTCGTATTTCTTATTGCTCTACGTGCCGAGCGCTCATCTCGTCCCTTCCCTCTTTCCTCTGTTTTTTGTGTTTTTCTCTCCGTTCTCAACCTGCCACATCTCACGGGCGCCTGAACACTGCTTGCATAATACCAGGACCGCATGACGGGTATGCCACGCGGCTTCGGGTTCGTGACCATGGGCAACCAGGAGTCATTTGACGCAGTGATGGGCGCGGGCCAGATGGAGCTGAATGGCAAGTGGATGGAGCTCAAGCCTGCCGACCCTGGGTCCCGCCCGGGCGGCGGTCCTGGCGGTCCCGGTGGCCCTGGTGGAGGCCCCGGTGGCTTTTCCTCGGAAAACGGCGTGCAAACCAAGAACCTCCACGTGTCGAACCTGGCCCCGGGCACCACCAAGGAAGAGCTGGAAACGTTGTTCGGGTCCCACGGCGAAGTCCGGGAAGTAGTGCTCAAGGCGGCAGGCCAATTTGCGTTCGTGAACATGGCCAGCGAGGACGGCGCGACGGCGTGCGTGGCCGCGCTCCATGGGGCGGACCTGCACGGCCAAGCACTCGCAGTGAAACTGGCGCGCGAGCGCCGGTAAGACAAAAGCACTCACGAATAGACACGCGTGTACCGCACTGCCTTTTCGGTTTATTTTCCCCCTCCTTTTCGGTTTATTTTTCAACTTTTCTTTCATTCTTATCAACCTCCAATGGAGCCTCGGTCCAATTGCTGCCAATACACTCCTCTTCACGTCTCCTCCCCGTATAGGAGTGTTCAAGCAAATTTAGAGACGTCATCCAATCACCATTTCCTAACGATCTCCTCGCCATTGCCTATGCCCACACGCAGGGATGACCGCCCGCGGCCTGGTGGCCCAATGGGCTATGGTGGCGGCTACGGCGGAGGCTACGGTGGTGGTTATGGTGGCGGCTACGGTGGCGGCTACGGTGGCGGCTACATGCCTCACGTGAGCTATTTTCCTTCCCCACCTGCTGCGTAATCCTCTTCGCATTGCTCTCTTTCTCATTTTTTCCCTCTCTTTTTTGTTCGTTCTTTCATTTACCCTTCTTGAAACAACAACGACATCTGCCAACCACAATGGCTACAGGGCGGTGGCTACCCGCCGCAGCGCCCGCCCTACCAGCCCGCGGTGTCCCCCACTTTGGCGGGTGCTTGGGTGCCCATGGCCGAGGCTTTCGGCGAAGGTGCGGTCCAGGACACGGACGGGCGGCAGTGGGAGTACGTGGGCACCGACGGCCAAGCCCACGGCCCTTTCGGTATGTGTCGAAGACGTGTAGATCAAAAGGGTGGCGGTGGTAGCAGATTTATTTTTGTAGCGAGAGTTGACCATTCTTTAGCTACCATCCAAAAACACTTGAAATGCCAACTGATGTTCTTCTGATAGTCGTCACTCATCTTCCACTGCGATTCATGTGCATCATCACCCGCTGCCAATGTGCGCTCATGCCCGCAGGTTCCCCGCAAATGAACGCGTGGCGCGCGCACGGCTTCTTCGCCAACGACCAAGGCGTCTCGATGCGGCTCACCAACCCGCCGCCGCCGCCGGTAGCTGGCGCGCCGGGCTACGGTGGGGGGCCTCCTGGTGGCGGGGGCTACGGCTACCCCGGCATGCCGGCTCCCGGCGGCTACGGAGGCGGCGGTTACGGCGGTGGTGGTTACGGGGGTGGCGGTGGCAAAGGCGGCGGCCGGCACGACTCGAGCACGGACAACAAGTTTTTCGTTGGGGGTTTGGACGCGCGCACAACCGATGGGTCCTTCGCGGCACACTTCATGCAATTCGGCCCCATTGTCGATTCCAAGGTGAGTGATTGAGATAGTGTGCTAGCTAAGTAGAAGTGTTGGTTTTCTCCGGTTTTTTTTCCTCGTGTTTACGTGCATTTATTTAGGTGTTTTCTTTACCTGAAGCCAAGATTTTCTTGTGTTCTTCAAGAGCGATTCAAAACTTTTAGGGAATTTTCTGCTTTCTGGTTTGCTTGCCGTTCTGCTTGTTCTAGATAGTAAATGTGTTTTTCTTCTCTTCGTTTACCTTCTCCTTCTTCTTCTTCCCTTTTTCTTGCATTGCGCTAGGTCATGGTGGACCGGGCCTCGGGCCACAGCCGCGGGTTTGGGTTTGTGACCTACGCGGACCGCGCCGGCTTTGACGCGTGCTTTGCCCTCATGGGTACCCACCAAATCGACGGTACTGTTTTTTTTTTCTTTTTAAATTTTGTCGCTATATTTGGGCATGCTTATGCGCGCGCACACACACACCAACTACTCTTACGAAATAGAAAACATATTCGATTTGTTTTGTCATACTGTCATCATCACTGCTCGCTACACACTGACTATGTTTCCATGTGCATTACTCGACCACACCTGTGGTTGTTGACGTGTGCACTAAGTAAGTGTGTGTGTGTGTGTTACAGGCAAGTACGTAGACCTGAAGCCTGCGCAACCGCCTGGCATGGCACCTCCGCCCTCGATGCGGCGCTAAGCCGATGACAAACCAAATAACGAATGCATAGCCGCCTCTTCTTCTTCTTTCTTCCCTTGCCGCCTTCTTCTTCTTCCTCTTCTCGCTCTTCTCGCTCTTCAGCAGTGCTGCTGCTTCCAACGAATCATCAACAACCACAGAACTTATTCCTCCTTTTCCTCTCCACAAAAAACAAAAACAAAACAAAAAATACAAGTATTCTTTCTTCACGCGCTGTTTAGGCATTTTCATTGGTCAGGATATGCTCATCGATTCCCAGGTTCGTTCCGTTGCATGTAGTGATTCTCAATTTCTCTCTTGCCTCTCCCTCTCTTCACTCTCTTTCTCTCTAACTCTACGTACGGTATCTATCTATTTATCTATCTATGGCAATTACACAGGCAGAACAGCTTAAGCGGTTCTAGGATCACTTTGTACTTCTACAATTAAGTAGCGAAGGATTTATTGGCGAGGAGACAGATTTTTCGACAGATGTTTTTGCCAGCATTGTTCATTTCGCTTTGAGGGAGCTCAGGACATGGATAGGCGCGCGAAGGATGCATTTCAGACAGACAGAAAAAAAGAAAGAAAAAGAGAACAGAACTCCAGGCAGACAGACACAACTAGGCGAGGCAAGCTTCCTGTGACATTTGCTGCCCAGCTTTGTTACAGGTGCATGTGGAAGCAGGAGCGGAGGAGCGGGGAGAGCGGAAGCCAGGGCGAAATGTGCTAGAGAGGACAATGGAAAAGCTGGAACTTGAGAGCAAGAAAACAACGGAATTGAAAGAAGGCAAACGAGAGAAGGACATTAAGGAATGGGACTGCGCGTGTGAAATCTGGTTTAAATCGACATCGAAATCGGGTTCTTAAATTGGTTTTAGTTTTATTTCGATGGAGTGCTGTGATTGTGATTGAGCAAAGTGCTAATTACGTACAGCGCAAAAATAGCGGATAGCAAAAGCAGAAATAGTT
>Ga0307982_1000947_pt1 | contig 23170 bp, 15 predicted proteins | sample OrgLakmetagen989_FD_201847 | JGI IMG/M metagenome (GOLD analysis project Ga0307982, IMG submission 201847) | Saline water microbial communities from Organic Lake, Antarctica - #989 | ecosystem: Environmental > Aquatic > Non-marine Saline and Alkaline > Saline | place: Antarctica: Organic Lake...
ACAGCTCCTCCAAATGCAATAGCACATCTTCGTGTCGCAGCAGGTGTTCCCTGGCTGGGCTGTGCTCGGCATGCTTTGAGCGTTTTGCCGGGGAGGCGGCGGCTGCACTGCTGCCGGCAGCTGCAGATCCGCCTGCCGCCCCAACCAAGAGACATCGCCTGAAGGCATCAGCCAGGGCCTCGTGTCCCCTCATTTCCGCTATTTGTGCTGCATTGCGGTGGGCTTCGTCTGTGGCATTCACGTCCGCCCCCGCCCGCACAAGCACAGCTGCCGTCCGGCCATGCCCCCAGTGGGCCGCAGTCAGCAGCGGCGTGTAGCCCCACTGCCCAACAGCATCCACAGGGCAGCCTATAGCCAGTAGCTTGGACACCAGGGCCGGGTGCCCATAGGACGCAATGTGGTGCAGCAGCGAGTCACTCGGCTCGTCGCCCCCCCCCTCACCCCCCTGAAGCAGCGCAAGCAGGTCCGGGGTAGTGCTTCCTGTGCTTGGCGCCGATTGACCTGCAGCTGTCCTGCTAGCTCCCGAGGTTGCTGCGAGTTGAACGATTGCGTCTACCAGTCCAACGAGCGATCTCGCTTGATGGCCCTCAGGGGGGGGGTACTCTATGAAGGAAGGGGGTCCCGCTGAGACATGCACACCCGAATCTGTAGGCTGCATGAATATTGCCGCAGTAGTAGGCAGTTGCGGTGGTGCATTTACAGCTCCAGACTGTGCCTCGAGGGGCGGCAGCAGCAGCTTGGCGGGCTGGGGGGAGGCAGGCACTACTGCAGCGGGGGGGGCGGGGGCTGGTGAAGGCAGCACCTCAGCAGCTGCACCTTGTTCAGACTGTTGCATCTGCAGCGCTGCCATGTGGCTTGCAATGCTGGTATACACGCCTGTTGAATCCAGGTAGTGCAGGAGAGTGTACGACTCAGCCTTCATTCTGCCAGTGCGCCGATAAATGCGGCGCTGAAAGTCTGTGTACTGGTTGTGGCTGCCATAATAGCATGATACGATTGAGTTGGTTGAATCAGGAAAGTATGTATGCCCTTCGCAAAGCTGCACACGATGGGCCTGTTGACAACATGCGCAGAGAAATCGCGCAATAATCCCAAAGCTGGAGACGTACCCCAGGGGTTCCATTGGCCCCGCTTGCTTTTCGTTTCCAGTCTAGGCCATCTTGGCGATAGTATCGATATCTTTTTTCGAAGATGAACAACTCTCCACCTGCGACAGCAAAGTGCTCACCCGGCGTTGTTTCAAGAAGTTGCTGGACTGCTTACTGAGGGGATTCTCAACTGGCTTGTTTCGCACCGGAAGCTCTAGTGCATCAACAGACAGAATGATTCTATACATGTCTGTCCATTTCAAGAATGTGTGCTGGGCCTGCTGCATCAAGCTTTGGTACTCCTGCATGGACAGTAGCGAGTCCAGCTGTCCTGAAGCATTATGCTCAGCAGCACCTTCCACCGGCTCCATACAACAGTGTGTGCTGGTGCAGCTGCTACAACAACAAGAACATCATATGAAACCCAAGTCTCGTGCTGTGGCCATGGTTGCGATGCTTTGTTGCCATGGGCTGGCATGATGCGAGTGCTCCCTGCCCGCTGAACTTCCCCTGCGTAGGGGGGCTCCCCCCAGGCTGGGGCTGCAAGAACCTGCGTCACCTCAGCAGTGCACTAGCGCTCCAACATACGTCCTCCAAGACATACACAGCTTGACACGTGCTTGCAATTAGTGTACCAGTTGTGCTGTTCAAGTTTGCAACAGCGGGTTCAAAAAGTCCCGAGGCAAGGTGTAACAAGCTGCAAATTCACTCCATTCACATGAGGCAAATCCACGAAGATTGGTGCACTAGTTCAAGTTGATTGCAGATACACCTCATTCACATGAGGTGTATCCACAGGGATTGGTGCACACGCGGTAGCGGCCTCCGGCGACTGCCCACTGCCCACTGCCCACTGCCCATCGCCCATCGCAGGTGCGTAATCAGCGGAGAGCCACATTTGTTGACAGCATGCCTAAGACTGCACGCTTTCGGGGATAGGCGGCTTGTCTGGGTCCACAGACATGCCCAGCGGCATTCTCGTCCTCTGCGCAGACCCTGGGTCCTGCGGGCCCCGCTGCCCGTGGCAGGGGGGCTGGCCGGGGTGAACCGCAAGCTGCCATGGCATACGCCGCAGGTGGGAGACATGCAGCCGAGGACAACCACAGCGGATCTTCCGCCACTCGATCCTCGAGGTATGGCACTGGGGCATGTATGGGCGAGATGGTGTTCCGAACGCGGAACGGCGACAGCGCGCGTGGCAGGAGGCGGCCTGAGCCGGAGCTCATGTCACTGAGCGTGCGCATGCATGACACTGCACAGCTCCAGACCATCCCACTACTCGGCACATTGCTCATTTGCATTGAGCTGCGGGTGCGCAGAAAGTCATCACCATCACTTGTAGTACTAGTGCGCGGGACATCTGGAGGTGGGCAGATTTCCAAGCTGTCGTTCAGCTGTAAGGGTACAGCCGCAGCCCCGCTGTCCCCCAGTGCGCTGCGCACGTGTGGCAGCAAGACGTCGTTGTGAGATGGGGTGGGTGGGCTGTCGGCACTATGTCGACCCGGTGTCTCTCGACGCTGGCCCGGCACAAGTGCTGTCCCCGAAGCAGGGCGGGTCAGCGCAGCACTGGGGTTCAGCGTGCCATTGGAGCATCGCCCTTCTTGTGTGGTTTGTGGGTATGGGTCGCAAGTTTGGCTCGTTGGATCCCGGGGGCGCTTTGTGGATGCTCGAGGCGTGTTGCTCACATCGGCCAATGCACAGGGCAGGCTTTGGCGGCCGGAGGTAGACTTGCGCTCCAGCTGTGCCTCTTTCTCACTCAAGTAGCGGTATTGCACGACGGTGTATGTGCTGCGCTGCTGGTGTGGCTGCTTGAAGCGCCATGCTACGCGCTTCAATTGGACGGGATATGTCTCCAAGCTCCATGAGTGGTCTTTCTGAAGCAGGGAGTGAGCACGGCAAGTGCGGGGAATAGCTTGCGTTGAAGACTTTTGAATCTGTGGTAGAATGTAATAATTCCTCGTGCTGCCCCATGCAGTGCCATCCCAAGGGCACAATCAGTGTCGGCGTATTCAGGCGATTATTTTGTGCTGCAGCTGAGCTCTTCATACCTGGTTGCCTTTCTTGACTTCCATTTCCCAACACTCCCCATCCTGTTTATATCTGGCGTTTGCTCTAACAATAAAAAGGCGGCCACCTGCATGAGTCGTATGAGCCCAGTTGCTCAGCTGAAAAATAGCAGCAGCAGATCAAAAGACTTACGTCTGGGTGATACCTCTTTGCCTTCACTGACAAGTAAGCCCAGTTTCTCCACTGAAATATGAATGCGGCTGGCATCCTCATGTGAAAGCTCTGTGTGCTCTGCCTTTCTTTGAATGTCTTGGAACTCCTGCTTGGTCAACAACAAAATGGATTCAAAACCGCGCACGGCGTCAAGATCGCCGCGCGTTCCACATTTGCACAATGCACGGGCAGCAGCCATCGTACACAAAGTTGTGTTGACGCCAGTTTTTAATGGCCAGCTGCTGAACAATCGCACCGCCCATTGAAACAGCTGCCCATTTGCAGCAACGGCAGCAGGCATGCACGCTGTCGGGGTTTTATTCTTGACCCCCCTGGCCTGGGGAAATGGAATGCGGGGGGTGCCTGGTTTGTTGAAAAACAAACCGAGCCGTGGTCGCGAGGAAGCTGGTGAGATAAAAATCCAACCTGTTGGCAAACTGTACTTGCACTCAATGCACTACCTGCAACTGGGTCAAGCAAAGCTCGTCAACCTGATCGTATCGAGTTCTCTCGCATCCCGCAGTTCTACGAATTGAGGGCCAGTAGCACTCTCCAGCATACCAATCGAGAAGAATGGGAAACGTTCCAGGTGGTATGGGCGGACCCCCTGGTGCACCTGGGGGCAAGAAGCCTGGGGCAGATGGCAAGAAGAAAAAGCGCTTCGGTAAGCTTCATGCTCGGCTCAGGCAGGCTGCAGGCTGACTCACCTCATTGCTGCTGCGCAGAAATCAAGCCTCCCACACGTGTCGGCCGGCGCAAAAAGAAACAGAGTGGCAGCAGTGCCAACAAGGTTCCAACAGGTTCGTGCCGCTTAGCGTTAGAGGAGTTTCGTCACCACGCCAAGCACTCTCCATCATCGCCTACTCAGTGTTCCCTGGGACCAAGTGCAAATTGAGGCAACTTAAGCTAGAGAGAATTAAAGATTTTTTGCTAATGGAGCAAGAGTTCATCCAGAATCAAGAGATTCTGCGCCCTAAAGAGGCCAGCGATAAGGTACGTCAAGAGTATCAAATGAAACGCCAACTGAGTGTGCCGTTCACTTTGGCATCTTTCTGGCGCAGGAGGAGCGTGCAAAGGTCGAGGACATTAGAGGTGCACCACTTCAAGTTGGCACTTTGGAAGAGATGATTGATGACAACCACGCCATCATCAGTACCCCTCATGGCCCGCAGTACTATGTCAGCATCATGTCCTTCGTGGATTTTGACCAGCTAGAGCCAGGCACAACTGTGCTGCTGCACAACAAAACACACAGCGTGGTCGGCATTCTTTCGGATGACACAGATGCCTCCGTGAACGTCATGAAAGTGGACAAGGCGCCCACCGAGTCCTACGCGGACATTGGCGGCCTGGAGAAGCAGATTCAGGAGATCAAGGAGGCGGTGGAGCTGCCCCTCACACACCCAGAGCTGTATGAGGACATTGGCATCAAGCCCCCTAAGGGCGTCATTCTGTATGGCCCCCCCGGCACAGGGAAGACCCTGCTGGCCAAGGCTGTGGCCAACCATACCAGTGCCACCTTCTTGCGTATTGTAGGCTCAGAGCTCATCCAGAAGTACCTTGGTGAGGGTCCCAAGCTTGTGCGTGAGCTGTTCCGTATGGCCCAAGAGAACTCTCCCAGCATTGTGTTCATCGACGAGATCGACGCAGTGGGCACCAAGCGGTACGACACTGGCAGCGGAGGCGAGAAGGAGATTCAGCGCACCATGCTGGAGCTGCTGAACCAGCTGGACGGCTTCGATGAGCGCGGGGACGTCAAGGTGATCATGGCCACCAACCGTATCGACAGTCTGGACCCTGCCCTGATCCGCCCCGGGCGCATTGACCGCAAGATTGAGTTCCCACTGCCCGATGAGGCCACCAAGCGACGCATCTTCGGCATCCACACCGGCAAGATGGCACTGGCAGAGGACGTGGATGTGGAGAGCTTCGTGTCCTCCAAAGACGACCTGTCTGGCGCCGACGTGAAGGCCATTTGCACAGAGGCGGGCCTGCTGGCTTTGCGTGAGCGACGCATGCGTGTGTCCCAGGAAGACTTCAACAAGGCCAAGGAGAAGACTTTGTTCAAGAAGAAGGGCAATGTGCCGGAGGGCATGTACCTGTGAGGCCCCAGCCGGCCTGCAGGGTGCCGCTGCCGATCGTGGCATGGAGCTGCTGCATGGAGCTGCCGTTGCGGACAGTCGGCTGCGTACAAGCGCGCACCTATGTTAGACACAGAATTCATTCGAATGGAAACACCTCAGAACACATGGGGACAGTTAGGGGGGTAGTGTGCCTGCATTACTTTCGTTTCTTCGAGTCAGCGGTGTCCGTCAGCTCAGGCTGTCCGGGGCGGACAAGACGCGAGCCGGAGGCCGGCTGCTGGGCGCCAGCCTGCGGGGCGGCACCCTCTTCCTCTTCTTCGTCGCTGTCACTGTCGCTGAATACACCATAGCGCCTGTACTTGACGAACTGCTCGTAGAGGCCATGCAGTGAACCAAGGGCCAAGCAGCCGTAAGCGGCCCCCCACGTGGGGTTGCCTTGCTCCTCAGCAATCATCACACCAAAGATGGCATTGCCCAGGGCACAGCAGAAGGTGCCCAGCACCAGGAAGTAGCTGCGCTCCGCTGTGACAGACGTGTACCAGAAGAATGCCGTGCCCAAGATGAGTGCCGCCGTGATGATATTCACCAGAGTCTGGGTGGACATGCCCTCATCAGCTCGAGCGCATGCAAGTGTAACTGCCACAACCAGTGCAGTCAAACGCTGTGCCTGCATGGCGGGATAGGTTGCGTGGTTGAGGTAGACGGACTCACGAAATGTCACGAGCCGCGCTTGTGAATTGAAATGCTGTGCTCGAGCACTATGTAAGATGAGAGAATCAAGAATCGCGTAAAACAACCAATTTGCGGGTAGGACTGTTCCGCTGCTTGAGCAAAATAGTCAGCTTGGTGCGGTCCAGTCTTGTGTAAGGGGCAGTCAGGTAGGTGGCCTTCGCTTGCTCTGGCTGGACTGGCTGGCTGTGCCCGAAATGCACCAAGCATTTCCTACATCCCCAGATTCAGGGAACACTTCGATAACTGCCTCATGCACTCGTATATCAGCTGCAGGCTTGTTTCTGTTGCCCGTCGTGCACAACCACACCGTAGTACGCGCGTGAAGAGTGGCAATTGCTTGTCGACCCACTGCTGGCATGTTTGTCGCCACGTTAGTGCCCCGGCACTACTCAACAAGCGTAAGGCTCGTTGTGCGTGATATTAAGCTAGTTTCACGACTCCTTTGACACTGCAGGTGGCACTTCGGGCAGGAGCAGCACTCACTGTGTAAGCATCTCAGGGGAATTGTCCGGGACGCCGCGCTTGACACTGCAGCACTCCTCAAAGCCCACGTCTCCCATCGCAGACACCGGCCTGTTTCCATCATTCGTGTCGCTGCACGTTCTATGCACAGCGCAGCGCGCTCCACTCGTGCCCTTGGGCGCTTTCGACACCTGGACATTCCCCCCTCCCTGCGAGGGGCTGGGCGCGGGGGCGGGCTGTGGGCCCGCTTCTCAAGCGGGGGGAAGGGGCCATCCCCCGCTCAAGGCGGCGGCACAGCGAATGTGCGCAAAGTCATTGGGTAAGCTCGCGCCTCGCCGTTTGTATGTGCTACGTTCCCGCACCCTCCCCCCCCCTGCAGGACCCTCTTGGCTCACCTGTGGCCGGCCCAGGGAGGCTGGAGCCACAAAGGCAGGGTGGTGCTGGCCCTGGCACTGTTGGTGGGCGGCAAGGTGCTGAACATACAGGTCCCCTTTATCTTCAAGGACATCGTGAACAAGCTGAATGTCAAGGCGGAGGACGCGGAGGCCGCCATGCTGGCGGTGCCCATGGCCCTGCTGCTGGGATACGGCATCGCCCGCAGCTCCTCTGCCGGCATGCAGGAGCTGCGAAATGCAGTGTTCAGCTTCGTGTCCCAGCGCGCCATTCGCCGCGTCGCGGACGGCGTCTTCCGCCACCTGCACGCCCTGGATTTGAGGTTCCATTTGAACCGCTCCACGGGGGCCGTTTCACGTGTCCTGGACAGAGGCAACCGCAGCATTTCGTATGTTCTGTCCAGCTTGGTGTTCAATGTGGTGCCCACTGCCCTTGAAATTGCCCTTGTGGCTGGCATTCTCGCGGCCCAGTGCGGCCCAGCATACGCTGGCGTCACCATCGGCACCATCGCATCCTACGTGGCGTTCACGGTGGGCTTCACACAGTGGCGCACGCAGTTCAGAAAGGACATGAACAAAGCCGAGAACGATGCATCATCGCGCGTTGTGGACTCCCTCATCAACTACGAAACGGTGAAGTTCTTCCGGAACGAGGAACATGAGGCCAAGGAGTACGGTCGCTTGCTGCGGGCTTATCAAGATGCCTCCATCAAAACCCAGACGTCCCTGTCTGCCTTGAACTACGGGCAGAACATCGTGTTCTCAGTGGGTCTCACCGCCATCATGGTGATGGCGGCGCAGGACATTGTCGCAGGCACCATGTCGGTGGGCGACTTGATCCTGGTGAACGGCTTGCTGTTCCAGTTGAGTGTTCCGCTCAACTTCATCGGCAGCGTGTATCGTGACCTGCGGCAGGCGCTGATTGACATGGAGAACATGTTTGCGCTGCAAGAAACCGACGCAGATGTGAAGCAACTCCCAGGGGCCCCCCCGCTAGCCCTGCTGCCTGTGCCGGGGGGGGCTGCCAGCGCAGGCACACCCACGCAGGGCCCAACCGACTTGCTGCAGGACATCACTAGCCCTGTGGTGCGTAACGCCGTTTCCCGGTTGCCAGGGGTGCCAGGTGCGGTGGGCGCCCTGTCCTTTGGGGGGGTGCGATTCCACTACCCTGATGCCCCCAGCCGGGACATCTTGAAGGGGCTGGACCTGGTGGTGCCTGCTGGCCGCACTGTGGCTGTGGTGGGCCCATCTGGCTGCGGGAAGTCCACGCTTGTGCGTTTGCTGTTCCGTTTCTTCGACGCGCAGGGGGGGGTGGTGCGGGTGGATGGGCAGGACATACGGGGAGTCACCATGGACAGCCTGCGGGATGCCATCGGGGTGGTCCCCCAGGACACCGTGCTGTTCAATGACACACTGCGCCACAACATCGCGTACGGGGACCTGGGAGCCTCCGACGCAGCTGTTGCGCGAGCAGCTGACATGGCCCAGCTGACGCAGGCGGTGGGCCGCATGCCCCAGGGCTTCGACACCCCCGTGGGGGAGCGCGGCCTGAAGCTCAGTGGCGGGGAGAAGCAGCGCGTGGCCTGTGCCCGCGTCATGCTGAAGAACGCGCCCATCCTGCTGGCGGACGAAGCCACTTCCGCCCTGGACACTGCGACGGAGGCGGGCATCATGGGGGGGCTGAAGAAGCTGTCCCAGGACCGCACCAGCCTGCTCATTGCGCACCGCTTGAGCACGGTGAAGGATGCGGACTTGATATACGTGCTGGACGAGGGGCGGGTAGTGGAAGCGGGGCAGCACGAGACACTGCTGCAGCAGGGGGGGCTGTATGCAGACATGTGGAACCTGCAGCTGCAGTCAGCACAGGGGGAGGGGCCTGCGGTGGAGGCATCTGCAGCTGGCGATGCTGCGGAGGCACGGTGAGGCGCGGTACGTTGGTGGGGGGGGGCAGCAGCAGCAGCAGCAGCAGCGGCGCAGGCGTGCTGCAGCCATGTGCATGCGTGTGGTAGAGCGCAATTGTACATTTGAAAACATGATTGCGGTGTCAAACATACGCTTGTTCGCTGGCAGCGGGTTTCCGCCCAGCTGCAGCTAGGCGCTGACCAGCCCGCCCCATATAGGGCGGGCAACAGCACAGTCGGGGCCCCCAGTGAACCACCGACGAAAACACTGCGTTGATGCAGTGTAGCAGTAGATGAGCGTAGCACTAGGATGGATCAGCTGTCGTCTGCCCAGGAGCCGCCAGCTGCGGATCCCGACCCCGCCCTGGAGGAGGTCTTGCTCTCCTGGACGCGGATCTCCTCCTCCTCCTCTGGGGACAAAAACACCATTGTGTCGGGGCGATGCCAACCAGCTTGAGGTGGGGATGCTGTGGGTACTCGGATCTGCAGCGGGGCAGCAGCCTCTGTGACCACAAAAGCCTCCATGCGAAGCTCCTCAGTCGGCAGTGCGGCAATTGCGCAGGCCTTTGCTTGTGTCTTGGTCCACATGTCAGCACGATGCAAGCGGTCAACTTTGTTGCAGCCGCGCTGGTATGCTTTGGCAATTGCTTCGCCGAAAGCAAGCTCTTCAGCGCTCAGTGGCTCCCTGAGAGTGGCAATCATGCGTTCAGTGGGTGCGTGCAGCGGATTTAGGACTTGACCAGCAATACGTGAGCTGCACTTACAACACCTTGGCAGGGGGGTCCAGACACTTGAGGAAAACCTCGTGTCTACGCACTTCATCTTGTGTCATGGGAGCATCCCTTCGGATGGCCAAGCGTGCTTTGAGCTTTGCCATCTGCTCAGCAGTCATTCGCTTCTTCTTGCGGCGCCGCATGGGTGCAGCTGCCAGCCGCGTTGCGCGCACGGCGCTAGCCCAAGCAGATGCCATAGACGCCATACCAGCTGCAATCTGTGCTATATGACCCACAACTCAACGAAATCGTTTGGCGCAGTTGCTGTCCCGACCGTGACAGTTGAGTGAGCTGAGCACCATGCCAGGGGTGCCCCCCTCAAGACATGTACAACTGTACGTGTGTTTCAACGGTCTGCACAGTCCTCGAGGAAGACAACACGATGCATGTGTGGTGATGTGACAGCTGCACCGTCCGTTCACTGAATGGCCATGGAATTACTCGATGCATCGTCAGTGCGGTGCATAGACCATCCTACCACACGGGCACACACCAGCTTGATGAAGCGCAAGTAAAGTGAATCATCTCCCAATGTCATTCCTTGCTTGACACTACTCTCTCGTGTTGCAAACTTAATACAGGCGCTTCTTGGCCTCCTCGGCGGCGAGGGCGGCGGCGTACTTGGCGAGCTTGACCTGGGTCTTGAGGCCCATGGACTGGGTGCCACGCTTGCGCAGGTCCATGTTGTTGTTGAAACGCACAGTGGCGGTCTCACGCAGCTTGAGGAGGGCGCCCTGGTCGGAACCGTCCACGTCGGTGATGGCGACGACGGCGGCCTTCTTCAGGTTCACCAGGGACCCCAGGCGGCCCTTGTTGTTCACAATGACGTAAGGGACGTCCATGGTGCGGCACAGCATAGGCAGCCACACCACAATCTCAATGGGCTCCACATCGGCGGCGATCACTACCAGCTTGGCCTTCTTCTGCTCGACCAGGTAGGTCACGTGGTTGATGCCGTACTTGAGCACCAGGGGTGCGGAAGCAGCGGCGCCAGTGCCACCGGTTGCCTTGTCGGCAGCCTGCTTCTCAATGCGCTCAGCCTTGGCCTCCTTGGTCTCGGGGGCATACTTGGCGAGCATCTTGAAGAAAGGCACGGCCTCAGCGCGGTCCAGAGGGTAGCGGAACTCGTTGAGGGTGGCAGGCACCTTCAGGCGGTTCAACAACACCTTCTTCTGGCGCTGGACACGGATGTAACGGGGCCACTTGACGAAGCGACCGACGTCACGGGTGGGCTGCACATCGCCGCCGACGCGCAAGTTCTTAGGCTTGCTGGGCATCAGCTGCAAAAAGGAAGCAAATTCCGCACATGAACCCATAGCTGCCAATAAAATGAAGATGTTTCCATCAGCCAGCACAATAATGGACAAAACTGTCAAAACGTGCGAGATTTGTACGATGTATATGCTCTTATGGCTCCTGATGAGAGCATTTGGTTCAGCGGCAGCTGCCAAAGCGGTAGTCTAAAGCCGCACGCCAGGAGACGACAAGCACTTACAGGGTTGGTGGAGGCAACCACGGCCTTGGAGGTCTTGGAGACCGCCTTCAACTTGCTGGACTTTCCCTTAGGCATGTTGGACACGAGATAGTTTCAAAAACACAACGACACCTGCGAAATAGCGAGAGAAGCCGTCACGCAAGGGTCATCAACTGAGCAGTTTGCAAGCAAACTGATACAGTCTAAGCTGCGAGCCGAAGCAACACAGCTGCGTGCGGGGTGAACACTCACGGGCAAAGTCCGTGGGCGTGTAGATGATTATGGAGCGCAGTAAAAGTGCTTCGAAAGAGGACATCTCAGCTTTCTGATTGCAACATAGCATACGTGAATGAATGCATTTGAACAACTTATGCTCTGCACGACCTCGTCCATGACACAATGCTATGCCAAGTATTTTTGAAAATATCTATTCATGGTACTCGATTGGATTATGAAGAGTAGTCCATCATTGTGACGCGCTGCAATTTCACGCAACAGAATGGCTTCCGGACTCCCGCAGGGGCTCACAAATGGCTCAAAGCAAGCAACAAAGGCTAAGCAGCCCAGTGTGTCCATTTTCAAGAAAGCAAATGATTTGTTGGGCAAGGGCTACAGCTATGTGCAGCCAGTGCGTCACTCGCATTGCCGAGCAGCCGAACGAAGGCAGTAACACGCACTTGCTCATCCCTCTGCAGGTGACTTCCTGGGCAGTGGACAAGTCAGCTGAGCTCATTTGGTTTGGGGCTACTGTCAGCATTGTGTTTGGACTGCCTGTGTTGCTTGAGGTGCGTGTTGCTGATTCATTCAGCGCAAGCACTGCTTCAGTGTTTGACGACATGTCTTGAGCTCGTGTAAACACCGACACACATCTAACACGTTTGCAGCTTCAAAGAGAAGCCATGTTCCAGCTGGAGAAGGACCAGCTTGCAGAGCAGCAAGAAGCCATGCAAAAGCAGATGCAGGATGCCATGCAGCGCGGCATGTTTGGTTTCGGCGGTGGCAGCGGCGGCGACGGAGCCGCCAAAGAGGGCGCAAAGGCGTAAACCACGACACATCACATTTCACAGCGTGCAGCAAAACTTTGGAACAGTCAATATGCTGCTGTATTGCACAGCTAGAATCGCACAGTTCCGGCACTTGGGCTTCAAGCCGAAAGCTTCAGTCGCTTCTGGCTTCGGCAGTGCGCTGGCGCCCAGCGCACATAGTGCTGTGCACGCCTGCACACAAACCCCCATTGCACGACAAAGCAATGCTTGGCCCTGTTACATGCGTTGCAGCTGCGTATCTGCCTTGGCTGCGCTGGGCAGGGCTTCTGCCTGCTACGGCTGCCCCCACCAGTGAGGTTGCCGCTGCAGCCACAGCCAGCGGTCAATTGCAAAAGCGCACCTGAATTACACCACGCTGGGAGTGATGTGGGCCGGTGTGCTGCCATGAGCTGTGGTGCCGATCGTGTTGTCAAATTCATTCAGACCCCGCCGAACACCTTACGCCCCCTGTTGGTGTGTGCAGGGGGGGCAGGATTCCCCCAAGCCCCCCCATGTGCTCGCATTCCAGTGAAAGTCCACTGTGCCCCATCACTTCTTCTTGGCCTTGAGGTCTGGCCAGCCGAATTGCTGGACCTTGTGCAGGGTGAGCGTGATGCGTTTTGCGCTGCACTTGGCAGTGACCTTGCTCACCGGCTCATACAGCGGCGTGAGCAGCAGCTTGTGCTGCGTGCAGAAGCCCTCGCCGTCCTTCCGTGGGAGGTGCACCGTGAGCTGCGCGGCGGTGGCGTCCCCTCCCTCCCCCAGGCCAGCCTGCACTGCCCCCTCCGGCAGCGCATCGGCGCCCGCCCAGTCAATGTACACTTTGACGGACTTGTTGCTGTCGCTCCAAGAGTACTTTGCTATTTTGACGGTCTTGGCGGGGGTAGCTGCCGTGGCAGGTGCGCCCTCTGTCGGCGTGGCCAGCTGCGGGGGCTGCAAAGCGGTGAGCGGAAGCGTGAAGTCAGGAAACACCAGCGGATTGATACGGCTATTTTCCACTTACAGCTCCGCCAAATGAAGGAGCCAAGCGCTCGCTTCCCGGTAAGTTGGTGGCATGTGCGAAATAGTACGCATTTTTCCCTGCAGAAAGATGACACTCACCAAACTGATGAGCGAGTGCTCACAGATTCTCACCTTTGGCTGCAATGTTTGCTTCCAGTGCACTAACTTGCTGGCTATCAGAAACATCACCCGCTGCCATACTGCTTTGACTGGTTCAATTTTTGCTGTGACCTGATTGCAAGTACACAGCAAGCTGCTGCTGAAGAAATATTTCTTCCTTTAGAATTAAGCTGTCTGAACCACCTGATTACGTGAGGAAGCTGTGGTGACATGAAGTTACGCTAGAAAATGCCAGTCAAGTATAAATGCCTTGCAACTCGGTGTGACTTCCCTGCTATCCTGTGCAAGCCACGCGAGAGCTTTTCAGGGGGGCTGTCAAGTCGAAGTTTTTACATGTTTCCGTTGACACACATGAGACATTGTTCCTCAAAAACATGTTCTCAATTAATGAATGCAGTTTCGCCTAATTTTGCCACTCTATTCTGGAATGGCTTCGTCTTTGGGTTCCGCAGGGCTGCTGGTTGCTGGCGCTGCTGCAGGCGCCGCTGCTTTCGGCAGCCTATACGCCTCTGGGGTGCTGGGTACAGAGGCAGACTACAAAGAACTATACCTTCAGGAAAAGCGAGCACAAAGAAATGCAACTGCACTGCGCAAAGGCCATGCTGCCCAATCAGAACCTGCTTCACAGCAGGCATTTGTGTCGAGTGGTCAGCTGCCAAATACCGCATCCAATTCAAGCGCAGTAACGGAAGCTGACCAACTCCGCTATGGGCAAACCTCTGACGAACCAAGCGAAACCGCAATTCTGCGACGACAACTCGAGCACTCTGAGACTGCTCGCAGGGCATCTGAAGCACAAGCAGCAGCTGTAGCCACGCAAGCTGCTCGGCGTTGTGAAGCCTTGGCTGCAAACCTGTCATCCACAGCGCAAGCTGCCCAAGCCCTCTCTGTAGCCAAAGCAGGACTCCAAACACCATTCACGGATGACACCTCGGCAGCTACCATTGCCACATTGGAGCGTAAATTGGATGCTGAGAAAACCGGCCGCATCCGGGTTGAGCGGCGCCTGGCGGACCTGGTGCAGCGTCACGAGACCCTGCTGGCACTGGCGGCAGAGGGGGGGCTGCAACTGCCACCAAACAGCGGGATGGCTTCAGCTGAAGATACCTACGCGGCCGAATCAGCCGCCGCTGCTGCGACAGGCGGCATCCCAGCTCAGAGCCGGAGGGGTGGGTCGCTGGCACCTGTCGCGCCGCGACCAGCCCTGCCACATGTGATGCGCGAGATCGGCACGGCATACACGCCGTTTCACAAGCGTAATGGGACCCCGAGGCAGGGCTCCTTGGCCACTCACGTGCGATGTAAGATCGTGCTGCACCCTGACCTTCAGCCCCAAAGTGTGCAGCACCTGCAGCAGTACAGCCACCTGTGGTTGCTGTTCCGCTTTCACAAGAACACCATGAGCAGCAAGGAAAGCCGTCGTTTCGATCCAGTGCCAGCGGAGGCAGCAGCGGGGGAGAAACCGCCTCAGCGGAGACGCGTCACTGATTTCTTCGGGAATCAACGCATTGCTGTGCCCGGCATGGCTGGGGACACCACCGGCATGCTAGCGTGCCGCAGCCCCCACCATCCAAACAATATCGGTATGAGCCTGGTGCAGCTGCACGCGGTCAGTGTGGAGAAGCTCCCTGCACCCTGGTACAGGGGGGTTCAAAAAGGCGGCACGGTGCGGTGCGTTGTGCTGCAGGTGAGCGGTGTGGACCTGGTGGACTGCACACCCATCTACGATATCAAACCGTTTGTGCATTTGTCAGACGCACCAGTGACTCCCCTCGCTGCTGGAGCTGACAGCAACGTCAGCGAAGTGAGTGCGGAGCCGGCGCCCTCCGGCTCCGCACATGTGCGAGCAGTGTTCCGTGCACGTGTTCCAGCATGGATTAAGGCGGGTGAGGAAAGGCGGCTGGCGGTGTATTTTTCTGCACAAGCTGAAGCTGCCCTGCTGACCCGTGCAGGCAGTAAGGCATCCCTGTACACCGGGTCGCACAGCGAGCTTCAGGCAGCTCTCACCGAGGTGCTGTCGCTGGACATTCGCACCTTGCATCAGGGCCGATACAAGCACGCAAGTGCTGAAGATGAGGCACTTGAGCTGCTGTTCGACGGCTTGCGGGTGGTGTTCTCAATTGAAGGCGACACACCAGAGCAACTCCGCGTCCTTGTCTCTGGCATTTGCGCTTGTGAAGCCCAATGAGGGCGCTACACGGCACTGTCGCTTTCCGCGGGAGGACCAGCAGCTGCTGCGGTGGCAGCTGCACCCCCCCCTTCACCCTCCCCACTGGGCCCAGCTGGCACAGAGGAGCTGACGACACCAGTCTGGGCGCCTGTGCTGGCCGCTGACTTCTCCGCTGTAGCTGCAGGGGTGGCATCCTGTCGAATCTGCATCAGCGTGTGTACATCGGCGCGACAAACTGGGCAGTTGAAGTTGGCATGTCCCCGCATTTCCTGGGCGCAGGCGGAACACAGGCACACATGCCGGCAGGGCAGCATCATGACACCACGTGCTTCCGTCAAGCAGATCAAGCACAGCGCATCGTCAGCCAAAGCAGTGTCTGTGTTTCCCACTTCGCTTTGTTTCTGCAGTGCATCGATGCCGTAAATCTCCTGCAGCTGGAAACACTGCCCCTCCACCTGCAGATGCTGTTCCAGCACAGAACACGAAAAGCGCCACTCGTCGTTCAACTGCACGTCAACACTAGGCGTGGTGTGGGGAGCATCCGCAAGGGCACCGCTGTCCCGTGGAGCCTGGGGCCGAGGGGTGCACTGGACGGAAGTGCAGTGCACCTGGAGAGGGGAGCCAAGAGGGGGGGCACAGGGCAGCACACGCAGCAAGCTGTCGTCAATTTTCTGTAGGCCAACAATGCGTGCAGTGGATATTTGGCTTTGCTGCCCAGTGAGCGCAGCCTGTGGCAGATGCACAGTATGAGCAGCTAAGTCGGCACTGTCCCACTGCATGCCCTCCCCAGACTCAAGCAGCACAAGTGCTGCACACGTGTGGTCTGTGAACTTCCCCAGGGGTGTGTCTGCCTGTCGCTCCCCGTGCAGCATGGCCGCCTCCCCCTCGCCCGCTTCCGGAGCCAAGGGGGGGAACTGCAGCTCACGGTCATGGCAGGATGGCGCACAGTCCCAACACCACTCACGCAGGGATTGGCCAGGAGAACCTGGGGCGCTTGCAATAGCAGCGGCAATTGCGCTGGGCGTGATGTGCTGCTCAAGTCCTGGCCCCAGCAACAAGGACGGAGTTGCGTACCGAAACGCCACTTGCGTGGTAACGCCAGTCAAACTCAAAGTGCGCCTCGTCACGCCATAAAGCACAGTAACGCGAGCAGGGCGGTCGCAATCCACTTTAAAGCTGAGGAATATACTTGATGATGTGCCTGCTGGCGACAAGGGCTCTGTCCCATCAGTTCGTGAGGGCTCATATGCTGTCGGGCGGCCCAAGGCGGCTTGCATTTGCGGCGAATCCTCCTGCACCAGCTTCAGGGTGGTGCGCCGAATGTTTGCACTGGATGTAATAGTAAGGGTTTCTTCCCAGCTGGGTGCTCGCTGGCGCCCTTGACTCTGCATACGCGGGTGCAAGTGCAGTATTGCAATGGCCGGCACGCAGAGAGATGAGCTCACCGGCCCAGCCTGCTGGCCTTGCAGCAGCATGGCACTGAGCCTCTCAGCAGAAAAGTTCACATTCCCAGCCTCCATTCCTGTATTCATGGCATTGGGGCCAAACACATCTACGCAGAAAGCGATTAGATGCACCTTTCGGGGTTGCTCAAAAGATATTGCGCACCTTGTGTCCTGTTTAGCACTGCATTCTCGCGGCCTGCTGCAGCGCGCAAAGTGTTATTTCCCGAGCCCATGACAAATACGAGGCTGTATAAACATAAACTGACCAATTGAGCAAGCCTGTACGCACTATGCGCAATATTTCGTTGTGCTGGTCAGAATCGCATGCAGCGATATTTCTGGGAATCTGTGCTTGTGTCGCCCCCCGAAAGAATGCCCCCCCGGCGATCTTTCACTTAGCCTGGACATCGGTGTGAATCAGCAGTTAAGAAAGACCCTATCGGCAGCACGGACAAAATTTACACTTGCAGAGCAAATCGTGCATCTGGGCGAGCATTCAAAGATTACACAGTAATCAGTGCAGACCTGGCAGCTCCGCAACAAGTCAGACAGCAATATTTGTGCGCTGAAGACACAGCACCCGCTTTTGGCTGTGAAAATTGGTTACTCAATTTCCTCTGTCTTCCACGTTCATAAAGGCCACGCATCCCTTTCAGCGAAGTTTTGGTCTCGTGCGGAACTTGCTGGCAATCTGTTGTCCGGCTCTAGGCAGCCATGGAAACGGCACAATCACTCAGCCCTGATGGCAGTGCCTCAAGTGGCAATTTAAAAGATGATTCGGTGAATAGCACCGCATTTGTGCAGGGGCAGCGTCCTGCGAGCGGCAGCGGACCCGGTGAGGTTTCAAGCGACCACACGGCAGGCGGAGTGCAGGCAGCCGCCGGCACGCAGCCCAGCCCTGCAGCGCCTTCTGGCCCAATGGCTACATGCACGAATCACATTCCCCGCTCTCTTTCGTCCGATGTGTTCGCCACTGCTCGACAGATGGTGCGGACATATGCTGGCGGCCTTGGCGGAAAGACTGGCCCAAGCGAGTCCCTGGCTCTGGGCCTCTTTAACCTGCTGGCCCAGCACAAGGGGGAGGATCTTTTTGCGTTGAAGCATGCTGTGGAGGCTGCGGTGCCGTACACCGACCCTGCGTGGACAGCTTGCAGCCTGCTGGCAATCGGCAGCAACCACGTGCTCCCCGACGCAGTGGCCGCATTTAGGGCACTGCAGCGACGCGAGCTGCAGGCCCTGGCTCCCAGGGCTCGTGCACGAGTCGCCTCTGTGGCCCTGCTCTTCGATGTGGACGACACGCTCACCCCTGCCCTGCAAGACACCTCCTTCCCATCTGTTCAAGCGTACCCAGGCTTGCGGGCGGTAGTGAGACGACTGGCCATGCGCTGTGCAGAAACGGGACATTTGTTGCGTGTGGGCTGCTTGACGGCTCGCCCGGGCTGGCTGGCCTGGGCTGTGGTGTCGGCGCTGCGAACAGCATTTCACATGCCAGCTCTGGTGCCGGAGAAACACGGCACACGGAAAGGGCACACCCTCCCCGTCAGCGAAGAGCAACACCGAAACATGAGTGAAATCGCAGCGGCAGACATTACAGACGGCCTCGCTGGGGACGGGCGGCACGCTGGGCTCGGTTCGTGCGACCTGCTGACAGGTCGCTTGCGAGACAGCTTGCGCATCCGTAGTAACAGTCGCAACAGCGCCATTGCACACACAAAAAGCATGAACTTTCAGGCCTTTGCGCGTATGCACCCTGAGTGTGTGGTGATTTTCTGCGGCGACTCTGGGCAAGGTGACGCAATCACTGCGTTGCAAATGCAGCGCGAGGCGCTAGTGTCAGTGCAATGGGACGTGTCCACGCCCAAGGCCGCAGTGACCCCGCTTCCCTCAGCTTCACCAGCAGCTGAAGCAGACAGCTCTGCTCCCAGTGCTGCCGCCAGCTCGGATTCACCCCCGGCCGTGCTGACGCCGGATGCAGAGATGATGCAGGCGGCAGCGGCGGCCGCAAGCGCGCGCATTTCTCGCACGTGCCCAACAGGACACAGCAACTGGATGTGCTATGCGTGCTGTGGCGTCATACATGATATAGTCGGAATTGGCTCCAGCGGCAAGCAGATACCTGGAACTTCCGCCCTGAAGCGGGCTCGGCAGCGGGCGAAGGGGGTGCACATCTTCGACAGTTATGTGGAAGTCGCTGGAGTACTGGGGGTGCTGCTGCCGCTGCTTCTGGCCCCCCGCCCCGGCACAGGCGAGCCAGTGTGGCGCACAGTGGACACAGATGCAGTGGCCCTGGCTGCAGTTCGCGACATGCACGTCCCTGCGGATTCTGTCATCAAGCACTCCCACAAGCACGGCGCCGTCACGGTGGGCCATCTCTGGGCAAAGGATGCTCGATCTGCCGGAACAGCAGCTGCACTGGATGCCTTGCATGCTAGCACTAATCTGGCCTCCCCACTGCCTGTTCTGCGGGCGCCACAAGAATCTGCCGCGCCTGCAGACACCGCCAGTGCATCTGGAGCCATCCCATCTGCGCTGTCGGCAGTAACAGCCAGCTCCGACGGCAGCGCAGGTAACACAGGCTCCACAGCTACTCATCCCACCCCTGCGCAGCTGCGCGTCATGCGCGACCTCTTCAACGACCCCAGCATTTCACCGCAGGGGGGGCATTCTCCAGTCGGTGCTAGGCGTACACATAGCTTTGAGGGAGGGACTCACAGCCACTTGGAGGGGGGTGGGCTGGCCTCGATCCATGATGATAGCACGCTAGGCACCAAGCCGCGTGCAGTCATGCTGCGCACGCACAGTGATGGCCCCATGGGTTGCTCTGCGCCCCCTGGTGCGCCCGTGTTTGCGGCAGCAACTTCCGCAGACGAAGCTGAGGCGAGGTCGCTGCACACCGAGTTGCAAAGAAACGCAGCAAACAGCGGTGCTGTAGGGAACGAGGCAATGTCTCCCAGCTCCACACTGGCCGGTGACTTGCCTCCTGGTATCGCGGTGGCTCTTCCACCCCCCACAGCGGTCTCTGGTATCGGGGCCTCACCCGCCGCAGTCATGGTGCAGCACGAGGCAGCATGTTCACCCAGCGGCAACGACAGCCCGCTACCGTGCCTGCACAGTGCGGCCACCAACTTTGAAGCACCTGATGCTGTGTCTCCTGTAGTGCCTCAGCATGCAGTGCGGCCCCCGCCCATCTCCGTAGGGTTTGTGCCGCGCAGGGAAGGTGGTGCTGCCGGCACTCCAGCGACTCTCCGCACACACTCTGGAGGGAGCACGCTGACGAGAGGAACTTCATTTGGAGACAGGCTGCGGCAGGGCGTGCCTGACGCTGTTCTGCAAGAGGTGTACTCCTGGGCCAAGGCATATCCCAGCATATCGCCGTTCAAGTTCGCCAGCAAGGTGCAGGGAGATCACCGCCTGCAGGAACTGCGGGTCGCAATGGACACATGGTGCAGCTGGGGTGGCGCTGGCGCTCACTGCTCGGGTGTTGCACTGCACGAGCACGATGCTGATGGCAACAGTAGCGCATGGGTTGCCCCCCCTCCCGCCCGAGCTGCGTCCGTGAGCGCCCTGCTGCAGCTGCAGGGCCCAGGGACACCTGTGAGCACACACACAGCCGCCACCCCTGCGGGGGGGATTTTGTCGCCTGAACATGTCCCTTTGCGTGTTTCGGCAGCGTCGTTGAACTCTGCGGAGGAGGGCATCGATGTGCCCTCAACACGCAGCACGGCAAAAGCCATCACTGGCCCCGTGGTCCGTGCAGCGACATGATGGATGCTGCACTGGACATGCATGTTTCTGGCAAGACTCAACTGTGTGCATACGCCGTAATCTGTGCTCACTGGTTGGTGCACAGCACTTGACTGTACGCAGCAGTTGAGGCGGCCGGCAGCACGCCGGCCCTACATACGGCGCGCTAAACCTGGCCTGGACTGGACAGGTGGCAGCAGAGTGCCCCCCTTGTGGGGGTGCTTAGCGAAGTGAGGTCACCGACGAGGGAATGGGCAGTGACCTGCAGGGGGGGTCTTATGGGCCTTTCCCAAAGTGCCTGTGATATTCCAGTCGGGATCACTCTTGTTGATCCTGCACCGTTGAGCTTTTGCCAAGGAGCCGAGAGGTCTTCGCCTTGTGCGCCCTGCGTGGGCAATTTTGTGGGCGATGTACATCGAACCACAATGAATTGCCATTTCTGACTTGCCTGTCTTTAGCTGCCTCCGATCCCGACTCCCTGCCAAGTGGACGAGGAGGGGGTCTCAGAGAGGAGGAGGGGGGTTCTGCACAAGAAGCCGAAAACTGGGCAACCTGTTTGGGGCGCAGGAAGTGATCTGAACTACCAAAACACATGCCACTCTTCCAGCTCACTAGAAAATTTATTGGGAGAACAATCAGCAAGCAGGACAAATGTCGTGCAAGCGTGCCAACAAGTGGCGTCGCGCTGCAATTTCTGCTGCGGTAGCGACTTGCTTCTTCAGCTTTGCAGCTGCCTCAACATTGGGGGAACTAAGACTTGTTGATCAAACAGGCACTGTTCTGGATACGCAAATTCAATCTGTTGGCTTTCTTCAAGTGTACGATGGTTTTCGCTGGGGTTTCGTAGAATCAAGTACGTTTGTCGTGGTACGAGCGAGCTTCCTAGACTTACATAGCTTATGCTTTTATCCTACAGACAAAGATGGGGATAGTGATATTCTTGCCGGGAATGGTACGTTCTTTGTCCCGCCTTCTTCGAACTGTCGAGCTGGGTTATTGTTGGCATGTGCGATCTGCTCATGCGGCTCTTGCTCAACGAGGCGCGGTTATTGCAACTGAAGCTGGCTCCAACCGAGATGACTGCCATGCAACCGATCTGACTTCTTTTTTGTACAGCCTGTCGCGACTTGGGCCTGTACTGGGCTGCGCCGAATCAAGTTACGCCTGCACCCATCGCAACGCGGACGACTTCTCTCCAGTCTCTGTCTGCGTCAAACCACACCGGAGTCGTATGGAAGCACACCGCGTGCCCCTGTGTCACGGACTACGGCTCCAGCCCTGAGCCCGCTTCCTTCGCTCGGTGCTCGCGCAGCCACGCTGCCCCAGGTGCATTCTTCACCGGCACCCTGAATGGCCAGCCCATCACTGTGACGCACCTGCAGTGCCCTGGGCCTGCCCCGCCAAGCCCCCCCGCCCTGATCACCACGCACATCATCGCAGCCAGCCCCAGTGTGCAGCACACAGCCCCAGAGCATGTGCTGCCTGGCTTCGCCAAGCCGCTGCTCAACACGCCTGACAGCGTCATCGTGTACTCCCTGCCAAGCAACTACACCATGGATGCACAAAGCCAGCCTGGAGCTGCAGCAGCTACATCAGCACGACTACAGCTGCCGTATGATGTGCACCTGCAGGTAATGGGGCCTGCCGCCGGCACTATCGTCGCAGCCAATATCACGGTGCGCCTGCTGCGAGCGGATGCTGCTGCCATGAATGGCGCTGGTATTGCGGCAGACTGTGCCGCGCGCAGTCCCCGAGTGCCTGATGGCAGCTTTGTGATGACGCCCGAGCGCACGGGACCACTGACAGCCAGTCTGGCGACAAGCAACTCCCCCCAATCCGTGCCTGGATCCCTTGCGGCCTGGGGGAATGGCAGCACGCCTTGGCCTCAAGTCGTCCCGCTGAGCGCGCATGCAGTGGTCAACACCTCGGCACGCGTGCATGTGTCTGGTGTGTGGACTGTGCCACGTGACCTGCAAGCCCGCGTCACCTACATGCTGCAGGTGGGCGTGGCGACTGGCGGGGGAGAGCAGGTGTGGACAAGCGTGGTGGCGGTCACTGCCGTGCCATACGTCCCAGTGCGCCAGATGCCATCTCTGGAGCCCACTGACCAGCTTGTGGGTGTACCCCAGGTGCTTGTGGACGGGCAGTGGAGAGGAGTGTGCCCGATGTCCGACCAGACAGCGACAGTACTGGCAAATATTGTGTGTCGCCAGCTGGGGGCATACGGAGCCAGGGCATACAGCGACTCGGGGATATATGGTCTACTTCCACCTGATGCATCACTCACTGCTGTCGACATGGGTACTTGTGCTAGCATGAGCACGGCGGCAGGGAGCCTCCCCCTGTCCGTGGGGGCGTGCCTGCGTGCCCCCCTTGATGGTAGTGGATGCCAAGGTGGGTCCGACGGATTCTTTGGTGTGCAGTGTTTTGGTGGCGATAGACTGTCTGCCCGCAGTGCCCTGGCTGCCACTGCGCTGGCCCCGGCCACACCTGCATACACAGCTGTGACAGCCATCACCTACCCCCACTGGGACATGA
>Ga0307982_1000949_pt1 | contig 23144 bp, 11 predicted proteins | sample OrgLakmetagen989_FD_201847 | JGI IMG/M metagenome (GOLD analysis project Ga0307982, IMG submission 201847) | Saline water microbial communities from Organic Lake, Antarctica - #989 | ecosystem: Environmental > Aquatic > Non-marine Saline and Alkaline > Saline | place: Antarctica: Organic Lake...
TATTTGCTGACATTTTTCTTTGCAGACAACAAAGGGAACCGCAGACAGCAATTTATAGCCCCAACTTTGTGCCCATCGACTTGAGCAAGCTGCCGTTGGAAAAGTTCGATGATGCCACATATGAAAAAGTGCTGCTGAACGAACCAGCAGAGTCACTCATCGGCAAAGGTGTACGTATAGCCAAACAATAAGCTCTGCAGCCAATAGCTGACGAAGCTACTCGCAGATACGATGCCCGCTGTTCAACAAGGGCTCCTGGCAATGGCAAGCTGCTGAAGTCTTGGCCTACGACCAGACAAAGCAGCGATTCAAGGTCTGCTTCAAACAGAATCAGCTTGTTAAGCATGCTAAACGTCTAGACGTCATTTTTGACTCGGAGGACCCCCGCCAATTCGCACAACGCTTGCTTTCAGCCCTGAACGCCCGAAGCAAGTGCTTGCTTGAAATTCGACTACGCCGGTTCGTGGATTCCAGTCCACTATTAAAGCCAGGCCCTATTGACGATAAGTGGCTGTTTCGTGCACTCTGTCTCGCGTACGGATATAAACGGAGAAACGAGACGGCACTTGTACGACAAGCAGCTCAAGCGTTTGCTGTGCAAACTTGGGGAGATGCTGCTGATTTTTTCAACAAATCCGCTGCTGCTGCCAGGAAAATCACGGTACAGCCTCGCTCACTGAGGGGGGCTGTGTCTTTTACGAACCTGCAACGTGGCCTTGTTGCTGCTGTCCCAACACTCCGCCCTGAGCAACTGACTGCCATCTCAATTCACGCACTCAGGGGTTTTACGAAAACGTGGCACCACATCCTCCCAGACTTGGGGTCAAGTGGCCAGCGAGTTGAAGAGGACAACGCAGACTATCGCCAGGAACAACTGCTTGCTGCTGGCCAAGACATGCCTATTCTGGCTGACTGTTTCTGCCAGATTGCCGATGAATTCGAGGGCAGTTTACGTGAAGCCTCCTTACGTTATCACGAAGAAACACAACACGAGCATGCGAAAGAGCTACTCTCAAGTCTAGATGAGCTGGGCTTGACTGCAAAGCAGCGTCGACAAGCAGTCCCGACTTTTGGCAAGGTGAAGTGCCCTGTCTATGACTTCGTGCAAACAGCACAAGCTGCACTTGACTCTGTGTGGGTCGGCCAGGTCCAAACTATCCGTACAGTCCATTTCATTCGCTCTGCATGGGAAGATACGGCACAACCGCAGGTAGAAGCACTGCTTAGCACACTGTCAAACAAGCAAGCCAGCCTCGCCGACCTTGATTCCGACACAGATCACGTTCGTGCTTACCGGCACACAATCAAAGCAGCGTTAAAGATGACCCAGAAACAACTCACTGATTATTGGCCCCGTGAAATTGTGAATCACATTGTCGACAAGTTCGGCCAAGACACGTCGGGAGCTGGAAAGTTCAACTTGTTCTACCCTACAAAGGAGGTGTACAATGGATCTGAAACTCATCGATTCCTCCAGCTGTGCGAAGCAGTCATGAGGACAAATTTGCAAACGTTCGCTGAAACACTCGCAGTGAAGCAGGCTGCGTTTTGGCAGAGCTTTCACGGAGCCAGCACGCGTCCCCCACTTCTGTCGGTCCGAATTGGAGCGCAAATGCGATTCAAAGACCAGTGGCGCGACATGGGTACATTGCCAAAGCCATTATATGGAAGCTCTGAGATGTTTGGGCTTGTCGGTGAGGAGGAAAGCGGCCATCCGGGTGAAGTGTCCAGTGGGGAGCAAATGGCCATGGGCTCCATGCCGTCCTGGAGTCAAATTGAGTACACCTGTCAAACCATGTTCCCCGTGCTCAATGGAATCATCGGAGAGGTGAAAGGAATTCAAGATCGCTGTTTAGCGCTGGCACCGTCCTCACAGATGCCCCCTGCTTTGTTGAGTTTGGACACAGAGCAAGGGGGAAGCAACGCTGAACAGGTGATTCAAAACGCTGCACAGCAAATTGGCTCTGTCATTTCGGGCGCCAAAGGCACTTTGTTTGAAGTGCTTGCTGGTTTTCAGCAGTACGCTTGGTTGCTGAATACAGACCTGTCTGTGTTTCTATCTGGCCTGGCAGGCACAGTCGAGGGCGGTCCAGCTGCTTCTGCGGAGCAGCTTCTGAGCGAGGCATCACGATTTCAAACAATTGCAAGGCAGATTGGAAGCATGTCAAGTTTTTACGACTCTGTAGGCGGTTTCCTTATTGTGGATGCAAGTGATGTGCACAGGGAATTGCTTGCGAAAAGTGAAAGCGCGGTGCAAGGCCTTTTGCACATGTGTGTCAGAGACATTGTTCGCTGTGCTTCCAGTACTGCCCAAGAATACGCAGCTATTGAAGCAAGATTCGCACAAGTTCCGAAATCTGAAGAGGAGCTGATTGAGCTCAAGGCGTTTGTGAAGGATACCGTTCCCCAGCGGGTCGCCCTGGAGCACGAGGCAGGTCGCCTGGTTCAAGCTCTTGGGCACATGCACCAATTTTCCTTCAAAACAAGTCAAGCAGATTTTGATGCAGTGTACAATTTGCTCAAATGGCCACTGCACTTGACAGAGTGTGAGCGAGACTGCTTCTTCGCGCTGGAAGTTCAGAAGGAGAAAATGGTCAAATTGCTTCACAAGCAACAAAAGGACTTTGACAAAAGCACCGTGGAGCTTGAAGACCGAATCGCACAATTCAAGACAGAGGGCAATCTAGAAGAACTTGTTCGTCTCACTGCAGCAGCACAAGACATTGATGCTTCGCTGCGGCATGCGATGAGTGCAGCCGCAGACCTGAATCGCCGAGAGGGTCTGTTCGCCTTCAAAGCCACCGATTACTCCGCCATTGATGATGTTGCAGCTGATTTTGACACCTTTTACAAGCTGTGGACCTCCGTAGCTGACTTCCAGGGCCAGCAGTCAACCTGGTTGGGAGGCCCCTTCAGGGAACTTGATGCAAAGCAACTGGAAAATGACTTGAATGACTGGTGGCAGTTCAGTGGCAAGGCGGCCCGCTCCTTGGAGGACGAATTTCCGGGGGCTGCTGCCGTGGCCCAAACGCTTCGCGATGAAACATCCGAATTTAAGAAACTGGTGCCTTTCATTCGCTGCCTTGCTTCACCAGCTTTGAAGTGGTGGCACTGGGATGACATCTCCGAAGTTGTGGGTGTGGCCATTGAGCTGGATGAGAACTTGACGCTGCAGTGGATGCTTGATCAGAACATCCGCAAATTCATGGGTGAAATTGAAGATGTGTCTGTCAAGGCAGAGAAAGAACACAACCTTGTCGTGCAACTGGAACAGATGCAGGCTGAGTGGGAGGAGATTGTGCTCGAAGTTAAGCCACACAAGGAAACAGGAACATACATCATTGGTGGTCTGGATGAAATCGACCAGCTTTTGGATGACCATTTAGTCAAGACTCAAACAATGCTTGGCTCGCCTTATGTTCAGCATATCAAGGCCAAGGCTGCTGCCTGGGAATTTGCGCTTTCAACGATCCAATCCACCCTGGAGGAGTGGTTGAAGCTGCAAAGAACCTGGATGTACCTTGAGCCCATTTTTGCATCTGACGACATCAACAGGCAAATGCCTGCCGAGGGCCGGCGATTCTCTACGATTGATGCCACGTACAGAGGCGTGCTGGCTGAGACGGTTGAGAACCCACTTGTGCTTGCAATCGCCAATAAAGAAAAACTGCATGCGTCTTTTGTCAACGCCAATGTGACCATGGACAAAATTACTAAGAATTTGAATGATTACCTGGAGACCAAGCGACAGGCCTTTCCTCGTTTCTATTTCCTGTCCAACGATGGCCTGTTGGAGATCCTGTCGCAGACCAAAGACCCACGCACAGTGCAGCGCCACCTGGATAAGTGCTTTGAGGGCATGGCCAAGATCTGCTTTGCTGGCCAAAAGAATGGCAACGAAGAAGATTTGGAAATTGTGGACATGATCTCGATTGAAGGCGAGACCATCCCATTGATCAAGCATGTCGACCCCATGGATCCAGCGAACGTGGGCAACGTGGAGCTGTGGCTGTCCAAGCTAGAAATGGCCATGCGACTGACAGTGAAAAACTTCATGATTTTGGCGCTGGATGATTTCCCCAAAAAACTGCGCTCGGATTGGGTGCTGCAGCACCCCGCTCAAGCAGTGTTGAATATTGGCCAGTTGTTCTGGACTCGCGATGCTGAAACAGCCATGGACACAGCTGGCAATAAGGGGCTTGCCGATTTTGTGCAAGTCCAGAACTCACAATTGAAAGAAATTGTGGACCTCGTGCGCGGAAAGCTGTCAAAATTGGACAGAGTGACCATGGGGGCACTGTGTGTCATAGATGTGCATGCCCGAGACGTGATTGAGTCCATGGCCCAAAAAGGCGTGGAGCGAAAATCTGAATTCATGTGGATGTCCCAGTTGAGGTACTACTGGGAAGAGCGCCCTGATACTTGGAAACGGTACGGCGACAATCCGTGGAACTTGATCCCTCGAATCGTGAATGCCACTCAAATGTATGGCTACGAGTACTTAGGGAACTCGTCTCGACTGGTTATCACACCGCTGACTGATCGCTGCTACCGCACGCTGATGGGGGCGGTTTCCCTCATGTATGGCGGGGCACCTGCAGGGCCTGCTGGAACTGGCAAAACTGAAACTACCAAGGACCTGGCAAAAGCCATGGCCATTCAATGTGTCGTGTACAACTGCTCCGACCAGCTGGATGTAGCAGCAATGGCTAAGTTCTTCAAAGGGCTGGCAGCATCAGGTGCTTGGGCCTGCTTCGATGAATTCAACAGAATTAATCTTGAGGTGCTTTCAGTAGTTGCCCAGCAGATCCAGTGCATTGTGGATGCAAAGCGTCAAGGTGCACAGACGTTTGTGTTCGAAGGGGTGTTGCTGAAGCTCAACCCCGACGCCAACTGCTTCATCACAATGAACCCAGGGTATGCAGGACGCACTGAATTGCCTGATAACCTCAAAGCCCTGTTCCGCCCTTGTGCAATGATGGTGCCCGATTACGCCCTCATTGCTGAAATCAAACTCTACTCCTTCGGCTTCGAAGATGCTCGAAACCAAGCCCGCAAGGTCACACAAGTCCTACGACTTGCATCTGAGCAGTTGTCCAGCCAAAAGCACTACGACTACGGGATGCGGGCAGTGTTTTCAATCCTTTTGCGCGCTGGTCAATTGAGGCAAGAATTAGGGGCTGCATGGTCTGAAGACAAGATTGTTCTGCGGTCCATAAATGACGTGAATCTACCAAAATTCACGTCGAACGACCTGCCACTTTTCAGAGGCATAACTCAGGATTTGTTTCCTGGGGTGGAACTTCCTTTGCCAGACTACCGGCTGTTGAGCTGGGCCATTCGTCAAACGTGCAAGTCGAACAAGCTGCAACCGAAAGACGAATTCTTGGACAGCATAGTCCAACTAACAGAAACTGTTGCTGTGCGGCATGGCTTGATGGTTGTCGGTGAGACATGCTCTGGCAAAACCAGTGTGATCCACACACTTGCAAAGGCCATGACGCTGGCCGCAGACCATTCAGACTTCAGTGCGGTTCACATTCACACCATGAGCCCCAAAGCTGTGAAGCAGAATCAACTTTACGGGCGAAAAGACCCAAATACCATGGAGTGGTATGATGGAATGCTGGCAGTCATTTACAGGAACTGCGCGACTTCTGACAGTGTGGATAGGCAGTGGGTCTTGTTCGACGGGCCAGTTGACGCAGTTTGGATTGAAGATATGAACACAGTGCTGGATGACAACAAGAAATTGTGCCTGGCCAGTGGTGAGATTATCAAGATGTCCCCAAAGATGACAATGATGTTTGAAACGGACAACTTGAAGGAGGCCTCACCAGCGACTGTGTCGCGGGTTGGAATGGTTTTCATGGAGCCACAGCGTCTTGGCTGGCGCCCCCAGTTTCAGTCCTGGCTCAACTCGCTGCCAAAAGCAATTACGGATTCAGAATTCAAAGGTTCACTGGAAACTCTCGCTGAATGGTTGGTTCCACCGTGCTTGCATGTGGTTCAGAACTTTTGCGCAGTATTGTGTCCGGTATCCGATCTTGAGCTGGTCTCCTCCCTCACCTGTATTTTGGACTGCATGATGCGCACAGCCTTTCATGATATAGAGGTGGATGGTGAACGCAGTTTGTTCTCGCACTCAACTAAGCAGGGCAAAGAAGACGAGGTGCCTGTTTTTGAAGCGCCCACTTTTTCAGACACGACAGCACCACTGAAACCTGCTGACCAGGAGAACATGGTGAGCAACATGTTCATCATGGCGATTGTTTGGAGTATTGGTGCAGTCGTGGATGCCCCTGGACGGGTGATTTTCGATCAATTCTTGCGGCAAGTTCTGTCCGGTGATTGCACTTCACCCGAGTTCACTGACTTTGTCGGCAAAAACCCGAACTACGACGCCCAGTTCACAACAAGTGAGTTCGCTGGGCGGTGCATGGATGGTGACTGCCGGGAATTTGACCATGTTGCATTGTCTGCTGCGCTTGGTGGACTGGACTATCAAGCGGAAGGTCACGAGCCGAAAGCTTCCTCCGATTTCAGCGAGGAAGACTTCAGCCGCCGCACAGGCCGCTTCAAAGCGGTATTAATCACCTCTGGAGACACCAGAAAACTCACAAATAGCGTTCCAGAGGGCGGCCTTTTGTACGACTTCAAGATGGATTTGAGCAAAGGCTCCTGGATGGAGTGGATGAAAGATGTCCCCCGATATAAAGTCCCGCATGAGGCAACTTTCAGCGCTATTGTAGTACCCTCACTGGACTCCATTCGCTCAGAGTTTCTGGTTGACATGCTGGTGCGGAACAAGCATCATGTACTGTGCGTTGGAGACACTGGCACGGGCAAGTCCGTGTTGCTGAACAACATGTTGCAGAGCAAATTGCCGCCTCAAATGGAGCCAATTCTGATGGCATTCTCTGCTCAAACGTCAGCAAACCAGACCCAGGATATCATTGATGGTAAATGCAAGAAGCGGCGCAAGGGGGTCTTTGGTCCCCCACCTGGCCAGCAGTTTGTTGTGCTAGTGGATGACTTGAACATGCCAGCCAAAGAAAAATACGGCGCCCAGCCCCCCATTGAAATCCTGCGTCAGTGGATGGATCACAGCGGCTGGTATGACAGAGGCGACAAAGAGCAGTCCTTCATGAACTTGGTGGACATGCAGTTTGTGGCAGCAATGGGCCCCCCTGGCGGCGGACGCACGCAAATCTCCCAGCGCTATGTGAGACACTTTTGCGTGCTTGGATTTGTGCCATTTGCCAGCGAACAGCTGCAACACATCTTCTCCACCATCATGCAGTGGTCTTCGGCAGCCTTCAGCGCCGGAGTGAAGGCTGCCGTGTCCTCAGTGGTGTCAGCCACCATTGACTTGTACTCCAGCATTGCAGCCGAGCTTCGCCCCACGCCTGCCAAGTCACACTACACATTCAACCTGCGCGATTTAGGAAAGGTGTTTCAAGGTGTCCACCAGGCATCAGCAGAGCACGTTGCCTCAGCCAGCGAGTACGCGCGGCTGTGGGCACACGAGTGCACGCGTGTGTTCTGCGACAGGCTGATTAACGAGCAAGACCGGAGCTGGTTTACAGCTTCGCTGACAGATAAAATCAAGGCCCACTTGAAGCTTGACTGGAACTCCTCTTCAGTCAGGGGGGAAAACCTGATTCTCATGTACAGCAACTTTTGCAACATGAAGACACGTCACTATGGAGAGCTGCAGGATCGCGAAAGCTTAGATAAGCAGATGCAGGTATTCATGGAGGACTATAACGTCATGTGCTCTACCAAGCTGAACTTGGTGCTGTTTGACAATGCGGTGGAGCACATTTGCCGCATTTCCAGGATCATCAACCTTCCCATGGGCAACGCCCTGTTGGTTGGCGTGGGGGGCAGCGGTAGGAAGTCACTCACAACCCTGGCTACCTTTATTGCAGAGATGGACCTGTTCCAAATCGAAATCAGCAAAGCGTACGGCATGACGGAGTGGCGGGATGATTTGAAGCGCGTGCTGACGCAGGCAGGTGCATCTGGCAAGGAGACTGTGTTCTTGTTCAGCGACACGCAAATCAAATCAGAGTCATTTGTTGAGGATATCAACAACATTTTGAACAACGGTGAAGTTCCGAACCTTTTTGAATCTGACGAGCTGGCAGCTGTTCTTGATGAGGTGGGGCAGGAGGCCAAAAAGCAAAAAATCAAGCTGTCAACCCCAGCCGAGACTTTCTCGCTCTTCATTCAAAACTGCAAGTCCAACTTGCACATGGTGCTGTGCTTTTCGCCGATTGGAGACGCCTTCCGAACCCGCTTACGTATGTTCCCATCCCTGGTGAACTGTTGTACCATTGATTGGTTCACTGCATGGCCAGAGCAGGCGCTGCGGTCTGTGGCGGTCTTTTCGCTCGAAGCAGCAGATTTATCTGGAGATATCAAGTCTGGGGTGATTGATGTGTGTGTCAGCATGCAGCGCAAGACAGCAGAGCTGTCTGACAAATTCCTGCAGCAACTCGGACGGCACTACTACGTGACGCCCACGTCATACTTAGAGCTTATCAACACCTTCAAGAATCTACTTTCTCAAAAGCAGGGGGACCTGATCAATGCTAAATCTAGATATGATAATGGCCTCACGAAACTAGCGGAAACCGAATCCAAGGTGGACGGCATGAAGGCTGAGCTTGAGGCCCTGACTCCGAAGCTCAAGGTTGCACAAAAAGAGACGGCTGCCATGTTGCAGCAAATCGAAGTTGCGTCCAAAGAAACAAACGAAGTGAAGAGCAAAGTGGCAGCTGAGGAAACCGTGGCAGCTGAGCAAAATGCAAAGGCAAATTCTATCAAAGCAGAGTGTGAAACTGACTTGGCAAAAGCAATTCCCATCCTGAAAGAAGCCGAAATAGCCCTCAAGGCTATCGACAAGGGTGACATTGCCATTGTGAAGAAGCTCGGAAAGCCCCCAGCTGGCGTCAAGCTTGTTATGGAGGCTGTGTGCATCATGATGGGGCTGAAGCCCCAAAAAGTGAAGAATCCGGAAGGTAAAGGCAAGATCGATGACTACTGGCCGGTGGCAACCAAGCAGCTACTGAGCCGCCCTGACTTCCTCAAGATGCTGCAAGAGTACGACAGCAGCAGCATACACCCAGACATCATCACGAAAATGAAGGCGTCGTACATCAGCAACCCCGACTTTGACCCAGCGGTTGTAAAGTCTTCTTCGGGTGCCGCTGCAGGGCTGTGCAAGTGGTGCCATGCCCTGGTCTCATACGACGAGGTGATCAAAGTGGTGGGCCCCAAGAAGATTGCTTTGGCAGAAGCAGAAGCTGAAGCAGCTGCCTGCATGGAGCTCCTGGCGACTAAGCAGGCAGAGCTGAAAGAGGTCGTGGACAAGCTGGCTGTGCTGGAGGCCAAGTTGCAAGCAACCCAAGACAAGAAACAGGCCCTGGAAAACGAAGTGAATGACTGCTCATCCAAGTTGAAACGGGCTGAGCAGCTCATCACTGGCCTAGGGGGCGAGAAAACTCGGTGGCAAGCTGCATCTGAGCGCCTGCAGGCAGCTTCAGAAAGTGTTGTGGGCGATATCATGCTATCTTCCGGTGTCATTGCTTACCTTGGGGCTTTCACAGCAGGATATCGCCAAGAAGCTGTCGAGTTGTGGACTGCAGCTTTGAGGGAGCGCGGGATCCTGTGCGCTGAACAGTTTGAAATGCGTGAGATTTTGGGCGATGAGGTGCAGATCAGAAAGTGGACCATAGACAAACTGCCGAATGACAGTTTCTCCATTGACAACGCCATCATGATGCAGAACAGTGCCAGATGGCCACTCATGATTGATCCTCAAGGTCAGGCAAACAAATGGATCCGCAACACGTATGGTTCAGGCGAATCAACCCTTCGCGTTGTCAAGCAGGGGCAGCCAGGCTCGATCCGTGCAATTGAGAGCGCAGTGCAGTTTGGACACGTGGTCTTGATCGAGAATCTGCCCGAGTTCGTAGAGCCTGTGCTAGAACCTCTGCTGACCCGCAGCGTGAAGAAGGTGGGAGGTGCTCTCACGATCAGTTTGGGCGATAACACGGTGGAGTACGACCCTGCATTCAAGCTTTTCATGACCACAACGATGAGAAATCCCCATTTCCCGCCTGAGTTATGCGTCAAGGTCAACCTGTTGAACTTTATGGCAACCAGTGAGGGCTTGCAAGACCAAATGCTGGGCACTGTCGTCCGTGTTCTGGAAGCCAAACTCGAAGCACAGCGTGAAAGTCTTGTGCTGCAAGATGCAGAGAACAAAAAGCAGCTCAAGCAAATTGAAGACACAATCTTGAGACTGCTAAAAGAGGCTGAGGGGGATATTCTAGAAGATGATGTTCTTATCACCACACTCGGCGAATCAAAAGTGACTGCTGACCAGATCATGGAGCAAGTGGACATTGCACAACGCACACAGAAGAAAATAGCCAAGGTACGAGCCGGTTACGAGCCCGTAGCTGCACGTGCCTCGCTCTTGTTTTTCTGCATTGCTGATTTGGGTGGAGTTGACCCCATGTACCAATACTCCCTTGAGTGGTTCACAGCGTTGTTCCTCAAGGCTATTGAACGCACCACCATTGTTGCAAGGGACAGTTCTGCCACTGCAGTGAACTTGAATAGCACTTTCACTTTGGTGTTGTTCGAGAACGTGTGCCGCTCGCTGTTTGAGAAGGACAAGCTCATGTTTTCTTTCTTGCTTGCGGCTCGCATCCTGGTGGGAGAGCAGCGCCTGCAGCAGTCCTTCCTGCAGTTCTTCCTGCAAGGCAGCCTGACTCTGCCTTTACAGCCCAACCCCGTGGAAGGCGGGAAGGGCTGGCTCTCGGATCGGGCATGGGCCGACCTTTCCGCATTGGCAGCATTCCCAAGTTTCTCTGAGTTCATCGAGACCGAGTTCATGACAAACCTAGCTCAGTGGCGAGAGGTGTTCGACTCTACAGCCCCGCTTGATGACATTTCGCGTTTGACGCACAGTGTTGACGTGGAGGCTGCCGCTGCTTTGGCAGGCGGCAGCGCCCAAACAGCTGCCACACCAAAAGTGGCCAAGACACCACAGCCTCTGAAAGACGGCAGCTTCAGCAAGTATAGCTTCTTTGAGCGGCTCATGCTGTTGAGATCTCTACGACCAGACAAGGTTGTTCCGGCAGTGCAAGTGTTCATTGAGCTTGCCATCGGCAAGCAGTACATCGACCCTCCGCCCTTTGACCTGGAGGCCTGCTTCGCCGACTCAAGTTCGTGCGTCCCTCTGGTGTTCATTTTGTCTCCAGGGGCAGATCCCATGGCCGAGCTTGACAAGCTGGCTGCCAAGTGTGGCCAAGCTTCCACTCTGGTCAAGGTGAGTCTGGGGCAAGGGCAGGGGCCGGTGGCGGAAGCCAAGGTCAGCGAGGCTGTTGACAGGGGCTCCTGGGTGTGTCTACAGAACTGCCACTTGGCGGAGAGCTGGCTCCCCCAGCTGGAGCGGCTCTGCGAGGGACTGGACCCAGAGGTTGTGCACGAGGACTTCCGCCTGTGGTTGACAGCCATGCCGTCACCTGTGTTTCCAGTGTCCGTGCTGCAGAACTCAGTGAAGGTCACCATTGAACCTGCCAAGGGCCTGAGAGCCAACCTCCTTGGCAGTCTCAGGGGCTTTGATGACGATTTTTTGGACGGCTGCGCTCAGCCAAAGCCCTTCCGCAAGCTGCTTTTTGGTCTCTGCTTTTTCCATGCAGTTGTCAGAGAGCGCCGAAAGTACGGCCCTCTGGGGTGGAACATCCCCTACGAGTTTGCAGAAACCGACCTGAAGATCAGCATGGACCAGCTGCGCATCTTCTTGGATGACGGCAACTTTGACGAAATCCCGTACCAAGCCTTGGCGTATTTGGTGGGCGAGTGCAACTACGGTGGTCGGGTGACTGACGACAAGGACCGCCGGTGCATCATCAACATCCTCACCGACTTCTACACACCTAACATCTTAGATTCCAAGTACAAATTCTCAGAAAGCGGGTCGTACCATGCCCCCGCATTTGGTATGCACGACAAGTACGTGGAATACGTGCGGCAGCTGCCCATGACAGATGCACCCGAAGTGTTCGGATTGCACCCAAACGCCGACATCACGACGGCAATAGCAGAGACAAACAGCTTGCTTTCCACAACGCTAGCCCTGCAGCCACGCACTGGCGGTGGCGAGGGCTCGTCATGGGAAAGTGTTCTGGGCACCTTGGCAAAGGACACAGCTGATCGCCTGCCCGGCCTGTTTGATATTGAGCGTGTTCGTGTCTTGTACCCAGTCAAGTTCGCAGAAAGCATGAACACGGTACTGGTACAAGAGCTCATTCGCTTCAACGGTCTCTTGGCGGTTGTGAAGAAAAGCCTGAGCGAGGTACAGCGAGCCATCAAAGGCCTGGTGGTCATGAGTGACGCCTTGGAGCGCATGGGTAATTCCATCGTGCAAGGTCAAGTGCCTGCCATGTGGTCAGCTGCAGCATATCCCTCTTTGAAGCCGTTCGCCAGCTGGGTGTCGGACCTTGTGGCTCGTTTGGATTTCTTCAATGCCTGGATCGCTAACGGCGCACCGCCAGTGTTCTGGATCAGCGGTTTCTTCTTCACGCAGTCGTTCCTGACTGGAACACGACAGAACTTTGCTCGAAAGTACGTTATTCCAATTGACGAAATAACATACGACTTCCGTGTGCTGTCACGAGTGGACAGCTCCTCCTCCACTGAAAAGGTTGAAGATGGTGCGCTCGTAAATGGGCTATTCTTGGAGGGTGCCAGCTGGAACGACGACCGTGGCGAGCTGCAAGAGTCAAAACCACGCGAGTTGTTTGTGGAAATGCCGTTCATCCACATGCTCCCAGCACGGGAACGCGACATAGACAGCACTGCTCACGTGTACGCCTGCCCCGTGTACAAGACGTCAGAGCGCCGTGGCATGCTCAGCACCACCGGGCACAGTACCAACTACCTGCTTCCCATATCACTTCCGATGCCTGCCGAGTTTGACGAGAAGCATTATGTGAAGCGAGGCGTAGCGATGCTCACACAACTAGACGATTGACTAACTTGCTCCGATTTGCACCAAAAATGTATTACATTCGCACACAGAATCGCCTCATGATTCAGAATCCGACCCGAAGTCAGCAGACTTGTCAGAAGGCAGCACATTTCTGTCAAACACCCTCACCTGTTCTGCAAGCGTAGCCTGCTCAGTGTTTGACAGCCACGGCTTCAGCTGGGCACCGGCGGCGTCCACGCCCTTCACAACACGAAGGGCCCACTCGTTGCAAAACACGCCCGTGGGGTCAAGCAAATGTATGAGACGCTGGAAGTTCTTCCACATGGGGTATGCAGTCTCCATGTCTGCAGCGTTGAACCGAAAGTCCTTTGCCCAATGGGGGCGGCCTCCCAGCCCAGCCATGATGCGCTCAAATTCGTCAAAATACGCCCGGTATGGCACGCTGAAGCCATATGGCTTGAACATAATGACACCAATGTATGCAGTGTCACGACCATATGCCGGCGAGCACCAAATGTCGTCACCTTTTACGAAGCGTACCTCAACGGGATAGTGCACATGCATACCCTGGCTTGAAATCATCTGCTTCAGAGCCAGCATAGCGGGCTCAACATTCTCCACAGGAATGGCCCACTCATCCACATGTCTGCAAACAAAAAGGGCAATGTTGGAGTGCAATGGCGGCGCTGTGCGGGACCATGGTTAAAAAATGGGAGCGTGCAGGACACAATGCCGCGGGGAGGACTTACTGCTTGAAAAGGCAGTCAAAATTGAAAACCCGATCGCTGCGCTCAACAGTTTCCCGCTTCCAGCTGAACAGCACCCACTGCCAGATGTTATTGATCAGCGGAACCAGAGGCGGAACAAGGAGACCCAGGAACAGAGCTGCCTGCAGCACATGGTACCCGAATCCCGTGAATAGGCACCATCGCAGCCAATTGAGCGCATACAGGTAGGCACGGCTAGGAAAGGACCAAGAAAAGCAACCGAGGATCCGAATAGGGCTGACTTGCTCGCGCTGGGTGACTGGTTCGACTGCATTTGCTCGCCACTCCCAAGTAGCGTCGGTGTGTGGGAACCACCAAAACCGGTACCACGGGTTCGATTTCAAGTCTGCCGACATGTTTTGCAGAGAAGTAGACAGCGTTGAAGGCTTCTCCTTTGCGTGCAGGTCATATGCTTCAGAAACACGCATTGAAACAGCAGTGATGATACCCAAGCAGCCCATACTGCACAGAACTGCTTTGAAAATGTCAGCATTTTGAGACGTGGATGCAGTGACTGCATCACCCGATGCCAGCACCAGCTGGATTTCAGTGACAGATGTAGCGATAATGCCCAGCTGCATCCCGGTTCCTGTGACGCACATGGGGTGGCCTCGTGTTTGCCAGGGCTGCAAGTGACGTCACGTACCATGGGTGCCGGTGGACAAAGCCCCGGCAATGGATTGCTCAGAGATGCTGCCCAGATTGGGCATTGCCAGGCCATGTGCATCTAGAGCTGGATGCATGTCTTGCAAACGAGCGCCGCCTTGAACCTGTACTCGTGTTGTGTGGGTGTGTGCGCGCGAGTTCGATCGAACCTCTCAGTAGGAAACAGCAAGGCAGGTGTGGAGGTGAGCTCAAAACGTACCTTCACTATCCGGTTCTCGCGATTTATCATGAGAACTTTGCACAGTTTGTCCAGGTTTATCATGATATCGTGACTCATAGCACACGAGTTTGGAGAATGGCACGAGCCGACTACTCGCACATGCTTGCCAGCTACCGCAGCATGCCGCATGATTTCTTGGACAGCGGCAACGGTTGTTGGCTGATAAAACTCATCTGGTGTCACTGTATATGTCGAGGCCCATGTCGTTGCCTTTGTTTTCGGTGGAAGCTTGCCGCATTCCGCAGACAGAGGCATGGTTTGAAACGCGGATGAAACAGCTGTGCAAAGAGAAGCCTGTGATCCGCAGGCTGAATTAGTTTCAGCCCCTTGCTGAGCACAAGAAAGCACTTGACTAGCACACCTGTGTAAAATTGTATTTGTTCCCCTGGAAGCTTTGTATTGTCTGTTGCCGTGGGTTGGGCTTCTCGTAAGACTGGGAGATTTGTCCCGGTCAGGGTCAAGGGGTGCCACGCACTCTTTGCACAGAGAGCGCGTTCATTCCAACGCGAAGCAGTGTTCTCCCGCTAAACATCTGATGGTGCCCTCATATTCACTTGGATGCTTCAACCCCAGGTTGATCATGAGCACCGTTGAGGGAACAGTATCTCCCTGGGCCGTGACAACCCAGTGGATGAGAGCTATATTACCCGAATCTGCATTCTCTGAGTACCCGAGTGGAGTCAGGGAACTGATCATTATTTCGATTTTTGTATTTGTATCGTGCTGTGTGGCCTGGGCTGTGATTCGCCCTGCTGCCAAGGAAGCTCGAAGCAAACGAAAATTCCACTAGACAAATTGTCAGGATGGCAACAGCAGGCGGCGAGTGCCAACCCGCATTTGCGCTGAAGCTGAATGCCGTCCAGCGTAGTATGCTGCAGCTACAACTAGAGCAAGGGGCCTCACTTGAGTTGCATTTCGATTCTGAAAGCAGTGGGGTACGAATGCGGCAATTGCTCCGACGGCCCGCTGAATCGGCATCTCATTCCGCTCCCGCAGACCATCTCCAGCAGCAAAGCCAGCGACTGGAAAATGGAATTTTCCCTCGCTCCAAGCGGCAGCAATCACCACGTGTTTTACGCCGAGCACAACAACGAGGGAGTCACCAGCGCACCCGAGGCGCTTCCCTTGTCTGGGGACGCCCTCCTCCAATTCGCCCAAGAAAAGGGCCGTGTGGTGCTGGCCACCCCTGCCGCAGAGCAGACACACACCCGACAGCCCCCAGCTGTCGCTGTGCTTCCCACCAGCGGCAGCACAGGGCAGAAACGCCCACGCACCGCATCCCCTGGGGGGGCCGCTGGGGGCAACCGTGCGAAGCTGACTGCTCGTGCATCCAACAAGCCAGCCATCAATGCACCCCCAAGGCGACTTACTCCTGCCCAGCGCAAGCAACAGCTCCGCAAGGCGCTGGCCTCGTCATCATCCGCCCCGAAGCCCCCCTCCAGCACAACGCAGCCCCCCCCCCCTAGCACTGCAGACCCACCTGTGGTACAGAACGCTTCGATCAATGCTGACCATCCTCAGGCACTATTATGCCAAGTCGACCCCCCCCTCACACCAGCCGCTGCTCCACTGACATCCCCCTCAACTGAACCTGTGTGCCAGCTGTTTGCCGCTTCCGGCACCCCAGCTGCAGTTGAAACCTCAGCATCAGCATCAGCATCAGTATCAGCATCAGCATCAGTATCAGCATCAGCACCAGCATCAGCATCGGCTGTAAGAGTGCCGACTGTAAGCCCTGTTGCCTCCTGCATACCTCCCCCCCTTGAGGGGGGGGCACGTTCGGGGGCCCCCACTGTGCCGCTTTTGGGGGCCCCAACGTTGGCTGCCCTGCGCCAGGTACATGCCATGTGTGAGCGCTTGGGCGCTCTTGGCTTGGCCCATGTTGGCGTGGTGTCGCACCGCACGCGGGCTTCAATCGAGGCGCTGCACTTGCTGCAGACCCCCCCCCTGCACGAGGTGCTGGGGGGGTCAGCGGCGTCTGAATTCACCTCACGAGCCGAGCAGGTGGAGGCGCTGGAGGGCCAGCTGCTGGAGGGCCAGTGTGCCCTTCTTGCACGGGTGCGCAGTGTGGAGGGGGTGGTGTCTGAGGCGACAGCAGCGCTGATGGCGGCGCTGCTGTCGCCGGAGTTGCCGACAGCGTGCTCCCCGAGTGTCCAGGAACACAGAACACAGTCTTCATGGACCGCGGCAGCATGCTCAAATCTGCACGTGTGGTGCTCGTGTCTTGGTTCAAGCCAGGGGCCAGTGGTGCCAGGTGGGGCTGGTGGGGATGTCGACTTTCCGTCCCTGGCTGCTGCACTAGCAGGAGCAAGTGCCACGCTCGCGGCGTGCGGCACGTTTCTCAAGTGGGCCCATGATCAAATACGGTGGGCCCATACAACCAGTGGGCAGCTGCATCTGCACATTTGTGGCCTACGCACTGCTGTGAGTGACTCGTTCGTCTTGTGTCTCCCAAGCGCTACTGGGGCCAACGATACCTGATTCTTACTTAATCAACCACACAGTCAGACTCCAGAAGCAGTGCATTCACCACAGACACACACAGGGCACACATTGCCTCGCCTCATTGATTTCCCTCCGCACACGTTTGCAAGCCGAGCTTACTGTGTTGGCCACTTCGCAGCCGCAGCGCTCCCTCAAGCGCTCTCCACAGCACCCCCAGCCTACAAAACCATTCCCTCCACGCGGCCACATAATAGCCTCGTGCCCACCTGCAAGCCCGGACTTGCAAGCCACCCCCACCCCCGCCGAAGCAGACATGGAGGCCTGGGCACCTCGTGGACCCCCCCCCTTGCATCAACGTCAGACGCAGCAACACCCTGCGCGCGCCCACAGCGCGACTCAGCTGCCTCGGGGCGCCAAGGCACGGTCAAAGCACTTAGGCCTTGGCCACACGGGGCTTGGGGGCAGAGCGGGCCAGGAAGTCGGCGTGCTCGGAGTAAGGAGAGCTCAGGAACTCAGTCTTGGTCCACAGGTCGGGGGACAGGAAGCCGTAAGACTTCTTCATGGCGGCGAAAATGGCCTTGATGAAGTTGCCCATGGTGCGGGTGTGGCCACGAGAAGAGGTGTAGCAGTCCTTGACACCGGCGAGGAACAACATCTTCTTGGTGGCGGGGGCGGCGACAAGGCCGGTGCCACGGGGGGCGGGGATCAGACGCACGCGCACGGAGCCGCACTTGCCCTGCAGCTTGTTGCAAACAGTGTGGGGGAGGCCAACACGAGAGCCCCAGTAGCCACGGCGCACGGGGACGACGGACAGCTTGGCGAGGGTGATGGCACCCTTGATGGCGTTGGCCACCTCAGAAGAGGTCTTCACGCCCAGGCCGATGTGGCCGTTCTTGTCACCGACAGCGATGAAAGCCTTGAAGCGGGTGCGCTGACCGGCAGTGGTCTGCTTCTGCACGGGCATGATCTTCATGACCTCATCCTCCATCTCTGCACAGCAAAATACAGAAACGTGAGCTTGTGTTCAGCCAATTCCGCACGCACAGCACAAAATGCACATGCACGGCAACAAAATCAAAACAAGCCAACAAAACAAACAGTTGTAGTAATTTGTTTGTGATTTTGTTTGTTTGCAAAGCAGTCACCTATCCAGGCAAGCTTGGACGAGAAAAATGCAAATGACGCCAGCCGCAGAATGGTACTCACCAGGCAGGAAGTGGTCGACGATCTCGGCCTCCTTCATGGCCAAAGAGTGCAGGAAGACGTGCTCCAAAGACTCAATCTTGCCAGCCTTTACGAGGCGTCCGAGCTTGGTCACGGGTACCCACTCTGTAATGATATTTGGGTGACGCGGAGTTTCGCAGATAGGAAACTGTGCGGCGACACAGCCGGCTCAGTAGCAAGCCCAGCTAAAACGTACCCTCGCCCTCATCGTCGCGTCGGCGGCGAGGGGGACCACGTCCCTTAGGCTTGCCGCTGAAGCCACGGCGCTCGCGCAGAGGGCCGCTATCCTCAACCTGAGGTGCGTCGCCAGTGGGGGCGGCGGGTGCCTCAGTCGTGAAAGTCTCGTCAGCCATATTGTTTTTTTCGGGATCAACCGGAGGGAAGTGCTATAGCACAAAAAGGAATCGATTGTGTGAATGCTTGAAAAGTGTTGGGGTCGGGGCCTGAAAGTATGAGAGTTATGATCACCATATTCCGCTCACCAAGTGAAGGGGCCTCGAGACAATTATTGCACTACAGGCTGCGTCTGCTGCTTGGATTTTGGTGCAACACTGACGATTTCCGACGTTTGTGAACAGCAGGGAATTTGTGTTTCACTTCATCAATCGGCCATCTGCGTGCACTTGGCTGATGGCAGTTGGGTTCTGCTCCTCGGCTGCTCCCATTGTGCCCCTTGCACGCAGACGCCACGAACGCAGCACGAGTAGCTGTTCCGACTGCATATGCGTCCACACTTGCAGCGCTTCGTGCAGCAGCTGCATGGACAGCCCATTCTGTGAAAGCATGCCCCGAAGCAAGGACGCCACGCTGCGTCCGCTGTCCAGGGCACGCACCCTGAACACCACATCAAAGTGTTCCGACTTGGCCCGCTTATCCCCCGGCTCAGCAATGACATATTCAAACATTTCTGCCCAGTCCGTGGGCGGAAGTGCTTGCAGGGCCTCGCTCTCGTTTTTGCTGTACAGCCATGGGACCCCCCGCTCCCCAAATCGAGAAACGCCAGTCATTGCAGCCTTGGTGCAAATATGCACACGCACTGGGGCTATACCCCATGACTCCATGTGTGCTGCTGCCTGTCCCGTGGGCGGGGTAAAGGGGAGGTGGGGGGCTGCATGACGGGCCTCAGGCATGCCTGGGGGCTTCAAAAACGCCGGCAACACATCCACCACACGTGCAGCGCTGAACAGCACCGATGTTGTTCCAGCTTCATATTGCACTTCATGAAGCGTGTTCCAGCAGCCACTTGGCGTGTCGCTGAAGTTCTGTGCGAAGTCGCCGTTGCACATGCGCTGAAGGGGCCCAAAGCTGAGGGGGGGGGGTAGCAAACCCCCCAGCACAGCGCTATCGTGCAACCCATGCACACGCTGCAGTGCTTCACCCCCAGGGTAGTTTCTGTAGCTTGCAGGCAGGAACAGCGTCCACGTGGCCGCTGTGTTCAGGGCTACAGCCAGCAGCGCAACGGCACTGCCGGGCAGCCAGGCGGCACAGGAGGCAGCCTTACTGCGCCGCTGATCACTGGAGATGGCTGGCTTGTGATCTGTTTGTCCCTCTGTGCTTGGAAGCAGGTTTGCCAGGGCATAGCCCGCTCCCAGCGTGAGAACCGGCAGCCCTGGTAGTAGGAAACGAAGCTCTTTGTGGGGCAGGTAGGAATACAGCAACACAAACACCAAGGAAGAACACACCATGCCCAGGAGCTCTCCTTGGTGTGCTTTCCCTAAACCAGCTGCACCAAACAGGCCTTGAAGCAAGAACAGAACACACAGCGGCAGGGCCCCTAGCAGGGCTCGGGGCAGTGCAGATGTGACGTACCAGTGCCAAGGGCTTGTACCCCAGGCAACGCTACCGCCTTGAATGGCATTGAAGAAGAACACCTCGCCCTCAGGCCAGAGCCAGCGACCCCAGAACACCGAGTCCACGCCCACGGTGAGTGCCAAGGTGCCCACTCCAAACACAAGCCCAAATGCAACAAGAGGCACTATCCCCACTTTATGCTGCCACAGCATGCAAATCAGTGCTGGAAACAAGAACACTAACATGTCACATCGAAACCACACCGTTGCGGCGGTGAGCATTCCGCAGGCTTGGGCGATTTGCCATGACCAGCCCCAAGCCTTCCAGTAGGCATGGGCAGCGACAGCAGCGGTGGTATCACTGCCACCACTGTTCGCTGTTGCCGCGGCTGTGGGCAGGCTCGGAGCGGCTGCCCAGCTGGCACAGGCGGCCGTTACGAACAATAGCGCAAAGGTGTTGGGCAGAGGCCGGCTGCTGTAAAACAGCACATGAAACTGCGACAGCAACAGGGCTTGAGACAGCAACGAGCCGGCCCTTCCCCATTTACGCGCTGCTACACGATGGAGTCTGCACACAGCGAGGAGAGGTGCCTACTACTTGTGAATTGCGGCTTGTGAAGTAAGCTGCGGGGGAGCTGCATGAGGAGCATCACTTACGCTGCCAGCGCCAACACGACAAAACTGCCAAGAATGAGCCTAGCTGCAAACAATATCAATTAACACGTAGGTACCAACTAACAGTATGCTAGGTCAACGTACACACGATTTGTAAGTAGATGCGTGGGAGGCCAAGCTGCCGCAGAGCAACCTCAGCAATGCTTGCCAGAGAGCTTACAGCTGCTGCCCCGATGAATGTCCGAGGGACAACACCAGGATATAGTTGATGATCATACTGCACACAGCAAGCAGGTGCAGCAATCGTCTGGTGAGCGTAATCAATGCTGTTGGCAGCGAAACATTTCTTGAGCATTCACATAGTACTACACACACACCTGTTGCAGATCAGGGCCAAGCACCTGCAAGTCGTGCATGGCTTGAACATTGAAACTTTCTTCCACTTTTGTGAATGGAACTGTCACCGTCCAGAATGCCATCAGCAGCCATGTCGCCAGGTTCATGACTACAGCAGCGCCATCCTCCCCACGAAACGCCATTTCCTTTACCAGGCCTCCTGACGCAGTCGCGCACCATGCACTCATATGCTTTTATGCAGGGCGCATAACTTTGAATGAATCACTCAGCGGCATTGACTTGATCAAGCGATCTCCTTTTTGCACCGCACATTTCACAGGAAAGGGGGGACCGGAGAACGCCCCCAGCTGCACAGGTGGGGTCGAAGTCGTGGCAATCGGTCAATTACCACTCAAAAGACAAGCATTTTGTCTTCACTACTTCACAACGTGCCGAATGGCACGCTGCGCTGCTTTTCAGCCTCTCTTGCTGGCTGGGCCTCTCGACGCTGGGCCCCTGCGACACGGCGGCCTGCAGGGTGTATTATATATTAGAAGCGCCTTTGAAGGGTTCAGCGAGAGCCAGGCGCTTGGCATTATAGCTGCGGCTGCATCATGACCGCCAAGGCCCACATTTACTCCAGCCATCAAGCTGTTCCGCTTTCATGGCTAACGGTCACCTGCTGGCCTGCTGTCCTATCCCTGCTACACACTGTGCTTCCGGGCGCCCCCACAAACCCAGGAGGAGGCACAAAGCACGCAACAGGGACCAGTGATGTTCCCAGCGTCCTTCTTCACGCTGAACTGCCCTCAGTGGAGGAGGCTGCGGCTTGCCCCCCCCTCACCCCCCCATTGCCGACGGTGCAGGGCTGTGGCCGGCAACCCACCAAAAGCACGCAGGCAACAGACAGGCTGGTGCATAAGGTGTGTTATTGGGCTTTCTCTGTAGAGGGGGGCTTGGCAGGGGGCAGGTTAAAGAAAGCTTGCTGGGCACGGGACCCTGCACCCCCCTCTGACACGATTAAGGGGGCCCCAGAGGCTTGTACAAGGCGCCCTGCTTCTTCAGCACGCGTGCTTCCGCTAGTGCTGGATAAGCTCAGGTACGCTGGCGGCAGCTGTGCTGGCCGGGGCACCCCCCCTCCCCACAAGCCCCCCCCCCCCCATGCCCTCAGTGCATCGGAGGCTGTCTCTTCAAGACTGGTCGAGTCAACTGAGAGTGAAACAGCAGGTACAGCGGGTTTTACAACGATCTGTTGGACCCCTTCGAGCGTTTGGCTCAGCGCCTGCACCGCCTCTGCTGCTGACGGCGCTTGGGAGCCGTGGTGCCCCGCACGTCCCCGCCCCCAGCCGGGGAGAGCAACTACGTCGTGGCGCGCGGGAAGGAAGGGGCGCCCATTAGAGCTGCTGGGTTGCAAAGAGCTGGCCCCATCAACTAGGGCAGCGGATGTTGGCGGTGGGGGCGCCGGGGGGCTTGAGGAAGGGGGCCCCCCTGGACCCCCGTTCACTGCTCGGGGGAAAGGAATGGACGAGGTTTGCTGTGGCTGCAGCATTTCATGTTGTATTGTGTGCTGTGTTCCGTTTTGTTGTTCCGACTGAAACTGCTCTGAGGGCTCCGTGGTCGCTGTTTGGGACGAGCTGTATCGGGAGCCACGTCCTGGCTCAACCAAGAACGAATCCGGAACAGGGATCCGCACAAGCATTCCCGCAGGCACACTTTGCGGAGTTTGTGACCCCGCGTCTGCAGTTGGCTGTGCTGCTTGCGCTGCTGCGGACCGGGGCAGCTGCAGGGCGGGAGGGCGCACAGCGGCAGCAGCGAGCGGAACAACACGCTCAATCACCGAGAACACACCGTCTACACGCGGTGTTTCGTTCCATGTGCTCCAGAACATGGAGACTGTTTCCCTTGCGGAGAAACTGGTGAGGGGGGTCAAGGGGGGGGCATGTCCGGTAGGCGACGGTCCCGGTGCCGCTTGCTGGAAGACGCTGCAGACGTGCAGAAGATCAGCCTGCTCACTGGCTGCCCGAGCTCCAGCTGCTTGCCGCACGTGCAAGCTGGTCGGGTTCATG
>Ga0307982_1000950_pt1 | contig 23135 bp, 14 predicted proteins | sample OrgLakmetagen989_FD_201847 | JGI IMG/M metagenome (GOLD analysis project Ga0307982, IMG submission 201847) | Saline water microbial communities from Organic Lake, Antarctica - #989 | ecosystem: Environmental > Aquatic > Non-marine Saline and Alkaline > Saline | place: Antarctica: Organic Lake...
TCGCTCTCTTAGCTATTTTTAGTACTGCAGTATAAGAAGGAATTCGGTTTCTAACAGGTGAATGAACCGAATTTGAACCCTCACTCCCTTAACGTGACAACCTCTTATCACCCGGAACTGACTGTATATGAACCCCGAACCTGGCTTCCGAGCCGGGCCCGGCGACTCATGTGATGCCGCCTAAATGGCACACTTCCCTGTATAGTCACTAATACCAGTCCTCCCCCCGGGGGAGGCGCAAAAATTGGAAACATGATGGAAACTCAAAAATGTGAAAAAAATGTACCACTTCGACTTCAGTTACGTAACCGGTCAAGACTTCAGCAAGGAGCACACTCTAAGCAAAGTGTGCATTCTCCAGTAAGCTTAGTTCTAAAGACCCCTAAAGTATCTCACGAATTTTACTCGCCATCAATATATCTATTTAAGAATATGGAGCAAGAGCAGAGTTGCCTGTTTTGCCTCGAGATTTTTCTCGACACTGTGGACCTCTTATCGTGCCGCAGTCCGCCACCAGCTCTGCCCGACTTCGCGTTCGTCGTAGCAGATTTTCCACCATTATTAGTGACCGCGCCAGACTTGGCCTCCCATCCGCATGCTGCAACCTGGGCTAGTAAAAACCCAGGTCGGACCCGAAGGCGGTTACGTTGCACCTACCAGAGTGGTCAATCGGCCATGTTTGAGGCTGAGCCAGCCGCGCTCGCGGGAGTCTTGCACGCGCAACCAATGCAAGTTCTCTGCTTAGCGCCGGCCAGCGATGAACATTCGTCGCCCGGCGCTGAAAGCCAAAGTAAGCGCCGTTTGCTAGGCTCCGGGGCTGTGCCAACCCAGGCCTTTCGCCCGCCCAGCGCTGGAGGCTGGCAACGCCTCGCCGGCAGAGGCTCCGCGTCCTGGGGCTGCGAAGAATGTGCCGTGGCGCTCAAGGACGGTGCTGGGCGCACAGTTGCAGTAGCACTGCTCGTGATGTCGTTGACTGCAGTCAACAAAGCCCTCAAGGCTGTGGTGCTCGGTGCACCGGATCCACTTGCCAACACTACCAAGGGTCACAAAGCCACCACCGCTGTTCTTAAGGACGATGACGTGGAAGAAGTGAAGTGGGCGCCGGCAGGCAGTCCCAAGGACGTCCCGGCGGTTCGGGCGGATCCGCGGCAAGGAGCTGCGATGCCTATCGAACCTCCCATCGCACCTCCTCCTCCACCACTGGCCGTCGAAATACCAGCGAGCAGCGTGGACAACGCCGGCGCTCAAGGCCAGCACAGCGGCCACCATCATCAGAACCACGGCACACCCTGGAGTCAGAGTGGGGCTCCCACGGTCGGCTCTGGCACCCTCTCCTTGGGCGAAGGGCCCCTCTTTTCGGTGGGGAATGTCACGCGCGCCTCTGTGGTGGGCCTTGAGAACGCTCGGGGGGGCTACTCTACTCTCGCCAGAGACGGCTCTCCAGGAGGCTTTCAGGTGGCTGGTGATGGCGGCAACGACCTAGCGTATGAGCAGGATGCAACGACTCCAGTGGATTCCGTGACTCCTGGCTTAACCTATTCCAGCAACGGTAGCCCAGCATTTTTTGCGGTGCCGCCTGAAGCTGAACGTGCCGTAGCAAGCTTAGACATGGACGAATCCCTAGCGTCGACAGCGGATGGGTCATGGATGTTAGGTGCGGCTTCTTCGCACGCACCTGCTTCAGAGGAGTCGCAGCGGTCACCGCCAGAAGCAGCGCACTGGTTACCTGTCGGGAGTGGGTCTGAGCCTGGCGTGCGGCACTCTCTCGCCGGAGCAGACACCGCCGTCTTTGTTGCTGCTCGCCGCAGTGGCAGTGGCACCGCAGGAGGTGGCGCTGTCTCTTCTGTTTCCACACGCCCTCTCAATTGTGCAACTGCTGCTGCGGAGGCTAGTAGAACGACTGCACCTGTCCCTGCAGCTGCTCCAGCCGCAGCACCAACGACAACACCAACACCAAGCGCCGCGCCAGCAGCAGTGGCTTCCCTTCCGCCTGCAACTAGCGCGCTAGGCGCTGATGCAATAGCTGTGGCGGCAGATGGAGCAGCCGCCCCGCCTCCTTTCTGGCACGAAGAAGCTTACAGCTTTCAGCCTAAGCCGTTGTTCTACACTCCAAGATGGGTCCCACCGCCACAATCAAGCGCTCGTCCAAATGTTGCTCCATGTAGGAGCACTAACAACAATAGCACTGGGCCAGCACCACCAATCAATAGGCCAGAAGCAGGTGCCAGGAGCGAGGGGACAATAAGGGGACCTAGTGGAGCGCTTGACGTTAACACCTTGGAAAAGACGCTGGCGCGAATCGAAGCAAGGCTCAACGCTTTACCTCCTGCGAACGATGCCAGCAACAGTGACTATGCTGCAGACACTGGTATCGCTAGCCTAGTGAACGCAAGTGGTGCAGGAGACAATGGCGGATTATTGCGGCAGGTGCTTGGAGAAATGGCCCATTTGCGCTCGAAGAATAACAACACTGCGAACGCCAACACTGCTACCGCTACGAGTAGTAACCATCCCTTCAGTGCGTCGGCCCCTGGCGACACAGGCAGTGGTGGCAACAGCAGCAGGAATAACACCGGACGAGCATCCGTGCTGGGGCAACTGTTCGTTGAATTGGCCCATCTCCAGCAAACCGTGACGGCAGAGAAGCAGCACCAACTCCGTTTGAGCCGCGCCTCCGGTGCTGTCCCTATGATGAGCAACCCCAGAGATGACGAGGTTGCTGTCAGGGCCAAGAATGATTCCAGAACGGCTGAAGTAGACGCCAGAAAGACGTCGTTTGACAGCAGTGAAAGTGGTTCCACAAGTGTCTTGCGCGTGCGGCGCCGGCCCGGAAACAGTCCCGCTTGGAAGAAGCGCTACCAGAAGCAAGACGATATTGGCAGCAGCACCACCGCCAAAACGACACATCGTCAGGGCAACCGTGCTCCAAATGTTAATGGTAGTAAGCCTACGGCAGAGCCTGAGGATGTGCCACCGCCACCGTTGCATTCGCCAGGAGCTGGCGAGCGGCTCGAGGCCTGGTTTGCAGAGCATGCAGACGAAGCAGGGACGGTGGCCGGTACTGCCCTCGTTCACGAACTGACCTCTCAGGAATACGGCCACAGTAGTGGAGAAGATTTCAAGCATCAGCAGAGTGTCTTACTGGGCTGGGTGCGAGATGGCGAAGACGATTTAGGAGGGCGCGACGTTGGTGGCGCAGATGGAGAGGTGCGCGTGTCGTATGCACGGGCGATGGGGCTTCTGTCAAGAGTAGCCGCAGGCCAAGACGGCGAAGGAGAGCTCGCCTTCAAAAGCGAATTCGTACCGAGCCCAGGCCTAAGAAATTCATGACCACTCAGCCGACTTTCTCTTGAAATAAGCGCAGCGCGCTGAATACGAAGCCGTTCTGGGCTCGTGTATGTCGAATTTTGGGTATGAGTATAATAAGCATAAGAGTAAATTCCAATGGGGCGCCTAAAAAATAATAATACCAGACCAAGAAAACGCCGTGTTCGGCTATTAAAAATTGAACTCAAAAGTTCCGAAGGTATCAAAGAGGCCACGATCCACGAACGACCCTGCGGATAGAAATTCCCAGTGCGCATGGCAGGTGATGCGGTGATGCTAATCCCTTGCTAATCCCCACCAAAGCACCAAAGGCGACAATCCGCAGTTTAATCTCGGGGCTCTCTTTTGTTTTGTTATGTGCACCAGAACCTATGGCTCCTTGCACGAAACCAAATCCGAAATAGGCCCGTGTACAAAAAAAGAATTTCAATAGGACAACGCCAATTCAAAGAATTGAATGCAAATGCGCATTAAAATGGATGTAGAAATTAATATGTGCGATATGTGACCGTGGCAGTTCCGCAGTTGACTTCCCTCCCATTGAAAATGCAATGGCAATTGTGTTCACTGCTCATGGGCTGGAGAGCCATGCGACGGCGAGGGCTATGACGAAGCAGCAGCCTTCTGCGCCCACTGCTCTGCTGCTTCCCGGTCGCGTGTTACCCCAAAGCCATTTGCATAGCACTGGCTCACCGCCTTGGCTGCGGCGGCACGGCTCTTGGGTCTCGTGTTCTTGCTCTGGGCCGCCTGCAAGTACCACCAAAACGCACGGTGCGGGCTGGGTGCGAGATAACTGTTATCGTTATCGTTGTTCGGTCGTGACGCAGTGGGCCATCGCGCCGTAAAGCTGCTCCATGGCGTTGCGACCTTCCTGAGAGAAGGGCTCCCCACAGTGAGCAGCCACGCCAAGTGGGCCATCGAAGACCCGCACCCCTGTAAGCTCGCTGCCTCAAATTGCGCGCTCGCTAACTTGAAGTTCACGCTCAAGCCGCCCAAGCCGTGCCGGTAGGCCAAACCCAGGAGCCGTTGCCCGCCCTTGTCTCCCGCAGCCGCCGCTTTCATGGCCCAATGCACCGCTGCCTCCGGATCAGCCTCGCCGCCGTCTTCGCCATCTTCATTGTCGTCGTTGTTGCTGCCTTGGCCCAAAATCACCGCCAAGGGCTCTGGCGTTGCTGGGCTGCTCGTATGACTACTGCCATCATCACCATGGTGGTGGTGGTGGCGGCTCACTTGCCCGCGGCCAAGCAACAGGCGCTCTGCTAGGGTGGCCATGGCCTCGGGGTGGCCGAGCTGAGCCGCGGGCTCGATCCGATTGGTGCGCAGCAGCCACGCCGCCCACCGCAAGTCCAGGGCTCGCTCGCGCTGTGTGACGGATCCCGAGGGCGCGACTTCTTTCTTCTCCCGAGAAGATGGCGGTAGTGGCGGAGGCAAGGACGAAGACCGTGCAGGAACGAGCCCCCCGCCAGGCGTTGCCACCACACCCACGTGCACTTTCAAGTTCGCAGCGTGCGCTGCCTCCAGCCGCTGGAATCGCGTCGCCGGCGTTTGAAATGCTGCGTGCGGCAGCAGCGGTTGCTGGTTCTTGGATTTGTGCTTGCGTTTGGCCTTCTTGCTGACTTTACGCTTAAGGCCTGTGGCATGCGGGGTAGCCGGAATAACAGCGGCTACTTCCGGTTGCGGCTCTTGACACGTCGATCGATGCCTAAATGTCGACGCAATTGCCGTCGAACGTTTCTCAAATACGGACCTATTGGTTGGAACATCCTCGCTATTTGATTTTGGAGACGTATCGGAGGACTTCGTCTTTAGCGAAGGAGTGAAGCGACGGCGCTCTTCAGGTGATGCCACATCGATAGCCAACGCTCGCGCCCGTGCCGCTGCCACTGCACAGCGCTCCGCGCGTTGAGTGCGTTTTCGCAGTACTAGCTGGCTGTGTTGTAAATCAATATTGACATGCTCGGTGGGGGAGAGAGGGGAAATGCCTGTGGTGGCGGGCAAAGCTTGTGGCGATGACTTGACAGGGGGGTACCCTTTGAGGCCGCTGAACAGATCACCAAAGACACTACTACTGCCTTCATAAAGCTCACCCGCATGCACGTGCTGCTTGTTTTCGAGGTCACCGAACGGTTTTCGACCTGGATTGTAAGTCGGCCGTGCCTTCTTGGAGGCGAAATATTGGTTTGGAGGCTCAAAAGAGCTCATGCGCTTGTTGGCGCTCAACATGCTCTGCTTGTTTTGACGTTCGTCACCGACAGACCTTCATGGCAGGAATACACAAAATTTACAAAAGCCTGTTAGCCAACAAGAATCCCTTAATTCTGTCAACGATATTTGTAATGCTAGCAGAGCATTCTTTGAACCAGGAAGAGCGCCTCGGATTTTCAGATGAAATATAGATTCTGCTAGATAGATTTCTTGTTGTGGACAACAATCCATCAATCACTGTCATTAAAACTCGCAACCACAGCAGGCAAACGAGAGGCTAGACAAATCGAAATGCATCCGAAAGACTTCATCTTCTTAAACGAGAACCATGTGAGCTCAGACGTGCATCCCCCACCTTCAAACTTCGCGCCACAACCTCGATGAGGGCGTACGGCAAGGTCAGACCGAAATTGAGCAACGACAACAAAAAAAACGCCAGTTTTGAGTTTTCAAGCAGTTTCTTCGCGGACTCGCATATTACGAGGAGGAATCAGTTCATGACCCTCTACCCTGTGACCCTGTGATACCCTTAAGTAGACTACTCCCCTCGAGCAGAGGGATAACGGGACATCGAGGCTCGTGTAGTGTTTCTTAGTATGATTTACACGGCCATTGATGAGCATAACCCGCCAGCGAATGCCCTATCTCCCAATTTCACAATTCCATTCCATTCTAGGATAGGATTGATGCGTGATTCACGCGGAAAGTGAGTGTTGCGCCAATTAGACGTGAATCACGTCACATAAAATGGCCTATACCAGAGCGACTTCAGCAGTAAATGTAGCAGAGATCCACAAGGCGCTATTCGTGGACATGAGGCCACTTACTACTTCGGCGTTATTATCGCAGGCAACGCCCACATACGTACCGTGATGAACAAGATCCCAGCCTGTGTTTCCGGGACTTAGGCGACTTGTGGTGGCGAGAAAATTAGAGAAAACACGCAAGGAACTAGTGCTGCAAGATTTATACGCAGCTCTGAGCACCATGCTGATATCGAGGCGCGCAAGAAGCTTTCTACAGCCGGCAAGACGAGACGGAGGAAGCCGCGCACACCACAAGCACGATAAATGTTGACGTATGTGAAAGAAACAACATACCGCACGTGAATCACGCGCGAAGTGAATTTGCGACCTATGGCGCGGGGATCACGCGGGTACGTGATTCTCACCCTTGAATCCACTCAGATGTCCGAACTAAAAAAAACATATTTTTGAAGATTTGACGTGCTCCGAGAGATTTTTAAATCTTTTTACCTTTACGCCTTTAAACCCTCTCTGATATTCTTAAGTCCCGAGATCCGTAGAAGAAGAAGTCGCTTTCTTGCTTCCTTTTCTCCCTATTCTCTATATAATTCCGCCCCCCACGGAGCACGTACCAAATCAAACGGGCTAATGGGCAATGAGCTAATTCGATAGTCGATTGGCGTATCTACGGTATCTCAGTTCGTAGGACCTCAATTGCTCCATTGGCATCCTTTGTGACTACCGGGTTCAAAAACGAGAAAGAATAATGGAAACACCTTCTTCTTAGCACTCTCATATAAACACACCACAAAGCTACTTACTTCTTGTGTTCAGCGAACTGCTCGAGGTGCTTCTTGACCAGCTCGGTTTGCACTTGAATGGGCACTGTCTCGTGGCCCTTGTACTCCATCGCGAACTCCCCTTTGCCCTGCGTCGAGCTGCGCAAGTCGGTGGAGTACCCGAACATTTGCGCGAGGGGCACGTTGGCTTTGATGGACACGTCAGTGCCCGAGTCGGAGACGTCCGAGGACTGAATCATCCCCATGCGTTTGTTCAAGTTCGCCACGATGCTCCCCTGGAAGTCGATGGGCGCGGTCACCTCGATGCTCATCATCGGCTCGAGCAAGACGCCTCCCGCTTTGGGCACGGCTTCGCGCACAGCGGCCGCCATGGCGATGCGGAACGCCAGGTCCGAGGAGTCCACCGCGTGCGCCTGATGAAAGGGACCAATAGACGAAAAAATAATTAGCAAAATCAGTAGACTCAATAAACAGCGTTCTTCTGACGACTGCCATCAATGTTTTTGTGAACCAAGATAGTTCTGATTGTTTAATGGTCTGATGACACAACAAACCACACACACACACGCAAAAAGACCGAACAGAAAAGAAGTCTATTCACCTGGCCATCAAGCACCACCACTTTCACGTTCTTCATGGGGCTGCCGGTCAGCGCTCCTTGGGCCATCGCGTCGCGCGCGCCTTTTTCGCACGAGGAAATGAACTCGGGCGGGATGTTGGTGCCCACGCACTCGTTCACGAACACGAAGCCTTCGTCGCCTTCCTTGGCGTCCTCGTCGTCGTCGTCGCAGGGCTCGATGTAGCCCACTACACGCGCAAACTGCCCGCTCCCACCGGACTGCTTCTTGTGCAAGTAGTTGAACTCTGCTTTGCGGTTGATGGTCTCCTTGTAAGCCACCTTATATTGAACGCAGAAGCAAAGAAGAGGGGGAGGTATAGAATTAGTAAAGAAAGCAACAAGAGTGAAAAACTAGAGAGAGGGCCAGCTGCGGGCGTCGCGTGCGCAACATTTGGCAAAAACTCATACTATATTCTAATTTATGAACGCATTCTTGAAAGCTTTATTTCTCCTCTTAATGCAAGGTCGAATATACGTATGCACGCGCCCATACCTTGGGCTGCCCCACGGTGCACTCGACGCCGTATTCGCGCTTGATGCGCTCGACGTAAATGTCGAGGTGAAGCTCGCCCATGCCGGACAAGATGGTCTCCTTGGAGTCCGCGTCGGTGTGAATGCGAAGGGTTGGGTCTTCCTTCGCGAACCTGCAAGAGACGAGGTTAGAAAGAAGATGGCACGACTTAAGCACCAAACTCGGTCAACCAATAGCAAGATCAAAGCTTGTCAATAGCCTCGTTCATAGATTAAACGCGTAGTACTAAATTTCACTTAACACATATCGTTACGTTTCGATCCCCTCTCTCAATACCTCAACTAACAAACTTCCCCCCTTTCCCCCTCTCTGCACATATCTCTTCTTGCCATCACCATCCTCGGTATTCTTACCGGGTCAGCGCTTTTCCGAACTTGTCCGCGTGCGCGGTGTTGGTGGGGCGCACGGCTAGGGACATGACGGCGTTCGGCACGTACATGGAAGTCATGGCCAGGCCGTGGCTACCGTCCGTAAACGAGTCCATCGAACTGCACTCCACTCCAAACATCGCAACCACGTCGCCCGCGCCCACCTACATGGTGTAAGAAGGCGGGGGGGGTGTTGTGGTAGGAGACAATGGATGCGAATGAAGATGGTGCCTTCATGCACAGATAATAAAAAATGGTAGGCGCACAATGAATAGAATGCTTCATGCACCTCGTCAATTTCTTGCATTTCGTTGCTGTGCATTTTCACTAGGCGAGGCACTTTGATTTTCTTGCCGCTGTTCAAGTTCGTCAAAAATTCGCCTTTTTTAATGCGCCCCTAAGGAGCAAAATGAACGAAGCAACAACAGCGCACGACCACCCCATACGACGTGATTATCATTTCCATTATAAGTTACCAGTATGTAAAAACCTTCAAGAGAATTTCAGCACGAGGTAACGACAAACAAACAATCACGAATAACAACATTATTGTCTGCATTACCTGGTACACCCGCATGTAAGTGAGCTGGCCGAACTTGGACTCTTCGAGCTTGAACGCGAGGGCCACGGTGGGCTTGGTGATGTCGCAAGCCACCTGGACGGGCGCTTCTTCGTTGCGCGTGTCGACTGCCATGTTGGTCACCTGGGTTGGCGTTGGTCACAAGAGGGTGAGAGAGGGAGAAGGGTGTATACATGGTAGGAAGCAACACCTCACTACCCATCCATTTAAAACCAAAGGTTCGTTCATCATAATTGTATGTGCGTCGCCGTTATCAATGACAGTTTATTACTCTTAATCAGCGCCTATCACCTATCTTCTACACTTCATTCGCATTACCTCCGTCGGGTTGGGCAAATAATCCACCACCCCATCGAGGAGAACCTGAACCCCTTTGTTCTTGAAGGCGCTGCCCATGAACACCGGGCAAAAGTTCAAGCCAATGGTCTGCCGGCGAATCGCGGCCTTGAGCACTTCCACCGACGGCGCTTCTTCCATCAGGAACAACTCGCCAACCTGTAGGAGGACGAAAACGGGCTATTTGAGAAAGGAGCTTCAATAACATGCTCAAAAACAGAAAAGAAATTCGCGTCTCCAACTTTATAAGATATCAACCAAAAAGGGATACACGGCGCAAAAAAAAAAAAGACGACCGAAGCTATCACGTAACGGACACCAAACGACCTCGTCATCGACGTCGGCGATTCGCTCGATCAGTTCCGCGCGCTTCTCATCGTACAGCTCTTGGTATTCCGCTGGGAAGCCTTCGTCGCGCACCACGTGTTCGCCTTTTTCGCCGCGGCAATAGTACGAGCAGCCTTCGATCAAGTCCACGACCCCTTCGTGCTTCTCCTCAAGCCCGATGGGGATTTGCACTGCCGCGGCGTTGAGCGCCAGCACCGTGCGCAGGCCGTTGATCACCTTCCAGGGGTTCGCGCCCGCGCGGTCTAGCTTGTTGACAAACGCTAGCCTAAGAGAACGGCACGGAGGAAATATAAGCGGGGGTTGTATAAAAAGCAAAGAAAAAAACGTGTTGCCTCGCATGCAAAATAAAGTATCGATTTGCGTAAACAACATCAAGGCAAATGTATTTAACTATACGAGTGGGCCCATCTTTTCAATGTATTCTCACGCCAGTTGCTGCTAAGACTTGACAAACTATTTTAAATTATTCAAGCGCCTACGAACCGCGGCACGTTGTAGCGCTTCATTTGCCGATCTACAGTGATGGACTGCGACTGAACGCCGCTCACGCTGCAGAGCACCAAGATAGCCCCGTCCAGCACTCGTAGGGCACGCTCCACCTAAGTAATGGGCAATCATAAGGTCCCAATAAAAAACACACAAATTTTTTTTTTGAGAGAGCAGAGATGAGCGCACAAAAAGATTGTTGCGGCATAGTCTCTTCCTTCGACAGCTGCAATGCACTCGCTAGTCCTCCGTTAAGTTCGCTAGCAGACAACTTTCGAATGCGCCCATGTCGGCACAGTTTTCCTTTCCTAAAACACTGTAGCACGTCTAGGTTTGCCTCAATGGTGAAGTCTACGTGGCCTGGCGTGTCAATGATGTTGATGTAATTGTCGCCCCAGGAGCAAAAAGTCGCAGCGGACTGGATGGTAATGCCTTTCTCGCGCTCCAAGTCCATGGAGTCCATCTTGGACCCCACTCCATCTTTGCCTCGCACCTTGACGAAACAGCAACGATCAAAAATGCAGAGGAATAATTAGCCGAGAAGAACTAAGATCTGCCTTGTTTTACATCAGGGGGTGTAACACTAGCCAACCAGCGCTAGTCCTATCCAAAGTATGCAAAACATATCGGACTCAGCACTTTCTAACGGTTCTTACTTCGTGGATCGCATCAATTCTTCCCGTGTAGAACAGGATGCGCTCAGTCAGCGTAGTCTTTCCCGAATCAATGTGCGCGGAGATACCAATGTTGCGGAGCTTGCTTGGGTCATCGAGAGATTGGGCTCCCAAGCTGCGAGCCACTGTCGACTGCACGATCCTACTGCGCGCCAGCAAGGAGGCTGAGGTGTTTGTGAAGCGATGAAGCGTTTGAAACATAGTTGATCTAGACGGCTGGCACGGGACTAGTGCTTCTCTAGCAGCCTAGTAATTCCTTATTGAGAAGTAGATGGCTTAATTGCCTCACTTATCTCTGCTCGACCGTCTCACTAGCAAGGCAATGATGTAATGAGCGGAATGAGCGAGAAATGTTTAGCGAATTACTCGAGTGACGTGTTGGTGGATTGGTGGGCTTTTGGTTTTTGCATTCTTGCTCACTCAGAAAATTTCTCGTGTGTTTTCCCGTGTTCCACGCTGTTCCCCTTCTTTTACTGTACTTCTCTTGGTGTTCTTCGTCTTTGACTTCGACTTCGTGTAGGTAGTTTGCTCGAAACAGTTGGGAGCCTCCTGGCCATCACGCAAGGATGCCGCCGGCCTCCATGGCCGAACTCATGAGCGCAAGCTCGCGAGCACCGGATGCACGAGCAAATGTCGATTCGGTGCGCCCGTGGGTCCATGATTGTACTCAGTGTGACTTCCCTTAATTGTCTAATGTGCTGCCCCCCATTTCCCGCGCAGGCCTCGGTGGAGACAGTGTGGATTCCTGTTCTCCTGCGCTGGGCGAATTATCGGCTAGAACAGCATGGATCTTCGATACCTGAAACACCAAGGGGTACTGCCGGCCTGCCCGCAGACACCTTGTACAAGTTGGTCGAGGTGAGTTGTTTACCATCATCATCTCGTCATCCGTTGATCCTATCATCTTCCAAGAGCCATTTGGACTCCTAAAGGGCATTGTAGCGAAGAAGAGCAAGCAACTTGGATTGGTAGCAAGGAAACCCATTAGATTGCTGGCGCTGAAGCTACGTTTCTACGAATTCCAGAATGTCTTTGCCTCTTTTCACACTCATGTTCTACGTATGCGATTGGTTGATTGGCTGACACGTCGGCGTGGGGGCGCTACTTTCTGTGCTTGCGTGCTTGTGTGCACAGGCGGTGAAAGGGGAGCCGCTAGGTATCAAACTGTCAGCGAATCCATCGGCAAACCCATCGCTGAACTACGGCATCGTGTTGCGGGCTGCTAAGGCTGAGCTCAAGCTCTTTGATTTGCCGCTGCCACGCACGTGCACTTCCAGTGTGCTTGCCACCGGCGACGGCGACGCAGCGCTGGACCTCATTTGGGCCCTCGCGCTCCATTGGTACCTCAGCCGCATTGAAGGCATCGCGGACAAGAGGTGCATTCCTACTGCCCTTGTTTCTCCTCCCTAAACTCTCCCAAAATAGGGGCTTTCACCTTGAGAGCCTCCACGCACAGCGATGGACCTTTTGCGTGAGCTCTAACCCATGTCTTATTCTATCTATTTTTCTTGCCGTGCCATTTTTCATATGGTCGGTAGTGGTGGCGAAGCTGCGCTGCAGCATTACCTACAAGGGTGGGCTAGCACGCGTGTGCGCATGTTTTTCGGCGACACCGGCTCTCAGGCCCCACCAGTGCGCGACTTAACGGAAAGCTTCGCCGACGGGAAGCTTTTGTTGGCCATCTTGAGCTCCGTCGACAGCCGCCGCTTCCCGTATGCCCCCGTCAGTTCGGCCACCTCCAATTGCCGCGCAGTGGTGCAGGACTGCTGGTCGGCTTTCAAAACGGGCAAACTTCTGGACCCCGACGAGCTGGTCAGTGGCCACTGCGCGGCGTGGCAGCACCCGCGCACCATGACCCTGTACCTCGCCGAACTGCACGCCACTGCTTTCCCCGCTCCGCTCAAGTACCCACCTGCAGGGGGACAAAGTGATGCCCCAAACGCGAGAGCTACTAACACCAGCAGCCGATCGGCCATCGACAGCAGCGTCAGCGGCAGCACCGGAGAAGGTGGCCTAGTAGCGTCGGCGCAAGTCACTTTGGACAGCTTAAAACGGCTCACAGAGACGCGCGAAGACCGACGGGCCGAGCGAAACGCCGAGCGCCAATCGAGAAAAGAGTTTAAGGGCGGGAGCCATGCCTTCTCGGACAGACTAGCGTCCCTCCGAGAAATTGTGTCCTCTGCTCAAGGCGAGTCCGCAACCAGCGAAGGCCGAGCCTCGTCGTCTCGGCCCAGTCGTTCTGCGACGAGCCACGGGAGCCGCGCTAAGAATCGGCCGCTCAGCCGCAGCCCGCCTCCTCCCTCGGTGCGAGAAGACGGGCCCGTAGAGTTTAGCGCGCAGCCGCCCGCACCTTCGTCGTCGTCGTCGATGGCGTCGTTCGTGATGGACTACCGGGAGTCGCAGCTCATGGCCGCCTCGCGGCTCAGCCGGTCCTCCAGCCACCGCCCTTCGTCGCACCGCAGCGGCTCTGGCGGAGGTGGAGGCAGCCGCAGCCGCAGCGGCCGATCCGCCAGCCAAGGCAAAGTAGGCTACGGAAGCTACGGCGGCGGTGGTGGTGGTTTTGATGAGGGTGATGACGACGACGCTGTCTCCACGTCGAGCTTTGGCTCTTGCTCAGTTCTCGATGACAACAGCGGCGCGGCGACGGAGTCGCCTCAGGCTGTTGCTCTCAAGCACAAGCTTTTTGCGGGCTGGCTGAACGCGCTGCTCTTAGCAAAACATGGCCCTCCGACGGCGCTTCCGCCTGTGGCTGCGAGCCAACGCCGCGGTTTACCGCCTCAGCCGCCCCGGCCGCCACCCCAGCAACACCTAGACGCGGCTACTTTAGTGGAGCAAGCTACCGATGCGAAGTTGCTCTTGAAAGTGTTGGAAGCACTTTTGGACGTGTCCTTTTCCCAGACCACGGTGCTGGCTCAGGGCGGCGACAACGCAGCGAAGTTGGCCAACATGACGATTGTGCTGCGGCTCATCAAAAAGGAGCTCAAGCCGTTTGTGAAAGTGCGCTCCACCGTGCAAAAGGACGTGCTCAACGGGAAAGCCGCCACAGTGCTCAACTTGCTGTGGTGCATGATGGGAGCCAGACTAGTGAAGCAGCTGCGGGCGGCGGGTTGCCGTGTGGAGCGGGTGTCCGAGCTGCCCAGTTGCGTACTACATTGGTGCAACGGGTGCCTGGACACTGTGAACCCCATGGGCGGCGCTATTTTGACCTCCGAAGCGGGCATGGCTCGCAAGGCCTTGCTCGAAGAGCTGGGTTTACCGGGGGATTTGGTGGGGGAAGTGAGTGGGGAGTCGTGGGTCACCGGCAAGCTGCTCCTGCACTTGCTGGTTCGAGCGGGGGCGCGCAAGAAAAGCCTCGGAGGGAGTGCAGCTGCCGGCGATAGCGACGACGACGACGACGCCCTTCAGGCTATGGCTGCAAGCAGCAGTGGCGGAGGCGGCAGCACCCAAATCCTCTCTCGGGATTTGAACGAGTGGCGTGACTTGCTGAACCCTCGCTACGCGGGCACTGGCGCCGCGGCGGGCTCGAAGGTTGCGGTGTGGGCTGCCGCAATTGGGGCCTTGAGCAAGGGGGCCTTCAAGAGCATTCCCGAAGGCGTGCTGGACGCTCAGCTCGACTGTTTGGTGGTGTGGAAGAGCCCCCACGCCATGACCCTGCTCCTTGCTGGCCTCCTGGTGGCTGCGGGCCCCAAACTGCCGAACGTTCCGGATTTCCTGCCTGGCGCACACGAGGTAAGCAGACTCTTCCGTCACTTATTTTTTCTCCTGCTCGTCTACTTCCTTGCCCACAGGAGTTGCTTGCACTTGTTTCAACGTGCTTTTCAAAACCTCGTTCATATCGAGCTTTTGCTCTTTTCTCTCACTTGTATGCCCGTCTCGCTCTCTCCTGGCGCTGTGCGTACATGTACTTCCAGGGAAAGTTGTCTGCGTACGACACGGCCATGGGTGGGCCTCCTTCTGCTCTTCTAGCGCGAGCGCGGGTCAGCAGCAGTAGCAACAACATTTACAGTGGGTTCTCTTCTTCTTCGGAGCAATTGCGAGGGCCTCTGCCGTACCGCCTTCCTCAAACCAACACCACTACTGCTGCTGATCCATACGCATCTCCTACGAAAGCTGCGCGGCCATCCGCAGGCAACCACAGCCCCAATTCACCGGTGTCGCCACTCAAGGAAGGTTCTCCCGGCACTGGTGCTGCCGCTGGTGCAGAGGCCTCCATGAGCAGCAGCTCGAGGAACAAGCAAACTCCGCCGCCCAGGCCAACCAAGAGTCCCCAACCAGAAGAGCTCCGAGCGGCGCGACGCAGTGACTCTCCGGACCCTTTTGAACGGACTCCCTCGAGCAGCAGCAGTTCTGCGTCCTCTTCGTACGTCCAAAACGGGGACTGGCGCGCTAGCTTTGCGCAGGCGGCCAATCGGGCGTCCGTGCGGGGCATGGTGTCAGCCATTCAAGACAACTCCAAGGCAAGCAATGCTTCTGCCAACAGTCAGCCGGTGTCGAGGCGGGGCGGGCGCTCCAGCAGCCCTCGGCCTTCTGGTGGCGCACCTCCGGATACTGCTGGTGGTTCAGAGTCGGAAGGACCAGCGCCAACTGCAGCACCAACAGCGGGGGGCTACGACCAGCGGCAGCCGCAGCCGTCCGAGGCCCTCCGAGCGAAAGCCCGGGAGCTGCAGCAGCGTAGCAGTGGCAGTGGCAGCGGCAACCCCCGCGATTCGTACATGGCCGTGGTCCATGAGGCCGAGACGCTGGAGTCGGTCTCGCGGCGCTTGCGGGACACGGAGCGGCGGCTAGGCGAAGCCGAGACTACCGCGCAGCAACTGCGGCACGACATGGCGTCCATTCGGGAAGAAGCTGACAGTGCTACGGCGGCGAAGTTAACTGCGGACGCGCGTGTCAAGGACTTGGCGTCGGCGCTCGCCGCGGAACGCGCCGCGCATGCGACCACGCAGACGGAACACACGTCGCTGACGTTGCAAGTGCGCATGTTGAAGGAAGCGGGCGCGAAGGCAGTGGTGGTGGGCGATTCGTCGCATCGGCTCGAAGGCGAAGTGGCAACCTTGCAGAAGAAACTCGCCGCCTTGCAGAACCAGCTGGAGATTGAAAAGTCGAAAGCGGCCAGCGCCAACAAAGCTTCGGCGCTCATGGAGTCCAAATTGAGCGAAGCCCAGGCCCAAGTGATCGAGTCTGAAGTGGCCAAGCAAGCCCGCAGCGAGGCGATGTTTGCAAAGGACGCGGAGTTGCGCGAAGCCAAAACCCAATTGGCGCATCTGCTGCAGGCCCTCACTGGTGGCGGTGCTGGCGGTGGCCAGGGAGACCTTTCGCCCGCTGCCATCGCGGCTGATCCCATAGGCGCAGCGCAACGCTCCGGCCTAGGCTCCCCTGCGAAGCAAGTACTGTCGCCCGAGGACAAGGCTCGGCTGCGCTTAGCGTCGCCGCCTCGCCACCACCAATCATCGTCGTCGTCGTCGCGTAGCCGATCTCCGGTGAATGGGGGAGGCCTGATGGCGACCGCGCATGGCCTCGACCTTGATCACAGCTTGTCGCTCAGTGTGGTGCCCGATGCGAACTTAGGCGGCGGCGGAAGCCCAATCAAGCACACCAAGGCCGCGATGCAGGCTGCAGTCGCGGAGGCGCGCTGCCACGAACTCGAAAAACGGCTCCGGAAATTGGAGGCTGAGGCTGAAGAACATAACCAAGAACTGCGGCGCGTGCAGGCGCAGGCGGTGAAGGCTGCGGGAGCTCGCGCAGACGCACAAGGTGAGCGCGCCGAGCACATGGCAGCCTTGGAAGAGGAGTTGGAGTCGGAAGCACAGGCACGCTCCGAAGCAGAAGGCCGAGTGGCGACGGTGGAAGCGGCCCTAGTGCAAGCGTCTACGGCGCACCGACACTCGGAGCAGCGGGTGGTCGACCTCGAGGCCGCGCTGGAAGAGTCCGAAGCTGAGCTGGAGGACGCGCACAGGCAACTCCAAGAAATCCGAGACGGGAACCAAGGTGGCAACGGCAAAGATGGAGCAAGTGGGGGCGCAGATCACCGCAGCGCGGCGGACGAAGCGGCGATCACTGCGCGAGCTCAAGCCCTCGAGGAAGAGCTCGAGTCGGCGCTGGGCCAGATCGATGCTCTGGAGAGGGAAGCGGACGATTTGAAGCGCGAACTCCATGCGAATGGCGTGTCCTCAGGCAATGGTGCTCGCCAGAGCCCTATCCAAGAAGACTTGAACGAAGACGGCGACGACCACGGTCAAGGCGATGAGAACCAAGAGGCGAATGCACCACTTGTTGGCGAAGGAGACGAAGCGGCAACTGGAGCTGGCATACCTGAGGATGAGCTCGTTGCACTCCAGAACGCGCTGGAGAATGCCTTCTTGCAAAACACCGCCCTCGAGAACGAGGCCGAGGAGTTGCGCGCCTCTATTGGCCGCGCAGAAGAAGCCGCAGCGCAAGCACGCGTGGAACTGGCCAAGCAAAAGCAAGCCATGTCAGCACTGGAAGTCAAACTCACCACCGTTAGTCTAGAAGCCGCAGCGCAGACCGAGGCCGCCAAAATCGCCAACGCCAAGCTGGAGGCGGCCGAAGACGAACTGCAACGAGTGGCCCTCGAAGCGAACCGCGCTGCTGGCGACCTGGAAGCGGCGAAGAAGGCGGCGGCCACCAGCAAAGCCAGCGAGTTGGCGGCCGTCAAGGACCTAGCCACGGCCAAGAAGGAAGCCGCGCAGCTGAAGAAAGACGGCGCGGCTGCGCGGGACCGGGCCAACGCGGCCGCTGCTTCTCTGGCGCAGCACCAGGCCGACGCGGCTGCGCAAGCAGCGGAGCTTGGCGCGGAGCTGGCGGCCGCAGAAAGGCGGGCCATCGCAGCCGAGCGCGCTCAAGAAAGTGGTCAAGGCGCCAGCAGCAGTCCTAGCAAAAACAGCAGTAGTGGTGGCGCCGCGTCGCCGGAGAAGACGAAGCAAGAGAAGGAAGAGCAGCAGCAGTTGAATGAGGCCATTACGAAGGCAGCGGCGGAAGCAGTCGCGGCGGCTCAGGTAGAAGCGCACAAGTACTGGGAGGAGGCCACGGATCTGCAGGCTGCGCTGGAAGCTTCGCAAGCCCACGTGGCAACCCTTCAACGAGAAGCCGCCGAGAAGGCCGCTGCTGCTGCGGCGACTGCTGCCGGTTCGCCGGAAGAAGGTTCTTCTGGAGATAACGCGGACGTTGAAAAAGTAGCTGCGCTGGAGGCATCGCTGGCTGAAGCACAGACCAAAGTTGTGGGCTTGGAGGAAGACTTAGAGTCGTATCGTGAGGCGGTGGCCTCAGGCGAAGCGCGCATGGAGCTCCTGGAACAGCAGCTAGAGTCCAAGAAAGTTGCCACAGAAAAGCTCACGGCCGCGGTGGCGGAGGTAGAGAAGCAAGGGAGGGAAGCCGAGCAGCATGCGGAGGCTATGGGCAACGCTAACAAAGAGTGGGAAGAGCGCTGCGAGGAGCTCGAGCAAGATCTCAAGGACGCACGAGCCGCCGTGGACACCGCCACCGAGGCAGCGGAAAGTGCCGAAAGCCGTGCGGAGCTTCTAGAGCTGCAGCAAGCCAATGAAAACAGCAGCAGCAATGTCGAGGAGATTCAAGCAGCATTCGAGGCGGCGAAGTGGGAACTAGACACTGAGAAAGCAAGGGCAGCCGCTGCAGAGTCACAGCGTGATGAGGCACAGAGCGCTCTTGAGACGGCCAAGAGTGACTTGGAGACAGAAAGGACGAAGGCTGCTGCCGCGGAGTCTAAGCGAGATGAGGCGCAGGCAGCACTCGAAGCCGCGAAGGTCGCCGTAGAAGCAGAAAAGGCGAAAGCGAAGACGGCGGCAGGCAAAGCCGACAAAGCGCTGTTTACCGCGGAAGGCAAAACCAAGGTCGCGGAAAAGAAGGCCCAAGAGGCAGAGAAGAAGCTCGCTGAGGCTGAAGCGAAATTAGAGGAAGCTCTTCAGAACGCAAGCAGCAGCGCTGCTTCGGAGGCGGAGGTGGAAGGTGCAACGCCCACGTCAGGTGTAGAAAGCAGCGAGGAGATCGTTGCTGCACTGAACGCTCATGTAGCTGACCTTCAGAGAAAATTGGACAGCGCTCTCGAACAAGTGCGAGAAGCTCAGGAAGCATCTGCGGCCAAGGACAGTGAACTTCAAGAAGCGGTGCGTGCGAGCAGTTGCCATCGTAGTTGTGATGGCTTATGTGTGTGTGCTGTTGTTGCCTTGAAGAACGAGAACATCGAGAGAGATGGTGGCTAATAACGCCATGATAGAAGACGCGTTTTAGTACATGTTAGGCTGCCTTCGCCTCTCTCATAGTCAATCAATCGCATCCCACATAGAGCGTTTAATCCCACAATCATTTCTTCATAATTTCCAACTCCTTCGTTGCCTTTCTCCCACTTTTGCGCACAGGAGAAAGCACTGAATGAGGCGCGCGCCGCTGCTGCTGCCGCTGAATCTTCGGCTCAAGAGGCCAATGAAGCACGCGCCAGTGCCGAAGCAGCGCTGAACAACGCGACCATGGAGCATGAGTCGCTGCTAGCCACGGCCGAGGCTACGGCTGCAGCAGCCGAGGCAAAAGTGGGGGAAGTGTCCACGAGTAGAGCGCTTCAGTGCTCCAATGCGGAAGCAGCGCGTGATGCAGCATTGGCCGAACTCGCATCCCTGAAAGCTAGCAGTGGTAACAGCGATGAAGTTGCAGCATTGCAGACGGCGCTAGCGGCCGCAGAAAGCCAATTAGCTGCAGCAGAGGCCAAGGCTACTGAGCAGAACAAGGCCGCGCAAGAGGAGCTGCAGTCGAAGATCGACACCTTGGAAGCTCAACTCAGCGAGCAACAATCCATGGCGGCTGCGGCGGAAGCAGCCAGAGCGAGTGCGCCTCCTCCTTCTATTCCTCCTGATACAGCGGCTGACGATAATGCTGACGCAGAAGGAGACCACGCGGTGTCGTTTCAGGTGGTGCTACAAGAACTGTCGGCGCAAGACTTCAGTGCCAAGTCGGAAGAAGCCTTTTTAGCTGCCACTGCCAGTGCGCTTGGGGTATCTGTGGCTCAGCTGCAAGTCGTCAGCGTGGCAGCGGGCTCGGCGGTGGTGGACATTCGTGTCGTCGGCTTCAGAGATGCATCCTCCGCTCAGGCGCTGGTGACGTCACTCGCAAGCGGTGCTTTGCCATTAGCCACTAGCCTGGAATCGGCTGGACTGGGACCGTGCACCAGCGGCAGCACTAGTAGTAGTAGCAACAACACCCAAGGAGGCAGCAGCTCAACGCCTGCTTCACCTGGCGGTTGGCATGCCGTCGCAGCGCCTCGATCCGCCCTAGAGGTATTGCGCGCTGAGGCCCGTGTTCTTGCAGCCAAATGCGAGACTTTAGAGGCGGAGCTCGCCACTGCTCGAGAGGCCTTAGAAGAAGGGGATGTGCGCGAAGGACAACTCGAAGAAGAGCTCGCGGCTGCCAGTGAAGCGGTTGCAGAAGCAAGGGCGCGCGCCGATGCCGCCTCGGAAGAAGCGGACGCTTTGCGGGAATTGCGCGCTGGGGGCCGAGAAAACTCTGATGATGAAGGCGACCCCGAGGTGTGGTCTGACAACGACGAGGACGACGAAGACGACGAAGAGGACACCGATGGAGGTGCTGAGAGTAATGCCAAGGGAACAGGAGGCAGCGGGGCGTCGATGTTGGCTGCGCTTGCCGAAGAAGCCGGCGTGGAGTCGAGCGACGAGGGGAGCCGGGACCGAAGCGTGATGGCCAACAACAGCCGGAACCGGTCCGGGCTGCGCGAGGTGCCAGAGGAAAGAGTGAAAAAGCAAGGTGCTCAAGGTGGCGCAGACAAGAGCGACGACGACGACGACGAAGCTTTAGACTTTGCCTACGCGGAGGCTGCAGGCAGTGGGAACTCCCCTAGGGCTGTGAAAGCAACAACAACAACAGAAGCAACAGCTGCTGCCACTGCTGAGATGTTGAAAGAAGCACAGAACGAGGTCGCTCGGCTTGAGGCCAAAGTTGCAGAACTCGAACTCGAACTTCAAGCGAGCAATGAGAAAAATAGCGAAAAGAGCAACAACGATAGCAGCAGTAGCAGTGCTAACAGCAGTAGCAGCAGTGCAGCCTCGGGTGATTTGGCGGCGCTGGCTGCAGCTCGTGAGGTGGTGACGTTGCAAGAAGAGCTAGCCACAATGCAGTCGAAACTTGCGGAGGCAGAGACGCGTGCGGCCCAAGAGCTGAGCGCAGCCGCGGACTTGACCCAAAAACGAGAAGAAGCCGAGGACGCAGCCAAAGCGCACGCCGAGGCCAACAAGGAGTGGGAAGGGCGCTGCGAGGAGCTCGAGCAAGAGCTGGCTGAGGCCCAAGAAGCTGCCGGCGCGGCCATCGAGGGGCAGGAGGCTGCCGAGGCGCAATTAGCCGCGAAGGGCGTGAGCGCGAGGCAGAACGACGCCGCCGCGGCCGCCGAGCTGGGAGCGTGCAAGCAACAAGTGGAAGTCGAGAAGCGCAACGTGGAGCGGCTCGAAGCGCTCTTGCGGCAAAAGAACAAGCAAGAACGCAGCGATTCTCTCGACAAAGAGAGTGGAAGCGAAATGGGAGCCAACAGCGGGAAAGCAGTCCCTGCGCGCACGCCTTCGCTGTTGCGCGCCTCGAGCTCTAGCTTCACTCGCTTGAGCCTCGCGAGCGGCAAAGTCCCTGACCGCACCAACTCGGTGGCCTCCTCCGGCAGCGACAATTCCGACCGGAGCCGCCGCTCGTCCTTCTCGAGCAGCCGCGAGAAAGGACAGCCCAAGCTCGACGCGCACCAGAAGCGGGTGCAGAAAATGAAAGAGAAAGAAGCCGCGTCGTCCACCTCACTGCCACGGCCGACCGGCAGCGTGGACCGCAACAAAGAGGCGCCCGACCATGCGCTCGGCCTCTTGCCTGGCGTGGACCTCTCAGAAGAGCCAGCTGCTGCGGCGGCGGCGGCCACCACTCCTGGGGCACGTGCTTCGCCCTCCGCAGCCATTGCCGCAGCAGCAGCAGTTGGGATGGACCCGCTGACGGGCTGGGCCTCTGCCGACGCTCGCCACTGGAACTTGCTGGTCACCACCTACGACGAACTGCGCACCGAAGTGATGGAACTGTCTACGGCCACTCAGCAGTACGCGGCCGGTTCGTCTACGGCCCTTGCTGCTCAGTCGGACCTCGCAGAAGCCTTTTTGCGCATGGCTCAAGGCCGCAGCACACCAGTAGCAGGAGGAGCAGCAGCAGAAGGTGGAGCAGCAACTGGGGGAGCCGCCAGCGATGAGGGCAGTTCGTTGACGCCGGCGAGCTACCTGCCAGACGCCGAGCATTTCGTCGAAGTGTGCCGCATTGCTCGCGAAGCCTGTGCCGAAGGGGAGTTTGCGAGCGATCTAGCCAAAGCCGAGCAACAGCTGTTGGAATGCAAAGAACAGCTCGATGCCGTGCTGCCTAGCCTCGAGAAAGCCGAAGAGTTCCGGCTGGAGCTGAGCCATTACCACTCGAAGCTCACGTCTGAGTTGGGAGTGGCCAATCCAGCAGCTGCTCAAGCAGTGCTCGACAACTCGGGCAAGAAGAAGTCGTCCAGCCTGTTTGGGGGCTCCAAGGACAAAAAAGTGACGCAAAACATGGAAAAGCGCGAGAAAGCTTTGGCGCAGTTCAACATTTTTGTGGCCGAAACCAAGCGCCAACTGGCGCCTTTGAAGCCGCTGCGGTTGCGGGTGCAGCTTCTCGAACAGCAGCTGGCGGAGCAGCAGTCGCTCCACAAGCGGTACACCTTGACGCTGGCAGACTGCTTCGAACAGCTCGCGGTGCGCGGAGAAGAGGAAGAAGAGCTCGGCGGTGCGGAAGTCCACGCGGGCGAAGGAGATGAAGGCGAGGAAGGGGAATACTACGAAGAAGAAGGTGACGACGACGAGCGCGCTTACGAAGACGATGAGGATTACGTGGATGGTGAGGACAGCTCCCATTAAATTAGCCGTACACGGCACGAAGGATTCCTGCTCACTTGCTTTCGGATCTAGAGTACATAAATTTGTAATCATAGCGAGGGACTTCAGTGGCTCTTGCAATTAACAAAGACACTCAGCCCAGTCAGACTTGTTCTGAAGGTTACACTTTTTCTGAGCCCCCCCCCCGAGGGGGGACTGGATTTAG
>Ga0307982_1000951_pt1 | contig 23119 bp, 19 predicted proteins | sample OrgLakmetagen989_FD_201847 | JGI IMG/M metagenome (GOLD analysis project Ga0307982, IMG submission 201847) | Saline water microbial communities from Organic Lake, Antarctica - #989 | ecosystem: Environmental > Aquatic > Non-marine Saline and Alkaline > Saline | place: Antarctica: Organic Lake...
CAGCAGCAGCAGCAGCAGCAGCCTGAGAGGCCGCTAGGCCTGTGGCGAAGGTGGTGCCAGGGGTAGCTGCGAGCTGAGCTTCCACAAGAGGCTTGGCAAGCGTTGACAGCACAAACTGATCTACTTGAGCCTGCTCAGGTACAAATAGATGGAGAAATGAGGAATAGATTAAGGATTTAAAACCACTCTGAGAGTACAGTAATCTTTCAAGTCAACAACGCATGCACCAATTTGATTGAGCGTGAAATAAAAAACAAAAGAAAAGAAAGAAAACAATACTCCAACCACCAACCTCTTCATTGCCGTCTTCCTTACCACTCTCTCTTCCCTTCTCCGGTATATGCACAGCCTACTCTCCCCACACCAACACATACCTGCAAAAGATGGTCCACCGTGGCTCGAAACCCATCAGGCCTCGCCAACAACGCGCGCGCTACCACCGGTAAGTCCGGCTTCGCTAAGCCTCGCCAGTCGGCCGCAACGATCGCCCAGCCCTGTGCTTCCGCGAGGGTCAGCAACCAATTCTCCAGCGCTTCGCTGCGGTCGTCGAACAAACCGTGGCCATACTGCACGATGGCTCTCAGTGGTGAGTGGCCCGTGAGTACCGAACACGGCAACGCCAGCAACACACCTACTTGGTCTTCTTCTTGATGATGAGGGTGATGATGTGCACTGCCACCGCCATGAGCCCCGCCCGCTGCAGCTGCTCTTAAGCTAGCGTACCGACTCGAGGCATGCTCGGCGCTCAAAAAGGAAGGCACGTGCATGTTAGCCCACACGACTCGCCCCCGCGGTCCGCTGCCCGATGCACCCGTAAACCCACGCGCTTCGTTGTCGAAATCGTCGCTGAGCCCACTGGTAGCAGTGTCCATGAAGTCTTGCCCGCCGGACTCCAAGCCATCTCCAACGTCTTCAACGGCGTCACCTAATGCATCTCCAACATCGCCGAATGGGTCCGCATCACTGCTGCTGCCACTGCTTGATGCACCACTGGTATCACCTGTTCCAGCAACCCATTGCCCGCTTGCGTCGTAGTACCCACCATTGACGCTGCCGTTGCTGCTGTCACTACTACTGCTGCTGCTGCTGCTACTGCCTGCGCCAGTAACAGTTCCGTCACTTGTAGAACCAGCATTATTCGAGGTGTACGCCTCACAGCGCTCGGTGTCAACGCGCGACACCCTGTACAAGGCTGCTCCTTGAGGCTGTTGGTCCAGCCAGGTTTCCGTGGCATTCCTCAAGAGGCTGGGGGCCGCTAAAGCGCCCGAGTCTCTGGAAGCAACCGGAAAGGCAAAGGCCAATTGCAGCCGTTCGTCGCTGACCCACGCGCGCCACGGCGACCACTCACAGACCTTGGTGGTTGCGGTCGTCGTTGAAGTTGAAGTTGCATAAGGGTCTTTACTGGAAGGGTCCAGCGGGTCTGTCGGGCAGGGTGCCGTCCAAGCACGGTGCAGGGCGCGCAAGGCTAGGAGCCGCTGCTCGGCTAAGATCTCCTCGGGAGTCGGCTCCACAAAGGCGGCGTGCTTGTCTGTGCCCCGGTTGAAAAAAAGGGAGAGGAGCACGATACAAAGAATAAAGAATTGAGGCACCGAGCGAGAGGGTTGCGGAATTTTTAGGCAAAAGAAATACGATATCTGTGGAGGAAAAGTAGCATTACTTGGCCTCTAACAAGGAGTATAATTTAAATCAGAAACAAACGTACATCAATATTGCGCGATACCCTCCAAGAAGGATACACACACATGTGCCTACCATTTTGAGCTGATTGCGCTTGTGACACGACCACGTCATCGTCCGCTAAAGTCGCAGGGCGCCCAACCCCACTTGCATCCACCGAGCTTCCGCCACTGCTACCACTCCACGGGCTATTACTACTACTACTGCTACTACTGGTGCCGCTCGCACTGCTGCTGAGGAAGTCCCTCTGAGCCTTGCCGAGCCCGGGCGCTTTCGGCAGGAGGCGACCGTCGCGGGAGTCCGTCAGTCCTCGCACGAGCACCACGTACCAGTCCCCGTGGTCTAGTGGAGTGGCCGGCAAGAGCACCGCGTTGCCGTTGGCGGTGGGCGCCCACGCGTCGAGTTCGACCCAATGAGGCACCGGCTCGCCTAGAGTAGAGATCAGGCAGTTAGTTGTTGATGGAAGGTCGTTAGCTTGCAAAAGAAAAATAACACAGGAAAAAGAAACGGTGATGCTGACGAGCACACAGCAATAAATGTGAAGAATAACGTGAAATTTCTCTCGTTTTATCTCCTTATTTCACTCAATTCTTCTGTTCTCGTTATGTGGAAATAAGCCTCTCGCTTATACCTGTGCGTGCATTGAGGACCAAAGTTGTGCTTTGCCACGGATCTACGGACACCGCAGCAGCACTCGCAGACGGCACCCAACCATTCAACAGCGGGGGTGGCGCTACGACCTCGGCCTCTCCACTACTTCCCTCCTCACCAGCACTAGCCGCCGCCGCCGCCGCTTCCGCCGCAGCAGTCGCGAAAGCCCAGGGAGGCTGGGCACTGGCCGCAGCGCGTGTGATTGCAGCGGAGCTAGGCTGCGCAGCAAGGCCCAAATTGGGCAACGAAAAGAGAAGCGGGCCAAAGGCTGCAAAGCCGTCTTGTGTCGGGTTCGTCCATCCAAGCAAAAGGTCCACGTCGAGCTCGGCTCCATTTTTGTTGGCGGACCTCAAGGGGGGCAAAGCGTCTTCGGGAAAGTTGACCCGCACTTGGGTGGGAGACAGCGGGTCAAACACGGTGAGGCGCTCCGAGGGATACGGCAGCCAACGGTCCCAGTACGTAGGGCCGCGCTGTCGCAGCGCGGACGATTTGAACTGAGAGGCCACCAGGCTCGCAGTGACTACGGAAAAGAGCACTACGGTGCCACTCCAAAAGAACACCGCATAGACTAGCAGAGGTCGACGGAGCCGCGCCCCCACGGTCCACCTCCGGTGCGCCAACTGCTTCTTGCGCTTGACCTGGTCGTCGCCGCCGTACTCTACCCCGCCGCCCAGCGCCGCCCTGGCTTCGGCCCGCTCAGCGTTTGAAGCATACGGGTCGTCGAGCAGGAAGGCTCTCGGCAAGAGGGCGACTTGAAGCAAACTCAAGGCCTGCACCAAGCGCACCAGGGCTAAGACTAGTTCCCCGTAGCCCATGGCGCCAAGCCCGATGCGGAGGCCTGGCCATTCGCGCACTGTGGTTACACCATCGGGCTCGAGGGTCACAGTGACCCGCACTGCCAGCGACAGCAAACCACCCACCTTGAAGGATGTGGAGGTGTTAAGTTGTCGCGAAGAGTGAATGATGATGGTAACATGTAGGTGGCAATGTAAACAGCAGATAAAACACATGAGAAGGAGAATAGACGTCTTTTGGTTACTACTTAGCGTCGTGTTCTTACCACTGAGAGCGTGCCATCAGCAAGAGCCCAAACCATGCCGACTGCACACGCTCCGCGCCTTCGTGGCGTCACAAATTGCGCGTATTCTTTTGGCATGCGAATTCCTAAACGGTTCAGCCCTTGCCGACCCGCCTTGCGCTCCTTGCGCCGCAGCCGCGTCCGCTTGAACACGTGGGTCATGTACAGGTCCATTCGTTTCGCAGCGTTCTTCATCGCACCTGCCACTCGCCCTCGCCCAGTACTTTTGCTGCTACTGCTGCTGCTGCTGCTACTGCTACTGCTACTGCTTGTACCTGAATGACTGTTGCGGTTGCTTTCGCTACTATTATCAATGTTGTTGTTACTAGTTGCAGCACTTAAGCTGGTGTCTTCTTCATCTGGCTCATCATACTCAGCGGCTGTCCAGTCTACTCGACGCTTAGGAGGCACCGAGTTAGGCTCTGCTAGACATAATGCCACCAGAAAACTGGCATCAATGAGGGCCTCAATGGCAGCAGGCGTCATGATGTACGCCGAATGAAGGTAGTACTTGCACAAAGCCCATAATCCTACGGCGCGACAGGATCCCATAAGCGTACCAACAGCACTGCACGCGCACGCGATCTGCCAAGCGTAGCCGCGGTGGACAGCTCTCACTGCCAAACGCCGTGGGAACCAGTATGCACGGATGTCGGCACGCTTTGGAGGTGGCAGGCCTTCAGAAGAAGAGAGTCGTGCTTCGGGGCTCAAGAGAGTGGCACTTGATTCCTCATCGTCATCATCATTGCCGCCGCCGCTGCGGTGCTGCCCGCCTTCTGCTAGCTCGAGTTCCATATTAAATCTATCAAGTTGTCACAAAATGCTGGAATGCGGGCAGAGCTAGGGTCGTTATCGCACAGGATTGTCACGTCTATTGTTCTATGAAACCATCGTATCGTAGGTTCCGCTATATTTGCAAAAGATCGCTGTTGGTCGACACTGTCCGCTCGCCTCGTCCTAATAGATATTTTCCAGTTTATAAAATTTGGCGCAGGAGCAGGTTTTGCTTGACAGGTTGGTTGAAGCTAACGTTGAAGCGTTTGTAGGCAATAATTTCTTAGAATGAGGATTGGCACCTTCTTATTGATGCTTGGGTGCGCCCAGGCCTCAGCCAAGTTGCACGTGCGTAGTGATTTAAAGCATGCCCCGATAACTTCTGCACGAAGCCATTTCAGTACGCGAAGGCCTGCGGCATCGGCAAAAATGGCTACTCTCACTCTTCGCGGAGGGTCGACTTCAGCTCTAGCTCCGGTGACTGAAATAACACTATAATCACTGCTCTAGTTCGCCAATTGGTACCAATTAGCTTGCCTATGATTTATTATTCAAACTGCTGCCCTAGCAGTCTACCGATACAATACAAACTACCCGTTCCCAAGTATGTCTCTAAGCAGTTGACTACAAACAGTAGTATCTTACAGCTCGTCTACACTCTTTTTAGGCTACCGTAGGACTCAAGGTTGCTCTGCAAGCTGGACTGACAGCTTTAAATCTGGCTTGCTGGGCGATTCCCCTGCATATGCCCTCCTTCACAGACAACCCGCGCTGTGAGTGCTTGAATGCATCCTAAGAACTAGCACCAGAAAAAAATGTGCTAGCGGATGCCATGTTTTGATTGTCACATATCAAAAGCTTCGGTACCTCACCGCAATTGTATCTCACAATAATTCCTTTTCGAATATTATGGCAGCCATGAGCCTAGCCAACGCGTTTTCGGGTGGCGTGTTTCTGAGCCTGGCGTTTGGCCACCTGCTACCACATGCTATCGATGAGCTCACGAGCTTGCACCATGGCGGCAGTGGCCAAGCTCTGCCTTTGGGCTTAAGTCCAGCTACATGTGCGTGCTGCATGGCAGCTGCAGGCTACCTGATGGTGTTCCTCGTCGAGCGCATCGTCTTTGACACAGAAAACATTCTCCAAGAGGTAGATCAGTTTCTATGGTCTTTGGGTAACACACTATTGATTCTGATCATTACTAAGCACGGATAGAGCTGCTCTGTCTAAAACTCTGAAATAACTGCAAATATGTACCCTTTTCTTTCACACTTCGTCGTGCCATTTTTTTTTTCAACTTGCCAGGAGCAAGTCAAAGTAGGCGCAAAAGTTAGCAACGGCCACGCAGGAGATCGAGGCAAAGGCATCGGAGCCGTGTTGCTCCTCTCAGCACTCGCGGTGCACTCCTTGGTTGAGACTGCAGCGCTCGGGGTGCAGTCGACAGCCAAATCCGCGTACTTGATTACAGCTTCCATTGGTATGCATGCTACTGTACTAATCACCAGCCTACCATTTGACTCATACCCCAATTTAATATCGCAGGCCTCCACCAGCCGGCGGAATCGGTGGCCCTTCTCGTGGCCTTGGTCAAGTCGGGCCTCTCCAAGCGCCGCATCGCGCTCTTGCTCGGTGGCTTTACTCTGGTGGGGCCCCTGGGCTTGGGCTGTGGCGTGCTGGCCAAGGAGGTGATTGGTGGAGCCGTAGAGCCGTTACTGGTGGCCTTAACTGCGGGCACCTTCTTGTACGTGGCCGCCACGGAGGTTCGTCAACAAGAAGCATGAGCATTGAGCAACCGTAACTGTGAGGGCGTGTGTCCAAATTTAACAGGACAGGAGGGCACGGTCCTAATGTTTTCGTTGTCTTCTTGAGCCGTCATCACATTGGAGGCATCTACCCCGGATCGAATGGCATTTTCCCTCTTCATTGTGCTCCGCTTTTGCTTTTTACTTTTGCTATCAGTGCTTTCCACCTGCCCTCGTAACCATTCGAACATTCCTCCTTCTTGCCAGGTGGTGGCTGAAGAGTTCGAGTCCTACGCCCATTGTGGCAAGAGCGCGAAATTTGCGGCTTTCTGCAGTGGAATTGGCCTCATTGCCGCCGTGGTGGGTGTCTCGGAGCGCCTGGAAGGTGCTGCTTTGGGCCATTAAAAAAAAAGAAAAAAGAAAAAGCTTATTCATATGGTGTCTTGTGGAATGGGAGATGCGAAGCTCTCAAATGGCTCCGCTCCATATTTAACGTTTCGTATTTGACGAACCACTCAAGAATTCGCTGTACTTAATTAGAAGGCACTGGGGGACATGAGAGAAGGACTTTGAAGTACCGTCCAGCAGGTACTTGGGTAATCTACGGGCGTTCGTTGCTCGTTGGCCGCTATATTTTATTTTTATTAACACCAACATCAACATGTAGGTATTAAAAGGGCCTTTATCTTTAGCGAGATTTCCTCGTTTCCTCGTAGCTCGTAGCCAGTGTTTGTGCCCAACATATGCACTGTGCGCGAATTCAGCACTTTTTTCCCAGAAGTGCGTTATCTGAAGTCCCAAAGAACTAAGACTTCATCGGGTGAGGTTCGACTAATAAGATAAAAGGGAAAGGGGTTCTCACTCTTTGATTTGGCGCAGAAGGAAAGCAGAGGCCACCAGCATCGCAACAACGGCAGTAGAAGCAGATACAAATGGAAACAGATCAAATTGAATGAATGAGTTGCTGTCGGCGCTAGGGCCACTTCCAGCTCCAAGACTAGCGAGATAAGCACTGCAGAAAGCTCCAATCGTGGCAATACTCGCACTGGCAGCGAAGGAGCGAAGAGCGGGATCGTTCACGAGGAAAGTGTCACGGGAGCCGCCAACAAGCCGAGCGTAAATGGAGGTTGCTGTGGCTGTGAGGTCTTCGGCAGCGCCGCAAAAAGTCGACAAAGCGCCGCAAAAGGAGCCTTCAAACTTGACGAGCAGCAGCGTGTGGCCGGAGAGCCAAGGAAGGGATGTTTTCGGTCCCAGGAGGGGAATGGCTCGCGCCACCAAAGCCATCAAAGTAGCCCACGCGTTAGCTGTGGAGTTGGAAGCATTCGTGGCTGTGCCCACCAAGGCAGCTAAAGAAGCGCAAAGCATGCCCATGGCTAAGTCAGGAGCGTCGTCGTTGGCGACGAGCAAGCAAAGCCACATGATGACCAAGCAGGCAAGCTCAAGAGCCACCGGCGGTGCTGCTGCCTCAGCATTGTCAATGGACTCAGTTGCTGTAATATTACCTGATTTCAACTTCCCTGCACTTGCAGATGATAAAAACCAAGGTAAGCAGAGGTAGGCTGCAAAGCGGCCCACTGCAAAAGCCATTGCACCTAGACCCAATGACCCAGCTACTATGGCTACGCTTGCACCTCCCACTGCCATACCATCACCGCCACCGCTGCTGGAAGAAGTGAATTCGCCTGCTTGCAGGGCCATCCCAGCAAATGACGTGTATGCGCCTAAAAATCCACCCCTCAAGCTTGCCGCTGCGGCAGCAGCTCGCGGGCGGTTGATTTCTTTGCTCGCTCCTTCTTGTTCGACCACACTTGCAACACCACTCAGCGCGCTGCCAGTGACATTAAGAGCCAAGCCAGCCCACCAACACGCACCAAATCCACCGACAACATCGCTTGTTAGACCACTAGCATCTGCAAGCAGTGGCAGAGCAACATTAGCCACTGCTTCTCCTGCGGCTGCTGAAATGACAGTCAGCCGCAGCGACGCATCAACAGCGGCAAAGCTCGCAGCCGTTGCTTCCGCTGTAGCTGGATGTTTTCCAGCACCCAAAGTACTCGATGGCAATGATTTTAGTACCACTGAGGACTGTTGATTGAATTTCTTAGCCTTTTGAGCCCCTCTAGTTGTGGAAGTTGCCTCCAGCGGAACACCACGAGACGATGAGGCGTTACGGCTCGCCTTCTTTGCGGAGCTCTTGGGAACAGCGGTAGTTGTGTCGGCGCCCTCTTGAGGAGAAAGCTGAGTCGCAGATTTGGGCCGCTTGCTTGAATTGCCTATAGTAGTAGATTCAAGTCCCTTGCGTCGCCAATTAAGAACTTCTGACGATGTTATAACCTCGTCGTCCCCGTCATCGTACACAACCTTGCAGACCTGCCTGATGCCATCAGGCCCGATCCCGCAGGCCGTCACCGTGCCCACATAATTAACTGAGCCAAACGATTTGACAAAAGTGAGACCCACAAACTCTGCATCATCTAGTTTGCGCTTGGACGTCGAAGGCATTTGTGAAGCTGTAGTCCTTTCGCAGGATGGGCCTCTCACGAGGCTGTCCTCAAGAAGATCGAAAGAAGATCCCAAGAAGATATATATATCCTCCACAGATTTTTTCCTTCTTCTTTCCTCATCTCACACGAGAACTTCTTCTTCCTGCAGTAAGTATAGCTGCAGTGCTGCAGTAGTACTTTAATTACTTCACTTTTAGCTTCGTAGATTCTCCTGCTGCTGCCCGCATTAGTGTGCCATAGTTAGGCTGTTTAACTCCGCGGTATTCGCCTCTGAATAAGCTAAGGATAGGCTAATGAGTAGCAAAATCAAAGCTGCTGCTAAGCGTAAGAAATTGATCGATCATTTTGCTGTTGTTACTTCGGATGGAACTGCGGAGCCAACATTAGTGCACCGTTGGCCGCCGACAGACGCGCACGCGCCCTACGAACTCCCACCAGTCCGTTTATAACTGAATGCCATGAACTAATTTTACTAGTGCATTTAAATGAATAGATTACTTATGCCATGCACCCCCATTCATCTTAAATCAGGCGCTACCCTTCTTCGTAACTGACGATGGCGTTGCTCAGTCCAAGTCGCGGACCGCTGTACGCAAGCACCGTTGGTTTGCGCGCAGCCATAGCCCTGCTGCTAACACTGGAAGCCAAAGCGTGCGAGAAATTCATTTTTATCCTTTTGTTTTGACGGGTTCTCACGGGGAGCGCATTTACGGCGGAACTCTCCTGCGGATTGTGCCATCGTCTCCAGTGTTGACGCAAGCGACGCCTTCGTCTGCAAATGCCAGCACTGGTCGGCCCAAGCAGATCTCAGAAGCGCTGTGTGTACTCTCTCGATTTCCGTTCTTTTCGCTGTTTCATGACCTCTTGTTCCACGTGCACCGCCTATCTCGCCCACCAATTTCTTCTTTTAATACCGAAGGCAGCAATGGTGCTGTACCAGGCACTGGTGGGGACAAGAAAAGCAAGAAGAAGCCAGCCACCGATCATAGCAGCATTGGTGGCGCTGCCTCAGCTGCAGCAATTGCCAGTTCGACAGCCGAAATATTGGCGGTGGCTGCTGCGTCCGCTACTCGGGCTGAGAGTAGCGGAGCTCCTGAAGTGCGCCTTCAAGTAGCCCTTGGCAGAGGCCCACTCGGCCTTTCGTTCGCGAATCACGACGCCGTTGATGGCCGATCGAGGCTCTTTGTGGTGGAGTCCAAGGGGCAAGCGGAAGAAGCTGGGGTGTGCATTGGTGACGAGATTATCGAACTCAACGGTGTGCCCGTCAAACCAGGCACTCGTCATTACGAGTTTCAACAAAGCATTTTGAACGCTCGCTTTACAAACCCCGCCGTAATTATTTTGACCATTCAGAGTTCAAGCTTACGAAAAACGCAAGCGTCGGCTCAGCCTTTGATGCTTCCTGCCTCTGCAAATCCACTTCTCAATGAAGCTGAACTCCCTCGTGTGAGCCCCTGCAGCCTAGAGCGTCTCATTCCACACATCATGGAAGAGCTCCGCCTGCCTTCTTCAGGAGGCACCGTTGACATTGCTCTAGGGCCTGGGCCTCGAATTGCGAGGTTTATTCGTTCCGCAACAGGTGCTTTGCCGAGGGTTGAGGACGCTTCCTTTGCGATCTTGTGGCAGTTCTTGTCCATTCCGACGGTTATTCACATTATCGAAGCCCTGCTTTCCGAGCGGCAAGTTGTGCTGATTGCCGATGACGTTGCTGTGCTTGCACCCATCGCAGAGGCTCTTTTGAGCTTCCTTTTTCCGTTTGACTGGAACCATGTCTATATTCCCCTTCTTCCTGTAGAGCTCTTGATGTACCTTGAGGCCCCTGTTCCGTTTTTTGTCGGGCTCTCGTCTGCATACCTTACGCTCGATAGTGTAGCAGCAGTTGTCTACGGCGAGAATGAAGGCGGCGCTGTATGTGTGTTCATCGATTCAGACACCATTACAACCCGAGATAGTGCGCACCGTGACGGGGATGCTCTGCCCAATGCAGAGACTGAGGCAGCCACTCAAATTCCAAGCATTCTTCGGGATCAATTATTACACGGGTTGGAAGCCAGTTTAGTCTCGCTTCGAGGAGTGACGCGCGGCATCAGTGCAATTTATGGTACGCACTCATCTCTAGCATCGGTCGCTGCAGTGTCTGCTGACAGTGTGCGTCGGGCGCGCCAGAAGGCTAAATTGAAGATGAGGCACTCGCTTCGGCAACAAAGACATCAGACTGGGAACCGGTCTTCGTTTCGTCAGATGACGGATGTTCCTGAAAAGGATGAGGAGGCATGTCAAGAGGCATCTCCGTCAACATCAACCAAAGCGGACGATTCTGACGAGAAAACATTTTTACCTGACGATGGGCCAGTGATGGATGTAGATGCTGCACGATTTCACTTTTTACATCTCTGGACTGAGCTCCTTCTACCATACACGGAGTTTCTTCAGCCCAGTGTTGCTGAAAAGTCAAAGGCAGCAGTAGCTGAAAAAGTAAACACTGGGCAAAGCAAAGACGAAAGAGGCGATGAGCGTGTGGTCCATGAGTTTGACTCTGCTGGATTTCTTGCAGCATCTCCTCCAACGTGGAGGCCATTTCTTCAAGGACTCCTCGAAACTAATTTGTTTCAGGCATTTAATCATGAAGCTTGTGAAGCTCTGATTAGACGTTCGCGCAACACGCGGCGCCCTGAAGTATTCTTTGAAAAACTTACTCAATCAAAAACCCTCGTAGAAATGCGCTCTATGGTGGAGAACTCATTGCTATCACCAGATGTGGATGGCAATCGCATCCTTCACACATCTTCGTCTTACACCTTGAACCTCCCATCTTTAGAGTTTGCGGACAAGAAGCATTTGAGGACTGCAAACCAAACAAATTGCATTATGTACTTTGCGTACACAGTATTCCCTGATCTGGCTCGGCAGTGGGGCGCTGGTCATGCTCCGTCACTTGAACTACCCTCGGAACCTTTACCCTCGCTCAGTGGCCCAGCGTCGCCTTCTGGCCGTAAGAAGCCTGATGTGCCCGCTCGCAGTCTTTCCAAGCGCGAAAACCTCATGGACGCCCTTGAAAGCGGCGAGTTTCGGTCTGCCTCGTCGTTTCGGATGGGTGGCCCTGGTAGCGCAGGAGGGAGTGTTGCTGGTAGTGGGTCAAGCGCAGGAAGCAGCATAGAGCGGGGCACTATGGACGACATCAGCGTTGGTTTATCGAGGGGAGACTCGGCGCAACGCTTTGGCTCTGATGCGTCAGTTCCAGACGAAGGCCCCGAAGAAGCTGAAAAAGACGAAGTCAAACCTCGACCGCGCGCCATGTCTGACTCGGGCGCCGCAGCGGATTTGCCTCAAGATGGTACTAAAAGTGCAAATAGTTCAAATTCAACGAAAAATTGGCTGGAGGAACAGGAAGAGACGTTGAAGAAAGTAATTGAAGGAGCTTCATTTGGTTTGTTTACAAGTCCTTCTCGGAGTGCTCGTGAAAACGCTGAGGCTTACTTAAACTCAGATGACGAGGATGGAAGTGGCGAGGACAGTATCAAGAGACATTATATGCGGAGCCATGAAGAGTGCATTGAATTTGATGCCGAAGAGCTTCGCTTGCTCCTCAACAAAGAGTCTCTTGAAGAATATTTTGAGCTTCTTGTCTCATCCGGAAACGGCTCTGTTACAAAAGTATCTCTTTTAGAGGATGTGAAGTTGTGCGAGCTTGGTTTACAAGAAATTCACGCACTCCAGCTCCAGAGAGCACTTTTGCTTGTATTCTTTGAGAGCCAAGGGCTGTCCCACTTCACTTTGACGCTTGCAGAAGCCGGCTACGACACGATTCCTAAAGTTGCTGCACTTGACGAAGAGACATTGTTAGCCATGGGCTTTCGCAAGGCGCATGTATTGAAGTTGCAACGATCACTCGATGGTTGGCGAGCTGGAGACAGCATCAGCACCCCAAGGCGTGAAACGTCAACGGCCAACGAAACGCAAAAAGCAACCGATGTGCCGCTACAAAAGAATGAAGAGAAAGTGAACTCACCCGGATTCTGGGATGGATTGTTTGGCGGGTCTACAAAATCGAGCAGTGACGGGATTGATGAACTTCGGTCGCTGTACGAAAAGTTTTTGGTACCACAGCAGTCGCTGGGCGTTCCCGAATCAAGTGAGCACGATCCTGGTCTAGAGGCTGTGCGTTCGGACGTGGAAACGCATGAGAAACCTGAAGCTGAACTTCAGAGCAAGCAGGAGTTTGCTGACGATGAGGGTTCTAGCAACGACGACAAGTCAAAGGAAATTGGCTCCACGGAGGGAGAAGTTGCCGTTCCGTTTTGGAGTGCTGTCGAGGAAGCATTCGCTAGTGGTTTCAACTTCGGAGGTGTCAGAAAAAAATGATTTCTTGAAGCACTTTGAATCTTTTTTGGACTATTATAAGACTTTTCCCCCTTTTGAGCTCCAGTTCCGTTGCGGCTCTTATTTTGAAATGGCGCGTGGCGCGCTTATTTTTTTAACAAGAGCCCCGTAAAAAAATACTTAACTCTGAATAGTGCTACACTACTAAGTATTGCCCACTCCAATTCTAGAATGGGTTTCTGGCGTCTTCCCGCTTCTCATTCTGGCCTCTAGACTCCTAGCTCCCAGAGGCGACTTATTTAGGAGTCTAACTGGCAGCTAAAGGGGGGTCACTTTTCGCAAAAGCGGAAATTTTGCGCGTTATTGGCCATTTCGCATCATAGACGCGATTTATTTATCATCCAATGCACAGATAAGCCGCATTTGGTATACCCGGTAGGACCTCGACGTAAAACCACGGAAAATTTGTCCGTTGTGTACCATATTTTTTTGGTGCTCATCTAGCACAGCGAGTGCAGCTCGGCTGCACTGCGGATTTCGAGCGATTTTGGCCCATTCTAGGCCCCAAATTCAATAGAATACCGTGCTTCTTGGTATCGGGATTCCCCCTCGATATTGTCAAGATATCGGGCCACAGTGCTAAGGTCGTATGAGCTCGCTTAGGGGGAATCCCGCCTCGTTTGCGTGTGCTATGGCCAATAAAGGTGATATTTCAGAAGTGGCCCCCCTTTAGCTGCCAGTTGGTCAGCAGCAGGTTACCTGCTGGTCTTAGTGTCCTTTCATTTACCCTAGTCTAGTCTAGTTAATACTCTACCAAAAACAAGGAAAGGCAAGTACACAGCAGTCACAGAGGCACATAAGGAATGCACTCGAGCTGCAAATGCGCTAGCAAATTCGCTCCAGAAGGCCAATTAAGGCTCCAACTGGCGCCTTTCCTCCGAACAAGTCGTCGAGACGTGGTCGTATTTAGATTTAGATTGACTGGGCTACTGCACTCGCAGTATGGACTTTGTACATTAACAGCCATTGGAAATTTCTGGGTTCGTTCAAATATGCCTCGCTCACCCTCTCGGGAATCAATTCCAACAGTTATCTGCAACGCCGAGGATTTTATAACACGGAAGTGCGTTTCACGCCCGCTCGCCTCGACGTATTCAGATTCAGTACTGTACCGTAAAACCGTAATCTCCCCTGTAGCTAACGTCAACATTTTGTGAGTTGCGAGTTGCGAGTTTCTGCATTCAGCAACGTTCAACCCAGCAGCTTTTTGTGCAGGAAATAGCTCTACAGTATCTTATTACAGCTACTGTGAAAGGCTGTACTATCAAGCTCCCAAAAAGCGATGAATTCTAGTCCTGACCAGCTTCGTATCTGGGCCTCCGCACTTGGAGCAAGTGGGGTGAGCAATTTGCATTCTTCTCGCTTCTGACGAAGACGTCGGAACATGTCTCACCTATTAATTTTGCTATTCATTTATCGACATGCTCAGGTTGCCATGGGAGCTTTTGGAGCTCATGCTCTGAAGAAAACCCTAACAGAGCGAGGAAGCCTTGAGTCGTGGCGCACTGCCGTTACCTATCAAGTCTTTCACGCGCTCGCCCTCTTGGCGCTTTCGACGCGGGAAATAGACCACAAGTCCACGGTTCCTTTCGACACTTCTGCAAAGCTCTTCATTGGCGGCACCGTCCTCTTTTCAGGCAGCATTTACGGCCTTAGCCTTGGTGGGCCTAGGATTCTCGGTCCAGTCACGCCTCTAGGGGGCCTATGCTTGATCGGTGGCTGGTGTGCGCTTGGCTTCGGCTCTGAGAATAGCGGCAAGCAATAAAAAGATACATCAAATTAATTGAAGTCGGGTGGGAATATAGTTTACCGAATCGATTGATGTGAAAAGCCACGACCCTAGGGTTCTTTGACATCAATGTTGTCCGTAATAGTGGGTCTCTTTGAGCGCCGTTTGGCCCTTTTTTAAAATATTCCTTTTGGGTGATTGCTCAATCTCGAAAACTTTATTTGCCTCTAGAAGAATTTAAGCCCCACTTGGCTGATAGCCAGCTGCCTGAAATAAAAAATCGGAATAATATACCCATCGAAACCTTATTAAATGTAGGCGAGTGGCTGCTAAAGGTGTAAAGCGCATGTCGAATATTATTCCCACGAAATCCAAGGCCGGGAGTTGCTGTTATTTGTAACCACGCAAGAGGGGCACAGCAAATCGAATCCCTAAAATCGTGGCGGCCCGTGCTTTGCCGATAAGAGGCATTATCCTGTGGCGGCGTGGCAGTCCAACGTCTGCACCTCGGATCACCTCGACCTCGCCTATGAGAAGTTCTGAGAAGTGAGAAAGAGTCCCTGACTACGACTACCTGTAATAGTGTCAAGCTGTAGTGCTGGAGTCGTCTGTCGTCCAACCTCGTCTGCAGATCGAGAATGAACAACTTTCTTGGAATAAGTACTTCGTATCGGCTCGAGGCTTTCTATAAACCTCTCCTCGCTCGGCGAGGTAGTCCCTCTTTGCAGCTCGATAGCACGCTCTACATTCGTTGCTATTAGCAGCAATAATATTTTTTTGAACCTAGCCGAGAAAGCGTCGACTACCACAACTACTTGAGAACGAGACAAAAAAGTAGCGATGTTCCACGCACGATGCACAATGCTAGTGCAAGTGCGTCGGCATACGCCTAGCCTTGTTTCAACTCGAGGATTGTCCTCATCTGGAGTCAAGGGGCTGCTGTCGGTGCCGATTGTAGGTCGGCCGAACGTCGGCAAGTCGACTCTATTCAATCGGTTCGCACGCGCAGCAGTGGGGCGGCGCGGCGGTGGTAGTGGCGGTAGCGTAGGGTTTGGAGGTCGGCGACCTGCTAGCAAAGCCATTGTGAGCCCAGTAGCTGGCACCACACGAGATCGACGCGAAGGCCCAGCCGCTATCGCTGGCGCGCATTTCATTGCGGTGGATACGGGTGGGCTTGAATCGTTGGATGGCGGTGGCAGTGGCTCCGCGTACGGCGACTTAAGAAGTGAAATAGCAAAACAAGTGCGTGGCGTTTTATGGATTTACTAGTAGAAATTTACCTTGCTTTCTCTCTCTTTTCTGCGTGCTGTGTACTCTTTCGACACAGCTATATACGTTGCTCAACACTTATTCAAGACAAACTGAGTTTCTTCACACTGCAATCGCATTATTTCTCTCATAGGTAGCAGCAGCGGTGGCGCGCGCAAGAGTTGCTTTGTTTATGGTGGATGCACGCGAGGGTGTTACGCCGCTCGACAAACACTTCGCTTTGTGGGCGCGCAAACAGCCCGATCCTCCTGAAGGCCCACGCAAATGGGTGAGACAAACGCATTCGACTAATCTATTGATGCTTGAGTAGGGTTGCTTCTATGTTTTCTGCTGATCAGTGGGCTTTAAACCCATTTATACAACATTATGCGATATCTGCAGTCATTAATCCTTTACACGGTCGTTTTATTCATTGCCGCTTCCTGACGTAGATCATAGTGGTCAACAAAGCCGAAGAACTCATTGCACGCGGCGAAGAAGTGCACTTCGACTACGACGGCACCAGACATGACAGCGACCAAGCGCTCCTGTCCTTACACCAGATGCCAAGCAGCAACCACAGCGATGACATTGACAGCAGCAGCAGTGGGTACCGAGGCCACGCGAGCCGGCGAGGTGCGTCGACGCTAGCGATGCTGGCCAATGACGTGCAGCGTCTGGGGCTAGGAGGCGATGTCGTGCTCCTCTCCGCGCAGGTAAAGAGGCCTTTTTTTAAAAGCATTATTTAATCTATCTTCGATGCTTGCTGTGTGCCCTTTCAGCCTGCTTTATGTAATGAACCTCGCAACTTAAATTAGTCTTCCGCTAGGAATTTTCTTGGTATGTTGAGGGTAGCGTATTGTTGTATTATCTCTTTGGGTAAATCTGATTATTTTTTTCCAATGATCTCAGAACGGCGAAGGGTTTGGAGCTCTTGCCGACGCACTTCTTCCGTTCATTGAGCCGGACTCCTTGGCGGGTAAAAGTACTCAAGGGGACGACGACGAAGAAGATATTGAGGGGGCAAAGGAAAGCACTGCTCATAACAATGCTACCGCTGTCAACGGGCACCAAAGTAACGGCGTGAGCGAAGCTGATTTCGCTCTCGCAGAAGCGGAGGCATCAGCTCACAAAGACGGTGGTGGGAACGAAGTCGACACAAGAGAAGCCGCGAAGAGCAGCAGTAGCAGCAGCAGCAGTGGATGGCGAGCCCCGCCTCAGGTGGACAGTGTCATCGAGCTCGCGATCGTAGGACGGCCAAATGTCGGAAAGTCGAGCCTGGTAAGTTGAAAAGACAAAAGTCCTTGAGATGTGAAGACGTTTTTGAGAGTACACAGTCATTGAGATGATAGGATGTTTTTGTACTATACTGCCGATTATTTTTGTCACCTTCGAGTGCGTGCAACCATCGTTCAAATTCCGACCACTTGAATTTGCCTCTTCACGTTATTATTTTGTTTCGTGTATGTGTGTCTCAAGGTGAACGCGCTAGTGCATGAAGCTCGAGTGGTAGTTGGCCCCATGCCAGGTGTAACGCGCGACTCGATTCCCGTAAACTGGACCCTCGTTGACCCCTCCCACCGCCACCCGGACCGGCAGCTGAAGCTCGTGGACACCGCGGGGATTCGCAAGTTCACCATGGAGCGAAACCCCCGCGGAGGGGGGGTCCAAACCCTGTGGGCGGCGTCGGCGGGGCAAGGCGGGTCCTCGAGCATGCTCCACCAATCAAGTGGCAGCGGATCTTCCACGGCAGCAGCAGCGTCTGTGGCGGCGGCGCACCGGCATGCGATTGGAGGCGGCGCGGGCGCTGCTTTGGAGTTGCAATTGGAGCAAGAAGCAGTGAACGCGAGCTTGAAGGCACTCGGCATGGCGTCGGTGGTGAGTTGAGTTGTTTTTGGCGAGGTCATTCACCAAGTAAGTAGTACTGTGGCAGGAGTTCTCATTGAAGCAACATCAAAGCTTTTGAATTACATGCTCGCGCGTGTGCTCTCTTTCTCTCTATAATTCCCTCTCTCTGGCTTTTCAATCGATCATTTCCTTCATGGACTTTATCGTTTCAAGGTGGTGCTCGTGTTGGACGGGAGTGCGCTGAACATGCGGCGACTAGAGTTGGCGCTAGCGGGGCGCATCCTAGAAGAAGGCCGCGCTCTCGTGATTGCGGTAAGGATGCACTGTGCACATGATAGAAGAGGAGGGTGGTGGACTTGGCAGTCTTTCTGCGAGTGGTGTGATCAATGCAAAATTGTGAGTTTTTTGCATTGACAACACACCTCCCTATACTCTGCCGTCTTTTCCCCTTCTTGTTGCTTGTTGTCTTCTGCATTGTTCCTTACCGCGACGCGTGTGTTATAATTTCTTTTCCAACTCTCCATGTCTTGAATAGGCGAATAAGGCTGATCTCTTGGAAGGCACTTCGATGCAAAAGTTTCAATCTGGGGTCCAAGAGCAAGCGTCGCTGCTTCTTCCTCAGCACGGAAGCTTACCGGTGGTAGCGCTCTCAGCATTAACTGGAAAGGTATGCTCTTTCACTTGTTTATATCGAAGTGTGCTGTTGACTCTTCGTTTCTCTTTTACCTTCCTCTACTACCTATTGCATCTTACTCATTCACATTACTTTTCTCATAATACACACACAGCATCAATCACCTGTGGAAGCACAGCGAGACTTTGCCTTCACACACTATGCTCTTGACGGCTCTTTCGCCCTCTTTCTCCCTCTTCTTTCGTTTGGTAGGGAGTTGATCGTGTGCTTCCCGCGGTAGTGTCCGCGCATGACCGTTGGGCTGCGCGCGTCCCGACGGGACTCCTGAACCGCTGGCTCCGAGCCTTGGAGCGGCACCACCCGCCGCCAAGACAGGCCCCCAAGGGGGGGTCCAAACCGGGGGCGCAGATCAGCGGCGGCGCGGTGAAGCTCAAGTACATGACCCAGCTCAAGGGGCGCCCCCCCACTTTCGCGATCTGGGCCAATCGCGCCGAAGCCCTGCGGCCCGACTACTTGGCGTTCTTGCGCAACAACTTGAGGGACGAGTTTGGTTTTCAAGGGATTCCCATGCGGCTGCTGCTGCGATCCACCAATGTTTCCTTGCGCGATCGACTGGAGACCAAAGCCGCAACTGCCAAAACCACTGCTGCAAAAACGAGGAAGAAGAAGCCCGCAGCCGACGACGATAATGATAGCGATGACGGCAATGCAGATTCCCTAACCACACCCGCAAAGATGACAGAGAATGTTACCGTAAAAATCACGCCAGCGCGCGCCCCTGCTCCGAAAGTGCCGAAGCACAAGCAGCCGCACACGGTGCGATTGGGCCAGAGGCGCCGACACCAGTCCAGCAAAGGGAGGCCGCCAGGGACAAAAGCGCAACGAGGAATGTGAAGATCAATTGATGTGACTATAAAAGTTTGCGTTTTGTATCATATATGAGTCACCTGAAATCGGAGATTTGCCTCTCGTGTTTTTTTGCCCTACCAAATCGCACTCATTGAGAAACAATCTTTTTTTCGAGTATCACACTGGCTATCCCATCACCATGCTACTAAAAAATGTTATCCATATTCTTAATTCGACTTCGAAAGCCAGTTTTAATGTTCTAATTCAGAATTCAGCCGAAGTTTTAAACTTTCTTTGTTGGCGATAAATAACTGGGGAGAGCCGACGGACACGAATTAAGACCTTAAACAGCAAGCCGGGCAGGTGACATGAGAAATGAAATACATAGGAGGGCTGTATTCCTGGACAGTTGGCGCTTCAATTCGCATTCGCACTGGACGGCGTATCATTTCTGGAAGCTGGCACCGCAGACGCATTTTCCATGGGTTCAAGCAATGCAGGCGGTGCCTCAACCGGAGGCGGCAATGGGGGTTCAGACGAGACCAAAAACTGTTCAGACTGCTGGGTTGCATTGACCTCATCATGAGGAGGGGCGCTGACGACAGGATTAGGGCTAGGGCTGCTGTGGCACGGCCACGCTTCGATAGGGCGCTCAAGTGCTTCGGCCCATTTGCGCCGCGATGAGTGCGCCTTTCGCTTGATCTCGTCAAAGTTGGACAGCGAATTGGCCGGGTTGGCGGGGCTGGCTTTCACTGAAGTCGTTTCTTTCGGTTTCGTAGCACATGTGCTGCCGAAACCAATGAATTCGGCTACGCGTTCGGGCAAAAAACCCGAACCCCGGCGCGATTGAGCGCAGACGAGTTCTGAGTACGAAAACTCTAGGAAGTTCGACTCGTTTTTACCAGTTCTCAAAGAAGTTTTGAAGCGTCGAGCGGCATCTTTGGCTAATTTTCGAGCCGTCACACGGTGGCTTTCGATATTCTGAATAGTTTTATCAAGTTCTTCGAAAGGCGTTTTCAGCTTTTCACCGATGGCTGCTCTGCAGGAGGGGCCACCGCGTTGGTTAACGTTTACGCAATCCTTCTTGGAGATGACACCCTGCTTTCGATCGGTGACAAGCTTGTTCTTCTTCAGTAAGCTGATAGCCTGAAAAACGGCCTCCCGGTTGTACAGGACAATTTTCGGCCCGCGTGGGCCATACATAGGCCCAGACGGTGATTTTGAAAGCTCTTCCATGTACCTGTCCAAGTAATTCCACGCAAGAAGCACTCCGAACGACTTCCCCCTGGCCTCTTGGAGCATTTTGTGCATGTGGGTGACTAAATCGCCATATTTACTTCCTCGGTAGTGTCCGTCAGGCCTCAACCCAGCTGGGACGAAGGAGTGGGCGCATGGGTGATGTTCGAGGATCTGCCCTAGCCACGTTGACCCGGTGTTGCTCTCAACTATGAAAATTACCGGACGGCCTTCACCGCACATGCATTTCCTTCCCAAAAAGTCTGGCACGCTGAGCGATGCAGTAGCATAAGTTTTGTTGGTGGCGTTGCGTCTGTGAATATGGTGTTCGACATTTTCCGACGGATGATGTTGCCGTAAACCTTTTTTAGAATGCTTCGATGAGGGGCTGCTAGGATTCGACGATTCGACGAGTGGTAGATTCGATGGAATTTGAGAGTGTGCACTATGATGCGACCTTGAATCGTCCCTGCCAAGTGAATTTCGAGCTCTGTTTGCATCATTGCCCTTCACTAAATGTCTAAATGTATCACTCGTTTGAGCTCCTAGCGCAAGCCCAAATGCAGCTGCCTGGACTAAGCCTTTCATTAGGCTTAGCTCGACTAGCTCGTTGAGCAACAGATGCTCGAAAGTTTATAGCTTGAAGCTCAAACAGGCAGGCAGCTTTGGTGGGAAGAGGGAAGATGCCGTTGTAGACTCTAAAATGTACGACAGATGATTAGCTAGCTAGCTAGTAGCTACAGTAGCTAGCTGTCGACCTCTGATCCTCCGATCTCGTCATCTCGTCGCGCATTTTCGCGAAGATACGAGCTTATCCTCTCACTTAATCTTCACATGGCCATCACTCATTTTTTCACTCGTAGTTCGGTGTGAATCTTTCTCTGGCCAATCAGGAGGGGTTGATCCTGTAAATACAGTGCGTATAAAAAATGGTAGCACGCAGCGCTTATTCCGCCTGCAGGTTAGTGTTAAAAGGAGCCCGCATAGATGCAGGAAAGTCTCATGGTCTGATGATACTCTTAAACTCGAACGAAGCATACAGCTTGACTAGAAATTGCCAAAAGCAGGCTCGCGGTAAACTAATGTACGCCTCAGATATTCGTTACTCGCTTTCATCTGCACGCAGGCGCTGGCATCGCAAGCAGCAAGCGTTCTGAAGGATGATAATGCCCGCAGGGAGTCGGCAGCAGCCAGTGAAGCTAAGTTGAATGGCCCACTTGGCAGGGTGGCAGCCTGTGGAGAAGCTATTTCCAATGGCTTCTCTGGCCGGGCCATCAGAATAGATAGATCGAATGGCTCCTTTCACAAGCTGGCAGCAGCCAGAAAGGAGGCATGGCCGAATGGTATTTTTGGCACAGTAGCAGCAACTAGTGGAGAAGCTAGATTATGCGGCATGTTAGGTACAACGGTTATTGCTACGTATCATTTTTGAATGCATTTTTCGCAACGACGATGACAGCCATTGAAGATGCTAGGTCAAATGGCATTCAGTGAAGGGTCTGGGTGGAATGGCTCGTTTGGCAGGTTGGTGACAGCTGTCGGAGATGCTAGATTAAATAGCACTTCTGACAGGGTAGCAGCAGCCAGTGCAAAAGCTTGGTCGAGTGGCTCCTCTGGCAGCCTTACTGCATCACCAAAGAGCCTACTCCACCTAGGGGCATACTGGTGTAGGATGGCATGAAAATCGACCTTTTCGACCTAGGGATGATTAATCACCCTTCATGGACAATGAATTCCTGGCATCTTATGGCAGGGCATAGTATGATGGAGCGCGATAGAAACAAGGCCGGCGATTCGGCGGCAGCCAGTGGCCAAGAAGAGAAAAATGGCCCATTGGGCAGTGGAGCAGCAGGATGCGTCAACTGACACGACATCACACGGATCTGAAGGACGGAGCGCAACTCCTTGCTTGTTAAGGCACGCGTAGTAGCGCATACGAATCCAAAGACTTCGTGAATATCCGGCCAAAGGATTCAGCGTGTAAAGTGCGCAATTCTTCTTGTGCCTCTGTGACTGTGACTACTGTAGACATGGCACATACACATACACATACATGCCACTCTCTCTTTTGGAAATATAATAAAAATATTTCAGTAACGCAAAGCAACTGAACTAAATAGCGTCCAAAAACCCACCTCAGTACAAGTCGCTCGTGCAATTACCAAGGGGAATCAAAATAAACAAATCACCCAATTCACAAGCACTCAGCAAGCCAAGTCACATGCTGCCCAGCGATACCGCATCCGTTATCCGTATAAGAAAAAACAGCCCTATGCATGATTAACCGAAGCATAGTTCAGGTGCAATTCGAAGAACTTTCAATGATATATATGGAGCACGCAGTGCCCATCTGCAACGGATTCATGCACCTTTGTCTCATCCAGTGGTGCAATCCAGGCGGTCAGAACCAGTGCTCGAACGGTCGATCTCAGCTGAATTGAGCCATTTACTCCGCCCTGAGCACCATAAACGCAGTGCAGGAGCAATATGCAAGCATCGAGGGACTTGCCATGATGCATATGGAGCACGCAGTGTTTAGCTGCACCGGAATCATGCACCTTTGTCTCATCCAGTGGTGCAATCCAGGCGGTCAGAACCAGTGCTCGAACGGTCGATCTGAGCAGAATTGAGCCATTTACTCCGCCCTGAGCACCACAAACGCAGTGCAGGAGCAATATGCAAGCATCGAGGGACTTGCCATGATGCATATGGAGCACGCAGTGCCCATCCACTGCGGAATCATGCACCTTTGTCTCATCCAGTGGTGCA
>Ga0307982_1000953_pt1 | contig 23079 bp, 20 predicted proteins | sample OrgLakmetagen989_FD_201847 | JGI IMG/M metagenome (GOLD analysis project Ga0307982, IMG submission 201847) | Saline water microbial communities from Organic Lake, Antarctica - #989 | ecosystem: Environmental > Aquatic > Non-marine Saline and Alkaline > Saline | place: Antarctica: Organic Lake...
CCGCGATGCTCATCTGCAAGGCCTTGATCTTGTCGCTCTTGCGCCGGTTCCCGCGCCCGCTCGCTTCCGACTCGTTCAACTCGTCTTGCAGCAAGGATTCCGCCTCTAGAGCAGCAGCCTGGGCTTCTGCGGCGGCCACAGCACGCTGTCGGGCGGCTTCGGCCGCGGCCAATCGGGCTTCTTCCTCGCGCATGGCGGCTTCGCGCGCCCGCTGCCGCCGCAACATGTGCCGCTGCAGTTCAGGCAGTGCTGCTTCTTCGGCTTCGGCCTATTTTGGAAGGTTTGGAATAGGAGCAAGATGAGCGGTGTGAATATTTTATAAAGAAAGTGTGGGTAACAAAACGTTTGACATACGCGCACGTGAGGTTGCGGGACTACCACTTGGCGATATTCACACCAGAAAAATCCTCTATCTCCTTCCTTTGTTTTATTCCATCTGATATTTTCTATCTCCTCCTTCAACCCATACCTGCAGGCGCGCGGCTTCTTCTTCTGCGAGCCGATGCGCTTCTGCTGCCTTTAATTCCCGAGCCTCCTTCAGCTCCGCGGCCATCCGCGCTTCTTCTTCGGCCTTCTTTGCGTCCATCAAGGCAAGCTTCGCCCGTGCCACCTTCAAGAGAGAAGGAGAGAGATGAGAAACACGCTTAGAAAGAAAAATCGTGTATGTACTATATACTCATTGCTGTTCAAGGGGTTAGAGGTAGGTATCGTAATGACTGCAACAGGGGCGTGGATGTGCGCTAATATATTTGCGTCAACACTTACCGCTCCCTTTGTGATTTCTTTTCGTGCCGTTGCTGGTGGCTCCATCTCATGCCCACCTCCCCCTGGGCTCATCAGAGCAGACGCCTCAGCCGCAGCGGCAGCAGCAGCCTCGGCCGCAGCTGCTTCGGCCGCCTCACGCTCCAGTTTTTCGCGCTTTTTTCGCTCTTTCTTGAGCAAGGCCTCTTTCCACAGGTCAGTGGCCGAAGTGGCTTGGCCTTCTGCGGCGGCCTCTTCTAGGAGATTGTCCATCGAAGATCGCCGCAAACTGCTGCGAGCATAGAGCCCTGTAGATTGACCGCCACTGCCGTCATGGTCTCCGCCACCACCTGAAGTATCGTCGAGAGAGTAAGCAGACCTTTCCAGCAACTTTTCGCCTTTCGCTGGCGTGGGGCGCGGCGCTTTCCGCAAGTTTTGGAGCACCCCTGTAAGGTGCGACGCCCCACTGCTGGCTTCTTCTTCCTTCAGTGCTTCGAGGGTCAGGCGGCGGCGGGTCTCCGGAGAATGGTTGTCATTGCCACCACTGCTGTGAGCGCGGCCCTGTGACGCCGAGGACCGCCGCCGAAACGCTGCTTTGAGCTCGTCTTCGCCTCCACTGCTGCTGCTGGTGCCATTCGATGAACGACGAGGCTGACTCCGCTGCCGGGTAGGGCGCCGCGATGCCTGCTGTTGCTGTTGATGCTTTTCCTTTTCGATGCAATGATGAGAGTGGGGGAAGACAGAGTGATGTAAGTGAAAAGATACACAAATGTACAAAGAAGAAGCTAGCACTGAGAGCAATAAAAATGTGTTGAATACTTCTCACCTGTACTATTATTCTCCGAAGCCTAAAATTTCCGTGCCTAATGCAAATATAGCATACTACATGAATGAATGAATGAATGAATGATTTGAACTACGAACCTGCGAGCGCTCGAGGAGTTGGTCGTAAAGTTGTTGGGTGTTGGCGATGGCGGCTGGTTGCTCGGAAGGGTGAAACTGCTCGTAACGCTGAAAGAAGAACTGAGCCAGAGGGCTGTGAGGATCTCGGCCGTCGAGCGGTGCAACCACCTTACAATATACACATAATTCACAAGTATGAACCACGTGAATTAACAAATCGCACTAAAAACATTCAGAAAAGAAATGGCCACCGAATAAATCACTCGGGCACACAACTAAATCCTAAAAATTCAGACTGCAGCATAAATCTCGTTTTAACCTACCGTGCCACAAGCGCCCAATTCAAAGGCATCGCGACCGTTGTACTCAATCACGGGGCCGAAGGGCTCGAGCTGAGGGTGGTCGGTCACAATCAGCACCACCAGTTCCGGAGGAGATGCTTGCTCTCGTTCTTCGCGTGCTCCGTGATTAGGGGCATCGTTCGGTGCTTCACTGTTGTTTGCAGTGGTACCAGCCGAAGTAGGCGCAGCATCCTCACCCGAGGAAGAGGAAGAAAGGGTGCTGGCGCCAGATTTCGGCGAGAGTGGAGAATTGCGCCCCCCTTCGTAGGAGCGTTTGGTGAAGCACACTCCGCAGGCTTTAGCATTTGGCGCGTTGTCTCGCTTGCACACCCCACACGCCCACGATGTGCCATGTGAAGTGGCACCAGTCGTTGCTGCCTCGTCGTTCGAAACAGCCGATGCTGCTGTCTCCTCAGCCGCTTTTTCTGCATTTGCTGCCGCTGCCTGTTCCTCCGTTGACGGCTGAGCCGTTACAGGGGAGGAGCGTCTGTCGCTGGTGCTGAGGGGGTCCAGGGACTCTGCCGAGGCCTCAGCAATTGCCGACAGATCGCCGTTGTACACGTGGGTTTGGTCCGAGGCCTGCTGCTGCTGCTGCTGGTGGTCTGTTTGTGCAGAGGGTGATGCCAATTCGCGCTCATCACCGCTGAGCACTTCGACCACCGAATCACCTGAGCTAGGTGACGAAGGCACCACCACCACCGCCGGTGCAGCTTCCGAAGTTGCACCATTAGCAGTAGACGCAGCAACAGCAGCAGTGGCCATGGCAGGCGACGGCGGCGGCAGAGGTGACGGTGGCACCACGGCTGCTGCTGTCGATTCGTCAAACACTTCCAGGACGGAATCCCCCGCTGTCAGGTCGCCGCCTCCATTCCCCTTCACCGCGTCCTCAGCAGACGGAGCATGGCTGTCATTGGCTTTGATGTCGTTGGCCTCGTAGCTGTTCTCTTGGTCCAAGCTAAGGCTCCCCAAGCGCTGCAGCCATTCACTGAGCTTATCCTCGCTCGAAGCCGCAAGCGCGACCAGGGCTCCGCCGTCAGCAAACTCCACGTTGAAGCGATGAGGGCGCTGCCCGCTGAACCCCCCGCTGCTGCTGGAGTGGTGGCCCGCAGAGACAGCGCCAACCACCGGGCGCTCCCACAGGGGAGCTCCACTGCTGCTGCTGCTGCTGCTGTTATTCTTAGGGTTGCTGGAATACGCGGACAGGGTTTTGGTTGAAGCATTGAATGACAGGAAGCGCTCGGTCCAGCTGTCGCCGAGGCCCAAAAAGCCGCGCTCCTTCACTTGCACTGCGTCGGTCCACAGGGAAAAATCGGCGCTTTTTACAGGAGCAGCTGCAGTAATGTTCTTATTCTCCGCTGCTTCTTCTTTCGCCTTCTCAGAGGCACCGCCACCTTTCTCCTCGCCTGTGCTTTGGTTCTCTGCAGTCATTTTCTCATCGGTACGCTCACCCGATTCTCCACCTTCTGCTTGAGGGGCTAACGGATCTTGGCTGCCAGTCTCACTCATTGCCTGGTCTTCAAAGCGGCCAGTGAGGGCGCAAGGGTTCAGAAAAGCGTCTTCTGCCGGCTCAGACGACGTTTGCTCGCGGTGGTGCCCCGCCAGCGCCGACTCTAAGTCCAGCTCACCACTTAGGCTCAGCCCAAAGCTTGGAGCTGCATTGTCACCGCCGCCGTGACCGTCGACGCCATGAAGGTCCTCACTGCCGTTGTTCTTGCCACCGGAACGGCTGGCTTTACTGTCGTCGGAGAGCAGGGAGCCGGCGGTAGTTTGGTTATCCAAATAGTGGGCCGTGCGGTCGGCGCCGCCTAATATAGTAGACTCGTTGAGCGACCCTGGCGCAGTGAAGTGCGGCCCTGATCCGTCCTTACCTGCTAGGGTGCGCCGAATATGTGCACCAAGTCAAACCAACGGTATAAAGTAAAACCAATACAGCAAGTGTTTGGGGTGCTACAGACTGTAGGAGATTGGGGAGGGTGCACTGTAGTTTCCCATGAAAAGACACGTTGCCAAGCGGAAGAGACACCGAAAGGTGAGCACTATCTCACAGTTACCACCGTTCCTACTCCGCCTTCGCTGATTTCCATCAACATGTAAGGTATCGCTGGATAATTTCATCATATGTGAATGATTGCAGTGAGAAAACAGTCATGCAAACCAGGTTTACGAGTAACCTCACCTTCGGCAGGAACCGATTGAGGAGGCGCTGATTCACCATTTCCTGCCGCTCCATCATCGGCCTCACCACTGCCACTTCGAAATGGCGAAGTTGTCGCGGAACCTTTCAGAGGCGAAGGCGCGGCCACTGCGTTTGCTCTTACGTCATCGAGGGCTTGGTACCAGCGCTTGAGCTCCAGTTTCTTGAGGCCGAGCGACGCCACGTCATCGGAATCTAAGTCCAACAGATCCACGGGATGGACAGCGCCCAGCTCATCCAACGCAGGTGCTAACGCTGAAAGCCGCCAACTATGAGGAAAAAGCATTGGTCAGAAAGTGCGCAAGGGCAAAAGTCACCGCGACAGTTGATGCGTGTTTGTTCGAGAGAATGCCAAATAGTAATGCCTTGATTTCATCATCTATTCTCGCAACTTCTCAGACCTATTACGCCCAAACCAATCATTCAATAATCACACATTAAAGGGAAACTTACTGCGCGAGCCATTCTTGTAGGTCTACTTCCATTGTGTCTGAGGCGCACACCAAAGAGGCCTCGTACTTCTCTCACTCGTTTCGCAAGAGGTCCACCGACAGTTGGTGTGGAAAACGTTGGTTTACGACTCAGTATCAGCTCAGCCAATCAGCTCCACAACACTCTGTAATATGTGCTCTGTGTACTGCAAAATGTCAACGGGCCCTGGGGCGGTTTCAAGATCGATGCCTCCCGTAGTTATCGTCAAGCACTTAATACGCTCCTCGTTCCACGTGTGATATCTGATAGTCATTCTCCTCTGACGTAGCACAAAAAAAATGATGAAAGTCTCTTTTCTAGCTTCGTCTAGAATCTGCACAACACATTAGCTCTAGCTGGACCGCGATTAGTATCATGGCATCTCAAAAAGGTTTTCTCGTGGCTGTAGTGTTCATGGGTTTTTTTATGAGCAGCATACATGCCCTTGCACCTACACCTGTGCCGTCGATGCCTCCCACTCCCGTGCCTTCGCTTCCTTCTCCAGCGCCTTCGATGCCTTCAAACTTACCGACGCCGCGGCCGTCCCTGATACCGTCGCCTTCACCAACATCCAGCGCACTCCCAACAGTGACACCCTCGGCAGCTCCTAGTCCTCTACCGTCAGAAGTGCCGACTGTGCAACCGTCCTCACCGTTTCCAACGCTGTTGCCCTCGTACCGCCCTACCCGATCACTCTTTCCTACCACTTTGCCCACGCCACGACCGTCGCTTCAACCTACTAACAGGCCAAGTAAAGCACCGTCGTCATCGCCCACCTTGGTGCCATCGTTGAGCCCGTCGCCTAAGCCTACTCCAGCGCCGTCGACAGTGCCGTCGCTGACTCCATCGTCGCGGCCTGTTCCTGCGCCCTCTCCTTTGCCAACAAATGTGCCGTTGCCTCAGCCGACACAGGTGAGCGTATGCTCCTTTCCTCTGTTCTCAACAGGACTTGTACATATTAAGTTGGAGTTGAAAAGATGTTGCTCACTCAACTAGCTTATTTATACACCGATACCTTTGTTTCGTTTGCAATTCTCAGGACCCAACGATCGTACCCACGCCGGCGCCTACCCACTTTCCGAGCTCCCTGCCCACCCACCATCCTACGTACGCGCCCACTCCACTGCCCACCCTTTTCCCAACGCATGTGCCTTCTGTTAGCCCTTCGGTGTATCACACAAAGAAGCCGACCCAGCCACCGTCGCCATTGCCCACGCTCGCACCCACGCTGCGGCCATCGGCCGTGCCTACTCGGTTAACCAATAGCCCAACGACCCTGCCCACCCCACTGCCTTCACCGGCGCCCAGTTTCACGCCGTCTTCTGTGCCCACGCCCAAGCCCACAGCTCCTCTGGCGGTGCGTTCCGCTTACGTGTACATTGGCCTGGCAGCGACTGGGGCAGTGCTCGTGTGCTGTTGCGTCATGCTGGGGTTGAGTGGCTTCGTGGGGGTCATATCTCGAGCTTTCCAGGATCGCGCCACCAAGCTCTTGAACGCTCGCGTTGCGGCAGCGCGAGAAGTCTTTGCTGAAAGAAATGCGAAAACTTTGAGCGAGGCTGCGGCGCGCGCTCGCCGCATAGACCAAATCAAGTTTGGCACTGGTGCGCCCGTGAGAGGTGCATACTTGGATGAGTTAGGTGGCGGGTTCGAAGAGAATCCAACTGCTCAAGACGAGAAGGATGAATTCGCGCATGCGTGGTCTAATGGCGGGCATGCTGAGCAAGTGAAAACTCGCCGCTTCTCCCATTCGGGCCCTGTCGCTAGCCGTAAGAGCGTGCGGGGAACATCAGGGCCTCGCGAAGAGCTGGACCGAGTCCTCGAATTGAGAGGGGTCACCGTGGAGAGGTCGTGGGCGCAAAAACAAGGCACTGCCTTGCAAAAAAGCGCTGTGCGATCGAACAAGCGTTTCAAGCGCTCGTCAGCACCGTCGTTTTCAACCCGGGCGTCAGAGAGCGGTATAGCACAGCCGATTCAAGATGGTGTAGCGGTCAACCCAGACGTTGCTCGAGGAGCAAGCAGTGACATCAGGGGAATTGCGCGAAAGCTTAGCATTAGCAAGGCAGCAAGCGTAGCATCCGATGATCAACTTCCTTCCAGCCTGCAAGACTTATTGAACCAACCTGCCAGCCTCGACACCTCCGCTGCAGCTGAAGATGCAGCTGCAGGTCGAGCCTTGTTGAACGCGTTTGGCCTTTCGCCTGCCGTGTTTGAAAGCAAAGGGCTGTGTTCGGCGAGAGCGCTCCGCGGCCTCAAAGGATTAGCGTCCGACAAGCTGGTGCGTTTCTCCGCGAAAGTTCTAGTGTTGTCCTGAGTCCACGCATTTCACCATGTTCAATAGTCGTGCGCTACATTCCACTGTGTACTGCTTGCTCCTCCGAAATAATATTTGAGTGCTTTCTTTTACCCTCTCTTCAGGTGGTGCTCGTAGTGGTGGACCTCAAACTGAAACCTTTAGACGCTAAAAAGTTCAAAGCAGCAGTGAACGCGTCAGTGGCAGCGCGCAATCCTCTTGCTCCTTCGACAAGCACCAGTGCTTTCGCGAGTCCAGCGACTAGTCCAGGAGGTAGCCCTGCGCGCTCGTTTTCCCCTTCGCAGCGGAAGCACGTTGAAAGCTTCAGCTCTGTTGGCCAGCCAGCAGGTGGAGTTGAAGAAAGGTCAAACGCTCGTAAGGAGGAGGAACGGCACCGAGATATTGACGACTGCGATGACTTTGGTGGGGCAGCTGAGGCCGCCCTAATCATGAAGGAAGTGAACGGGCTCCTCGGAGGTTTGGGAATATCAGCGAGTACACGTACGAGAGGGCGCATGGCCTCTAATCTCGTGATGAAGAGCCCTCCAATCAAGGGCCCAATTTTTCAAGGCACGGCCATTTGAGAGGTCTCTCCCCTCTGTGTATATGTGCATATGTTTGTGTGTGTAATTTAGCAACAGACCTAGAAAAGCAGTCAAAACGTTAAAATTGAAATAATTTCTAACTGGGCCTGACTTTCATTGGTCAAAGTTCACTATGAACCATAGCAAGCTTTCAAGCTTTCATTTTCGTTAATGTTATCCACGCGAAAGCAAAAGGATTTTTTTTGAAAAATTTGACCAACGGCAAATAGCGATAGAGAAATGGCATTTGCAGCATGGATATATTTGTGCTCCCAGCACCCAACACCAAACCATCTCATTATTGCAGAGGAATTTTAATGCGAAACCAATATACACTTGCACTAAAATAAGGCGCATTAGTTATCCTTTAAGGAGGGTTTTAAATATCCTCCAGCTGCATTTATATCATAACGCCTGAACTCGCATTGGCTTTAAGAGTTCTTGCACCCTGACTGTGAAGCGCCTCGAGGACACTCTCGAGCAAACTGCCCCCAGGTGACGCCGCTGTTGCAAGGGAGGTGCGCGATGACATAACGTAGGTCAAATGGTAGGCGCAAAGTAACAATACCGTGAAGAGAACATCATCTGGGTGCGAAATATGATGTCGAAACAAAAAATCTCATCGTGGAAACAATAAGCTGTGGTAGTGAAGGCGTCTTACCATCTACAGCTGCTAGAGCACCTTCTAAGCGGGCAAGCGCTGCTCTTGAAGCATCGTCTCCATCCTCTACTGAGCGTTGCACTGCTGCTAGTGCCTTGAAACATCACAAAATAGGACAATGAAATTTCTAGAATGAAGATATGGATACGGAAGGTATTTAAACACAGACTAGTAAACGAAGTATTATTTAATAATCAGCAGCCAATTGGCTTAGCATGTGCGTACACTTACCGGTAAAGCCACGTTAGTCAAATGTGGTGATGGAGGTGCTCGAACATTAGTAGTGCTCTTCACAACGGAACCGTTATGCCCTATAATGCGTGGCTCGGGAAACATAAATGCTTTCGCCGGTGTGGCGCCCGGCGGCTTCGGTGCCGGAAAAACAAATGGAATTGGCGGCAGAGACATTACGGTACTCCTTTCTGCAAGAGGATTTGAAAGCTGGGTTGCTACTGATGTCTGTAACCTATTTGTTGCAATATTATTGGCAGAAAGAGCCGTCGATGAATTATCTGCGGTGAAATCCCAGCCACCTTCATCAACGTCTCGTGGCGTCCTAAATGCGCTAGCACTGCTGCTGCTGCTGCAGCTGGCACTACCACTGAGGCTACCGCAGTTTTCAGCGTGGCCACTTCCGGATACGTCAAACATAGAAGGTTGCGACAGCATCTTCTCATGCTTCAACGATGATTGAGCATGGTGATTACGAACAGTCTCTTCAAGTGAATCCTTGAGTTCGATTTCTCTTTGCTCGCTAGAACCATTACCAGCAGCTTTTCTGCGAATGATTGCGTCGCGCAACCAGCTGATTGGCTGCCCTACACCATCAAAGCTGCTACCCTTGTCTCTAGTGCTACCATTGCTACCATTGTCGACATTGTGGATTGTGTCATTAACAATTCTGCTCTCAATTCTGCCAGTGCTCCTACGAATATCTCTGTCCAGTACATCACCTGAGCAGAGGGCTAACTTTTCGTCGGAGTGGAAAATATCATCGAGCTCTGTTGTGCTGGGTGGCCGCTTTTGGTCATCGCGATGACTGCTCTCGACAGCATCCTCATCTTGTGCATCGTTTGCATCCTCAAGGCGGCGGAAGATTTCGTGGCTCAAGAGGTCGCTGGCAGAGGGACGAGCCGACGGATCCTTCTGAAGGCAAGCCCTTACAAAGTCTCGTATTTCGGCCGAAAATGTGACACCATCGTTGCCCTTAGTTGGTAGTGTTGGTGGCTCGTCCTAAGATTGGCATAAATGCATGGTCGTCAGGAGTTTAAAAATTGGGAATTCAAGGTTCCTTCAGGCACTTTATAGGTACGAAGGTTGCATTGTACAGTCCGAAAAAAATGTTTGACGGATGCACGGATGCAGTGACCTCGACAGTTCGCCTGTTTTCTTCTCGCGAGATGTACCACTGCTACAATTATCAGATATTGTATCTATGATGTAGCTGCCATTTGTATTACCTCTGGAATCATGAACAGGGCGCGCACGGGAAGAACGTGAGCTAAAGGTGGAGCACCGCACAGTAGCTCCCACGCAACGCACCCTAAACTCCACACGTCGGCTGCTGCTCCATAAGCTGATCTCGTTATCACCTAATCCCAAGCAATTGCATATAATTTGCAAGCTCAGCTGATTCGGAGTTCAAAATTATATAAGAAGGAGTTGAAAGTACATGTGTACTGGCAGATCCTTGCTAAACTTCTATCGCAACTCTCATACTTCGTCTAATCCAACTAATTGCTAACCTCAGGCGCCATCCAAAATGGTGAGCCAACAAAAGTGTCCCTTTGGCCCCGAGTGGCCGAAAGCTGTGCAGCTGCACCAAAATCCGCCAATTTCACGCAACCTTCGCAGCTCATTAGCCTATTGTAAATAAGTAAGAATCCAGAAAAGCGAAGCGAGTGAAGTAGTGCTCAAGTGGCTGGTGCATGAATCACAGTATCAGTTTTTACGAACACATTGGCTGCTTTTAAGTCGCGGTGGATTGTTGGCTTTCCGAGTTGTCCAGTGTGCAAGTAGTCTAAACCGAGGAGCAGCTCGCGGAGAACCTGGCGAAACGACGTCGCAACAACGTTCAGTAAGCATACTACTAGGTTAACGGTATGTCTTCGTTGTTTACAGACTCAATCTGCCCCAGTGCAGGCTAAGTGAAATGAAGCAGCAAGAGAGGAGCAAGGGGCTGAATCAACCTGGGCGGCGACACGTTCTGGCATGGGCTGTTCTGAGCTCAGAATAGACGCCAAACTGCCGCCTTCCAACAATTCCATGGCTACCCAGAGCTGGTGGCCCACTACCCACGCGCCGCGGTATGCACATAGCTGCGGGCAATATGCTCTAGCAAGCACCTATACCAGAAGAATTCCGCACATTTAGCGGATTGATTGAGGGTACTGGCTGCTTACGCGTCAGGTTTACATCATTCGATGGTGGAGGTAATTACTTTGTGTACATCGAGCGTAGAAGACCTCATGGTTCAAGCCAAATTTCGATTATGCAGTAAATTGTAAAATCATGATATTATCCTTTGTGTATGCACTTACCCCAACTTCTTCAACCACACCCTCGACGCCGCCATCGCCGAGTGCTTCCAAATCTACGACCTTGAGTGCCACAACTTCAGCTCGAGCAGGTGAGCCGCCCGAGAGACCCAAATCAGTCAAGATTGCGCGGTGCACTGCCCCGCTGGACCCTTTGCCAATGCATTCAAGAATTTCCACGGGCGGGTCAGTGCTTAACATCGTCTTCAAAGCTTGAATGATTGCTCAACGAAGACCCGCATGACACGGCATTATGTATATATTTGTGTCTTTCGGAAGATGTGTTCTGGATGAAAGATCTGGAACATCAAGACACTGCTGCCCCTACGGGGCAAATGCTCCAGAGCGTGGTGGGGAGCTGAAAATAAAATAATAAGCATCGCATCGCATCGTATCATTTCTGTAGCTTCAACAGAGTCGCCTTTAGGTCGCAGTACTGCTGTGAGCCTAGCGATACCCATTTGCTACTTTTGACAACAGGTGCGTGAAGGAATGAATCTTAAATGAGCCACCATGACTAAATGAGCGTTATCTGCGTCATCGATAACCTTGAACTGGTGTGTGTGTGTGTATGTACTCTCGGAGCTTCTGCAGAGGAAAAGAGGAAATAGTAATGGATGGGTTGCAAGACGTCGATTGCGCCCACACTGCAAGCAGTGGGCTTGGCCGTGATAACTCTCATCAGCTACCGGATAGCCCTGCGTGTAAATACTGTTACGACTTGGACCAAATCGAAAATCGAGGGAAGGAGTGCGAAGTTTGTGGAGCTGCCTTGAAGCCCAGCTTAGACGATGTCTTTGAAGCTAGCGCCGATCCCGTAAACGCTAATATTTTGGCGCAATGCACTACTTTAAAGCGCTTTGTATCTAGTGAGAGCAACGAAGGCTTTGAGGCTTCGTACCATGTTGGAGCTGAAGAAGAGGATGCGGACCACTGCACAAATACCGACGACTCCTTTTCGTCGTCAGCGTCTGATGACTCGTCGCACGACGGTTCATTCGACGACTCTGATTACGACGAAAGTGCTGACCCCACTCCCATAACAGAGCACGCTACCAAGTGCCGGAGCCTCGAGCGCATGATTTTAGGGCTGCCAGGAGGCGAACAATGGCTCGGAGATCGCAGCGGTCACCGCAAGCGATGCGGCACTAGCCGAGGTAGTACAACTGCACCAGGGTCAAGCCTGACATCGCTTGAAGACCCAGGTAGTGACTGGGCTAGCGATAGGCGTGACGATGACGATACTTCCTCGAACAGTACGAGCGACAAGCATGGCAGCGATAACGACTCCATGAGTAGTATGAGCGATCGGCGTGACGACGGCTGCGGCGACTCCTCAGATAGCGAAGATGATGGTTGCGAAGAATACGGAGAGGGTCGTATTTCTTTTGAGCAGCAGCAACTATCGTGGCGTGCAGAGCTGATTCCAGTGACAACATCATCAGAGCACGCAAGCGAATGTCGGTCCTTGGAACAGATTATTAGCAATCTCACAGACGACGGAACCAACAATGACGCAGACAAAGAATCTGAAGGCAGTGATTCCGAGGAATTTAGTGACGATGTAGATGTGGATGGTGTTGAGAACAGGGAGAATGATTTACCAAAGAGTTCAAAGCATGATGGCGTATTGACAAGCATGTCCGATTTGAAGCTTTCTCATGAAGTCTACAAAGAAGATGGTGAGCTTCTGGAGACTTCTAGCCAAGTTGACAATGAAGCCGTGGCTATTGAGGGATCAGAAGAAGTTAAGCCAGTCCATTTAAATGGCGTGTTATCTCAATTAGCAGACCATTTATTGAGCCTAGTGTTTGGGTTTGTCGTTGAGATAAATGATGGGACTGAAGCAGGCAGAGGTGACTGGCGCGTTCACAAACTGCTTGACGACAGGGACGATTTAAGTGAACCACGAATCAAGTTTGATGGAAAAAGTGAAGCAACGCAGTTTTCTTGGGCTTCTTACAACACTGCTGCCATGATGCAACATGCAGCGCTCATTGCACCGCTCCGAGTGGTCTCCAAAGGGTTTCGAGACGCTTTAGCCCAAGGCTGCGCTTTGCGCCTCAGCATTACTCAAGGCAAACTCCTGGTAGCGGCTGATGACTTCCAAGAAATGGACTCTTTGGCAGAGTGCCACCGTTATCCAGGCTTCTTGCAGCCCGGGCTCGCAGCACTCAAAGTGGTACCACCAGAGACGCACCCAAAGCAGTGGACACGCGACGACGCAGTTCACGAACAGGTGAAGGAAAAGAGACATGAAATTGATTGAGGGTCGACTTATATGCTACTGAGGGTGAAATATTAGATGAGTTTTCGATACAATTAGTCGTATTAGATTTCAAGGTAAATTAAAAAGAAATACAGCCTCGAAGGTTTGTCCTTTTCTAGTTTCAAATACGGCTCAAAGATGTCGTCGTTTTCTTACGTTGTATGTTGCTTCTCATGATTTCAGGAGGAAGTGGCGGCGGCGTTGCGAGTGCTCCTCGCTCCTGTGTGGCCAATGCTGCGCGTGCTGGATTTGTCATTCGTGAATCTGGAGGCCGCGCTTGTATCGGTGCAAGTGGCGAAGCTGTGCCCTAAGCTCGAGGCCTTGAGCGTGTCTCACTGCGAAGCGGTGGATGATGCCACCATTGTTGCTTTAGCCCATGGCAAATGCGCAGGTTGGTGTATTCTACTTTACCCCTTCATCTACTCTTGTGTTTCTTTCTAGATTTGATATGTGCAAATGACGTCGCTATTGTATGTCCTCAACCCTCTGAATTAATCTTGTTCGCTCTTGAAAAAATCATTCCGCGATGAGTATTCATTCTGTTGATTATGTTTACATCTACTCTTGCATGCATATGCGTTTCTGTGTGTTGTGTAAGGTAACTTGCGTGCGCTCAATGTAACATCATGCTGCTACGACGGCATTGGCGATGCTGCGGTTGCTGCCCTCGCGGAATGTTGCCCGAAACTCGCGTCCTTGCGAATCGGCTACGCAGGGGCTCTCACGGATGCAGGCATTACTGCACTCGCTTGTCGGCAGTTCGCTTGCCAGGAGCAAGTCTCTCCCTTGGTCGAGTTTTGTGCACCATATTGCGAAAGGGTGACGGACGAGGGCTTGCTGCTGCTAGCAGGCCAAGACCTTAGTGAAGTTGGCAACGGGTTGAGTGCTGCGCCAGTGGAGCTCGACCGTCAAGGAAGGGACTATTCGGTCCAGGGACGAGCAATTGCTTCAGCTCAACGCGCTGCTGCAGCTGCCGGTGTGGCCGCTGGCGAAGCCTCGAGTACTGGTCTTACACCTATAAACTCTACAAGTCAATTTAGCAGTGGAGCTTCTTTTGATGGCAGCGGAACCTCGACGACCACTGTGTGTCCAATGTGCACCGTCATCAATGAAGGCTCTTTCGAAGCTTGCCATGTTTGCTGCTCGCCACTTCCTCGGGTACAAAGAGAAATTGTGCCGCCGGTGCGCTCAACTCACTCATCATTGCTGGGAACACGTCATCATGCCATGGGACGCCAAACGAGTGCAGCGGTTCGGCGGTTGCGCATGTTTGACGTGTCCTCGTGCCCTAACGTGGGCACGCAGGGTGTAGTGGCAGTGGTGGAGTGTGCGGGGCCTTGGCTCCAATACCTCGATCTGGGCGGGTGCGTAATCTAGTACAGCCATGCTTCATCACATAACTTACTCATTTATGTGACGGTGTCCCTTGTGATAAATCTATGCAAACATTGACTGCGTCGGACTCTAACATTCCAAATTTATACCATTGTTTGTGTTTTGTAATTCGGGCGCAGATGTGATGGGGTCGATGCGGCAACATGTTGCGCAGCGCTCGCAGCTTGCCCTAGCCTCCGCGTATTTCGACTCACTGACTGGTACAACTTAACATACACACCACGCAAATTTCTGAGCAGACCAATATACTAATGATAATCGCGTCTTTGATCGTGAAACCATCCTCTCGAATTCACCGACTTCACCTGTACTCTTAGCTCCTTTCACTCCACCTGCACTGCTTGTTTCATTTAGGTATTCGCTGTCGGACAATGCGCTCCTCGAAGCTGCCCACCATTGCCCTCAACTCGAAGCCCTTGATGTAGCTTTCACGCTCGTGCCCTCACCTGTTGTCTCGTCTGCTGCCCTCGCACAACTCCCAAGCCTCCTGCCGAAGCTTGTTTCTCTCAACTTGTCGTACCTTGAAAACGTGAACGACGCTGTGGTCGCAGCCATCGCCAGTGGTTGCCCGCGGCTCCGCGAACTCCGCCTCGCTTATTGCATTCAAATCACCGACGTAGGCTTGCGTGCCATCGCCGGCTACTTGGGAGGCACGCTGCAAGTGCTCAGTTTGCACAGCGACGACCTGTGCACCGACGTAGGGCTTGTGGCCGTTTGCAAAGGTTGCCCCCTTCTCGCTGAACTCGATGCTGCCTTTTTGCGCTTCTTAACCGATGTGGTAGTCGACGTTATATTGGTGCACTGCGCACGGCTAGTGAAACTCGCGTTGCACGGGTGCCTTCAAATCACCAAGAAAGCGCGGGCTCGGGTGCAGCAAGTTTGGGATGAGCAAGCTGCTGCTGCACGGAGTGGAGGAGAGTTTGTGACAGCTGACGGTGATTTGGCTGCAACTTACGACAGAAGCGACAAAAGCAGTGATGACAACGGCACCAGCAGCGACGAGGACGATGGTTGTTGAGATTCCGCATTACCCGGCGATGTGGTTCTGGTCAATGGGAAATTAGGCAGGGAGCAGGCAGGGAGTTTCCTACTTGTACTACTTACTTGGTATTTTTGTCTTAATTAGCGATGGGCCATCATCATCATCACCCATTGCATCCCCTTCATTTATATCAACTAGTCTTCAGACTTGCTTATATTTATATCTCGGACTTGAATTAACTAAAGTAATCACGGCAGTGCCCCGCTAAGTTAGCGTAGAATATGTCATTCTAAGAGCCAGCAACATGTAATTATAGCACCTTGAACACGTTTTTAAGAACCCAGCGGATTTAAAGTGGTGCGAGTTCTATTTTTTTTGTGCGGTTGTGCGAGACGAAGTAGCCGTGATACATTTGATGAATCTACGCACTTCCATTTCTCAATTCTCATTCGAAAAATATCCCTTCGAGGTCACCGTCATCCAGCTGAAGTATTTCGCTCTCGCCAGGCCGATCTCCGGAAGCGCTTTCGGGGTTGTCCTCTCGTTCTATACCTATGCGCATTTTTTTGGCCACCGGAGTGAAACCGAATGAGGAAGTCCCCTGAGCAGACGAAAAATATATCTCATCAAAAGAACTAGAGGGCGGGCTGTCAGATGTTGTTCCATTATCATCGCGCAGTGGAGCTCGCATAAGCGCAGTAGATTCTTCACCAATTGCCTCCATTTCCACATCATCGGCTGTGGGCTCCGGCCGGTTTGTTGACAGTCTCGCATCTTTCATTCTAGTTGAACGGCGGCTCGGAAAATATTTTGCGAACAGTCTCAAATTAGAAGCGCCTGATACAAGTCCTGAAACAAAACCACGCTTTATGATACTCATCTCTCTCTCGTTGAATGGTGCCATTCGTTGTACAAATGGCTTTGCAGCAGCTAGACGAGAATTTAGATTGCGAGCTTGTAAGTACGAAGTTAGTATTTCTCTTGCTGATTTCGAGTCGACATTTGGGGGCCATACTAAATTCGACCTGATTTGAGGAGACATTCGCTTAGGCACTGGCACTGGCACTGGCACTGGCACTGGCGATTTTTCAACTTTGGGGAAAAATTCAAGCACGTCCGATACGTTGACCCAATTTGGAGCAGAAGGTGTGGATGCTCTACAGAACTTTCCGCTTATTGACGCTGGGCCAGATATCGCTTCAACCTTGACATGTGCGCCCTCGCGGCCTATAATCCTGTAGAGTTTCTTTACTCGATCACTTCTCAAAGCAAAGAATTTCGCAACTGGTGGTGGCATAGGTTGAAATGAACGGCATTGTTTTTCAATTGAACATGGCATTTGTGTGACTGAAACATGAGGAGTACTACTCGTGTTCTCGGAATCGTCCTTTATTTTTTCAGTGATGTTAACATCACACGTTCGAATCGTCATAGAGGCAGGCACAGGTGATGCTTTTTCAGGGTCTGTTTTTGAAGTCTTATCACTCGAAATTGTCTTTGGCATCGGTGGAAGTGAGGGTGCTGCCTGAGAATTTCGAAACACAATTTGTTCTGCTTTCCCGCATTGTGAGCAAGCCGCGGGGGGCTTTGGGTGATTGAGGGCTTTGCCTAGCCGAGCTGCATGTTCGTCGTAAGCAACTGCAGCTTCGAACTCGCTCTTAAAGTCACCAATATGCTTCAGTCGACTATCCACTCGAATAAATGACCACCACATTTTGGTCTTACGATGAAAGGTTACACCAACATATCTGTTCCTTGTTATTCCTTTCGCTGATTCTTGAGCATTGGCGAGACACTGAGCGCATGACTTTGGCTTAGATGGAGAGGCAGTTGAGTTTGAATTGGCATCTGTGGGGATCGATTCTTGAGGTGGAGACGAGCTTGGATGAATTGAAGGGTTCTGAGGCACAGTCGGAGCTGCTGGGATGACTCCTATATCTGCATTGGAAGCGGAATTTGACGGACGCGAAGCTGACGAGGGTTCATCTGTTCTAGCATTATATATACCAGAATTACCGTTCATTTGCATTGGAATTGCTGGAGCGTCTGTATTTGACATCTCTGCGGGAATGTTCGGCTGCGAGGGGCGAGCAGGTGCCCGCGTCAGCATCATTAATGCCTTTAGAGCATCCGCGGCATCGGGATCAGAGGTGGCAGTGGAAACGGCATCAGCTTCTTCTTCAATTTTTTTTGACGGTCTCACGTGAGTGTCAACTATACGTGCTGAAGCAGGTGGAAATATCTGCTCAGACCTGTGATCGTCTGTTTTTATAACAATCATAAGTCGTCCATTGGATCCGTCCGGGTCAGAAGATGCAACGCTACCAGCAGATGGTACAGATGGTACATCATTCTGAGTTTCCTGCTGTTTTATTTGTATTGGAAGCCTCACTTGAGTGCATTCTCTAAGCTTAGAATTCTTGCAAAATTTTGGCCCGAATACTTGCACATTCTCATATAAAAGTGTATCGCAATCGATTCCTAAGGTAGACGCGATTGCGGAAGGAGTCTCGTTGTTTTTTGCGATATAAACCAGTCGATTGCGGTTTACAGCCATGACCTGACCAACTCCATGTCGTGCTTTTTTTCCTGATGTTAGCCTCTTTGCAGGAATAGTCTTTTTGAATCGCGACGTCAGAGCCTTCTCTGAATTTGAATTCGGAAAAAGTGTAAAAAGTGCACCGGATGTAAACCTATTACAGGCATTATTAGACTCCGGCAGGGTGACGGCACGATGGCGTTCTTGCGATACAGAGTAACCGCTCAAATTTAAACGAGATTGTTTAGAGGAACAGCTTGGTGAACCAGTTTGTGGCTGATCCGTAAGTCCGAGCGCTGGTGAACGGTGCCCTGTATCTAGTTGAAATTCATGTTTCTTCAAAACATTGATATAAGGTTGCGATGGCCGTCGAAGCGAAGCTGGTATTCTCGCCGAATTTTGGCTCTCCATGCTTCGAAAGATGGGAGTATTCTTGAGGTTATTGCAGCCAGAATTTAAATATTTAACGCCCTCATCATGGATAGATTAGAAGAACATGTGCTTTGAATTAGTGTTTGCAGTAGACAGAGCTACATCTGTAAAACAACAACTCAACTCTCTCTCTTCTGTTCTCTACCAAGGATACCCTTGTCTCTACGTTCATTCGTTCTCGTTTCATTTGGAATAATTTGGAATGGAGCTTACTGCAGCGAATTTGTCCGTTGAAAGATAGTATTGTTGGCTGTTGGCTTTTTCTACTTCTACCAGGGGACAGACACCCTAAAGTGTCCCCTGCACCTGCTTCTACAGGACTTACACAAGTTCACGTGCCCGTGCAATGCACGGTTCAGGGATAACTTGCTTCGGTATCTGCACAGCAACACAGCAACTGCGTGTTTTTAGCGCCTTGATGCGCGTCCTTGAGGTGCCCGTGGATGAGTGCCCCTTGTAGCGCCCTTGGTGTGTGTCTCTTCTTGTGCCCGTGGTCTGAAATTCTTAATTCGTTATCTGTACCGAGAAAGACGGCACCCCGCTCGCAATTCGGTCACTTACTTTTGCTCCAGTGGACGCCATCGATAAAGCATTGTTGCACTGTCTCTCCCCCTACTGCACGTACTTATACGGGCCCGTCCAAAAATATACGTCGGACACGAATTACGAACCACGGTCGATTTTCCATTTAATATAAATGATATACAGTATAAGTATTATAAGCCAATCTCAGCATCGCCTGTCCTCTTTCTTGCTAACGAAGTATGGTTCACGTGGCTGCAATGCTGCAGGCTGTGCGAACACGAATGGTCACAGGCCTACGAACACCAGGAGTAGCTTCTCCGCTCCAGAAGCAGTACTGGCGCCCGACGCCTGAGAAAAACATTAAAACGATGCCCTGCTGGGGCAAAAAAATAGCTCAGGGAATTTCCTCGTGGACCTGGGACGTGACACACGAACGAGCACTCAGTCCTGCCGACTTGTTCGGAGGAAAGGCGCCAGTTGGAGCCTTAATTGGCCTTCTGGAGCGAATTTGCTAGCGCATGTGCAGCTCAAGTGTATTCTTTATGTGCCTCTGTGACTGCTGTGTACTTTCCTTTCTTTGTTTTTGGGAGAGTATTAACTAGACTAGACTAGACTAGTATTGTAAGCCTAAAGCCCTTAATCGTGAAATTATCTCACCGAGAGGACTATCAGCAGGTATATTGCTAGAAAGTGGCGATATGTGGAGCTTCTGTACCTGCCTTCCCCAAACCAACATTTTCTGAGCCCCCCCCGAGGGGGGACTGGATTTAGTAACTAACAGGCAGGGTGCCATCTACTCTTATTTTTGTGCGAAATATCTGCTCACCCAGTTTTAAAGGAGCTTGATGAACGAAATCTGAATGCTGCTCTCAGCTCGGAAAATGACTCAGATCGAACCAGGTATCTAAACCTACTATCTGAGCTGAGAAAAGCATGCAGTCATTAATTGTTATAATATCATCCGTGGGTGGTGCAGTCGAGATGCCTAGAAAAATTTGTGTAGATCATTGTTGTTTTTTTGGGAAAAGAACAACCAGTGAAAATGAATATATCACTTCTTTTTTTTTTTTTTGGGGGGGGGGCACCAAAACTTCCTTCGTAGGGCTCGCAAATCCTGGCGGTGAGTTTCCCGTGACACGCGCAGCCACTGGATTTGTGTATGATATCCGAAAAAAAAATCCCACTATGCTATCCCCAGCTCTGTGAATTAATGATTTCCGTGTTTATGTTTCTGGCCGCCCCAGCGGGCTTGCTGCCTACTGGGCTCGCAGCTCCTCGATGGTTCAAAGCTTCCCTGGGTTAGGAATTCCGTAGAAATCACGCGGAAAGTGAAATTTCAACGATACCGAAGTGATTTACGTTCGCACTAAAAAACAACTAAAAAAAATACCTAGCCGTAAATTTGGCACGTGAACCACGCGGAAAGGGGATTTACACGCAACCTTGATGCTTCCTGCCGGTGTGGTCGCGGTGGCGTGGTGGCTATTATGTCCTCGGATTTGGTGTTTGGAGTTAGCGAATACGGCCCTGGATATGCGGTGGGCGGTGAAAACCCCACCCGCACGAAATATATATCTATATCGCGCGTGAACTTTTATATTCAAATGGAAAATAATTCGCTTTCAGATAAATTACAACACAGATAACTCTACATCCCCAACACATATACGCAGGCACTTCCAAATAACTGGAAAGCAATAGAACGAAGACAGTAACAGTTCTCAAGTCACATCGCGGCTCGGATCAGAGCCAACGTCGTTAGGGCTCCTGTAGTATGCACCGTGTGGCTGGTCGGTGGAGGTTGTGCTTTTCTCGGCGCAGAGGGGGTTCCCAGAGCCGTACAACTCGCCGTCGCCAATTAGTGGCCTTCGTGGTGTGTCATCAGCTTTGAGAAGCGCGTCAAACATCAAGAACTGAAAGGTCATGAGCACCCTGTGTCACGACAACAAGAACAGCAAAATGACCGCGTCGAGAAAGACAATGAAAGGTTCTGGAGGTCCTTTCGGAAACTTGGGGAAATGATATGCGAGTAGAAAGAAAGGATCACCCACTTTGCTAAACACTCATTTCAAGGCGTACATTTTTAAAAACTCAATAAAAAATGAGCACAGTTTTAAGGATGACAAACGGAAACTCACCCCGGGCTGAGCACCATGACCACCACGAGTTCAAGTTGGGGATAGGGCTGCAGAGGCCCAAAGAGCCAATCGCCAAAATTCGACATCGGCCCGGACATCGCGTACAGCAAACACCCCACAATGACTTTGTTCACCTGCGTTGATAGCATTCCCAGAACATATACGGATCAATGAGGCACCATTGGAGCTAGCGCTGAGCATTAAGTAAGCCCGTAAATTGCTACTGCAGAATTCGTTTAAAAGGGCATACGGAATGAGATACCCGAGTGGCATTGGTAGTGTTTAAAGAGGAGGTTGCGCCGAGGAGCTTGGACCTAAGAAAGCACAATTAAACCTATCATCTTGATCTGATCCTCTCGAACGTACCAGCAGAGAAGCGAGGTAAACGGCGAGCTGTTTGGCCCAACGGACTCGATCCTTGGGGGGAAGCCCGTACACCCCTACATGGGCAAGGGCGCTCTGAAGGCCATACCTAGACGCACAAAATATTAGAGTAAGAAATAAGGGGGGGTGAGTCAAGTGTCTATGCTACTAGTAGGTTGTCAACGTGAGCTCATGAGCTCATACCGAAGTACTTGTGGTTGAAGTATACGAGTAGCTCACAAGTGAACTCCGACATTATGATTTCATATGTGTGTGTGTGCTTACTTATGGACAAAGAAGCGGCAAAGGCTGTCGTGCACCACGGAGACGATAAACACGCCCAGTGTGCAGTCAATGAAGTAGTTTAAGAAATACCTGGTAGAACCGGTGCGAAGATTTGAGGAAATGGGTTAGTCACGTATATATGCACTATATCATGAAGCTATTGTGCACACGAAGCAACCGAGATGAAGCATCCACACAATAGCCCGTGGCATACATACAAGTTGAAGAGCAAATATTCACCAAGCACATTCGTCGCCGCCACCGCCAGAGAGGAGACCAGAGACGATAATGTTGGCGAAATGTACGAAGCCACCGCCCACGAGCTGCTTGCCGACGTCAAAACCCCATACGCGCCATGGACGAGGTGGGCGATCGATGTAAAAGCGCTTGAAGACTAGCGAGCCTGCGAAACGAGAAATTTCAGATGCGGAGTGGAGATTAGGAAAGTGACCTAAGATATTAGAGCCAGGCCGCCGCTAATGCTAAACGAACTGAGATTAAAACAGCCTGCAAATCACCTACGAATAGATGCCATGTCGTCAGGATAGGAAAACCAACCTATAGCAACTGCCCCCAAGAGAGCCTGGATTCCGTACGCGAACCACCCGCCAAGGAGCTGGCAGTCAGCAATCGCAGCGTCGTCGGCTGACAAGTGTCGGGATGACATCGACGCAAACTTTATGAATGGCTTCTTATGTGACGAGCTAGCTCTCTAAGGCTTCTTAGCTTTCATAAATTTACAGCTCGAAGTCTCAGCTTGCTTACGTGAAGTGGCAACTATCAGAGTTTGGTCTATGGCGCTTGACACGAAACTACTGCTTGGCGCTTGAGGCGTGAACTGCTTGACACGAAACAGGTCTACGGATGGTACATGCTCAAGGACCGACCGAATTCCTGACTTCTGAGAGCTTATTTCCTGTTTTACAGTTCCTGATTTTCAGGACTAAATTCCTAGTTAATTGGGGATCCTGATTAGCTTAAAATTACCGAAGCATGGAAATTTGGACTGCAGAACCATAAAAGTGCGGTACTTATTGATAAACCCAATCCTTTACAACTCCAGCCGGACAAAATTCTGGCTGGTCTGGAAAGCCCGAAGAGGAATAGAACTCTACGGAGAGGGTTATGCGGCCTACTTCCTGTCTTCCTAAATTTTGAGTTATTTCCTGGTTTTTTTTCCTGGTGGAATTTGGTCGGTCCTCGTACGCGCTTCGCTTTTTGTCAACCGAAACTATACTGAACGTCCCACCCAACACCCAGCGGTCTATACAGGGACGGATTTCTCGCCTCAAGCAAAGCTGTTTTTTGAACTCGAACTCGAACTAATACAAACCCAAATGGCACAGAAGCCAATGCTGCGGGCAGAAGTGGGAATGCGCGTGCGTTGCGCAAACAAAGCAAGTGCGGAATGATTCAGGAGGGAGAGGGG
>Ga0307982_1000956_pt1 | contig 23049 bp, 3 predicted proteins | sample OrgLakmetagen989_FD_201847 | JGI IMG/M metagenome (GOLD analysis project Ga0307982, IMG submission 201847) | Saline water microbial communities from Organic Lake, Antarctica - #989 | ecosystem: Environmental > Aquatic > Non-marine Saline and Alkaline > Saline | place: Antarctica: Organic Lake...
CACCTGTGGGGGGCGGGCTCACCTCCGCTGCTTCGCTCGGCTCGGTGCCCGGCGCATCTGGTGCGCTGTCCCAGCTGTCCCAGTGCGTTGCACAGGGGCTGCAGGGCTACAAAGCTGAAGCAGCCGTTCAAAATATCTTGAACAGCGGGTCTGTTCCGCCTGCGTTCCTGTTTGCAGACGCCGTGTCCGCCCCCGGGGTTAGCGAGCTGGCAGAAGAAGCAGCCGTAGCAGTACTGCAGGCAATAGCACAGGTGGCACCAGGCATTGGGGATGCATGTCTGGCCGTGCCCAACGGTTTCCACCACACCATCGCCGCGCTGATGCCCATCGTGAACGCCCTCTCAGAGGACTCCCCCGTGTTCGTAGCTGCGTGTTCAGCCCTGTGTTCCGTGGGCCACGCCATGGTGGCGCGGGATCCCCACACTGCTCACGCGCTGGCACAAGATGTCGCTCTTCCGCTGTGGGTGCCCCTGCTTCAGGTCCGCCCTGCCGCCCGCCATGCCGTGTTGCAGTTGCTGTATGCGTTCACGCCAGCCAACCCGGCGGCGCGCCTGGGCGTGATCAGGACGCTGCAGGAACGCCTGAACAATCAGCGTACCCTTCTGCATTGCATGTCGGTTCTTGTGTTCCTGGAGCCAGACTTCAACCCTGCCCTGTTGGACCTGTATGCGTATTACGCGCAGGTGGGAGCCACCTCCCCGTCTCCATCTCTGAGAGCCGCCAGCATTTCTGTTCTGGCTGTTCTGGTTGCACATGACCCTGTTCTTGTGTGTTCCATCCTGCCTGCCTTGGTGCAACTGTGCGGCGACACATGGTGGGAGGTGCAAGCACAACTGCTCATTGTTGCAGCTGGTGTTCTGCAGCGCGTTCCAAGTGGTGGCTTCAAGCAGAGCGATGGTGCAGATAGCGCTGAAGTCGCCGCCGTCACTGCCTCTGGCCTTGCAGCCGCCACAGACATTGTGCGGGAGCTGCTGGTGGGCGATGCCCCCCCCGCTGTTCTGCGGGTGGGGGTGGCGCACTGCACAGGGGCACTGGCCCCGCACCCGGAGCTGTACCCCGTGTGGCTGGAGGCATTGTTGTGCCTCCCCGCTGCACCCCGGGCCGCTTCCCTGGATGTTGGGGGGGAGCCGGACCGCCTGGAGCTAAGCGGGGCGTCGGGGGGCAAGTACGAACTGCCACAGCTGCCTCAAGCATGGAACGCGCCGCAGGTTGCAGCTGCACTGCAAGAACATGTGGAACACCATGATCTGCAGCAGTTGGACTTGGCGGTGTTCCAGGTGCTCCTGGGTCTTTTGCATGGGGACGCTGGAACAGAAGGCGACGAAGAACAGAAGACTGAAGGAAAGTCCGACTCCAAACAAGAAGCTACACAGGGTGGCTTCCATGTGCACCCAGCTGTGGTGGAGAGTGTTCTTACTTTGCTGGACCTGGTGTTCGTGGGGCTGTGTCACCCCGACACCTGCGACCTGGCGTGTGAAGTGCTGTTTTCAATGGTTACGCTGGGGGGCGCGGCTGCAGCAGGTCACGTGATGGGCGCGCCCACCCTTGTTGGTTCCTTGTTCTTGGTGAATGCGCCCCCTGAGGGGGAGCCTGATGCCGGTGTGGTGCAGTGCACTGCGGGCTGGCTACGGCGTTTGAGTCAGGAGGGCCCCTGGTTTGGGGACCGCGTGCGGGAGGTGATTGCCTCCCTACGGAGTAACTATGGGGGGGCGCTGCAGGGCGGGGGGCCCCTGGCAGTGCTTGCCTCGGAGCTGGGGGTGTGAGGGGGGGGGCCTGCAGCCTACGGATGGCCTTCGAGGAGCTGGCAGCACAGGCTTGTGTGCGATAAGCGTTGTAGGGCTGCAGCATTCTCCTCAGGAATGCCGGGCGCGTTGCTGCATGCCGGCTGCGGGCTATGACATCAGGCACAGCAGCAAGGTCGGAGATGGGGAAACACCAGGGGAGAAGCTTGACAGCTTTGGGCAAAATGTATGCTACAGATGAATGTCAATTGTATTTTCTTCTGCTACTGCTTGTGTGTGGCACGATCACTGTGTTTGGGGCCATGCAGCCACGCATCGCAGATCATGACAAACTGCAGCATTCTCCGCTGCTCCCCCAGGGGGAACCTCGGTTCTCAGACTCCAACGAGTGCTTGCTGCTGCTCGATGCCCGATGCATAACATGTGCATGTACGGTAGATTTTCTATTCCTTGCGCATAAATTTGTATAGCAGCTAACGCGCCGGTGCCCATAGATTTCCTGCCATACACGAGCAAAAGACTATTCTTGCCCAGAAAACACAGACAGCGCCAGTGCATGCATGCTTACTGTTGCATAACACTTGCATGATATCTGCATTGGTCAGCCGCTGCAAACATTCACGCTTTGGGCATCACCCCTCAGCCTCTCACTTACTCACGCATGTGTGTGGACACACAGGAAACCCATGCCAAGGCTATATTTCCAACAAGGAGACGCTCGCACCAACCACAGGAACTGTTAGTGATTTGGCCACCAGGTGTTTTCGAATGTGCGAACCGTCAACAAGCCTGTTTTAAGCGACCATTGAGTACAAGCACTTCGAGGGGTGCCCTCAGCCAGCAACAGCCCGTCAGAATGCTTTATGCCTCGCAAGCCGTGCCGCTTCGAATGACTGTATACACTAACCGTTCGCGTATATGCCTCTCAGTCTTTTTTGGGCGCATCGTTCTGTTCAATTGCATACAACATCTCCTTCATAAAGGCGTTCGGTTTTTGATGCACGCTTGAAAAGTGCTGCTTTTGCCACTTCTGGTTGCCTCCAAACAATCTACCAAAAAAGCAGCAAGTTCTGTTTTAAAGCAACAAAACCGAATTCAGTACCACCCGACTGCATTTGCACACCACACTTCTTCATGCATCCCTCAATTGGCTTCTCAGCCCGTTGGCTGCTTGTCGCTGCGACAGCAGTTTTCTTTGCTGCTGGGCAGGCTACGGCCTCCAACTCAGGCCAAACTTCACCCATTGGGCAAGGTATGTTTAAATTTGCATTATGTGCATGTGGTGCCTGATCTCCTTCCCCTTTGCCTCATCATCGCCGCAGCATGTTTTTGGTGCAGTTTCCGCTTTCGAAGGCAGCCGCCGCCGCCGCCTGCTGGGGCTGAAAACGAAAGAAGCTCCCACGGCTCACCATGGGGCTGCAACTTTTCCCGTCACACCTGCCATGGCCAGACGCATGACGACTGCACCTGCAGTACTATCAAATGAAGGGATTTCTTCCAGCCTGGGGGCTTTTTTTCTGACATCTGAACCATTTGCTGTTGTGCCTTTGGGTGATTTGAACAGAGATGGCCGGGCTGATTATGGTGTGAGTATTTTCGGCACAGCAAATCAGGTGGGTGTTGTGTTGGGAGGTGCCAGTCCCAGTATCACGAACGGCTTTTTTCTGCCTGTGCTCAACGTCACAGGGGCAAGCTTCTTGGGGCACGGCTTGACGGCGGCAGGCGATTTGAACGACGACGGAGCAGTGGATATGGTGGCAGGCAGCATCGTGAACATGATCACAGTGCTGCTGCTGCGGGCCAGCGGGGCCCTGCTGCATGCCACTATGTACAATTCGTCTTCGCCATCCATGCCTGTGATGCGCCCTGACGCCCGCTGCGGAGTTGGCATGGGGCTGCTGGGGCACTTGAACGGCGACCGGTACCCCGAGATCCTCATGGGCTGCGACGCAGATGCGCTGCCCACCTGTGGCGTACATACCCTGTTCCTGGGTAAAGGGGGGGTGATTGCGGGGCACGCGTCCAACTGGTGTGACGCGGCACCCCTGGCTGGCGTCGTGTCCCTGAACAGCAGCTTGGGGCATGCCCTCGGTGGCATTGGCGACGTGGATGGAGACGGACTCGTTGACGCCGCGTATGGAGCGCATTCTGACACCGCCAGCTCCTCCGGGGGGGGCTCCCTTGTCATCGGCTTTTTGAATTCCGACGGCTCCATTCGCTCCGCTCTTGCGCTGTCCAAGTCATCAGGGGGTGCCGTGGTCAATGCCCACCTGGCTGCGTTTGCTCCCGGATGGAAGTTTGCGCAAGCTGTGTCAGGTCTGGGCGATGTGGATGGCGACGGCGTGCCTGATGTGGCGGTGGGCAGCCCTTTTTCCGGAAATACGTTGAACTCTGGGCGAGTTGACGTGCTGTTCTTGCATGCCAACGGAACAGTCAAAGACGCCCTCGTCATTGGTGAGGACTCTGTGCAGGAAACCATCACACAACTGGCTGTGCCCGGTGCGCAGCTAGGTTGCTCTGTGTGGGGCGCTGGAAACCCCACGGGGGGGGGCGCAGCAACTCTGGGGGTATTTGGCAGGGGCCTGCCGGATGCCGCAGGCTCACTCCTGTATATTTCCCTGGGACTGCCTGCACCAGTGAAATCCACTTCATGGGTGGGCGCACAAGTTAACCCTGCCCCCTTGGTGCGTGCAGTCCAGCCCCTAGCCGCCAATGTGAGCGTTGCTTTCGGGAGACAATCCTCAGCAGTGCAGCGCAGCACGCTGCTGGGGGATGTGAACGGTGACGGCTTCCTGGACATGGCCTTTGCCGACTTCACAGATGGTGAGATCTACATTCTCATGGGGGGGGGTGATGGGGCGTTTGGGGGGGCCTCGGCACTGATCCACCCCAACGGGACCAACTTCGATGGGCCTCTGTTGCCCACCTTAAACACATTCGGGCATGGCATCACGCTGGCAGGCGATGCAGACTTGAATGGCGTGCCTGATCTGTACGTGGGTTTCTTGGAGGCTGGGCCGCCTGCCCTCGCAGGCGCCCTGTGGTTGCTGCTGCTGCAAGCTGACGGCAGCTTGAAGCAAGCCCTACAGGTGACCCAGGGCATGCCTGCGAAGATCGCAGGGGCCAAGTGTGGGTATGGTGTGGGGAGTCTGGGCGACACCAACGCGGATGGCTACCAGGAGGTGCTGCTAGGGTGTGGGTGGCACCCTGCCGGTGACTCCTTTGCGTACTTGCTGTACATGGCACTCGGCGGCCGGGTGGCGAAATGGGTGAAGCACGACCCCACAGGCACATCAGGCATTGTTGCAGGCGACACATTCGGCTACGCCTTTGCCGCGCTGGGCGACCTGGACGGCAACGGGCACTTGGACTACGCCTGCCTGGCCCAGGAGGGGAGCAAGCTCAGCGTGCAGCTGCTGCGGCTGAACGGAAGTGTACTGCAGTTCGTGATCACGCCGGCCACGAGCGAAGCATTCACTGGGTTCATTTCTACCCAAGGGAGCGAGCACCTGGGCATCAGTCTGACTGCAGCTGGGGACTTGAATGGCGACGGGGTGTTTGATTTGGTGATGGGGGCCTCGGAGCAACTGCCCAATGGGGCTATGTACGTTGTTTTCATGAACTCGGACGGCACTGTACTCGGGGGGCGCTCTTCAGAGACCCCCCTCGATGGCCTGGCGGCGGTATTTCCGAACATCTCCAGCACCAGTGGGTTTGGGGCGTCAGTGACTTGGTTGGGGGACTTGGTTGGAGATGGGAATCTTTCCGTGGTGGTGAGCAGCACTGACACAGTGAGCACGGCACCACCTGTGATCATGACGCTGGAGCTGCCTGCAGCCCCCCTTGTGGCGCAGCGGGACCCCCCCCTGCTCACCCTGACGGGCATTCCAGCCAGCTCTGCCATCTCCACATTCACCCCCTCCGGGCTTCCACTGGGACCCCTCAGCATAGGTCTGGCTGTGGAGTACAACGCTACATCTGTGTCTAACTTCTCTACTCCTGCAGATCGCATGTTTGGTGCCGCCGTTATTCCCATGGGTGACTTGAATGGCGATGGGGTGGCTGACATTGTGGTGGGAGCTCCAGCTGACAACGGCGAAGGCACTTTCGTCATTGTGTTCATGGCTGCAGACGGAACACCTCTGAATGTTCCTTGTCCGGTTGTGCCGCCCAGCTTTGGCGAAGTGGGGGCATTTGGCGCTTGCATTTGCGCCCACGGTTTTTTGGATCTGCCGTTTGTGTCTGGTCTATTATTCGGGGCCCCCCTTGCCAGCGGGGGTAAGGGGCGCGTGACGTTCTCGGGGATAGACAGACACGGCAGCGTGACGGGATTCAACCACTCCGCGGAAGGAGCCACCAGTGATTCCCGCCTTGGCAGCTCCTGTGCAGTGCTGGGCGACCTGAATGGTGATGGGCGCAGCGACATCGCTGTGGGCGCGCCTGGCGTGCTTGGCGTGTTTGAAGGCACTGTGCAAGTGCGACTCACGCAGCAACATGGCACTCTCAGCACCCTTGAGCTGCTTGCTGGCCCTTCATCTGCTGGACAGGAGCTGTCTGAGTTTGGCTCCAGTCTGGCAGCCTTGGGGGATGTGGACGGAAATGGCATTCCCGACATGGCGGTGGGCGAGCCATTTGCGGACTATGGTGGCATCACGGATTCTGGGAGCATCACTGTTGTGTACCTCATGACCGGCGGCTCGGAGTTGTCTCGAGTGGTGCTGCACGCTGGCAACAGCATTCCATTTGCCGCCCTGCTCTCCGGGGCTTCACCACAGCTAGGCATGGTCATGGCTCCCGCTGGCGACTTGAATGGCGACGGCACACTGGATATCCTTCTGGGCACGCCTGGGTACAACAGTGGCCGGGGCGGCTTCGGCATTGTGCTCATGGGCAACGGGGGGTCAGGAAGTATTCGGGGCGTGGCGCCAGTGGGGACAGCGTACCCCAGTGGGCTCCACAGCGACGTTTTTGCAGCTGGCGGGGATCTTGGCCGGGGACTGGCAGGCCTGGGCGACTTGGATGGGGACGGCTTCGTGGACTTCGGATTGGGGCAGCCTGCCCCGGTGCCAACACCGACAAGCTCCTGCTGCTGTCCTCTCGATTCACGGCTGCCCCCGGGCACTGCGCTGGGGCCCTGCGGTTCGCGCACGTCATGTGCTCCAAGGAGGACTTTGCCTTCCAATACAGCAATCATACAGTGCTCGCCTCCACTGCGGACCCCCCCTACACCTCCCAAACAATAGGGGAAGGCTTAACATTGTTGGGCGACGTGGATGGCGACGGGTTCATGGATTTCGCTCAAGGTGTTACACGGCATGACAACGGACAAGGCACTTTGACTGGGAAAGTGTACATTTCCTTCACCAGGGCCGGTTTCAATGTGGACCGTGTTGTGGCACTAGACTTTCCAGGCATCACGAACACGGACTATCAGTCACAAGTGGCGGCCATTGGCGACTTGAACCGGGACGGCACGCCTGATTTGGTGGTCGGGCAGGCCTGGCTGAACTCGGATAGCGGGGGTTTTGCTGTGGTGCTGCTGACTGCCACGGGAGCTGCGCTGCGCACAATCACCTACTCGCGCGCGGATCCGCAGGTGGGCGCACTGGTGTCAGACCAAGTGTGTGGACTGTCGATGGCGGCGCTGGGAGATGTGAATGGCGACGGCCACATGGATGTTATGGCGGGTTGCCCAGGGCGATTGATTGAATCAAAGGTGCTCACTGTATCCCTATCGCCCCGCGGCAGCGTGTACGCTGGGGTGCAGACAGCTGCCCCTCTTTCTGGCGCCGGCATGGATCCCTTCGTGGGCATGGGACACAGCTTGGCAACAGTGGGCGACATTGACGGAGACGGCCTAGTGGAGGTGGCTATTGGCTGCCCCTTTGTGTCTGGCATTGGCCTGCCGTCCTCCGAGTCGGGGGGATTTGTGCTTGTGTCCGTGCTGCCCACACTAGTGCTGACAAATCCCACGCTGTTCCGTGCTGCACAGTACAACCGTATTCAGCCCGAGAACAATGCGCGTGTTGGCCTGGGGTTAGCAGCAGTGGGCGACCTGGACGGTGACGGCGTGCAGGAGATGATTGCTCACGGCCGCAGTGCCAGCCAGGACCGAGGCACCCTGAGCTTCTTCAGCTTGAAGGGAGACCGCTCCATTGTCAGTGCGGTGCGAATGGATGCAACATTTGGAAATGCACCAGACAGCCTGTTTGGATCCGGGCAGCAGTTTGGGCGAGTCCTGATGGCAGTCGGCGACGTAGACAGCAGTGGCCACATGTCGTACGTGCTTGGAAACCCCGACAACTCAACAAGCCATGTGGCGCGTCTGCGCACCAACCAGCTGGTGCAGGCATCATACTGCCCGCAGCCGCTGCGGACAATTGGCCAATGCCCCGGAGCTGTCACTCCCCCACTCGCAATCACGGCTGCTTTCAGCGGGAGTGACCAGCTGAATTTGCGCACAGGCGGGGATTTAGCCGGCAGGGCTGTGGCCGTTATTGGCGATTTGAATGACGACGGGAGGGTTGACTTCGCCTTGTCTGCTCCAAATGCCGATGCCGGCGCCGGAGTCGTGCACATTATTTTTGGCAGAGGCTCCGCAAGTGTCCTGAGTAACGCCACTGGCCTGGATCAAATGCAATTGCTTGGATCTGCATTTGGTGGCGAGGGCGCCTTCGGCATGTCTGTGGCAGCAGCCTCTGACTTGAATGTGGACGGCATTCCCGACATGCTGATTGGCTCGCCCAACATGAATGCCTCATCTGGCGGTGTGTATGTTGCATTCCTGCACCGAAACGGCACCGTGGCCTGGTTCACAGCTGTGGATCAGGGTGCGTTGGTTGCACCTGTTGCGCATGCTATTCTCAGCAACTGTGGCTATGCAGTGGCCAGTGTGGGCGACCTTGATGGGGACGGCGTGGCAGATTTCACGACCTCGTGCCCATCATTCACGGGAATGGGCAATACCAGTGCTATCGTGCTGGCACGTCTGAGCCTTGAAGGCACAGCGCAGGCCAGAGGCAGTCTGTTGGCCGATGAGCAGAACAGCGCACAATTCCCCGGCTTCAATCTTCAAGCAGCATCGATGATTGGGTTTGGCCAATCCATCGCTGCTGTGGGCGATGTGGACGGGAATGACTCTCCCGATGTGGCGGTGGGCAGCTTGGGGGGGGGCTCCGGCAACGGGACTGTGACGCTTGTGTTTACTGGGGGGGCCGGCTCCCCGCTGGGGGTGTACACAATCACCGCAGCACACCCAGCGCTCAACGCCTTGATTAATGCAGCGGGCTTTGGACTGGCTTTGACTGGTATTGGCGACGTGAACGACGACGGGGTGCCTGATTTGCTGGTCGGGCAAAGCGATGGCAGTACTGCATCAGGGCCGCCCGGCACAGGTGCGCTGGTGGTGCTGCACTTGTCAGCAGTACGCACCAGCCCCTTGAAGAGCTTACACATTCTAGACGCCACTGCAGGTGACTTGGATAGCCATGCTGACGTCACTGCGAACACATTCGCTAGTGCACTTGCTGGGCTGGGCGACCTGGATGGCGATGGGGGGTTGGATGTGCTGGTGACCACGGTGCACAGTACATTGCAGGATGCTGGGCTCTTCCTACGCACAAGTGTGCCTGTGTCCAGTGCGCGTGGTCGCTGCAGCTATGCTCTTTTGGTGTCCAACGGCTTTCGATCTTTGCACTGTGGGCGCACTGCACAGGAGCTGCAAGTGCTCGCTGGGGCACAACACACTCCATTGGACAGGGCGGTGCTCATATTAGCAGCTGCAGACTTCGAAGCCACTGGTACGGTGCAGCCTGATGACCGCCTGGGCTCCAGTCTGGCCCCCATTGGTGACGTGGATGGTAATGGGGTTCTGGACCTGGCTGTGGGGGGGGCGGGCGCTGACACTGCGGTGTATGTGCTGTTCATGCGAAGCAACACCACCGTGTCAATGAGTGCCGCCATTCCAAATGGCCTGGGCAACTTTGCAGGGCAAGTTACATCGGGTGCCGGCTTCGGGCGGGCCATTGCCCCCCTGGGCTTTGTGAATAGCGACAGCATCCCAGACATTGCAGTGGGCGAGCCGCTGCTGGATGACGGCGGCACCGCGGCCGGAGCCGTCTGGGTGCTCATGCTGGCTCACAATGGATCAGTTGCATTACACACGCGCATTAGCAACACAGCAGACGCAGGCACTCTTGTGTTTGCAGGCGAGTGTGGTGGAGCGCTTGCAGGCGTGGGGCTGTCACCCTCCGGGGCGCCCATGCTGGCGGTGGGCTGCCCGGGCTTCAGCGCTGGCCAAGGCATGTTGCAGGTGCTGCATCTGAACCCCACTGGTGTAACGGGCTCTTTCAACACAGTGGCCACAGATGGGGTGGGAGGCTCGCCAGCCTTCACCGCGCAGCTGTCTGCAGGCGGACGATGGGGCAGCTCTGTAGCGGTGCTGGGAGCAGTGAACGGAGATGCATTTAGCGACATTGCAGTGGGCAGCGCTGGGCATGTGCATGTGCTGTTTTTGGATGCGAATGCTGCAGTCCTCAGTTTTGCAGGACTTGATGGCGCAACGCCCGGTCTGGAGGTTGTGGTGCCGTACTTGACGTACTTTGGGCAGCACGTGGCCACAGCAGGCGACACAAATGGAGATGGGATCAGCGACCTACTGATTGGCCACGCCATCAACACAGGCAAGGATGAGGTGTGGCTGCTACAGCTGACGCCAGCAGCGGCGGTCTCTGGTGTGCAGCGCCTGCTGCCGGGCGACCTTGGGGCTTTTGCACCAAGCGTAGATGCATACAGCCAATTTGGCGCTTCGCTGGCAAGTCTAGGTGATATGAGTGGGGAGGGGGCATGGAGCTTCGTGGCTGGCCTGCCCGGTACGCCCTCCAGCGGAGGGTTGCTGATTGTCAAGACTCAGCTGGCTGTTCCCGCGGGCACCTGTGCACAACAGGCCACATTTATGGGTGCAGCATGTGTGGGCATAGCTCCGTCGCCAAGTAACAGTGCGACTCCATCAAACACGCCCAGCAACAGTGCGACTCCATCAAACACGCCAAGCAACAGTGCGACTCCCTCAAACACGCCAAGCAACAGTGCGACTCCCTCAAACACGCCAAGCAACAGTGGCACACCATCTCGTACACCGAGCAATACGCCGTCCAATACGCCGAGCAATACACCGAGTAATACACCGTCCAATACGCCGAGCAATACGCCGAGCAACAGTGCGACTCCCTCAAACACGCCAAGCAACAGTGTGACCCCCTCAAACACGCCCAGCAACAGTGCGACTCCCTCAAACACGCCAAGCAACAGTGGCACACCATCTCGTACACCAAGCAATACGCCGTCCAATACGCCGAGCAATACGCCGAGCAATACGCCGAGCAATATGCCGAGCAACACGCCCAGCAACAGTGCGACTCCCTCAAACACGCCCAGCAACAGTGCGACTCCATCAAACACGCCCAGCAACAGTGCGACTCCCTCAAACACGCCAAGCAACAGTGCGACTCCCTCAAACACGCCAAGCAACAGTGCGACTCCCTCAAACACGCCAAGCAACAGTGGCACACCAACTCGTACACCAAGCAATACGCCGTCCAATACGCCGAGCAATACGCCGAGCAATACACCAAGTAGCAGCGTGTCACGATCTCCCTCTTCATCCCGATCGCCCACCAGCAGCGCAACTTCGTCGCCCTCCGCGTCACAGCCCTCTCAACCCCCAGTTGTGACACGGTTTCAAATGTCAAATGATGGGCTGCAGCTGGATCTGGTATTCGACCAAGCCATGCGTTCACTGACGCCTAGTCCGTGCACTACGTACTTGGTTGGGTCCACTCTCGGGGCCTCACCGGTTTGCTCCTGGGTTTCTGCGGTCACCCTGCAAGTGTCTCTTGGGAGGGGCGCCACCGTGGCACCAGGTGATGTTGTCGTCATGCTCAGTGCCGCGTTTAAGGCTGCGGCTGCTCCCGGCATACGCGCCATCAATAGCTCTGTTGTGCTGCAGCCCCCCCTCAACCCCATGGCCCCCCTTGTACAAGTGTCCCTCCCAGGCGTGGCAGCCCCTTGCAAGGGAGCCTCATTGGACGGCAGTCTGTCCCAGGGAAGCGGCGGGCGTGCATTCACGGTGCTGTGGCAGCTGCGAACAGCAACCACGCAGGCAGGGGGATCTGTGCCAGCACATGTGCTGGGAAACCTCACTTCTGCTCTGGCTGCTGCTTCAGCCGCTTCTCAACTTCAAGTGACACTTCCCACAGCGGCCCTGACGCCTGGTGCAACTTATGCTTTCGCGTTGACCCTGACATCCTTCCTCAGCCGCAGTGCCTCAGCGGGACTGGGCCCCCGACAGCTGGTGATGAAAGTGGGCAGCACCACCAGCCCATTGCTGGCGCTGCAAGGCGGAGCCTTCCGGTCCGTTACCCGCGGCAGGCAGCTGCAGCTTGCGGCAGCTGCCTCGCCAAGTGTGTGTTCCCCGGTCGTGCCTGTGGGCTTGCAGTATGCCTGGAGTCAGGTGAGTGGGCCTTCCATCGTACAACTCACTGGTAGCCCTGACCCACGCAAGGCCTTCGTTGCTCCTGGACAACTGCTGTTCGGGCGGGGGGAGTATGTGTTCCAAGTAGCCGTCACCGCTGGCAGCTCAGGCTCTGGCACGGTATCCACCACTATGGTGTTTGTGACGGTGGATGAAGCCCCCCTAGTACCCTTTATTGCTGGAGGTGATCGCACGCTTGGGTATGAGGCGGTTGTCCTTCTTGATGCTGGCGCAAGCGTGGACACCAATGTGGCCAGCGCTTCACAGCGCCCTGGAACAACGTACAACCTGCAGTACACGTGGTCCTGCACGGTGCTTGGGGCTCCTTCTGCTCTGTGCTCGTTGTTGCAGTCAACATCAAATTCCGCTGTGTTGCAACTTGCACCATCGGCACTCCTCGCGTTCAGCGGACGCACCTTGCGTTGGAAGCTGAACATGGCGTCCACAGTGACGAACACTTCTGCCAGCAGTGTGATTCACTCCAGATCAGGAGAGGCTTTTGTTCAACTGTCGCTTCTTCCGGTGCCAGTGCCCAGAGTGGCTGTGGCTGCTGTGCGGGGGGGGGTCTTGGTGAGTCTCGCTGACGGCCGTGCCGCTTGGCAAGTGCGCCCAGACACAGTCATCGTGTTGAAAGCCACAGCCGAAGGCAGTGTTCTTGCGTCCAACCTTGTGTTCCGATGGGAACAGACTGAAGGAGACCTGCAATTGTCTGTCCCCAGCAACAGCAGGCGCCGACTGCAAGCCGGCACAAGTGGCGCGTTTGCGACGCCCCTGGACCAAGCTGATATCGCCATTCGGGCTGGACAGCTCACTGCGGGCCGCACATACACGCTGCAAGTCTCAGCATCCTTTTCTTCTGCGCAGCAGCCGGCAGGGTCTGCCACTGTTGTGCTTCTTGGCAACAGCCCACCCTCCGCTGGCACGGTGATGGTGCAGACTGCCGGTGATACAGGCATCATAGCCCTGAACACCACTGTGGTGTGTTCTGCCTCGGGCTGGCAGGACTCGGCAGAGGACTTGCCCCTGAGTTTTTCATTTTGGGCAGATGCGTCTGGATCCACTCCCTCGGCTACTCAGCTGGCCGGCAGGCAGGTGGGCAGGCCACTGGACTCCACTGAGCTGAGCCCAACGCTGGAAACGGTCATGCCTATCCCCACAGTGGTGGATTCCCTGGGATTTGGCAATGTGACGGTCATTGTGTACGCCTCTGATCGGCAGGGCGCCCTTGGGTATGGCTTCACACACGTGCGCGTGCGATCGCCAGTACTGCAACAGGAGACCGACGCGCAGGCCTTCATCAACGCCCAGTTGAACACCACCCATGCGCTTGCACAGGCTGGTGCGGGAGCAGCTGTTCTCGCCCAAGTGGCCTCCCTGTTCAGCCTGCTGCCCGGGCTGGTCGCGCGCTCCAACGGCACCAGTGGCAACGGCACTGCAGCAGCTGCCGGGACAGCTGCCGTCTCCCTCATTCAGCAAGCACGCCGTGCCAGCACCCTGGTTGCTTTTGACGACGCTGCGGTTGAGCTGGTAGGCGAGTGTGCCCTTGCCCTGTCATCTGCCCCCGGGGCCCTTGGGCCGGAGGCGCGGGCCGCTGTGCTTGCCCTGGCGTACACAGCCGTGCGCAACGCATCAGATAACAGCACAGCTGGTCTTGCTGCCCCCACTCTACCTCCCCTGTCTGTTCGTGGAACAGCTAATATGGCTGCGCTGGCACGAAACCTGCTTGACTCCGTGTTCCTGGAACAGCCTTCTGGAACACGGCGGGCACTGCTTGCGGGGTCCGCCCAAGGGTGTGCCCCTGAGGTCGACAATGTCGCATTGTCGGTGCAGCAACTCATGACATCAGCAGCGCTGAGTTCGGTAACTGGCGCCATCGCCAATCAGGACCCAGTGCGCGTATCATCTGGGGGCGCGTCTGCCTCTGGAAATGCAGTCAAGGTGGACGCGGGTGCCTTGCCCAGAACAGCAACCAGTTTTCAGTCTCAAACAGGCATGTCTGTGTCAGTACCAGCTCAAGTCGGAAATGGTACTTCCGACACCACCACTGTGCTCCTTGCCCAGTTCGAGTCCCTGTACTGCACCGGAAGTGTCACTGCCGGGAGCTTGTTGGATTTGCAGGCAACAGCGAATGGTTCTGTGCAGGCCGCATCTTTGGCGTCGGCACCAGGACTAGCCACCCCCCAAGTGAGCGTGGAAATTGCACAGGGGGGCCAGCTGCTCCCTGTGAGCGGTCTCTCGGGTGGCGGCGGAGTCATCCTGCGCTTGCCGCTGACTGCAGCCCTGCCCAGCGAGTTCGGAACACTCTCGTTTGCCACAGCTGGCTCCATCACCGGAACAGGTGCTGTACCTGCAGGAGTGAATTCGCCTTCTGCTGTCGACACCATTGGCCCGCGTGTGAGCTTGGTGTGCCCATTCAACAACACCACGCCCAATCCATACAGCAGCGGTGCAGCGGTGAATGTGACGGCAACTTGCCCGGGAGCAGCCCCTGTGAATGTGTCCTGCTCCGAGAGCGAGGGGGGGGCAAACATCACCTTCACCTGTGCAGCGCAAGCAGTGACAGCAGGCTGCCTGTTCTTCGATGAACAGGCGCTGGAGTTCTCATCAGAGGGGTGTGTTCTACTGGGCATTACAAACACCTCCATTGTGTGTGAGTGCAGTCACTTGACGTCCTTCGCAGCGCGATTTGGGACGCTGGCGACTTCAAACCGCCGCACTCTTGTGACGGGCAGTGGTCGCCTGGCGAAACTGGGCTCCGAGGCCGGCGCCGTAAATAGTGCAGACGACCTCTTGCAAGTGATCGAGAGCAATGAGCCCTTTGTTGTGGTTTTCATTTGGCTGCTGTTCTTCGGCTACGCTGTTCTGCTTTGCGTCACCTGCAACATGGATGCCCGTCAGCAGAAGGCGTTCCTGCGGTACCTGCACATAGACGAGGAAGTGCTGTTCCTGAAGCATGTGTTCCGCTTATCAGGCGATGACTTCCGCCTGGTTGAACACCTGACAGACGGCGAAGAGGCCGCCATTGTCCAGGACCCGATTCTGGGCTTGAGCGGCGCGGGTGCCCATCGCAAAGAGCCATCTCTGCTGAGCATGATGTGCCCAAAGAGTCGGCTGTGGCTGACACATGCATGTGCCGCACGGGCAGACTGCCTGCTGTGCAGTCTATCTTTTTGTTCGCACAGCGAAGACCAACAGGCTGCTGTGCAGCCTACAACCAGCGACGAAGCACCCGCCGCAAAGTTTGCGTATCCAGCGAAAAGCGCCCCTGTGGAGGATGTAGCAGACGGCTCCACGCCTGTGCATCCAAGAGTGCTGGCTCCATTGCCCCGTGCAACGGCATCGGCCGGTGTGTGGAGGCCCCCTGCACCCCCTTTACCGGCCATCGGTGGCACCCCCTCAGCCCGCACCGGCATGTCTGAAGACAAGCTGTATCTGCGCATTGCACAGGTTTACCGGGGGGTGTCCATGTCAGGTCTCACTGTAGGAGGGGCGCCTTTGGAGCAGCACATGCAGCTGCACCCGCACTATGCCCAGCTGGGCAGTGCCTTCTCCCTTTCCGCCAAGCGCAGCGCCATTGACCAGGAAACCGCCACCGAAGCCACGTCCACTGGGAATTGTTGTGCGACCACACGCGAGGTGGGCGGCATTGTGGGGCAAGCCATCTGCCTGCGCATTAAGTACCAACACCGATACTGGGCAGTGTGCACCAAGTTCGACTTCACACTGTCCCGCGCCAAGCGCCTCACGCTGCTGTACCTGTCCATCATGATTGCAATGACAGCATCAGCAGTATTCTACGATGTGCGCCACCCCGAAGATGGCAATGACCTCGGCATCGGTGAAACGGTTCTGTTCGCGTTGTTGGCCTCAGCGGTCCAGCTGCCGCTCACGTTTGTTCTGGCTAAGCTGTTGTTCTGGGCCGGTCGTGCGGAATTTGCAAACACCTTCCGAGACCTGTCACTGGAGATTGGCCGTCGCCGCCAGCTTGAAGACCAAGTGCGACGAGAACAGCGTGATGAGCGGTTTTGGGATGACGACGCCGCCTCCGCAGGTGGCGACCGAGTGACGACAGCTGGCGAAGCAGCAGCAGATCAGGACAGCATAGATGCCATTGACCCACAGGCATTTGTGCATGTGGAACGGCGCCTGCGTTGGGAGATGGTGTGCAACAACAGCGCCCGTCTCAGCTGCGCCGTGTCCGGCTGCTGCGCCGACGCCCCCGCTGCTGCCTTTGCCGATCCTGAGCACCCAAACGACAGTGACGTGGACTCAGATGACGACCAGCAGTACGGGTGGGCAGATGCGCCCCCATTCTGTCTGGTGCGCTGTGCTCCTGTTCTGCGGTGTTGCGGCCGCCATCCCTCCCAGCGGGCACCATGGCTGCGTCGGGCACGGGAGGCGGACTATGAGCCGTACGGGTGCTGCTGGGCTGGCGTAGCCGAGGCACCTGCCCCCCCTCGCAGCACTATGCGTGCCCTGTGGAAACGAAAGCAAGGGGGGCAGCTGTCAGCCTTGGCCGCCGCATCTGCTGCCCGTGCTCAAGTACGCATGGTTGCGCGGGGAGTGCGTTTGAATTCCCGGCGCCCCATGGTGGAGGCACAGGTACAAGGGGTTGCAGGCGATGCACTGACGCTATTCCTGCAGAACCTACTCTTGCGCTGCCATTGCCGCCGCAGCTTTGTGGTGGGGTACCACAGGGAGGCGTCACCCCCCGAACGCGTGGCGCTGGCTCAGCAGTGGCAGGGCGTGCAGGCAGCGGCAGCAGTCACAGCCGATAAGGCAAGCGCAGGAACAGATCACGCATACCATGATAGCGCTCTTGGCGGCACGAGCGGTGGAAGCGTCTCGCCTAGCGAGGGTGGTGCAGTGCAGTGGGGTTCACCTGCCTGCCAACGGCGCTGCCCTGCTTGCGTCGGGCACGCATGCCTGCGCTGCCACTGCTGCTGTGTGCGTGGCATAGGCCGAGGGCACCCTGTGTCTGCCCTCCGTGGGTGGGAGGGTGTCATTGCGTGGTGTGTTGTGCTGCTGGTGCTCACTGGTCTCATCGCGTATGTGCTCATTTTCGGGCTGGCGCGTGGAGCGGACACGCTGAGGGCGTTCTTGTTGACGTTTTTCCTTGCACAATTGCTGGCAATTATTGTTCTGCAGCCGTTATTGATCGCCATGGGTGTGTTATGGTCCTTTATCCTGTTCCCAGCTCTCAGCGCCTCGCTGTCGTGGGTGCCTGGGATCGGGGCACTGCTTGCGCCCCCCGGTGGAAGAAGCGGCCCAGAGGCAGCCACGCTGTCTGGGCGCCTGGAGCACGTGTCCCTGGTGCAGGCGGCGGGGGCGGCATCTGGGCTTCCTGCTGACCACGCCTTGCTGGCCTTCAGTGTCGTTTCTAGCTTGACCAGCGCCATGTTCGGGGGGCTGGGGCGGTGGCGCCGGGGGGTGACTGCCCGCGCCGTGGCCACTGGGGAGCGCGCCCGTGCGTCGGGGGATGCAGAGCTGCTGCGCCTGTACGAGAAATGGGCAGGGGGGGGGCACTCCCTTCCCGCAGTGGAGCCCCCATCAACCCCCTTAGCGGATGAGGAGGCCCCCCTAGTGCCGGAATCCCCATCCGCCCCTGGGCCGCAGTACGCGCCCAAGCCGGATCCTGATGGCATCATGGCGTTTCTGAGGGACCCCTCGGGGGGTTCAAAAGAAGCATTCAGGAGGGGCACCCCGCCCCTAAATCGCACAATGTTGGAGGGGGGTGGGGCCAAGGGGCCCCGAAAGGGGGGGGTCGACTACAAGGCGCTGGCTGCTGCACAGGTGGCGCGTATGGTATTCAGCGGGCGCATGCCGCCTCCCAGCAGTGCAGGCAACTTGCGGCGACAGATCCACCTGGTGGCCAAGTATCTCTCCTTGCGCTGTCCCCCCGGCATGTTGGACACCATGGCGCAGCGGTATGCAGCAGCCACAGCAGACAGCACTGCAGATGAGCTGCAGCGGGCTGTGGCGTACTTTGTGGGGGATGTTGCGCAGGCCGACAACACGCCTGTGCCTGCGACTGCTGCCGCCGGGGCGGGGGTGGGGGGGGGGGGTCTTGACGCCCCCGCCATTGCCCCAGCAGACAGCTTGCGCAACATAGCTGGGGTGGTAGAAGCTCTTCACGGCGTGGAGGGTGTCGATGCCACTGAAGTGTGCGACACACAGCCCCTCACTGAGGACACGGGGCTCAGGGGGGGTTGGAGTTTGAGGGGCAAGGGGCGCTTGCAAGGGGCCTCCCAACATATGGCAGCCCAGCCTACACCGTATGCAAGCACTGGAGATGATGATGTGCTGGATGGAAGTACAAGCGGCGCTTCTGGGTCTGCACTGGTGCCGGGGCCGTCTGGCAACGACCTTCCCAGGCCTGGGCGGCCTGCGGGTGAGGAGCAGAGTGCCCCCCTCATACAGCCCCGCAGCGCCATCGCTCGCATGGTACTGTCCGTTGAGAGCATGGCCAGTGATAGTGATAGTGACAGTGACTCGTCTGCAAGCTGGGTTGGTGGCACTCCGGTATCAGGCAAAGCAGGGCGTAGGAATCAGTCTTGAGCTCTCGGGCAACATCTCTCCATCATCGAGCTCTCAAATTCACGATATCAATTGAGGGAGAGGCCCTGACCAGCAGCATGGATGAGTGTGTAGGCTCACATGCATTGAATGTGCTTCACAGCATCAACCGCTTCAGCATTTTGTTTCTCTTGCTGCGTGCACGCTTGTTAGGGTTAGGCCCCTGTTATTATTATACTTCCCGCAGCAAGTGTGCACAGGGGTCTGGCAGCACGACACTGTGGAAGCAAGTTCACCAACAGGTATATCCAGAACTAAAAATATGCCGTTAAATGATGCAGTGTAGTGCCGGCTGATGCTTCTTTGTTGTCTCTACACTGCTCGTTCAGGTCCCCCAAGAAATGGCTGCGAAGCCAAGAGCTCAAAGCGCATCGTTCGGAAATGCACACGTTAACCCAAGCGAGCACCTGCTGAGGAGGAGGGGCATCTTGAGTGGTCCACTTGTTCCTCATGATTCGTCGTTTAGCACCTTTGTGCGCAAAGTGGAGCCTTCACCAGTAGCCCTTTTGTATGCCAGGACTCAAAAACCGCATGCTCAAGTAAGCTTCCGTTTAATTATGAATGTCTTACGCTAACACCCTAAACTGCAGTCAAGCGTGGATTCTGGTAACAACTACCTCGTGGATGCCGTTGTTGATGCCACAATGCGGCCTGTAGAAGCAGAAATCAGCAGGCGGCACGGCCGTGGCAAAACAATTGTGAAGCGACTCACACCCGACGGCCTGGGAGTCCGCACATCTATCGAGTACCACAGATCATCCTGTCCCCAAGAAGCAGTTGCTGAAGCAACCCACAGTTTTGCTCAGGCACAGCACAGCGCTTCCGACATCCACACGGCTGGCTTTGGATTCCTTGGCAACTCTTCAAGGCTGCTCAATAATCTGTCCACTGATGACAATCTTCTTCAAAGGCCATCACCGACCCAAGTTCGCGTCGTTCGGTCAGCCCCCAGTAGTGTGCGCGCTTCACCGGTTGTGCATTTGCCTGGAGGCCGCAGCTTAGTTGGTTTCGAAGAGGCTCAGCACAAAATGTTGCTGCGCTCTCACTCGGGCTTCAAGGGAACTCCTGGCAAAACGCAGCAGCCGAGCTTGTTCCAGTCGTTTGCAGTGCCATCAGCTGGTGCTGCATTGCCGCACGGTGCTTCTGCTCAGCACAATGCTCGTCCTTCCCCGGGGCTGGTCGCCGGAAGGAATGGCTCGCCTCAACAAATGCCAAGGTTTGCGCCTGGGCACACAAGCATCCAAACGCGCACCATTGATTCACCTGGATTCCTTGTGCACACACAATCCTGCGAGAGGCATGCAAGGCATCCCCAGGCAGCAGCCTCTCAGACTGGCTCCAGATCAAGCACAGGGGTCGGCACGATTGCAAAAGAGCTTGCATTCACCCCCCAAGCCGCCCAAGCTGCCCCACGCGATATGTGCCCTAAACAATATTACCGCGATGATGACGGTGCCAGTATCGCCAGCAGCGCTGTTGCCTCAACGGCGTCAAGTGGGCGTTTCGCCGCAGCAGTCGCCTCCACGCTTCAGCGCGAGGACCACGCTGCGCAACACAGGCAGAACAGACCAGCAGCTGCCCCATCGCCGAGTCACAACATACAGGCCAAATCCACTGGCCACATACCCAGCAACGATTGGCGGCAAGCACCGCAGGCTGCTGTGTTCAAGCTGCAGGCGGCATCGGCGCTTAGGCAGGTCGCATTGCACCCGCAGCTGCAGCGCCCGCCAAACTCACCAGCCCCCAAACACCACCACTACAAAGCTACAGATGCACACAGTGGGGCGTTCACGGGTGCTGAGGAGGCTCCCATCCAGGCCGATCGAGAGGGCACGTCCGGCGAGCCCCGCAGCCCCAGCTCAATGCGGGGTAGGGGGAGCCCTCAGCACAGCTCAATGGGGGGCAGGGGGAGCCCTCAGCACAGCTCAATGGGGGGCAGGGGGAGCCCCGAGTCAGTGCCGGTGAAAGTTACGAGAAAAGCGGATGCCTTGGAATATTCAAGCGCCACCAGTCTGGCACAAGCGTTGAGCGCAGGGCTTGTCACTAATCGCTCTGTGGTTGCCGCTGCCGCTGGGCATGCTGCCAGGTAGCGCGGGGGAGGTTAGACGCCTGACGCGGAGCTTGGGATGCAGAACATAAGTAGCAGAAGCTGTCTCCCTCACCCCCTGGCTAGAAGTTACTGCGGTTTCTTCTGTGGGGGGGGGGCGGGTGGACATACACCGCTACTCGCCGAGGGTCCCTGCCTGTATCAAAAGCGGGGGGGGTTCACAAACATGAAACGTACCCCATTGCAGTGATTGCAGGATATCAAGTCAACATTATCAGCCTTCGTATACGAGCTTGCTATTGGACTGCAGCTGGTGGACCTTGCTTTGCAGTGAAGCCCGAAGTGTTGGCTTAGCCATTTTTGCATAGTGCGAGAGAATCTCACGCATCTGCCCTGCTGGTAAAGACAAACAAGCAAATAGCAAGAAGGGAGAATGCCCCAGGATGTAACAAACCGTCCTTGCCTGCCTGGACCGTTTGCTGTCGCCTTCAATATCTCTTTCATCTTTTGATGTGCAAATATGTCTATGATGAGATTTCTCATGTCCGCATATTGGCAGTACTATCAAGCGACTGGCATAGATATCGCCATAGAGGAGTGTGTCTGCGTGTTAAACATAACTTGATACTGGGGCCACTTCTCCATGCTTCTTCATCATCCCTTTCTTGCCTTTGTGGCTCGGAGGTCCTCCGACGCACAAACAGGGGTGGAGGTCCCTTCGTGGGGCAGCTGGAGATCGCATACTGGATACCGCTGCTCTAATCTCCAGGCTGTGCTCGCATAGGCACTGTGTCGAAACTGTCTTGCAAGGCAGGAGGATTTTGGGGGTCTGCAGCGACCTCGTGGGGCCGTCAGAGGGGGGAAGCTGGACAGCCGGCCGCCACCCTCTCGCCACCGATACAAGAAGATCTGGACGGGCAAGCTGATAAGTGACCTGGCGTCAGCCATCTGTGCATCTTGAAAATGTTCAGCCAGCTGCATGGAAGCCTTTGCCCTCGACTAGCTCATGTAGTGAGTGTCCTCACGAGCTTTGGTTTGGGATGCATCGTGGACTGTGCTCGTTGACTAGCCACTGCATGCAACCCGCACCTGCCGTGTGATGCCGAAGAGACTGCAGGCTTAGTGCCTTTCAAACGAATAATGTGTGTCTCACAACACCTGCACTTGCATCATGCACTGTGGTGGGCTTGATTCCTTCAAGCTCAAGACAGCGAGCGTGTGGCATGTGCAGATCAACTGCGCCCCACACCTCACTCTGGCGTGGGGGGAAGCCCTCCTTTCAGGCGCAGCACCTGCAGGCCAATTTTTAGTTGATTTCAGCGGGGGTGCGCAGCAGATAAACCCCAACATAATAGGTTGATAAGCCGTTACCAGAACTAGTGAGCTAGGTCTAGCCTTCCCATCTATGCAGCTTCGAATTCGTGCCACAACTGTATGGCACCGGTCCGGTGCTAGCCACGTCTCCGGAACCTGGTCCACTTATCTGCCCAGCCTTCACGCTGCAGTACTAGTGTGCCCCTCTAGCAGAGAAAGAATGGGGTTTCAGTTGCGAGCAACAGCAAGTGCACAGCACAAAACCACATGGTTTTAATTTTAGGCCGGACTATTTGACCCCCTGACGTCGACCAGCTGCCCCAGCCAGGTGGTTGGCGGGATGGGCCGGGTGGGCTCCGCAGCAAGTATCGCTGCCATAAATCTACACCAGACGCGCTCCACCGTCCTGCATGATAAGCCAAGTGGAAAACTGCCAGCACACCACTGGGGTGCATTCAAGTTGCTCACATTCTAAACTTGGGGTGCAGCAAAACACAAACACTGCTGAATGCGTGTTTGCATTGCTTAGCCTTCGGCGTACTGCTTCCGTCAGGCATCTTGCCTGTGCAGGTCGCAGCACACTTGCGTCCTGACTACCGCAGCTGCAACTTACTGCTGGGGACGACAGAGCAGCCACGGCTATGAAACAGGTGGTGTCAACTTGCGTCCTGACTACCGCAGCTGCAACTTACTGCTGGGGACGACAGAGCAGCCACGGCTATGAAACAGGCGGTGTCAACTTGCGTCCTGACTACCGCAGCTGCAACTTACTGCTGGGGACGACAGAGCAGCCACGGCTATGAAACAGGCGGTGTCAAATTGCGTCCTGACTACCGCAG
>Ga0307982_1000961_pt1 | contig 22990 bp, 7 predicted proteins | sample OrgLakmetagen989_FD_201847 | JGI IMG/M metagenome (GOLD analysis project Ga0307982, IMG submission 201847) | Saline water microbial communities from Organic Lake, Antarctica - #989 | ecosystem: Environmental > Aquatic > Non-marine Saline and Alkaline > Saline | place: Antarctica: Organic Lake...
GTACTTCTCCGGCAAGTCGAACGGGTCTACGCCGAGCGCTCTTCGCTTCGCCCGCCTGGCCTCGTCTTCTTCGGCGGCTGCGGCCGCCGCTGCTTCCGCCGCTTCAATCTCGGCGCGCTCCTTGGCGGCGGCCGCCCACTCTTCCCTGTGGGCTTGGAAATGCAGCCTGCCCGCGTGGCCTCGCCACAGACGCTGGATGGCAGTGGCCGCGCTGTGCTGCTCGGCTTCCGCGCCGTCTTGCCCGATCAAGCTCAGGAGGCGGTCCGCCGACGGGTTCAAGTCGCGCAAGGCCCTGTAGTTGGGGCCCAGCGCTTTGAACACGTCCAACGCGTGCGCGCCCTTGTCTTCCTCGTGCGACGCGGCCAAGGCCACGCGGTTGCGGTTGATGCGCTTCATGGCTTCCAAAGTTTGGGCCCGCAGCTGCCGCATGGCCAGAGACTCGGCCACGTCGCGCTCGCGCACGTCGTCGTCCTCGTACTTGTTGGCCTCCTCGTCGTCGTCGTCGCCTGGTGCGGGGTCGAGCTCCCACTCCTCAATGGCTCGCCCGGGCTCCGCGGCCCTCAGTTTCAGCAACTTTTTGGCGCGCCGCGCTGCTTCCGCCTCCTTGGCGGCTTCGAGCCGGAACAAGGCTACCTTCGCGTGCCAGTCGTCGAACAATTTCTTGCGGGTCTGCATCGCGTCCTGCAAGTCAGTGGAAGTCGGCACATCCGGGTTTTCCTGGTTGCCGCTACTGCTTTTCCCCATTTTGCCACCAACGCCACCGCTGGCAGCTCCCTTGGCAGCAGCGGCCGCCCTGCTGCCCTTGCCGGGGGGAGTTTTCGCCTTGCGGCCTTGGGCGGCTGCCTGCGCGAGCGCTTCAGCTTTCAAACTCGCCGCGTTGGCTGCGGCAGCCAGGTCGGCGGAGGCTTTGGCGTGGGCCATGGCCAGTCGAAACTGGTCGAAGGCTTTCCACGCGGGCTCGCTCACCAAGAGGGACTCTGCGTTAGAGGCGTCTTCCCAGGTGGGCAGCGGCGGCAGCTTCGCACTCTTGTTGTTACTACTCGACTTACCACCACTGCTGCTGCTGCTACTGTTGGGGTCGTCGTAGAGTTTCTCTAAGGTCGCCACAAAGTTTTCTTCGAGCCTCCCCTTAAGCATTCGGGCTTCGGCATCCACGTGGGCTTGGCATTTGATGCGCAGCGCTTCGAGCGACTTCATGAAAATGGTCTTAGTCGGCTCCCACAAGAACGTGGTGTCTTTCGCCGTGAAGTTTGACGTGTACGGGTTCTGCATGCGCTCCTTCAGCTCTTCGTGCTCCAGCAGCACGCCCAGGGGCGAAGGCAGCGACGGCACCTACGTAGATTGAATACAAAGGATGCTGAAATGTCTCATAAACGAAAGTGACTCAAGTGTTGCGCTGAGGAGGCACACTCAAACTAAAATGTATTACACCCACACCCAATTCGCACTGCGTACAATTTGAACACCGCGAAATTATATTCTCTCCTAGGGTACATAATATCCTTTCAAAGACAAGGGCAATGTCATTTTTAACACAAGGGCTGCAGGGCACCTTGTCGTCATCGAACTCCGCAGTGTGCGCCACGAGCGCAAATTGCCGTTGCGTTTGCCGTCGCTTCGGGTAGTTCGGAGGGGCGCGGTACCGCGTTTCTTCTACCAAATCGTCGTCCCCTAGCCATTTCGGTTTGGTCCACTGTTTGGACGGCGGCGACCGCCGCGTGTCTACGTACGCGTACTGCTTCTTTTCCGGGTCCCACTCTTTGATGAAGCATTGCTTGCCGTATTCTTTCGCGTAACGGCGGCCTTGCCCCCGCCGCACTACTCCTTGCAAGAGCCGCGCCGCAGCGTCCTGCTTTTCGTACTCGGCTTCCTCGGCCAGCATGCGCATATTATTCGCTTCGTCGTCAACGTCTTCCGTGGGCTCTGCGTCACCGGTACCCTCAGCTTCATCGCCGCCCATTTCTTCGACAACGAGCTCCTCATCGTCTTCCCCCCAGTCTTCTTCCTCGCTCTCTGACATGGTCTTGTCCCTAGCACGTGCAGGCCTCCAACGGCTGTAATAGAAGAGCGACCGCCAACACAAGAAGTACTACTCGCGCGTCGGCAACGATGCGACTATAATGCTACCTGGTAGCTTCAGCAAAGCTGCCACTTAGTAGATAGTCCTTCGGGTATTATAGCAGTTCCTGCTCAAGGTTAGCCTGATGTAAATTTGACCTCCTAAGTACGTGGCTAAGCGCTTCAAGATTGCAACGTGAACCTTTTGGAGGGCCACATTCCTCGAAGGAACTATTTGTGCGTCTGAACTAGACGTAGTTCATAACTTCATGACGCTTAGCGCATTGCGCCCTCGTCCTCATCACGGTTGGAAAATGAAAAAGATTCTGTACAGGGGTGGGTTTTCTTGGTACAAGGTACTGTATACAAGGCAACTCAGTAATAACTCAGAACTCACATCTCACAACTCACAACTAAAAACTCACCGGCAAACACCCACACACCCCACACAAACCCGGTATAGGAGCAACACACAACAAACCAACCAGCCCGCTAAAGCTTCATGTACGGGCCGCTGGCTGAGAGAACACTCTCGTCGCGCTTCAAATCAATTAAGCACGTAATTTAAGCCACATGTACCGGTAGTTGAATTTAGGCAAACATAAACACCAACCCTAACCCTGTACCCTGTAAACCCGCCCGAAACCAAAATAAGTTCGACACGGTTGTGGTGTGCGCTGGCTAGGTAACGGAAAAGGCGCGTTACTCAAATGTACATATTCCTATTCAAATGAAAATGAGCAACACTAACCGCCCCCCCCACCCACTTTTCCATGCCATCCATATGGATGGTGCTATATGTATCTCATACTTGAGACAGGCCCCGAAGCCCCGAAGGGAATATCCCACAGCTCGTGGGCAAAAAGGGGCAGCACTGTGGTTAGCGGGAAAACACTGCGGTCAGCATTATCATACCAAATGACTGGATTATAAGGGCGCTGCTAATTCATCTACCAGAAAGACTTGTAAGGCATGTACACCACAGTGGCACACTTCTTGACTTGGTCTACGATGACGAAGCAGCGCGAGTGCTCGGGCACGCAACCAGGAAACAGCGCCCCGCCGCTGCCGCCGCTGCTCGAGGCCGCTGACGATTCTACGCGAAGCACTTGAGAAGTCACTTCCACTTTTCCCGTGCTTGCCTTCTTGTGCACTGTTAAAAGCTCTTTGTATGTCGCCTACAAGAGAGAAAGCAGGGAAATTAGCAGAGTCAAAAATTCCTTCTCTCACAATCTCTGAGAACATAACTGATAGTGCTTAGAAAGCAATAGCTCTCGCTTACCCACCTTCGTTTGTTCCAAGTAGCCAAGAGCATCTTCGTCGCGCTGGTGCATTGCACCGCCAATGAAGAAAGTCTGGAACAGCTGGAACAGAAACTCCGACCGCGAAGCTGCGTTAAACACGTGGGCGTGCTCCGAATCCTCGTTCAGCAGCATGTCCGTAACCAGCGTGTCAATTTCGACGCCCGCGACTCGGTCGCTCAAGCACTTGCGCAAGTACCCGTTGTTCGCCAAGAGCTCTTCTTTTTCGAGAGGGTCAAAGAAGCCCATGTGGGTCACGGTTGCTTTCAAGCGCTCGATCTCCAGGGCACTGCACTGCTCGGAGCCTAGCGCGCTCATCATGCAGAGCGTGTGCGCTGCGAAAGGAGCGGACGCGAGAAGGTCTTGCACCACTTGCATTTCACCGCCAGCAGCGGCTACTTTGCCCGAAAATTTGTAGCGTTGCACTTTGAGTAAGTCCGTCAAGCCCCTGTGAAGGAAAATCAAAATGAAGTGTATCGACCCAGGTTACAACTATGGCTAATCACGTAGAGTGACGCTAGTATCGATATACTGCCAAGATACAATAATAATATCAGATTAATGGAATCGTGCAACAAGATTAATCCAGAAGGTCGATAAGTGCATCAAAAGATTCTAGTTAAGTTCGAGGCGAATAACGCGCAACCGACAGTTAAACGAACCATCGGTGTAGGCGCTCCTTTGCTTCCTTGCTCGTGAGGCTCGGAAACGCATTAGCCATGATTTCGAATTCATATGGAGAAGCAGGAGTGCTTTCAGCGGAGAAAGTGGACATGCTATCAAGGCGAAGTAGAGTTTGCGGTAATTTCGCTTGTCTGGGCCAGCCAAGCTAGCTACTGTACTACAAAAGCTATAGCGTAGTATAGCTTAGCTTGTGAACGGTGAACGGATGATACTGTACAGATTCTGTACAGCCAGCCAGCAAAAATCGAAACATCGGGAAAAAATTCAAACCATCGCAAAACCATCGAGTTTTTCTGTCCGACTTGACGAGAAAAGCCTTGTTCTTCAATCGTGGATCGTGGCGGAATGCGTGACAGAAGACTGAATTGCATCGGCAGCGGAATGCCGTAAGATGGAACAGATACCTGTATCGGCCCTGACTGCTGATAAACGGCTGAGTTTGGAACGCGGAACGTGCAGGCTGAGCGCGTAAGGGGGATATAAGTTAATGCGTGGGCTCTTCAGTATACTTCAGACTTGCTGAGCGCAACCGAGCCGAGGCTCCGAGTGAATCCGTGCACCAAGAAGCGAATTACCCTTCTTTTTTTTTGAAACACTGCACGGAGTTCTACTGCATAATACCGCAGTACACGGAGATAGCAGTATAACCAGTGTTGGTGTGTGTTCGTCTCGGGTGCTGGGTTTGTCCCGATTGCTTGTCCTCCTGAAATGAGTAAATACGCGCACAATTCCTGACGGCCAGTCGGCGTATCTTTTGTGAAATGCCTTGTGTTGGCCTTCCCATTCGGCCTTTTGGGGCTTGTCTCGATTATGTGGCTAGATAAGAATCTAGATATATTTGAATTAAACTGCCAGATTTATGAGTCGTACGAGGTATCACAGAACCACATGGTGGTGGAGGGAAATTAGTGAGAAAATGGGAGTAGGCCATCGTGGAGGCACACAAAGAGATGACGAAGGAATTTTTAAGTTACGTGCTTTAGGCGTTCCATATCCATTTGCTGTTCCAGCCATCAGCGGCGAGGTTTTCCCACGAGACCACCACGTGAGCGCCCCTTTTGAGAGCTCTTGCTGCGCTTCGTCTTCTTTGTGCCAACTGTAATCCACTCGCCATCGCCTTCACCATTTCCGCTGGCCGGAATATTGGTGCTGCTTCTTGCCTTACCGCCTCCTCGTTTACTCGCAGCAGCAGGTGCCAGCGTGAAGTAATCACCATCGAAGCCGCCGTCATCGTCGTCACCTTCCTCGTTGTCTGATTCATTCTCGGCTTCTGCTCCTGCTCCATTTTCTCCGCCGCTGATTCCTCTGTTCCCTCCGTTCCAAAGGTACACCGAGTCATCCAAGTCAGCTGCAGTTTGGGCGTGCAAATCATGCAAATGAGTGGCACCCTCGTTCAGGGTGGACACCATCTTGTCGCCATTTTTGCCGTTCCCGCTGCGAAGCGCTTTGTAGTTACGCCCTCGTGCAGCAAGAACCAGCTGATATTCAATGGCTACTCCAAGCGTGGGCATGGCACGCGCAACGTCCGCTGGGGGCAAACGATGCATGAAAAGTTGAGCATGCGCCACAGCCGCACAGAGGCCTTGTTCGGCATGGCTGTAAGTGCGCCAGCGTGCGTAGTTGTGTTTGTGACCAGGCGAGCTCATGTGAGACCCGCGAGTTCGAGTCACAGACTCTTTGTGCAACCTTTTCACCTCAGCTAAAAGAGATTTCTTTTCTTTGTCTAAGTTCGCCGGCGATGCAGCAGATTGCTGATTCTCACCCACGCCACCCCTTGGTGCGCGTCCCTTGCCTGCTCTGTTGCCCTTGATGGCAGCTTCATGGTGTGCATTGAGGGCCGATTCGGTTGCATCGAGTTTTTGGCAAAGTCGAAAGACCGTCGAGCCGCTGTAGTTCCTCAGCTCGTTCCAAAATTTAGAGGTAACCTTTGAAATGCCACAACGCTCTTGATAGGTCAGCTCCAAAGCATTAGCTGCTTTCAGCGCCACGCTCAGCGGCACACTGATTTCCGAAGACGAAGCCGCTGTTTTAGCTTGGTTTCGCGTCCTCGCATGATCCAAGAATCGGCGCTTGTTGCTGTTGTTATTGGTGCTCTTCGCAGGTTCTGCTTCCCATAGCACGTCACTTACCGCTGCTGCCCACGGCGCCGGACCAAATGCGCGCTCGGCCAGAGAAATAAACCGCTGTTTTGCGTTGGCCAGGAACGCTTTCACGTCCTTGGGCCAGTAAAAGCCGCAGAGCGCGCAGCCATGGGTTGAGGAAGGCCACGCAGGCAAGTCTGCCAGAAGCTGTGTTGCGCGCTCTTCCTTCGTGACAGGAGCAATGCTATCACCGTCATGCCCGGTCACACTTCCAGAACCGCTCGCGATGTGATCTTGCAATGCTTTAGCCTTCGACTTTGCACGAGCGCGGTACCACACGAGTACTGCGCGATGCAAAAATCTGCCTGCTTCTGATCGTTGCTCCACCAGTGACGAGCGCTCTATTTCCACTACAGCTGCTGCTGTGGAGTCTTCGATGAAATGATTGCGCGCTGCAGTTGCTCGACGCATGCCAAATGGCGCTTCTTGGCCGTCAATCTCTGCTTGTGCCATTGCAGCAGTGACAGCTTCCACAGTCACTGCAACCGAAGCATCTCCGGCACTTTCCAAACTAAAAGTACTCGCGTCACTGAGCTGTAAGCGCCAAACAAGCGGGCTGCTCAATCTCTCCTGCATCGCCAATAATGCTTTGTAATCACCCTTGAAATCTTTCGCCTTGAAGTCATCGGCGAGCTCTCCCATGCCAGCTTCCCTAAGCAGAGCATCCAATGCCCCTGCGTCTTCAGCCTTGGTCCGTAAGTCCAGCACCTCACCAAGGCCTATCGCGGTGGCGACGTCGCTCTTCTTGGCGATGGCACCCAGGACTTGCACGGCAAACTTGGTGCTGAACCCGAAGAACTTTTCGAGCTTCCAGCTTTCAGCCATGAGCCCCCCACAGGAGGCCAGCCATGTCAGGTCCAATACCTGGGCCATGCATAGAGTGCTGATGACGTCAATCATCCACAGCTGCGCCTTGGGGACATCCAAGACATAATCTTTGAGGTTTTCACAGAATTTCGAGAGGCCTGAGGCTACGCCCTCATTCGTTAGCAAGTCTTCGTTGACGAGGGACACCAAGAGGTTCGCAGTGGCAGCAATCTCCTCATCCTTATACTTTGTGCACAACAAGTCCATCAATTGGAGCACAAATGGGCTGGAGTAAGTGTCCACCTGTACTGGGGTGCCCCATTCTCTGAATGCGTCTATGACTGCTTGTGCGTCTCTAGTAGCCAGAAACAGCTCCACTTGGTCCTTTGCCCCGAGTACAAATTCGTTGGCCGATAAGGTGCAGCCTGTTGACGCAGCGCCAGCAGCAGTTGCAGCAGCCCCAGGTGTTGCCGTTGTGCTTTCTGCTTTGGCTTCCTTCGTAGCTCTCAGAACATCCAAATGCGCCATTTGATTCTCCCTGGCGGCATTCAGCTTGTTCCTCAATTGTTTGATATGAGCAATCTCCTCGTCTTCAATATCCTCAATTACACCCATCATTGCCGATAACACAAGGTTGTCCCCGTAGAAACCTTTCTCCCTGAATGCGTGGCTTAGTTGCAATTCCCACGTCATGTCCAGCGGATTCATTGACGAGTGAGTTGAGCACACTGGAAGGAGTTCGCAAAGCCCAGCACCTTGAGCGTCTGCTATGGAAGCAAGGCAAGAAAACGCGTCGGTTAACGCAAGGATTTCAGGGGACCTCTTCAGCCCGACACCAACAGGTGAAGATCCCAATTCAGCCCACATGGTCGTGGTGGCATTGGTGGCGGTGATACTGCCAGCAAAGTTTGATGCGTGATCCACTTGTGACGCGTTCAACAGCGCTTCCTGCCAAAACTGTACTGCTACTCTGAATGATTTCACCAGGACACCAAGTACCGACTCAGGTAACACGAATTCTAGTTCAACGTCACTGCATTTTTCGTGGGCTACCTCGTTCCCTTTAAGTGGAGGGCCCATGAAGTTACTCAAGTGGTGTGCGTTGACTATCACGGTGAGGACAAGCACTAATACTCTCTCAAAGTCCAACAACTCCGAAGCACATTGTAGCTCCAAGCTACTGCCGCGGTTGGCATTGGTGCAACTGCGAACTGCTGATACAAGTGCGGCGCCCGTGTCTTGTACCTCCCACCATAATGCCCATGCCAAGGAAAGAAACTCAGATCGGAGACAAGCCGCTAATTGGTTCTGCAACTCTTGTGCCTCTTCCAGTTCATAGCTGTCCTCGTCTAGTGGCCACAACGAGACTAGAAGTTGTTCAAGGCAGCCGAGCACGCTACGAGCACGATCTGCGCGCAGCGGTAGCGGCCACGTATCATGGTTAGGGTGCTTGTGCAAGCATTTGTGGACGGTTTGAAGGGGTGCGTCTTCTAGGTGAGCATGCACCCAACTCCAAGGCAAGAGCGAAGGCGCTTTCATTCGCCAGCTTGCTTCCCACAAGAACGGTACCGTTGTGTCCTCCCTGGTATCAAGGCTAAAATCCACCATCGTTCCCAGAGCCATCAAAATTGACGCCTGCCGCTGGAGCACAAACGCCCTGCTCGCTGGCGTCGCTGCGAAGTTATTGCAGCCCCTGCTACTATCAGCACGGTTTTGCACAGATGCAGCCGTAGCTGAAGTCAGACGATCAATAAGGGTGCCCATCAGATGGACGCCTCCCAGAAGCGCTCTCTCGCCGCCATCGCCACCATAGCCGCCACGGAATAAAACATTTGCGTTACGCCAAAGGTGCCAGACAGTTGTGGGTGGAACATGCCCTGCATTTGGTTGCCGCAGCGCTCCATCGAGGTCGGCGAGGCGAACGTCAAAGTCGTGGGAAAAGCTTCCCCCTGTGGGGTGGCTCACTTGCCGCAAACCTGACACGTGCCACGCCAACAGGCACAGGTCGAGGTCGTGCACTGGTGCAGTGACGCTTGCCTTGAACAACTTAAGCTCATCGCTGCTGAAGCTGCCAGTGGCCTTCTTTGCCAAATAGTTGAGGTGCATAGTGCTAGCTTTCTTGGCCTTCCTCTTAGGTCTGCTTCCAGCAAGAGGTACACAGAGGCTGCTGCGATGTCGGCATTCTTCCCAGGGGCGGTCTAGAGCGCGACAGAGTACAAACACCATGCCACTAGCGCCTCCCCACGAAGTAGTTGCCATCGCTGTGGATTCGGTGTCAAATTCCCGCACCGCGGCGCCTTCTTCGCCAATCCCTTCGTCAAACAGTAGCGAAAGAGCTTTTGCGAATTTCGATGGGTCATCCGTGCGATGTCCCAAATGCGTCACTGCCAGCAGCAAGCGCTCTGCACACGCTGTGGTTGAGGCTCCTGCGCATACTGCAGCAGCTGCTGCCACCACTGACTCCGGTTCGACCACTGCTTCTGAAGGTGCCTCTACAGCTGCCAGTGTTGCGTTACCACTGCTCCTTGCTGTCGATGCCTGCAGCGGCATGACCCCGAGAAACGCCGAGCAAGAACCACTATCACGTCTTTCAGCTCGCATAGGAAGCATCATCGATTCCAGCAGTGCTTCACGAGCAAGCCGTGCTGGCAGCGTACTCGCCAAAGATTCTTCCCAACCAATGGAAACAACATCAAAGCCGTCTTGACCAGCCTCTTCCACAACAGTTGCAGCTGTGGTGCCACTGTCTTGTGGATGCACGGACAACTGCTTTTGAGAAGCCACCGTAGAGCTATCAGCTGGTGCCGAAGGGACTGATGCTTCCACAGACGAAGGTGTAGCAACGACCGCAGCGGCAATACCACCATTAGTAGCGGTATCTACAGGAGCCGCTGGAGCACTGTTGGCGCAATTTGCGCGCCATTTCTTCAGCTTGATGTAAGGGCCTTTCTTGACGCCACATGCAGAAAGTACATCCTCTGAGGCTGCCGTGAGCTGCTCTCCGTTCACAATTCCTTCGTTACGCAGCGCTACTAGAATCTCTTCGTCAAGCCTACTTAACTTCGCCTGCGCCAGAGCTTCGTCCAACGTGAGCGTACTCAATGGCGGTGCAGCGCGAACTAACTCGACACTATTTACATGCTCAATTGCGTCATCAACAATGTTGCTGTCGTTGGTGGCATCAGCAACCATCATCGCTACCGTGTGATGATCAGGCCACTTTTCAGGGAGGTCAGCCCTTAAAAAGGCAGTGGTACTGCAGGCCAGCCACAAACTGAGAGACAAGCGCGCGGCACTACGAGGCATCGCCAAGTGCGTGCGCCCGCGGCCTGGTGCAGGCGACCACGGATCTGTTGGGGATGACGAAGATGCATTGGTATCCTTAACCGAAAGCGCACTCATGGCCATCGGCGCCCACGAAGAGAGAAGCTTGTGGCCTCGTCGAAACTCACGCGAAGCCGAGGGGTCCCCCACTAGAGCAGACTCCAGGCCTAGCACAGCTTCGAGGTGCGCGCACGCCGACTCAGGCACTAAGCCCATGACAACTGCTGAGGTGCTTCCGGCGGTAGCAGAGCTCGAGTGCTGGGTGGAGGATGGAACGAGGGACAGGGAGCTGACGAGAGAGTTGGGAGGCAAAGGATTATCAACAAGGGCGCGTGCAAGCGCTACTGCGGCGGGGCAAGCGTGTGAGCGGATTGCAGCACGTGCTTGAGCCAAGCTTGGAGCAGCCCAGGTAGTTATTTCGGTACGGACGCCCTTACTGGTGGCACCCTCACCACCACTGCCATGCGTTTTCTTGCGTGGCCCAAACACAGCCAGCGCCGCCATCCAATTTGCCGTGGAAGCCACTGCTACAATACGATCGGGAAGTTGAGCAAGTATTTCCAGGGCTTTGCTCAGTTGAGCGGTTGCTGCAAGGCCGGAAGGCATCAGCTGCGCTTCGTATTGCAACACTTGTGCTCGTCGCCAAGTGACCAAAGCGAGCACTTCCTCAGCGGAGGCTTTCGCAGCCGCAGAAGGAGCGGCAGTACTGTCATCTTCACGGACTTCTTCCAAGTTGTCAACCTGCTCCTCCTCCTCATTGCCGTAGCCAACACCATTGCCAACTGATGCACCGCTCTCACTAACGGATGTGGACGGCAAAACCTCGTCTACAGACACCAGAGATGCTTCCCCTGAAACTGCTGCAGCGAATGAAATTGCAGCAGCTAGCTTGCTCAGCGTGCTCGTGGTATCTTTGCTTTGTTGGTCCAGGAGCTGAGTCACTTGCTGCAAAAGACCTTTGAGCCCGGTTCGTGAGGCTAGTCCCGTCAAATCTCGGCTTCGCACTTCGACTTCTGTGCCGTCGAACAAACGCACTATCCATGATCCGGGGTTGGCTCCATCACTGGTGCTTCTGCTAAGCCCGCAGCTCCTGCTGGTGCTGGTGCTGCCGCCATTGGCAAGGCCAACGAGGGTCCCTGATTGGCCCATGCGAGTTTTCGCCCATGCTCCTTTGGCAAAATGCTGCACGCCACGGTCAATTTCTGATGATGAAATGCTATCTGCTGCTCCTCCGTTTGCTGCGGTATTGTCAGACTCTGGAAAAGCAGGGAACGCGCAGCCTAGAGCTTCATCAATGAACCGTAAATACGATTCTGCTTCAAGCAGCGGGCCCCGGTCGGCCATCATTGCTGTTGCTGCAGACTCAATGCCGCTACTGTCACTGCTGCTGCTGTTGTTGCTGATGCTCCGACTTGACGCTGCGTCACCACTTTCTCCTGCTGGTCCTGCAGGGACTGGTGCAGCCTGATGTAGTAACCGATCATTCGCGCGTCGAAGCACTTCAGCGCCACGCAAATGTTCGCCGTGAGCAGCACATTGGGCGGCGGCTTCTGCATGCATGCCAGCGCGCGTCAGCACGGCGATGATCTCGCCCAAATACCCCACGCTTTCGTTGTTGCTGGTAGTCGTACTATCACTAGGAAGGCTCTCGCTAGTGCCAGTGCCGCTGCCGGTAGTGCTGGTAGTGCTGGTAGTGCTGCTGCTGCCACCGCTAGCTGCCAGACTTGTGTCCTCAGCACTCTGAAGGAAGGCCACCTGTTCCAGCACCGGCAACACTCTCAAGAAGCTCAGGAGCTGTGTGCGGTTGCCCTTGGTGAGAGCATCTTTCGCGGCCAGCCGGCTCAGCTGCTGCACGGCGATTTGTACTTTCACGTCCACCGTCGACGACGCTGATGGAGTGGAAAGGCAGGAAAGGTTGGCATTTTGGTCTAAATCGAGCAAGCGCGCTGCGACCTCGAAGCGTCTTTCAGATGCTGCTTGTCGCACTGCTTGAGCGGTGTAGCCGCCGCGCCACAGTAGCTCAATAGAGTCGTCGTAGCGCTTGAGCCGGGTGTAACACTTGGCGGCGCGCAGGTACAACTCCTTGCTCCCCGTGCGCGCTGCCTCAGTCCTGTATAAAGCAGCGGCACGCTGGTCGTCCTTGCCTTGTACCAAACAGAACGCGGCTTCTCGGCCGAGTTTGGCTTCGAGGCACTTCTCAGCCGCCTCCAAAAACAAATGATCGACTTCGGTGCGCTTGAGTCGCTCCGCCCTGTGTGCACCACCGCCGCTACTGCCACTCTTACTGCTGAGTTGCAGTGCGGCTTCCTTAGCGTCGTGTTCGGCCAATTGGGCAACCGCTTTGGCTAGCAAGTCCGGCTGTTCCGCGCGTCGAAAGCACGTGACCGCGTTTTCGTAAAAGCCTCGCTTCGACTCTTGGCGGCTGGCCTCTTCCAGAAAGTAGGCACCTCGAATCAGCCACTCTTCGGGGGTGGACCGGCTTGACGACGATGCACTGCCACTAGCACTGGAGCTCGTGTCGAGGAGACCGTCGTCGGATTCTTGCACTACTTCGCACAGGGACGATTCGGCGAACCACGCAAACGCTGGTTTCCGCTTCTTGAGGTCAAAATCGACAATCCACACGTTGACGCGTGCACGCGTTATGGCACAATACAACGCTTTGAGTTCGGACTCGAGCACCTTGTGCTTTTCGGCGTCAAAATCCAGGGGCCGCACTGGCGTCTTGCCCGTTGCAGCTGCTACAGCAGCGTCAAAGTCATCGTCAAGTGCGATGGCTGTGTCAGAGGCAGCTTGTACGTCAGCCGCACCCTCATTCACGAATACTTGACTTTCAGTGAATTCATTGTCTTCTGCTGCAGCTTCACCGGTACCCTCTTCGAGAGATACTTTGGCAAGTGGTCCACTACTTGAACTCAAACTTCCACTGTTAGTGCTGCTCTCACTGCTGCTGGGGTCTGTGACGTCTTTGCATTCTTTTTTGGCGAGCCAGTACGAGTACACGGTGCGCCACTCATCGTCCGTGGGGCCATCGCTAAAGAAGTTCCAAAGCAGCACATCGTCAAACTCCAGACCTTTGGCTTCGAACACGGTGAGTACAATTACGCTGTCGGTGAACTCTTTCGGCATTTGAGACCGCACTGCGTCGGAACGCACCAGCACCACTTGTTGCGCGCCAAACTCAATAGAGCCCATGGTAGCGTCTCGGCGCTGGTGCCCCAACAGTAGCGCACTCAAGTTGCTGATGGAGTCCACGAGCAAGAGCTTGGGTTTCGGTCCAGGAAAGAGACCTTGGTCGGGCTCTAGCTTGTCAATTGCGCCGGGAAAGTAGGAGTAAATCACGTCTACAACTGCGGCTGCCAAGGACAAAACACCACGGTGCGAGCGGTAATTGTGCACCAGGGTAAAAGTATCGGGGACTGCACGTGACATGCCGTGAAATATATCCTTGATGTCAGTGAAGCGAAACCCGACTCCTCGCGCAATAGTCTGCGCGGTGTCTCCCGCCAAGAAACATTGATCCGGGTCGCGGCACAAACTGAGCACCAGATAGAGTTCGGCCTGAGTGAAATCCTGAACTTCATCGACAAAGACGTGGTGGAATAAGATGCCCGAGAAGCCGTGCTGACGGAAACGGCGATGTAAATTCAGTACAAGGTCGCCTCCATCCCATAAATTGAGCTCAAGCTTAAGCTTTTTGTACACGAGGAAGAGTTCCCACACCTATACACGTGTAAAGTGACAATTATCAATAGCAGAAAGGTGAAAATCGAAGTGATATCTAAGAATACGTCTAAATCAATACCACTTGGCTCTCTACACCCTTCTAAATGCATTTTTGCGAGCTGTTCATTTGTTCGCCTTTAATAATTACCCGCTCGCGTACAGCAGCAGCCATTGAAACACGCTTTCGCCCGAGGCCTAAATAAGCCTCTTTCAGCCGTGCTTGGCGTTGCGAAGCACCCTCTTCTAGATTGTCCGCTAGCTCGTGGGCTTTGAGAAATTCTACGGAGCCTTTTATGTAGGAATTGATTTCTGTCCACACTAACGCAGGTTCAAAGGGACTGCTGCTCTTGTTGTTGCCGCTGCCTGCCGCAGTCGTAGTCGTGTCGCGGATTTTCATCTTGGGCCACAGTTGCTTGGCAAAGACTTGGTAAGTAACTTCACGCGCAACAGACAGGCTGCCGTCAGTCCCACGTCCAGAAGTTGCTGCTGCACTCATTGAGTAAGCGCCTCCTCCACTGGAAGTAGCACCTTCAGCAGTGAGGTCATCGTCATTGCCCTCGTCCAACCCATCGACGTCGTCGTCACCTACAAAGTAGTCGCTTAGCTCGGTGAGCGCCGCACGCTCTTGCTCGTCGACGCCCAAATAAGAGTCGACATTGCTGTGGCTGCTGCTTCGATGGCTGCCTTGGTTTCGGCTTGTTCCTCCTAATTTAGACTCTTGAAAGCGCTCACCCGGCAAGGACGCATCAAGTGCGCAGAGCAGCTCAAACCCAGTTAAAAAGAGGGGAAAGCGTTCATTTGGTACAGCCTGAAGCTGCTCAATTCCAAAAGCACCTTTCGGCTGCTCAGTCCTTCTTCCTGAGGACGGCTCTTTTAGACCGTTAATGTTGCCTTCTTCGCTTTCTCCGCTAACAACGCCATAATCATCCTCATTAGCACTTGCTTCCTGCCCATGTGGGTGACAGTTTTCCATTGGGTTGTCGCCCTTGGCGCTGAATGCTTGGCACAAGCTGCGGGTTACATCTTCCACTTGACCGCGAAGGACGGGATTTCTCGTTAAGAATATCTGGCGCAAGTGACAAGGCGCATCAACGGATGAATTCGTTGAAACTTCGCCTGCAAATAGGTTTCCATTTTCCAATCTTTTCCCTTGACCAATTTGAGCACCTAAGTTTAATGAGTTATGCTGCTCCTGCTGCTCAATGAGGTGCTGCTGGTGAGCTTGGCGCCACTCGAGGACATCGGGAGGTGTTTCAAAACAAGTTCGTTCTGACTGCCAGTACTGCGACCACTTGTGAGCGAGGCGGTAACAGATGCATGAGGTCTTGCCAGTCCCGCTGCGGCCAAGAAGGAGTACTGCGCGTGGTGTATCGAGTTGCAAAATGGCCCATTCCTTGGAGGTGACCTTAAATGGTAGACTGGCGTCACTTTTTCCGCTGCGGTTCAGGAGAGATCGAAGCGTTGGGCCAGTGACGGAGTAAAACTTGAGGAGTTTGTAGTCGTTCGGTTCGGGGGAAGCTGGTGGGTAGTGCACATGAGATTGCTCTGAATTCACAAGGTCACTCTTGGCTGCAAGACTGCTCTTGGTGCCAGCCGCAGACGACGACGATGGTAAAGAAACCGAAGATGACAAAGCGCAGAAGTCCCCGTCGACTCCTAAAAATGTGCAAGGCCCTGCTTCTCCACGCTCCAGAACTAATGCACTCAACGCAGCAGCTGCTTTGCGAGCGCCAGTGGCGTCACCACCCTCTTGGCCATTCCCTTCTTCCTCCTCAGCCGCTGCAGCAGTAACAAGCGCATCGAAACCGCCAGGTTTGGCAGCACCCTTCAGCGGGTCTACATTAGATGCAAGTGGGGTCTTCAAGAAACAGGCGCTACCTCGACGATGTGCTAACACCACCTTGTCCACCTGTACATGTCAGATTGGCAGATGATCGGAACATGCCTCAAAAAGACAAACGCGAAGTACGCGAGAGACAAAGTACGGCATTGTAAAATCAACATCTAGCCCTAACTCTAATTACAACCCTAACCCTACTAGTAGATCATTCACCTCGGTGCTGATATTGTCGTGGTCTTCCACAATCGCCCAAACACGAATGCCTTCGGCAAAGACTGCGTGCTGGCCTTCTTGGGCCAAATTCGCTGACCGTCGCTCGCTGAACGTCACTGCGACTTCCCATAAGATGCGCTTCGCAGCGTCAATCTTGGCCTCGTACAAGTGAATGTCTTTGGGCACTCCCTTGAGAAGCTTTTGATTGGTGGGGTAACTCCAGCGTCCCGACGCCAGTATCCGAAGCCGTTGCACCACCAGTTTGCACAGTTCTGAGGAACGTTTGGCCCGACGCCTGAACCACCGCACTACTTTATCCGAGAGCTCGACTTCCCAAACCAACGACTCAAAAGTGTCGAGGCCTTTCGGTGACGAAGGTGAAGACGACAAAGAAGAAAACGGCGTTGCATCTGAGCCATTGTCTTGAGGCCAGAAGGACGCAATGTCTGAGTCTGACTTGTCCCACTGCACTACTGCTACAGTGGTTTCATCATCGCCATCATTTGAATCCTTGTTCCCTAAAACTATCGCTTCTTGCAAAATGGCGTCAGATTCGGTGGTATCGGGGCTCAACAGAAAGGCATTTGTCAGGGCATCAATGCGTTCAAGCTGCTGGGCCATGAGCTCCGTCTTCGTTGGCCCTTTCGATGATAAAACAGTCCTCGGAAGAAGAACAGGTAAATTCTCACCTGGCTTGGCGAAAAGTTTGCGACTTTCATCGTCAACATGGACATTTTGACTGCTTTCTACCGCAACGGCTGCTTCTTTTGCTTTCGCTTTCTGACGTTTCTTGTACTTCTTGAACTGTTCGTTGTACCTGATGCAAGATTGAAAGGTGCGTACATGACACGACTACATATCGAGGAGATATTACATAAAACTTTCAATATCAGCTGCACTTACTGGCGAACAATGGCATTCAATCTCCCGTGCTCAGCCTTCATCACTAGAGACATGGGCGAGTCTCCTTTGAGGTTGGTCGCGTTACAATCCAATTGTCCCATTTCGCGAAGCTTGGCTGCTGCTTCGAGCTGGTCCGTGTAAATGGCTACATGTAAAGGAGAGTCGCCCACCTACGTGACAAGAAAAGAAAAGAAAGACATAATTTAACAGATAAATTATGCACATGCCAGAGCCAGATAAGTTGACAGTCGAATTTGCACAAGCACTAGAAGTATGTGCCGCAAACACCAATCAATCATTTTAAGTTGTCAGGTATGGTATCTACTTCTCCAAAATACGCGTTTGTGCTCCTACCAAATCGCGTAATTTTGGGTCAGGTTTACATCTAGCAATCAAAGCCAAGTAATCGAGCCGCTTCAGCCACAAGGCGGTCACAAGTGGCACTTCTCCTTCAGTGTCTTCATTTGCGGAAGCATCGGCAACCAGCAAGGCGCGTAGCAGCTCAAGGTCCTTTCCTTCGGGTAACGCCAAAGGGTCATCGCTTGGGTCAGCCAGCTCCCCCACTGGTGTCATCCCCGAAAATGGCGGCACCTCGAAGCGCTCAGAGGTGCCATACCCAGCCGCTGGACCACTTCCGTCGTGAGCGCAAGCATGAAGGAGCTTCATAGCTACAGGCACACTCACTAAAGTTGCAGAGGCGCCCGCACTCAAACAAGCTTCAACACCGAGCCAACAGCACGATTCTACAGCCGCTGCAAGCGACTCTGCACGAGAAAAGTAACTCCTTCGTAATGGCTGATTGACCGACAAGTGCGTCGAAAGTGATGCCGTTGACAATGAAGGAGCAGGCGAGCTCGAAATGGGAGCATTTGCGCCTGCACGCAATTCTTCAATGGCAGTAAACACTGGATGCGCCGCAAAGACTGCAAGCGGAATTGTAGCCGTTAAGACTTCTGTACCAGGTTGGTCAGTCATCGCAGACGAATTATCAGGGGCAGGCGCAGTGTTGAGAGATGGCACAACTGGAAGCATCTCCCAACCAAGATCGAGATCGAATACAGCTTCATCTGCGCCACAACTGAAACGGCGCAACAAAAACGGCAAGGACCAAATATAACGGTCAACAGCGCCTCCAGGGTTTAAAAATGGCTCCAAGCCTACACTTCTACCATCATGCTCAACGCTTTCCCCACTCGCTGCTTTTTTCTTCACGTTCTCCAATTGTTCAAGCTCAGTCCCAAGTTCGGCTTTGAAATTCTCGATGGCTTTCACCGCTTCAGCAAAGTCATTTTCTTTGGTCAAGACCACACCATTAAGCGATTCGCTTGAGGGCGGTGGTAAAGGACTGCCACAAGCGCTACACACGACACCACCTCCAAAATTGTCGGGCTCATTCAAATAAGTGCACACGGTACATGTAATACCACGCGCGTCTTCCACTGAAGCGTTGCTCAGTGCCCTTTTGGCTTCCTGCAACTCAGTTGATACGGTTGTCAGCTTGCTCTCATGCTTTGCTATCTGTGTCTTCAACGTTTCAGCAGCGCTTGGAGCAGTCATGCCAACCACTGCAGCAAGGATCGCGTATACGATGTAAGGAGACGTGTCGGCACCACTACCTCCATTGGCCCAAGGGCCACTGTGCCACCCTTCAAGCAAGCTAGGGTCCAGATCAGCGAAACCTGTTGTTGGCGCCGCAAGCCGGGCCGCTTCAGCGGCGGCTTCAAAGCGCACTTGAAGTTCTGTCGGGCCGTCAGGCTTACCTGACGACACTACCCATGTCGTGCTTCCGGTCTGTACAGCAAACCAAGCAGCTGCACACCGCACGCAAACGCTGAAACCATCGTCAGAGCATACACAGAGCGGGGCTGCGCACTGCCTCCCTTGATTACACAAATGGCAGTGCCACTCTCCATCACTACCTAAGGTATTCGCTGGAACGTTTGTGCGAAAATCGACAGAGCAAACAGTGGAAATGCCCAGCGACTGCATGCGGGGTAGGTGAGAGCGCACACGATCGTGATTGACTCCCCAAAAGGGTACATCGGCGTAAGATTTGCTGATGCGCAATTCTTTTAGACCAGGATGAGGAGCGAAGGGTACGATTGCTGCGGCCATGTTCTGAAGGAAGTCGGATGGTAGGACGATATATGGTTCGTTGTCATCATGCAAAGTGGAATGTGGCACCGCCACGCAACCTCCGAGTTGCACAAGAGCCCTCGCCAACATTGGCGATGGGGTCGCGTAGGCGCAGAGATCACACCAAGTAACAACTTCCACATCAGTAAGTGCCCAGGAGCGATCAATCGCACGAGGCAGTGATACGTCAATGATTCCTGTCTCAGCGTTTACACGGTGCCAAACAATGTAAGGTGGTGGGGCTGGTGGTATATAACTTGGATCTTCTGGTTTATGCGGTAGTATTGACGCATCTACGACTCCCCAGACATCACAAGGGTGCTTCTTTTCAGCAATCGCCGAAGGCCCTCCCCAATTCTCAGGATGACGCCATCCAGATTGAGGGCGAACAATGCTATGCAACCATACGCGCTGCTTAGCGAGAATGTCAAAGTATTCCAACCATTCGGCTAACGACCGGACGACGGGAGGTGCTAATATTTTGGTTGTTTCCACATCACTTGCTCCAGCTGCTAGCTCACTACCGAGACGTTCCTCAGCATCTCGATTAGAAGAAAGCTTGGCGGTAGCACTACAGATATTGAGACGAGTTGAAGATGGTACAGCGCGCAATTTATCAAAGTCTTCAAAAGTAAAAACCGTGCACCGAATACCGGAAGTGCGCAATTCCACGCCTACACCTGAGGGCATACTGAAGTCCCGCTTGATTTGCATCACTTCAGCAAGCTCTCCACCCTTCCGGAGCACTTGACTTTGCACGCCCAGTCGAAGCGGCATTAATGAGGTGGGAGCCCGAGCTTCGTCGGCCAACCTTGAAGTAATCTCAGATGATTGACTCACAGCAGACGATTGCATTTCTGGTAGAATTGACTCTATTGCAGATTCAATCGTAGTCTCTACTATTGTTCCGACACGCCCGCTGCTGCTGCTGGCATTATTGTCCACATTGAGAGCTAGACCTTGAGCCCCTTTGCACAGCTTTAGGCGGGGGCCCTTCTTCACGCCTTGTTGCTCTAATACAACGTCAGCATCGCCCGATGCAATTTGCTCCAAGCTTACGACCCCTGCACTTGCTAGTACACCGCTCATTTCACTCAGCCCGAACTCTTGGAGAAGCGCCGTGGCTTCACTCGATATTGACAACGCCTCTGACTCCGTTGGCATCATCGCAGCGCCAGCTACGGGCTCATGTGCAGGCTCTTCTTTACGCCAGTCTGTCGGTATCCCCATACTTTCTTCATCGCTGTTGCTGCTGGCCTTGGATGAAAGTTCAACACGAGATGGATGATCGCTGGAATTGCAGTTCACCCAACGCCCATTCTTTTTGATCATTTTGCTCTTCTTGAGACGAAAGTCATTCTTGACGACTTTAGTAGATAGCAACCCTAAAAGCGTCTCCTGTGCGCCACCTTTATCAGCGGCTGCTTTCTCTGCAGTTGTCATTTTGGAAGCTGTCTTCTTCTCAGTTGACGCTTTGATTTTCGCAGCAGATTTCAACTCGATGGCTGCTTCTTTAGCTGCTTTTTTTTCAGCTGCTGCCTTCTCCGCTGCTGCCTTCTCAGTCGCTGCTTTCTCAACATATACTGCCCTCTCTATCATCTCAGCTTCTCTTTCACGAGCTGCTTTTTCAGCTGCTTTTCTTGTTACAGCCAAAGCTTTTCTTTGTTTTTTAGCTGTTGCCTTCTCCACTGCTGCCGTCTCAGCTTGTGACTTCACGGGCGCGGAAGTCGTCTCCTGAATTGCTGCAGTGCCTCGATGGCTCGTGCATTCAAAGAATGAAGTCGTCGCCGTTGCACTTGCAGACGCAGACGCAGGAGGTGCAGCCTCAGCTTTCTTTCTTTTGAAACGTGCAAGTTTGATGCGAGGGCCGCGCTTCCAACCACCAGCTACAAGAACTTCGTCACTCGCTGCCAGCAAATCAGCTGGGTTCATGATCCCAACCCCAGCCAATGATTTCCAGGTGTTTTCTGGAATACCTACCTCGATCAAAAGCTCAGCCAGTGCTGCCAACGGAGCAGCTGAATCATTTCGCCCTTCATCCTCTCCTCCATCCGCCCTGCTTGTATTGTGATCAAGGCCTGGAGGTCCAGCAGCAGCTGCGCCACTTCCTTCTGTTGCCACAAAAGCAGGGTAATTGGCCTGGCGCCACGTCAAAATTTTGGTCCTCGCGTCGTGTTGCATACCCAAGTTAATTAGATCAGCGTCGCAACATCTGGCAAGTGCATCCACTGTAAGGACACCACCTATACTCAGCGATTCTTCCGCACTGCTTGCTCCAATCTGCATTAGCAAAAGCTGCAAGTGTGCGTCGAGCAAAACTTCCTCAGTGGATCCTTGTGCATTCAACTCTGAAACTTGCACATCGGAACGCGTCGACCCAGCCCCTGATGCGCCAGCGCTTCCAGAACCTTGACTTGCCGATGCCTGGGCGCCGATAATGCTCCCGCTGCTACTACTTGTGGAGGTTTGTTGTGCCGCAGCCCACTCCAGCACCTTGAGCCTTGGGCCTTTCTTTATACCGTGCGCAGAGAGCACCGCGTCGCTAGCTTTGGCCAAGTTGTCGAGCGTCACGCATCCCATGCTAATCAAGCTTGTGATGGCATCATCGTCTACCCCAAACGACTCGAGCAACGACCGCATAGCGCCCTCCTCAGTGCCATTATCGCTACTGCGAGTACTATTACTTCTGTTGCTATCACTGCTGAAAAGAGCAGCAACCGTAGGCGATGTTGTGCTTGGAACGGCTCTCGTGGCCACATTAGACGAAGTCAGTGAACCTCTAAGAACAGCTTCTGCTTCAAGAGAATGGTGCCAAACGGGTGCATCTGGCTGTGCTGTACGGCATGCTCCACAGGCCAAATGGGGGCCCGGGTTGCGGAACGTGCACACGCTGCATTCCCAGTGCACGTAAGCGGGCGCCTCATCCCCAGCCTCAACTGCACCAAAAGTAGGAACTCTTTCAGCTTGAGCTGCTGCTGATCTTCGCAAAGCAGGAGGAAAAGAGCTAGAAGTCGAAAACGGTCCAGCATTGGCGCGGCTTGACGACGAAGAAAAAGTGGTTGTTATGCCACTGCCACCGCCGCCACCGCCGCTGCCAATGCCACCACCTCCACTGCCAGGCACAGATACCACGCAATCAGTCAATGTACTGGATCCTGGTGCAGAAGCCATCGCACTAGCAACCTCAGTGAGTTCGGAGCTGGCAAAGAATTGCGGTGGCCGCTTGGGCGGAGGGCCATGGTTGTAGACGCAGTTGTGGTAAAAGCACCCCGCAGGGCGGTCCAGGTGCATGCAGCGCTTCGCTCGTGTCGCTTGCTCCCACTTGGTGGTGTAGCTTGCCTCTCCGTAAAAGCTCCGAAACTCCTGCTTGGTGTACGCGTTGCCATCGTTGGCGATGCGCCGCTGAGCGAGCTCCTCCACGCTAAAGTGCTCGCTCACGGACGGAAAGGGAGACGATGGTGCGGCGGCAGCAGACGCTGCTGAAGGCATGGTCGCAATGGGCAACGGTCGTCGAATGGTCGCAGCGTTTAACTTGGTCGACAGTGGTGTTTTCACGCCTAACAACTTTTTGAGGTCGCGCACTTGATCTTCTGTCAAAGGGCCTGCGCGAGGCAAGTCTTTGCCTTGCGCGCTGGCTCTGGTGTTTATCTTCGTGCGATCAAAGCGAATCTGTGCTGACAAGCGCCCCGCACAACTGGTGTTCAATGCACCAGGAATGAGATCTTGCCCCGGTGGACCTGCGGGCGTGAAAATGCCATGCAACGTCACCGTTCTGTAGTTGAAAAGAAAGAGTGCCGTGGAGGGGCAGATCTGACCGGAGAAAGAAAAAAAGAATAAGTGATGAGCCAGGTAACGCA
>Ga0307982_1000962_pt1 | contig 22985 bp, 11 predicted proteins | sample OrgLakmetagen989_FD_201847 | JGI IMG/M metagenome (GOLD analysis project Ga0307982, IMG submission 201847) | Saline water microbial communities from Organic Lake, Antarctica - #989 | ecosystem: Environmental > Aquatic > Non-marine Saline and Alkaline > Saline | place: Antarctica: Organic Lake...
CCCCCCCCCCCTTGGCTGCACCGGGCGTCCATGCCAACATAGCCACTCGAGCCAAGGGGGTTGTGCCCTGCGGTGCATGCCCTGCGGCAGAGCGAGCTGGCAACTTCAAGGATGGCGAGCGGAGGGGGCTGAAGGGGGGTGTCGGGGGGGGTGCCCTACCCTCCGGGGTGGCAGCACAAGTAGAAGTGGCTTTTCCTGCAGGAGTCTTTGCAAGCCGTGCGGTGGCTGTAGTTGGCTCGAGCCATGACACTTGCGCCGCCAGCGGCAGACTGCTGCCCTGCCGCCCCGCTTCCAACGTCGCCGCGCGGTGCACTGCCCACGCAGCCTGCACCGTCCCGGCGGGCACGTGGCATGCCCCACTAAAAGCGTATTGCAGCACTGGCAGTGCATCAGTGCACTTCGCGCCCACATTCTGCAGGGTACCCAGGGCAGCAATGGTGAAGTCCAGACCCCGCCCCTCGCACGTGCTTTGCATGATATCGCACTGATGCAGGCGCAGCATACCAATGATCGTGCCGATCAAACACCTGAGACCTGCACAGGAGCGTCCTTGGGCCAGGGGCACCTTGTCCAGTGGGGTCTGCTGCCACTTTGCGCCCGCCTGCTCCTGTGCCGCCCCTGCCGCGTGGCTCAGCAACATGAAGTCCCACAAGTGCGCTGCCACTGGGCTGGGACAGGCATTCAACCAAAGGCACAGCAGCCACCTGGGGGCCAGTGCTGCCACCGGCAAGCCGCTGTCACTCATGACGGCCTCAACGCCGGGCAGTGTGACTTGCAGCTGCTGCTGCAGCACATCGCAAGCAACGCGCACTGTGGGCATGTCCTCAGCATAGAATCCCGGCAAGACTCGAGTGAACAGAGCCAGGGAGAACCAGAACGCGTCCTCCTCGTGCTGTTTGGCGAATTGCTGTTGCTGTTGTTGACCGCTAGCGTGCACCCCCCCCCGCATCACCAGCAGCGCAAAGCCAGCCACGAAGTTCATGCCTTGGGTGTATCCGACAGGTGCACACACTGCTGCTACACACCGTAAAATGCGCCTGAGGCACTGCATGGCGTTGCGTTCGTGGATGGTACCCCCTGTACTCCGCATGTCTTCCTCGCTGTCCTTGTCCAGTCCCAGCGCCTCATTCTCAACAGCTGCGTGATGAAAGTCAGCGTGATTGGCGAATGTTCGAGGAAGATCCAACTCAATTTGATGAAGGGTGCGATACGGAAGCGTTTGTCCTGCACGTGCTGCAAGTACTGAGTAGCCTCCGCTGCCGCAGCCGTTAGCACGCAACTCAGCAGCTCCGGAAAGGCACATCCACACAGCGCCTCGTTGTGTCAGGGGGCAGCCATGGTGCCAAATAAACGGAAGGATTTCATTCAAGCTTGCGCTTTCAACCTTGCTGCTTCGCAGAAACTCTGCCCAAGCTGCATCGGTGAGTACCTCATTGCTATGGAGCAGCTGAGCGAAGCTCTCCTCACAACCTAGGTCAAACCCGTATGAGTCCATGTTGCTCGCTGCATCCAGACCAGGCCACACGCTTTCGCTGGCTTTTGCCTCTTTTTTGTGTTCGTGCACTTTTGCCGCGCCATCGTCGCAATTTCACGAATTTGACCTACCCCTGGTGGTTCTAGGCTAGGGGGGGGCCAACTTGTTTATCAAAATCATTTTATGTAACTTCAGTAGGGTGGGAAATGACTCTGACTTTTGCGAAAAATTCGGATTTGAGTAGTTGTCCTTGAGCCTGGTCCAGGTTTGGGACTGCCCGCCGCAGGCGAAGCTATTCTTTGGTTTACGCCTTTCTGCTTCTGGGTGCCAGCCCTTGGCCACCCCTGCCCAGGGCGTGCCAACATCGGGTTAAGCATGTGAGCAAAAGGGCAGACATTGCCAGAAGCCCCCAGTATTCCAGAGCAAGCCACAGAATTTCAGCGAAATCGGCTGCATTCAGCCCCCCATGTGTGAAAATAGAACCCCCCCATTTTTGAGAGCCCCCTGTCGTCCACCGGCTGGCTAAAAATTGCTGGCTAATGTGCGAATGCCATGTAAAGCAACAAAACCAGCAGTTCAAGTCAAATACCCAGCGGCAGTATTGAGGTATTGGCGTGCTGATTGAGCAATCAGCATTCTTCGCTGCAGAAGCAAACGTCTGTGCACGCGCACTTCTTCGCAAGCGGGAAGCGACTTTCTTTGCGCAAGATACTTTATTCAACGAAGCTTTCACCATAACTACACACAACATCACACTATCATGATGCAAAGTACTGTGTCTCCCCCAACAGTCGAAATGCGGCTTGGAGATGCTCCAAATACTCAGTGGCTTGCGACGGCTTCCGTCTCAAATTACGCACACGAAAGGCGATATGCCCAGCAAAATCCGACTTGGCACAAGCCCCAAATTATGCATGTGCCAATTGAAGCTGCTGGCAGCTGCGAGGCTCGTGGGCTGGCTGTAAGTATCAAACAGGTTTGCAATACGGCCAAACGGCACTGCCGTTAGCGTTTGAAATGTCTCATCCAGCCACCCTAAACTCAGCGCACATTCTCGAGCACTACAGAAAACCATGGATCGTGAATACGAAAATCCACTGCCCATGTCAAAGGACGAGTTTGCCGGAGAGTATGCATCTCCTCGCGAATCACTACGACGTCGCCAGCCTAATGAGGCCGATGATCGCCTCCAACAAAGTATCGTGGACTATGAGCGCCAGCAGCTTGTTCTCCGTTACAAAGCCTACTTTGTGGAACCAGTTCAAGGCTCTGCAATTGAGCGCTGGAGGGCTCGTGTTGTGCGTTTGGATTACTTCGTCGAAGATGGCACACTGCGCGTTTTTGAGCCTCGTGAAGACAACAGCGGCCTGATCCAAGGAGTCATTCTCAAGCGGCACAAAGCAAAAACAGACCAAGGCGAAAACGTCACTGAAGCATTGCTGCAAGTAGGTGCTTCCATCAGTCTGTTCGGAGTGGAGTACTGCATTGTCGACGCCGACGAGCGCACTCGAGAGTGGCTGAGCTCCCACCACGGCGTCACGCTGAGTGACGCGCAGGCAGTGCCCCTGTCATACCACCACCCCTCTACGCACCACAACCACAGGGCCAAGACAACCACTGTTGTATATGACGTCGGTTATAAAGAGAACCCGCACTTCGGCTTTTACTCCAGGGAGGGGGACACGCGAGGGCAGTTCCAAGCCAACTGCGGCAAGGTACTGCGCTTCGAAGTGGAGTGGATGGACACACAGCGCACAGGCAGTCTGGGGGATGCACGCACGCTCTTGCTGCAGTACTACCTGGCCGACGACACAGTCGAGTTGATTGAGCCCCCCTACAACAACAGCGGCAGGGGCCCCTTCGTGAAAGTGCTCGCCCGCCAGCGCCTGCCATCCTTCGCAGTCAAGGGCGGCAAGCAAGAGGGCAAGTCCCGTCTTGGCTTTGTCAGTGAGGATGAGAGTGCTGCGGAATTAGCTGCGGAGCTGGCTGCCAAGCGCATGCGCCAACGGTACCGATACTCGCAGGGGTCTGACTCACGATACCACCATCAGTCACCCATCACCGGGGCTCCACTGTATGAAGCCGACGCACACGCTGAGGGAGGAGCACCCTCTTCGCCGTACGTCACAGCTGCCGACCTCGTGTGTGGCCGCGTCATTTCAGTGTACGGGAAGCCCCTTCGTGTGCGGCGGTGCGACCCCTTCTCGGTGCAGTGGTACCAAACGGAAATGGGCGTGCAGCAGCAGGAAACGTTTGCTGTCACTGCTCGTGGCGGTGGCGCCATGACGCTGCTGCCCCCCTCGCAGCGATACGGCAGTGCCCCCCCCGCCGTGCCCCCCCATGTGGGCGCCCTGGCCATTGGAGACGAAGAGGAGACCAGGCGCAACGCAAACAAGCTCGTGCCCACATTCAGTCTCAAGTACGACGTGGAGAAGGGCTACAAGCAAGCCGGCAAGGTGCTGCGGTACCGGGCGAAGCTGGTCACCAGCAGCCCCGCAGAGAGCGCCCGTCGATTCGTGCTGTCGTACTACCTGGAGGACGACACGGCATCCATTTTTGAAGTGGCGGACTCGAACTCCGGCCTGCGCCGGGGCAAGTTCTTGGACCGTGGGCGTTACTTTGTGCTGAGTGACGCTGATGAGGCTGGCAGCTTGGCAGCCACCCAGCGCTTGGCTGCGGAGCGGGCCTTCGGGGGCATTGGATACATCATGGGCTATGAGCACGGCTTTGGGCAAGGGTACGCCGGTGGACCGTTGGGCAAAGAGTCCCGTGTGGGGGCTGGCGGCACGGGTGTTGCTCTGGCTCGCGGAGTGGGAGTGCATGGAGCTACCGTGAGCTCCATGGCTGCTGCAGCTGCAGTGGGGAAGCCTCTGCGGCCCCAGCACCTAGGTACGGGTCAGCGCATTGTGTTGGCGCATGCCCGCGCGCAGATGTTTGAGCTGCTGGGTCCCGATGCCTTCACAAAGAGCATGGAGGCTGAGCTGGCCATCGACAGCTTAGCAGGGGAGGAAACCCCAGCAAGCGAAGAGAAAGCAGCCGATACGCCCCTGCAGCAGGCCCGCAAGGCCCTGTTGGGTGTGCTCTCAGGCTGCATGGACTCTGCACGTGTGGTGTGCAAGCAGGCTGAGAGCCGGGTGCTGGGCGCGGCCCACGCCAGCACTGTGCGCCGTGCACTACGACAATATGGCGCCCTGCCGCCCATGGTCAGCAGCGAGCAAATCGACTTGGTGATTGACGCGCACACCATCCAGGTGGGCAGCGTGAAAGCTGACCAAGTGCCCCCCGAAGCAGTGGGCCTTGTGGATTTCGAAGGCCTGTTTTGTGCCCTGGAGAAACGCCAGGAGGGCCTGCAGGCCATGGCGTGGTCCGACGACAAGCTGCTGGGGCAGCTGCGTTACGCCCTGCTATCGTCACGAACACACCTGCGGGCGGTGTTCCGGGATCTTGGGGTGGAGGTGGCTGGGGCCATCACCGCTGGGGAGTTTCGACGCATGCTGCGACGCCACAACCTGGACTTGGGCATGAATGACGAGCAGCTGGCACGGGCGATGAGCATTTTCCCTGGAGCTGCTGATGTCGCTGGTGCGCCTGACAGTGCCATTTCGCTGAGGGGCTTCGTGTCCTTGCTGGTGGATGCTGATACGCTGCCCGCCGGAGCCTTCGATGATTTTCTGGTGGTGGTCATGGGTGTGCGCGCGCCCCTTGTGGGGGCTGGCATGGCGCCTGAGGTGTACTCCCATGTCAACAAGCGCAATCTATGGGAAGAGTCCCCAGCGGCGGCCGCTGCCGCCCCCACGCCCCCCCTGGACACCTCTGCTGACGTGGCAGAGGAGCACAGTGCATCCAGGGACCCAGCACCCTCAGCGACACCGAGCCGACACAGCGGGTCGCAGCGCAGCTCCCCCCGGGAGGAGCACGCCTCCCCCAGCAAGGACCCCCCCCCAGCCACGACGTACCTCGCCAGCTACAGGCACTCCCACCTGGGGGTGGACGCCAGCCCAGCCGACCTGCTGGAGCGCATGGCGGGCTTCTTTCATTACAAACGCAGCAAGTTGCTGAATGTCATGGGCTTGTATGACGTTGGCAGCTCCGGGAAAATGCGTCTCACCAGTCTTGTGTCTGCCTTGGAGTCGGCAGGCTTCGAAATGACACCCAGAGAGCAGCAAGCGTTCCTTTCTGCCATGGCACCCGCGGCAGATGCTAAGGATTTTGTGCAGTACCGTGAATTCGTGAAGCAGCTGTTCGTGTGATGCCGTGCAACAGCTGTTTGTGTGAATAATGTACCAGCAAGTTCAGGCGGCTGAGAATCACCGCCCTTGCACACACAGCCAGTTGCAGGCAAATTTATCCAACGGTCCAACCGGTAATTACACCATCTGCCAGCCACTCCGAAGGACCATGGAGCCGGATTTGCTGTTGACGCTGGCAGTCATTGAACCCCCCTTGCATGCTCACTGCAGCCTCAATTCGAGCGAGGTCGGTTGTTGTGCATTTGAGTGTTTATTTTGTATTGTCATTCATCCTGGCGCAATAACTCCAACAGCATGGTGGGGTTTGCAGGCTAACCACTAGTTGTAGCCAGGAAATTTCCCCGATGCTCACAGCTGCTTTCTTGAGGCCCGTTTGTTCCATCCTGTGCTCGAGGGTACCTGTTGCGCAAACATTGAGATCATTCACTATGGCATCAACTACAGCTTCTGCTGAAGTCAAGTCTGATCCCCTGGTCATGTACATTTTTGTGAGGACAGATCTGGACTGGCCTCAGGGAGCCGTCGCAGCACAAGCTTGCCACGGTGAGGCAGGTCGAGAAATGCTGTTATTCACATGGAATCACTAATTTCTTGCAGCGTCTATGGCCATTCAAGCGACTCATGCTGACGATGCTGACATGAAGGCATATGTTGCTGACCTGGGGAACATGCACAAAGGTACGCCTGCTTCGAGGGCGAGGTTGAGAGAGGCATCCGCACCATTCAACATATGCAGTTGTCAAAGCAGTAAAAAGCCAGAGTGCTTTGGAATCCTTGGCTGCTGACCTTTCTGAGGTCGGAATACAGCACCACGTCTGGCTAGAGCAGCCGGAAAACCTACCCACGGCAATTGCAACCCTCCCGACTCTGCAGTCCATTGGACGCTCAGTGAAAAAAATCAACAAGCTCAAGCTCCTGAAATAAATTTTTGCACTCAAAGGTACGACACTGTAGGTGAAGACGTATTCAGTGCAGACCAAGCTGTGCGCTGCACCCCAAGGTCGGCACTACTGAGTGCACGCGCCATCTGACTCATGCTTGACTCGAGAGCATCGCGTTTACCTCCTATCCCACCTGGAGGGATGATGTTTCCTGATGCATCAAGGCGCAGTAAAGAACGCTTCTTGTACCGCCCTGCAGCTGAGTGTCTGTTGCCCCTAGCTGATAGTGACGTGCGGGTACTGGAAAAACTAGCTTGGAGGTCAAGTGGCGACCCTGGCATGTTCGGAGACGGTAAAGCCGCTGTTGTCGTTCCTTCAGCCACTTTCAGCATAGGTAATCCGTTTCCTTTAGACAAGCGTCTCTGAGACTGCAATGCCACGCGCAAGTCTGTTTGCCTGGTGGCTTGGCGTCGAAGTTGCTCTCGATTCTGCGAAACTTCGTGCTCAAGCTGCTTGATGTACTGAACTGTTTCGTCCGACTGAAGGTCTTGCACTGCATCGCGATGAATGCGGTCATATAGACCGTTGATGAGGTAGCGCTGCATTGTCTCTGCATAGGCTCTCATGTGGCCCGGAGGAAGAACATCGAGGTTTGCTTCAGGGTCAAAGTCTGAAGGTGTGGCAACATTTGCAGCCGATTCTGCTGAGCTCTCCCTGTCATGAGAGTCGTTTGGGGGCCCCTTGTTGGAGTGCGTGTGGTTGGTGGCATCTCGACCAAGAGGAGGTGCAGTGTCTCCAAAGTACTCAAACTGAGATCTGCCGCTACTGCTCAAAGCCCCGTGTGGTTGCAGAGCTGTACCTGCCAGCATGTGGCGACTGGCTCGACCAAGCAAGGTTGGCACTGGCAAGCCCATACCACTCAACATCTTCTCAAGACCAGGCAAGCCATCTTCAGATGCTTTGAGTGGATTCACCGGTAGTGCCTTCGTTGGAATTGAAACAGAGTGCTTGGATCCTCTCTGCTTGATAGGAAATTCTCCTCCACGAATGTCAGCAACTAGACGGCTCATTTCAACGGCGTACAGAAGCACGGCATGCAAGCTTTGCTCAAGAAGACTTCGCTCCAGATTGACTTTATCTTCTGTGCTTCTCTCTTTTGCTTCAGCATTTGCAATGGCATCCTCCAGGCTTTTTTTGGTGTAAGCAATCTTGTGTTCAAGCATGTCGACCTCTTCTGCATGTGTCCGCTTGATGGCTGCGATGACGTCAAAACTTCGCTCTTCCACCAATAATTCAGTGTTTGGTGCTTGTGATGCAAAGTCCTGCACCTGCAACACAGCGTCTGGCCTTGTTGTTGCGCGAAGCATTTGTATTTCCAGCAGCTCTTGGCCATCTCTGACTACAGTTTGCAGAACACCATCTGAAACACTTTTGGCCTGTGCAACATCAAATTCGGCTGCTCTGTGCATTTTGACACTTTCTTGTGCCGCGGAATGAGCCTGGTTCCGGTATTTCAATACTTCTCTTCGCAACTGAGCTTGTTCAACTCTTGCAGCCTCGCGGACATCAACTATTTCGCGCTTGAGTTCACGGACCCTGCGCTTCACACTGCTTAGGGCATCTTGCTCTGCAGCAATGGTTAACTGCTCGGCGTGGGCTGCAGATGCAGGCGCAGTAGCTCCCACGAGCTTTGAATCGATGCTCTTCGCATACTGTGCAGTTGCATTTCCTGTGCTCACTCCCAGAACGTTTGCATTGTGCTTTAATTGGCGGGCAAGTTTGCGAGCAAAATCAGATTCCATCGCTTCTTTTGTTGAGATTCCAATAATTGAGCCGTCTTGACATTGAAACTCTCCGCTGTCAAGCAAGGTTCCCTTGATGCCAAGTTCAAGCATGAGCCTGACGATGCGCATGTCGGCAGCAACCCGACAAGTGACCACTTGCTCCCGGAGGTCTTCGTTCTCTTTGTTCAAAGTTGCTATTCTCCGATCTTTGGCGTCATCCGATGCAAGTGCAAAGTTCAGCCTTGGCTTATTGTTGACACTTTTGCAGCGCTCGGCAAACTGCAAAGTGGTCATGCTTTCATCAAAATCAGCTTCTCGGGGGTGAACAGTTGCCAAAACAGCCGTAATGCTGTTCCCGCCCAACGAGTTTTGTAGCAGTCTGGTCAGCTTTGAATCGCGGTATGGAACATGTCCACGCGCTGCAGCATCGCCAGCGTTGTGAAGTGCCATGACCACCTTTCCCAGCGCAGAAAGAGACGAGTTGATTGACAGTGCCTCAGCCAAACGCTGACCTTGGCTTTCACTCCTGCCAAGGCGTTCACTGCCTGCCAAATCGACCATGTTGAGCATGCCTGTGACTGTTTCTCCTGTCCCTCTGTCCCTTTGAAGAATGTGCATGGTGAATACTGTATGACTTCGAGACGACACGGTGTTCATTTTTGTCTCGTGTGTCGCTCGAAGACGGAAACCCATTTGCACGATGGTCATGACCTCCTCGGGTGTCTCCACTGGTATAATTGACAGATCCTTCACAAACACATTCCCTTTTGCATCTTCGTGGATGGCAAGATTTTCGGATGCGTATGAAGCAGCTTTGCTGTCTTTTGTTGTTGAATTGAAACTTGCACGACGATTTCCATGGACAAACCAGTCGCTCGTTTTCTCAGTTGCAGCAGCTGCGGTGCTGCCGTGTTGCAAATAAGCCGTGCCCAGGTCACGAATACGGTCGCAGTAGATTTCAAGAAACGAAACAACTACAGCAACTTCCTTTTGTGCTGCTCTAGATTCAAGGGCCTCAAACACAGATTCCACAGCGCGCGGAATTATGCCTCTTGATGTCCCGCGCTCGCCAAACATTCTGGAGGAGTCAGCAAGTGAAACTAAGTCTGGACAGGGTACTTAGCGGCGACTCACGTATACGTTTTCCCGGAGCCAGTTTGGCCGTATGCAAAACAGCAGGCATTATACCCGTCCAAAACATGCGCTATCATCCCAGATGCAACCTGCAAGCGGCAATGCTGCCTGTGGTTTGAGGCACGCGCTGCTTGGAACTGACTTCTTCGTAAACCTGCTTTTGGGGACAGCTTTCGGGAAAGACGTTGTCAAATTGGCGCTGTTGAGGTGGTGAATCATCCTTGGGGTTCTGCAGGGTGAAGCCGTGGTGACTGGCCAAATGAGACAAGCAAGCACGACATGTTCTCACCCGTGCAAACACAATGCCGACCTTGTCAGCCGCAGTGGAAAGGCAGGGTAAAGCAGACCCCCCGTCAGCACTTGGTCGCAAGCGCACGACAACCTGTACGCATCTGTCATGGCAGTTAATTTTTGCGGAAATTACTGAAGCTTACCTTCACGCTTGACAGTGACATTGTTGGTCAGTAAGTCAACTGCAACACAGGAAGTATGACAAACTAGTTTCCACTTTTGTGGAACGAAGCTGAGCTGAGAAGTGAGCAGAAGGACCCTGGGCGAGTAGATTTTGGAATGGTGACCAGGTGACCCAACGTGCGGCATTTACCGCAGAGAAAGAAACGGCTCTGTTACTTCGTCCTTCTGAGAGATGTTGATAAAGTTTGAGATGAGAGCACACACAATATTCTAGGTGGCACTTCCGTAATGTTCACTGAATGCTTTGCTTTGCCCCTTCGTGCAAGTATTTGCGAGCGACCCCCCCTTTCCACGTCATTCTTTTTCGGCTGTCACAATGCGGACGACCAGCATGCACAACAAACTGAGCAAGATCAACAGAATGTCCTTATTTGTCCAGTCCGACAAAATGGCATCTCTCGACCTGGGCGGAAACAGCACAGCAGCAAGTATTGAATTTGCAGCACCCCCCCCAAAACACCCGACCAAAGCTCTTGCACGTTGGGTTTGCTTTCAATGTTTCGGCCTTGTTTACCATATTATTTTTGCCTTTTTGTTTGAATTGGAGAATCTCAGTTGGCAGGACTTTCTAGTAGTTGCGGTCATCATCCCGCCTCAAGTCCGGAGGCATCTTCCGGATTCCGCAGGAATTTTCGCCCCTCACCCCACCTTGTAATTTGGATCAGTAGTTGTACTCAGAGGACATCACGATTAGTAATCAGGGACCAGTTCACCTGACTTGAATCATGTCTCATAGGCTCGTGGCTGCCAGGGCACACATCCGTCGAATGCGCTTTGCGGATTTTGCTCCAGCCCCAGTGTACATCAAATCACCCACGTCATCGTGCATTTCTTTGAGCAACAGTGCCACAACAAGTCAGCGTCATTTTTCAACCCCCACTGGTTTAGGCAATCCACGTCATTCCTCAAAACAAGAGTCAGTGCGAGAGATCTTGTCAGGCGTGTTTCGCGGAGGCCCCTCCCCTGAAGACTCTGGATCGGGGGAAGATGGGGCCGCGAAAGCTGACGATAAGCCAAAGATCACACAGCAGGCAATGCAGCGCTTTATTTCTCTTGCATATGATCAGCGATGGCAAATCGCAGCTGCATCAGTAACAGTGCTTGCATCAAGCGGCATCAGCTTGATCTTTCCTGCAGCAATCGGTCAGGTCCTCGATGTGGCATTGGATCCAAACTCTTCACAGACACCCAGTGGCATTGCAATTGGTCTTGCAGCGCTTTTCGGTCTGCAGTCTGGAATGATCATGTTACGCAGTGGCCTGCTGTCAGTGGCCGGCGAGCGCATTGCAGCTGACTTGCGCTCACGTGTGTTCGATAAACTGCTGCAGCAAGATGTGTCGTGGCACGACACCCAACGAGTAGGCAGCTTGACCAACACCTTATCGAATGACATCAGCAAGATGCAGTCCTCCCTCACCAACAACATCACCTCGGCGCTGCGCAGCATTGCCATGACTGGCACCTCAGCCGTCATGCTGTTCGTCATTTCACCCAAACTGGCTGCCCTCAGCTGCATGCTGGTCCCCCCCACAATCGTCTCGGCGGTCTTCTTCGGGCGCTACATGAAGCGCAAGCAGGCAGCCGTGCAGCGCAGCCTGGCCAACACCCTCTCCGTGGCTGAAGAAGTCATGTCAAACATCCGTGTCGTGCGCCAATTCGCAGCTGAGGGACGGGAGGGAGCACGATACTCCCAGGCAGTGGACGGTGCTTTTGGGCATGCCCGGTCAGTGGGCATCGCAGGGGCGGTTTTCGATGGCACTGTGCACGCTGGCGCGAACTTTGCCATTATTGCTGTTCTGTGGTATGGCGGGAATCAAGTGCTGGTGGGAGATCTCAGTGCCGGCCAACTGACATCTTTCCTCATGTACTCGCTGTACGCAGCCTTCAACTCAAGCAACCTGTCCACCGTGTACGCTGATTTCTCAAAGGGGGTGGGTGCGTCTGAGAAGGTGTTCGAGATCCTGGACTCACAGCCGAAGGTGTCGCTCCAAGGCGGGGCCACAGCCCTGCCTGCCCTGCCTCAGCCACATACCCCACAGGAGACCGAAGACGCGGCTGGCATTTCTGTGGGCCCCACAATCATCAAGCCATCTGCTCCAGGCATCGACATTCGCTTCGACAATGTCACCTTTGCGTACCCGCAGCGTCCAACCGAGGCAGTGCTAGACAAGCTGTCCATGCATGTGCCCAGCGGACAGCACGCCGCCCTGGTGGGGGCCAGTGGCTCCGGCAAGTCCACTGTCGGCTCCCTCATCACCCGCCTGTACGAGCCCAGCAGCGGCACAATCACAGCCAACGGCACCGACATTGCGAGCCTGGATGCTTCTTGGTGGCGCTCCAACATCGGTGTTGTGCAGCAGGATGCGCCGCTATTCTCGGGGAGCATTGCACACAACATCGCGTACGGCGTGCCCGGCGCCACCATGCACAGCATTCGCGAGGCTGCCAAGGTCGCGCAGGCAGACCAATTCATTTCAGCGCTGTCGCAGGGGTATGAAACTGAGGTCGGTGAGCGCGGTGTGCGCCTGAGCGGCGGGCAGCGCCAACGCCTGTGCATCGCTCGAGCAGTGCTGCTGAACCCTCGCCTAGTGCTGCTGGACGAGGCCACGTCTGCACAGGACGCAGCCACCGAGGCAGACATGCACGAGGCACTGCAGCAGTTCCTGGAGAAGCGCACAGTGCTGTCTGTGGCCCACCGCTTGAGCACCATTCAAGCCGCCGACCATGTGAATGTGCTGGCTGGGGGCAAGTTGGCTGAGGAGGGCCACTTTGACGACTTGACTGCTCGAAAGGATGGCGTGTTCAGACAGCTTGTGAGCAAGCAGCTGTCTGTGGATTGATGAGTGTCGCAAGAGCAAGTGGCGCCGACAACCAGTCGGGTGCAGCCGATCGTCCTGTCGGGTGGCTAGTCTGCACGGGGTGACGGAAGCCCTGAGCACTGGCTGGGACATGAATAGCGTATGGCTTAATCGCTTTGGTGTGTTTTGCAACTGTGGGTGGCATTCTTCGACCCGTCTGGCTAGCGTGGCACCCCCCCCTTGCCCCCCAACCCGTCTACGTCACCTGTGCCGACTGATCGACAGATGACTTCGACATTTTTCGGTTATCATTGCTTAAGCAGCGGTTCGAGTTTTGCAAATCTTGTATCACTGGCGCTATTCGCGGCATTTGAATGGGCAAAAGCAAATCAGGCATTCGTCACAGAATGCCAGCTGCTGGACAAGAATCAGCTGCTGCCACCGCGCAGTCAGCTACCTCAACATTACCCGATACAGAGCTGGGAGCAAAGCTCAATGGCGCAGAGCCAGCCCCAAAAGTCGTAGCTGATAGCAGCAAGGTTGGCTCAGACTCTCAGCTGGTGCCTCCAGCTGCTGATTCAGCTGCTGCGGCGCAGACACCATCCATGCTGATGAGAGTACTTGGGGCTATAATTGCAGGCATCATGTTCGGCTACGCTTTAAACAAAGGGGCTGTTTACCGCGCTGATGTCATCATAAACCAATTTAGCTTCTCAGACAATACCATGCTGCTCGTAAGTTGTCATTTTCCGCAATCAGCTGGTTCAGCATGAGATCAGCTGCATTTGTGCGCAGATGTTCTTGTCGGCGACTGCATCATCTATTCTAGTCATTGCGTCCCTGAAATCATCACCCTGGCGTGCGTCTGTGATGAAGGGTGGCGAGAAATATGTGAGTTTGGAGACTATCAGCTGATACCAGTTGGAGAATTCTCTTGGCTTTCACTCACTGCATAATTTCTCACAGCTGAAAGACCCAACCATCAGTGCATTCTCAGTACTCCTAGGAGGTGCTTTGATTGGTGTTGGTGAGTCATGGATGTGTCTGTATACCCGAAGGCTCGAGCACTGCAGCCGGGTCAGCTACGCATTCAGGCTTGTGAGCACTCTTCGTGATCTTTGCAGGCATGCGCATCTCAGGAACTTGTCCTGGCACAATTTTTGCCCAGCTAGGTTCAGGCGCAGTGAAGACATGGGCCACATTTGCTGCCGCTATTCTGGGAGCTTTCTTTCATGGAATGGTGCGGTGCAAAATTCTGTCTTGGCTCTCCTGGGGTTCCGTGAAGCAGCGCACCGCCGACGCCATCACCGGGCTGGGCATGTGGCCTACAGCCATCGGCTTCATTATAGCCCTCGTTACAGTGCTTTCATTGGTGACATCCTTTGCGTGGGAGGCCCGTGCCGGCACCGCCACTGTGATCGATTTCACCACTGCGTATTGGCACCCCATCGCAGCGGGCGTCATCATCGGGCTCATGCAGATCCCCCTGTCCATTTTTGCCAACAAGAACCTGGGTGCCTCCACATCCCTGTCTGTGCTGGCAGCGCACGTGGGCGGCTTCTACAAGGGCAGCAGCTACCTGAACAAACTGCGGGAGGATGGCACCAAATGGCTGGACGTGCTCTTCGCAGCATTCTGCATTCTGGGCAGCACACTGTCAGCTGGCACTGTGCAGCCCGACACAAACTTCACAACTGAGGCTGATATGGCGCTTGTTTCCTGGCCTGAGGTGATTGTCGGCGGTATTGTGCTGGGCTTTGGTGCCCGCTTTGCAAATGGGTGCACTTCTGGGCACGGCATCACCGGGGCAGGCCACCTGTCTGTGGTGAGCTTTTTGGGTGTCGCTGCTATTTTTGGTGGTGGTATCATTACAGCACTATGCTACGGCGATTATGCATGATGCGATGCGTCTACACCAGTAAACAGGCAATTGCATGAGTAAGTTTCAGAATTTGAATGAACTACGTTCACACACTGCCACCTCACTGCATCATCATGCGTGCATACTCGCCGTCGTCGAAGGTCACTGCAGCAGTAGTCTCCTCCAGGATGCGTCTGAGTTCGTGCTTGCAACTCATGACCGCCTGCTCGGAGGCCCCCTCGATGTGCAGGGTGAGCCGCTGCTCTCCAGGGCCAGGGCGCCGCCCAGGCGCAAAGTACAGGCCACGCGTTGTGATGCCACACCCAGTCTGCTCGTACACCCCGCGAATGGTGTCCTTCTTTTGGACCTTGAAGCGGGCCTTCTGGGGGTAGTCGTTGATCTCAAGATCCACCGAGAACGCGGCGCCGCCCAGGGGCGCCGAGGCTGCCAGGCCGAGGGAGTCAGAGATGCTGGCAGCTGCTGCCTGGGCAGCCTGGCGGGCTGCAGCTGCAGCTTCCCCATCAGCGCGCACGTCCAGCACGCCTGCCTTGGCCGCATTGAGCTCAGACTGAGCAGCCGCCAGCGTCGCAGGTGTGCCCGTGCCGTGAGCAAGCGCTTTCTGAGCTGCGGCGACTTTGGCCTGCGCAATGGCCACAGCTCGCTTATCCACGATGCGCTGCATGGGGGCGGCTTCTCCCCCAGCTGTAATGGCCTGCGGCTGCCCCGAAATGTCCGCCTTGTCCCTCCAGGCTTTATACTCGGTTTCCACCTTGTCTAATTCCGCCACGTCAGCCTGGCCATCTGCCACCTCCGCGCGCATGCGCTGCAGGATTTGCAGCCACTGCTCTTCGCTGAGCTCTGTGCCGTCGAAGCGGAAGCCCTGTGTCGCGTAGCCGCTGCGTCGCTTGCGCGCGTGCCCTGCCTTGACAGCATCCGAGTGTTTCTGTGCCATGGCTGCCAGGCCCTCCGGCACCTGCTGCTTGGAGGCGGTGAGGGCCTTGACGATGTCTGGCGCGTACAGGCTTTCCTCCTCAGTGATGAATGTGACTGCGGTGCCCTTATTCCCCGCGCGCCCCGTGCGGCCAATACGGTGTACGTAGTCCTCCATGTGGTTGGGGCAGCAGAAGTTCACCACCAGAACTAAATCCTTCACGTCTAGCCCACGCCCAGCCACAGATGTGGCCACCATGACTCGCCTGACCTTGTTCTTGAAGTCCGCAATGGTGCTGTCTCTGTCGTACTGGTCCTTGCCCCCATGCAGGGACAGGGAGGGGTAGCCGGCCCCGGTCAGGTCCGCAAACAGCGTGTCGCAGCGCTCCTGTGTGTCCACAAATACCAGCACGCAGCCCTTGTCGTAGTACTTGCCCAGCCACTTGAGCAGGTGTTTGAACTTGGCCCGCTCATTGATCAGTTCCACGTGCTGGGTGACGTCACTGGAGCTGACACTGCGCCCACCCACCACGATTTCAATGGGCGAGGCAAGGATCTTGCGTGCAAGGGACTCCACATGGGCAGGAAAGGTCGCTGAGAACATCACTGTTTGCCGGTCTGGGCGCGTATTGCGCACAATGCGGTTCACCTGGGGCTCGAACCCCATGTCGAACATGCGGTCTGCCTCGTCCAGCACCAGGTACGTCACACGCTGCAAGCTGAGCGCACGGCCAGAGTTCATGGTGAGGATGTCAATCAGCCTCCCTGGAGTGCACACGACAACGTGGCATCCCCGCTTCAACCCCGCCAGCTGGTCAGCCACGCTTGCGCCCCCGTACACCGCCACCATGCGCAGGCCCAGAGCTTTGCAGAACTTCTTGGCGGAGGAGTACACCTGCACAGCCAGCTCGCGGGCGGGCACCATGATGAGCCCCACTGGCCCCTGGCATTCCTCCACTGGGGCCTGGTCCGCGATGTGCCGCAGCATGGGAAGCAGGTATGCCAGGGTCTTCCCAGAGCCAGTTTTGGCAATGCCGATGACGTCACGACCCGACATGATGCAGGGGATAGCTTGGCGCTGGATGGCAAAGGGAGCCTCGAAGCCGCTGCGGGACAGCACATCCTGCAGGGGCACACTGAGACCAGCCTGCTGCCACGTGCCCAGTGGCTTGGGCACGTCTCGCCCGCGCACTGTCATCTCCATGTCATCGCGGGCGGCCTTCACTACCTCGTGCGCCTGCGCTGCCACCTCGGGGGCTTCGATGTAGAAGTCCTTCTTGAAGTCTGTGTACTCAATGGTGGCGTGATCCACCTGCTTGAGGTCCTTCTTGGCCATGCGCTCACGCAGCTGTTCCAGGGCTGACTTGGTGTTTTTGGATGCCACCATGACCTCCGCGTTTTCCAAAATGTCGTCGTCCCCTTCAAGCACCTCCAGGGCTGCGGGTGCACTGCTGGTTGCTGCTGCAGGGCTTTGACCCGCTGCACTTGCCGCGTCAGTGACTACCTGTAGAGCACTGTGCCCCCCAGAGTCGGCAAGCTGCGCCATCTGCGCCAGGAAGCTCTTGTGGAATTCATCCTCATCCACTACAGGGCCCCCCTCCTGCCCCTCTTCACCCCCCCCATCCTCCGCTGCCTCCTCTTGTCTCTCTGATGCAGTGCCTGTACCAGTTTCGTCCTGTTCACCAGCACCCTCGCCATCGCCATCGGGCGAGAGGAGCAGGTCAGCCAAGCCCGCAACCACGGGGCCCGCTGCAATGCCGCCTTGTGTGTCCAGGCCAGCCGTGCTGCTATCCGCCTGGATGCCCTGCATGAATGCCTCCAGTGAGTCCACTTGGTCGACGTTGCGTGCTTGTTGCTGCATGGGGGCAGCTGCGGAGCTGGGCAGTGCTGGCCCCCCTGACGATGCCGCTGAGCGGCCCCAGGCAGCCACATCCTCCTCCTCGTCATCGCCAAAGGCAGCAGAGGCAGGCTTGGAGCGTTTTGCAGAGCTAGGCGCCGTGCTGTGTGCAGCAGCGAGCGCCACTGTAGCTGGAGCAGTGCTGGCAGCAAATGCTCCCTTGGACTTGAGGGCTTTGAGGCGGGCAAGACGCTGTGCACGCAATGCAGCCTTGTCTTGTGCAGCGGGTTTCAAAGGGGTGCCGTCAGCACCATTTGAAACATGAGCAGCTGCTGGCTTTTGGGATGATACGACCTGGGCTGCACTTGCAGCAGATGTTGCTGTAGATGATGCCTCCACAGCAGAGCTCTGCATGCTAACGGCACTGGGGTTGGGCGCTGGTGACTCATCCCTCTCGCGCTTTTGCCCCCCCACTGCGGCCGAAGTGGGCTGCTTCTTCTTGGTTGTGATTTTGATGCGCTTGACTGGCATTCTGGCTTGGGTAGTTTGCCCTGCTAATGGACAAGTTCCGCAATGCCAGGCTGGTGCAGCAGCTCAAGGGCTTGGAGCTTGACAGCGTACAGATAAACAATCCTCCTGATGAATCGGTGTTTTAGCAAATTCACCACCTCTTTTTTGCCTGCCTGGGATTTGCAGGCTAAGTCACCCGACCCCCCCCCGAATCACCTCGAAGCAGTGCAGTGCACTTGGCTGACGCAGTGTACACAGAAGCTATTGAGCAGAAATCTGAACCGTCTGCATTGCATCTTGCAGCTGATACGGATAGCAAGCTTCATGGATAAAGAGCCATATTGCTTCGACAAAAAGTGCTTGCCATCAGTGAAGCGCTTGCTGAAGCTCGCAAAAAGACCTTGCGGAATTTGAGGATCCAGCTCAATCAGGAGCAACTGTTCGCTTTTTGAATCATTCCTACGGCATCCGTGATAGGGAATGAACTCTTTGAATAATTCCAGTCTATCAGAAGGGCATGGTGCATCTGCACCTTTGAGCAGCTTGCATGGAAGCCATCCACATGATGGTCAGAATTTGGATGGTCCGCTCTTGACGAAGCGCGACACGGCACTCAACAGTGACGATGCCACGGGTGACACCACACCATGGCTGGACCGCCAGAAGGCCTCATTATCTGCCAATGGTCTTGTATATGATGTTGAGACGGATGCGGGGGAGGCATCTTGGCGTGGTACAATTTTCAATGCAGTGAACGGCATTCTCGGGGGTGGCATTCTGGCCCTGCCGTTCTCCCTGCGCCTGGATGGAGCCCTGCTGGGCACAATCATGATTGTGTTGGTTGCAACTTTGGGGGAACGCTCCCTGCACATGTTGCTGTACTGCGCTGACCACACTGGCTCGCGTCTGTACGCTCAGATCGGGCACCGGCTGGTGGGCTGGAAGATGGGCAAGCTGGTGGACCTCACTGTGCTCCTGCAGAACTTCGGCCTGTGCACGGGGTACATCGTCATCTTGGGGGACCTGCTGCCGTCTATTTTCCACGATTGGGGGGTGGGGCAGATCGCGCACGGCATCTCAAACCGCACCCTGCTGCTGGTCCTCATGTCGGGCTGCATCTTCTTCCCCCTGTCCTCCCTGCCCAAGCTGGACTTCTTGAAGCACACCTCGCTCATGGCATTCGTGTTTGTGTGTGTTCTGGTGATCACTTCGGTTGTTTTGGGTGCAGATGCGCTGAACAACCCCGATGACTACCCAGACAGTGAAATCGCACACGAGCCAATCAGCCTGGGACCTGCTGCTGGCGGCGATGGCTTTGTGAACTTCCTGCAGAGTGTGCCCATTGTTTTCTTTGCGTTTGTGGTGCACAACACTGCACTGCTGTTGTACGGGGAGCTGCGGCGCCGCTCTAAGCAGGACCGAGACTCGCGGTGGGCGCAGAAGCGACGCAAGATGCTGGACGGCATGCGCATTGCCCTCATGATCTGCGTCTGCCTGTACTCTCTCCAGGCTGTGTTCGGTATCATGCTGTTCCGAGACAGCACGCTGAGCGACGTGCTGAAGAACTTCTCACACAAGCAGTTCCCGTGGTTCATGTGGATCAAGCTGGCGTACTCTATGGTGATTGTGTTCTCCTTTCCCCTCATTGCTATTGCGCTGCGGCAGTCGGTGCACAACTTCGCCTTCCCGTCCAAGGAGCCGAACTTCAAGTACCGCATTGCTCAGGCGCTGGGCATTGCATTCTTCACGGCGCTCGTGGGCATCACTGTTCCCAACCCTGCCACTGTGTTCGGCCTTACTGGCAGCCTCACTGCTACCAACGTCATGTATTGCTACCCAGCAGCATTCTTTTTGATTCTTCGTTTGAAGCACAAGAAGCCCCAGGAGTTCCCAGGGGACATTGCGGTAGCCATTCTCATCCTGGTGGTTGGAGCGCTTGTGTGCGTGGGAAGTACAGCTGGCATTCTCTACAAGCTCGTGTAAAGCAATCTCATTCTACTTGTGTCTATCCTTGTGTGCAACATTGCTCAACCACAGACAAGTCGACTGGGCAAGTCCGTCTACCCATGCCCAGCTCGCGTCAAATGTCTCTTTCAAGCAAATGAGTGGAATGTCAAGAACAAGCAAAAAAAACAACCAGTAATTGCTCAAATGCAAAAGGTCTGAATAAGATGTCAAAAGATTCGAGAGGCTGTTTGTGCATGAGCAAATGCGCCAATCCAGCTTGCCATGCACACGTGGGTAAGAGTAATAGAGCGCCACATGGGCAAAAAATGCATACTGCAATGTATTCAAAACTGCAAATTAAACATTCCACCTCATTTCAGGCATCAAGCCTATCGGAACTGCACAGAAAAAGTCCAGTGTTGGCGGTTGTGTGCGGCTCGGCAGAACGAAAATCAGCATACCTTAGTGAAGCCGATGTTGTTGGCTTGCTCGCGGAAGCAGCGACGGCAGATAAACATGCGGTACTTGCGGATGAGACCTGCGAAGAGATGTTCGTGCATTCGTCGCTCATCTAGCGTTTGGCTTGGTGGTGGTACTCACCCTGGCGGGCAGTGCACACGCGGCTGCAGAAAAAACAGACATGTGAAGAAAGATCCAACCACAATACAGAGGCAAATGACTCACCACTGGCGAGATCCCTTGCCGTAAGTGCGGGGGTGGGTGTGGAAGAGCAAAGGCATGATTGATGCTGTGAGCTGCGGAAATAGAGGTATGGTGTTAATCGTCAAGCTCGGCGAGGGCCACTGCCTGGTACGGGCGATATTGCGTACCTGACTATGAACCACAACGGTCAAGACAGATGCACTATGATACTTTGAACACTGAAAAGTGTCTCTCCGTATGCCAAGCTCATTTTCATTCAAAGCGCAAAATATGGCAGTGGGGGCTCAAGCCCCTGAAGGCTGCATGAGCACTTGCTGAAAGCAGGTTTGCCAGCTTGAGAGCTGGGCCCAAACAAAGATAGAGCAAGCATGTCACCGTTGGGAACCGGTTAGTGCAGGTGCGGCAGCTATTTCAGAGCTGCCCGAGGTCAGGTTTGCACCACGCAGGGACCCAGGGGGTACAGAGCACAACTCAGGGCCCTTACAGTGCGCAGTGATCGTACAAGCAGATGTATTCAAGCGCGCCATTCATTGCATGAATCTTTACCAAGCAAGGCAGTTCACTTGCTTCATAGCGGCAGGCTCTTCGAATTGCCCGCATGCCATGCACAGATCGACTAGTTTCCTTGCCCGCATGTCTTGAGCTGCTCTCAAGCTCTAGTAATGACGCATTTGGGTAGTAGCGCGTACACATACGTGTGTACTTCTGCTGTTGGTGATGTAGGGCATGCTGTGGACCTGCCACAGGCGGTCGAGCCCCATGGGCACCCTGTTCGAAACACTTCAAAACACGGCAGTATTAGTTGTTGGGATCAATACGGTCCATGCTGCGTGTGTCCAAGGGGTTGTTCACTGTGCGGTCCTGCTTCTTGGTGAAGTACACGCTCTTGTTGGTGACCCAGTCAGGCTTGTCAGCCATCCAAGCCCGCTCCCTGTCCAAACTTTCCTTGAGGCGGCGCTCGTAGCTGCACAGGACAAAGTGTGATGTGCATACTACTTCCAGGGGCGCTATCGCGGTGAAGCTACAGTGCTCGGGCAGCAGTGGAAGAGAAGTGAGCTGCCCTTCGCTGACTGGACTGAGCTCAGACCTGTGGCACTGCTTACCTTGCATCCTCCATAGCCTGCATGACATATACACGCTCATATCGCTCAGTTAGCTTTGCAGTTTGGTGATAGCTGCAGAGGTGAGCCCGTGAAGCTGTGCTTGAAGGCCACGGTCGTCGGGTGGGCTAAATCCGCACGAGCACTCACTCATGATCCGACTTTTGGCTTGCCCAGCGATAGAAGCCAACGCCCACAACAGCAACACCACCAAAGAGCAGAACAAAGCCGGGTGGGCCGCGTGCATAGGGTGTAATGCGGTAGCTGTACAAGGGTTGAAATTGTGCTGCTGGTTGGTGTCGGCGGCATCAGGCAGCGGTGAATGCCTACCTTGGCAAGCGGAAACCATTCTTGGGCCGAGCAGCAGGAGCTGCCTGCCGCCATTCACGAATACGGGGTGGGTATGAAGCCATCTGCCTTTATTTGGGTAGCTCGGCACTGCGCTCTGGATTTGGGCAACGGACAACAGTCACGGCTGTCCAGTCAAACTCGGCCAAGCAATGAATGGTTCACGGACACACATGAAAATTAAGAGTGTGTGTGTGTAATTAAGAGTGCGGGAGCCTGCACAGTTATGCGGCAGTCAGCGCAGCTGTTAGAGGTGAGCCCCCCCTGCCCATAGCTGCGGAGTGGTGTGAGTCGGCCAGTATTAGCACCCGGGGCCCGGCGCCGTCCAGGGGCCCCGGGAGGACCCTGCCGAGCAGCCTGCACGGCCCAAGCTCAAACTTCTTATCATTTGTGTGTTTCTGTCTGCGAGTCGGCGACTGCGTCGCGTCCTCGCATTGTGTTATTTTGTTCCACCCGCCCACCCATGAGAGAGAGGCACAGGCCGCGGCGTTCCGCGTGACGTGGCTGGCAGCTAGCCAGTGGGGGGGATTTTCACTTGCTGCGAGGCAGTCGCGAGCAGGTTTCCCCTCCCAAGCGCGATCACGTGTCGAAACATCTAAGCCTGCGCTCCCTGTATCCAAAGTCATATGGGGATCAGCTGTTGCGGAGGGACAGAGAAGGAAAGGATGGAATGAGACCTCCCCGGCAGGCCAGCGACAGGAGCGGCTTTACCTGCACGACTGCTGCGCAAGCAAGGTGTTCCGACGCTGTGGGGCCTCCCTGCTGCCGTCGGATACTGGGGAGAGCCGAAGCCGAGTGCGAAGGGGTTTAGGTGACGAGCCACTCCCAATCGCACCCCGGTGGCGCCGATCACTGCGCAGGTGAGCTGATCAAGGAGAAAGGCTCGCTTCCAGTGGAAGGCACGCAAAGCTGGGCAGGGCGGGTGGCCCAGTTGGAGCCCAGCTTGTGTGCACGGCCAAGGCAAGGGGGAGAAGGCAGGCAGTCTGCGGGTGAG